>Ga0123354_10018989_pt1 | contig 10795 bp, 5 predicted proteins | sample TergutLab28metaG_2_FD_97872 | JGI IMG/M metagenome (GOLD analysis project Ga0123354, IMG submission 97872) | Labiotermes labralis P4 segment gut microbial communities from Petit-Saut dam, French Guiana - Lab288 P4 | ecosystem: Host-associated > Arthropoda: Insects > Digestive system > Gut ... | reverse complement strand
GCAATTGCCAAATTGGGCCAATACCATAAAGTAACACAAGTAACCGTATATTCGATTGAATACCAGCATGAAAAAATTTCCTCCGCGTATCACTGGTCGCAAAGCGATACAATGCCGTGCCTTGACAAGCAAGAACTGCTTGCCATGGTCAAATACTATTTTCCGGAAATATTGCCCGCGAGCGGTATACTGCCGATGATTTCCTGTCCGGATATAAGCTCAGGTACAGACGCGGCGTTTCAGATTATGGGTAAAAACAATATCAGGGCATTTATCTGCGCACCGCTGTATGTTGAGGGTGTTTTATGGGGCATACTGAATGTAGAGAATCACCACACGCCGCGCCAGTGGACTGAACAGGAAAACGCATTTGTCGCGATGATCGCCGGTATACTTGCCGGTGTAATTATGCGCAAAGTCTACTACGCAATACTCCAGGAAGCGGTTGACAAGGCAACTGTGGCAAACAGGGCAAAAAGCAATTTTCTTTCAAATATGAGCCACGAAATGCGCACACCCCTGAACGCCATAATCGGAATGACAATTATAGGCAAAAAATCGAATGAAATAGAACGTAAAAATTACTGCCTGAGCAGAATAGAAGACGCTTCAACACATCTGCTCGGGGTCATTAACGATATTCTGGATATGTCAAAAATAGAGGCAAGCAAGTTTGCCCTTTCCAATGCCGACTTCAATTTTGAAAAGATGCTGACGCGTATTGTGAATGTCGTTAATTTCCGGATAGAGGAGAAACGGCAAAAATTCAGTATTTACATTGACAGGGATATTCCCGATTTTCTTACCGGTGACGATCAGAGGCTGGCGCAGGTAATTACCAATTTGGTCGGCAACGCGGTAAAGTTCACCCCGGAGGACGGGGCAATTTCGGTTACCGCCAGCCATATTGATGAAAAAGACGGCGTATGCATGCTGCAAATAACGATCAGCGACAACGGCATCGGGATCAGCCATGAACAGCAGAAGCGCCTGTTCCAGTCGTTCGAGCAGGCGGAAAATTCGACATCGCGCCAATTCGGAGGCACGGGCCTGGGACTTGCAATCTCCAAAAGCATTGTCGAAATGATGGGCGGAACAATCTGGATAGAATCAGAAATCGGCAAGGGCGCAACCTTTGCTTTTACTGTCCAAATGAAACGCGGCGGCGGTGTTACCCGCAAATATATCGGTTCACGGGAAAAATTGGGCATTATAAATGTCATTGCCGCGGACGCCAATGACGCCGCCGCATCTTATATCAGGGAAATCACGGAAGAAGCCGGGGCGGCCTGTATTACCGTACATTCGGGCGAAGAAGCGCTCAAAACAGCGCAAGCTTCCGGAACCCGCACGGTGTATCTTGTAAACCGGGAACTGCCCGGCATGAGCGGAACCGAACTGACCCGGCGGCTGAAAGCGCGGGCAGAAAAACCGGATTCCGTTATTGTGATTATGTATTCAAATTCTGCCGTAAGTTCGTATGAAAAGGAGGCAAAAGACTCCGGTGTTGATAAAATTCTTTCCATGCCCCTGTTCCCGTCTGTTATCAGGGATACGATAAACGCGTGCCTTGGAATTACCGAACAGGCGGAAGAAAATCAACAGCAGTTGCTGCCCGATCTGAAAGGCCACTGTTTGCTGTTGGCTGAGGATGTTGAAATTAACCGCGAGATAGTTCTCGCATTGCTGGAACCGACACAATTGGCAATTGAATGCGCCGTAAACGGGGCGGATGCGGTCAGGATGTTCGCTGAGGCGCCGGATAAATACAACCTGATTTTTATGGATTTACAGATGCCCGTAATGGACGGGCTTACAGCCGCGCAGAAAATACGGGAAATGGATTTTCCCGCGGCAAAAAAAATCCCGATTATTGCCATGACAGCGAATGTATTTCAGGAAGATATCAAAAAATGCCTGGATTCGGGCATGAACGGACACCTGGGTAAACCCCTGAAGCTGGATGAAGTTCTGGAAAAGCTGTGCTCTTTTATGTCCGCGTAACACGCGCCCTGGTATTCTGTCCCACAGGACAGGCTCCTAGCGCTGAACGCGGCCGGATGCGTCTCCCGCCGACAATTTTGTCACTTCATCAACAGTGACAAAATTAAAATCGCCTTCAATGCTGTGCTTGAGGCAGCTTGCGGCCACGGCAAATTCAAGCCCTTCCCGCGGCGACAATCCTTTCAGGTTTGCGTAAATGAGCCCCGCACAGAAACTGTCGCCGCCGCCAACCCTGTCGACAATATGAACAGGGTATTTTTTAGAAAAATAGTAATTATTGCCGGTGTACAGCATTGCCGCCCAATTATTATCATTGGCGGAGATCGATTCCCGCAGCGTAATGGCGACCTGTTTGAATCCAAAACGTTCGGTAAGCGCGGCGGCGACAGCTTTGTACCCGTCATGGCTGATTTCGCCCGACTTAATGTCGCTGCCGTCCGCGCGTATGCCGAAGACATCGGCGGCGTCTTCTTCATTTGCGATACAGATATCAACATATTTCATGAGAGATCCCATTACTTCACCCGCTTTTTCCCGTGTCCAGAGGTTTTTCCGGTAATTTAAATCACAGGAAACGGTAATACCCCGCTCATGCGCCGCTTTACAGGCCGCAAGGCATAATCCGGCGGCATTGTCCGAAATCGCCGGGGTAATTCCGGTAAAGTGAAACCAATCCGCGCCTGCGAATATTTTTTCCCAGTTGAAATCTGTTTGCGCGGCCATGGCTATGGCGGAGCCTTTCCGGTCATAAATAACTTTTGACGCGCGCTGGGAAGCGCCTTTTTCGATAAAATATATCCCCACCCGATCCCCGCCCCTGGTTATCAGGGAAGTATCAACGCCAAATTGCCTGAGCGCATTCACCGCGGCCTGTCCGATTTCATGCGCGGGCAGTTTGGTGACAAAAGCGGTATCAACGCCGAAAGAAGCCAATGAAACGGCGACATTGGCTTCACCGCCCCCGTATGTCGCACCGTACGAATTTGCCTGAACAAACCGGAAATACCCTTCCGGCGCCAGACGAAGCATTATCTCTCCAAAAGTAATAACTCGACTCATATGCACCCCTTATCAAACCGGACACAGCCCGGCAACTCCCTAGCGGAGGTAACCGGCGGCTTCGGCCGCGGCAATTCCGGAATCTTCCCAGTCTTTGCCGCCCAGTTTGTCAAATTCGGCGACCCAGGCATTCCAGTTATCGCGGGTCAGTACCCGTTTGCCGGTAAGGAATTCCATTACGCCCTGTTCGTAGAACCGTTTTAAATCGGCATTGGGCGCGGGCAGCGCATCACTGCCTATATTTGACGTCCAGGGGCGGCTCTCCATATCGCGGAGAACGGTGAGGGCGCTCATGGTTTTACCGGAAGTCGGCGCCGTATATGTCGGATACCTCGCCAAAAGTTCAACCTCGCTGTTGTAAAAAACCATGTTCCGAAGCTGCGTGTACGGCTGCATTTCCGGCATGGTAAATCCTTTGGAAGGATCGGGCAGGCCGTTTACAGTGGGAACTCCGTCCGCGTCAAGCAGGTAATTCACACCTTTCTCTCCCCAGCCAAGAAGGTAATACCCCTCGTTACCCGACATCCATTCCAGAAGCCGGGCGATTGCCGGCCCTTTTCCCGCACGCATTGCTTTGGTTGAAATACAGTAGATCCGGTATGCCTGGGTATATACGCCGACAGATTGCTTGCCGGTGGGCCCCATCGGAGGATCTATCACCTTCCATTCGCCTTTGGGGAACATTTTATCAAACGGGGCATAGTTGTTCTCTGCGGCAAAAGCGGCGTTCTGCTCGCGCATCAGGCCAAAGCGGCCCTGCTTCCATGAGGCGCGGAAATCATCCTTGCCGTAACTTGTCCAGTTGGGATCGATAATTTTTTCATCAACCATGCGTTTGATATAAACAAGAGCGTCATAATAGGCCGGTTTGCGTACATTCAGGCCGGCGTTGGCTTTGGTAAGGTTCCAAGTGCCGGCAACACCGAAGGCTCCAAAGAAAGGATCAAAACGGCGGCCAAGGCCTTCTTCATAACTGTTGATCTCGATAAAGGCGCCGTACCCGTAGGTATCCGCCCTGCCGTTGCCGTCCGGGTCATTAAAAGTGAACGCTTTCATGACATTGATATAATCGTCCAGGGTAACAGGCGCCTGCAGGCCCAGTTTATCAAGCCAGTCCTGGCGTATGAGCATTCCCTCATTTTTGGAAACCGAGCCCGGAGAAGCGAAGCCGTAGGATTTTCCGTTGATGGTTGTAAATCCCCGAATGTCATCATCATATTGGAGAGAGGTTCTGACCGGCATTAGCGGATACAGATCATCAACCGGCGCCACAACCCCCACGCGGACTATGTTCACAAACGGTTCATGGCGGACCATAAACAAGTCAGGCAATGTATTGCCCGCGGCGGCCGCGTTGATTTTAACATCCTGATCCGTTTCGCTGGACGGCAGGGCGCTGAGAGTGAGGTTGATCCCCAGTTCATCCCGGATTGTATCAAGTACTTTCCAGTTGGCAGGAGGCGGCCCCGCTTCGGTAACGGCCGCGCCGTACCACAGCTCAATGTTTGTCAAACCACCGGCCGTGTTTTGTTTTTTTTCACACGACACCGCGAGAATTGTCAGCGCCACGGCCAATGCTAAAGCCAATAATCCGTACTTTTTCATTTCTCCTCCAGTGTTTTTGTTTACCCCTTCACGCTGCCCAAGAGGGTTCCCCGGGTAAAATACTTCTGAATAAACGGATACGCCAGTATCATCGGAATTGCCGCCAGGAAAACACTGGCGGCTTTTATTGCCTGAACCGGCGCGTCTCCAAAAGCGCTCACTTCCACAAATTCATTCATCCCGCTCGCCATGAGTATATTCCTGAGCAAAATCGGAAGCGGCTGCAGGCTGTTCTTATTAATGTACAACATTGCGTTAAAAAAGTCATTCCAGAACTGAACCCCGTAATACAGGCCTATGGTCATTATAATGGGTTTGGACAGGGGGACTATAATACGCAGTAAAACGGTAATTTCCGGGGCGCCGTCGATACGCGCCGATTCTTTGAGTTCATCGGGGATGCCTTCAAAAAAACGGCGCATTATCAGGCAGTTATAGGTGCTGACAGCCGCGGGCAAATAAATCGCCGCAAGATGATTCGACATACCAAGGCGGTTCACCACCAGGTAAGTCGGTATCAGGCCGACTGAGAACAGGTAGGGAATAAGTATCAGAATATTGAAAAATTTCCGCCCCGGCAGCGTTTTTACCGACAAAACATAGGCAAGCGGAATTGTAAGGAAAAGCGCGCAGGTCACGCCAAATACGAATATACGCAGGCTGTTGTAAATCGCGATAATAAAGCCGTTATTGCCCAGCAATGCGCGGTACGCGGAAAGCGACCATTTCCAGACGGGCAGAAACATTCCCGCCAGGTTACTGCCCACAAATGTATTTGACCGGAAAGAAAGGGTTATGGTGCTCCACATGGGAATTGCGATAATAATCAGTACAAATACCAATAAAATATCGAGACAGGCATAAAACACCTGATCCGAAGCGGAAAGCCTGACCGTTGTTCCTCTGATTAATTTATTTTTCATACAAACTCCGCCTTGTTAAAACAGTGAAGAATCACTTGTCTTCCGTACAACCCAGTTTGAAGCGAGAATAAGCGCAAGGCCTATCACCCCTTTAAAGAGCCCGACAGCCGTCGCGAGCCCGAACTGGAAGTTCAAAAGGCCCTGGCGGTATACCCATGTATCAATAATATCAGCCACGCTGTACACCGGAATTGAGTACAGCATAAACATCTGGTTAAACCCGGCGTCAAGAATTGTTCCCAGCCTGAGCAGCACCACCATGACGATAACAGGCCGTATTGAAGGCAATGTGATGTACCAGACGCGCTGCGGGGCGCTGACGCCTTCCACCATTGCCGCTTCATACAGGGTTGGATCAATGCCGATTAACGCCGCAATGAAAATAATCGCGTTCCACCCCATTTCTTTCCAGGCATCGGACAAAATTACGATCCAGGGGAAGGTTCTGGTATCGGTCATAAAGGCGATTGGCCTCCCGCCGAACAATTTTATTATATCATTGACGATGCCGTCGCCGGGAGCGAGGAGTACCAGCAATATTCCGTACATGATGACCCAGGATAAAAAGTGGGGAAGATAGGCAAGGGTCTGTACTGCCCGCGCGAGTCCCGGTTTGGTACATTCAAATATCATTACCGCAAGAAGAATTGCCGCGGGAACGCTGATCAACAATTTGCCAAAACTGTAAAACAGGGTGTTCCGCAATAATTCCACAAAATAAAATGATTTTACAAATGTGGAGAAATGTTCCAGGCCTATCCATTTACTGCCCGTTACCCCGTCCATGGGCATAAAATCCCTGAACGCAATCTGGCTGTTCCAGATTGGCAAATACTTGAAAATGATATACCAGGCAAGCGGTATAATGAGCAGGGCATATACCGAGCGGTGCCGCTTGATGGCCCTGATTGTCTGATTTTCCTGATTTACAGTTTGATTTATCATTATTATTTCCTTATCTGTCGTGGAGGAATACCGTATATCTTTTTAAAAACCCGGCAGAAATAAGCCTGATCCTGAAAGCCCGACTGCACGGCGATGTTTTGTATGGTCTCGTCTGTTTTCTGTAAAAGATCCGCTGCCCTTGAAACCCGCAGGCGGTTCAGGTAATCCCATAACGGAATCCCCATTTCCCTGTGAAAAATCCGGGTAAGATAATCTTCGCTGACATTGACACTGTCCGCCAGTTTCCAGCGTGATATGCGGGATTCCGCGTACTTGTCAAAATAAAAAATCGCCTTCTTTGCCAGGACCCCAGTATGCGGCGGCAGAATTTCATCCCCGCCGATCAGCGCCCGTATACGCTCCTGGAATTCCCGCGAGCCGATAACCGAACGGTGGCAGATGAGAAGCCGTGAATACCGGCTCAGTTTGTTCAGGTCGCGGGAACTGTCTATCTTTTCCCCTATCATCAATATCGGAACCATTACTGTCAGCGGATGCGACCGTACGGCTTCCGCGGCCGCCGTGTCCAGGCGGTTAAAAATAATCAGCAAAGGGTGGATCTCACTTACAACCTTATTGAAATCCGCCATCGAATCGATGTGGAATTTCTCAAGTTTATATTCGGCGGATGGTAAAAAATTCTCAATGGTTTTCCCCCACAATTCATTGGGGCCGATAAAAAGAACAGAAACCTTCAGCGGCGCTTCCAGCGCGTATTCAACCGCATCGCTGACAGACGGGGCATTGGTCATGCTTCCGCCTGAACCTTCCGGCATCCCGTAGCAGAGGAATGGAACAGCCGCCAATTCACCGATATGCCTGATACCCGAAACATTGACCATTGCCTCGGGATTCGCGCCCGCGGCATTCCAGGTAATAAAAGCCGTTTTTCCCTGCGCCGCATTCTCCGCCCTGTATATCTGCGGCAGGGTGAAAAAATTGGCCGGTAAAAAAGCGGGGTCGGACAGAACCAGAACCGCATCCTGGGAACTGACTGTATTTTTTGCCGCATCCTGGCCGGTAAAGGTAGTCCATGGCAGCACAACGGTGCAGTGATCACGGTACATGAAAAAACTGCCCCCATGCATCAGAATAATACGCTCGGAAAGGCCATGGTTGAATTGCCGGGATTTCTCCGTTCTGCCGGATTTATCGTTCCGCGCTTTTCCCTCCGGAATAATTCCCCTGAACGTAATGGACAGCCCCGAATAGCTGAGCTCGGCGGAATAATCCGCGGAATAAAATTCCCTGATCAGGGAAAAACACTGGGACAGACGGGCCTTGTCTCCCGACAGCAGGGGGAAAGTCCCAATTCCCGGCAAGAGTTCTTCCGGATCAAAAATTGATTTATGCAGATCGAGTTCATCAAGCCGCGCCAGGGTAAAATCCATCAGGCTGCCGGTTTCGGTTTCCCGGGAAGCGACATATTTTTTCAAGCTTGCGATGTCATTCAGGATCTCTGCCGATGGATTGTGTTTTTCCATCAAATCAAGCCTGTCCGCGATGCCGTCGAGCGGTTCGAACAGGCCGTTTTCCAGCGCCTGAAGGAATTCCGTCTTGGCCCGCTCGGCCTGTTCCGCTATTTTCCGGGCGCGGACAGTTTCTTCCAAAAGGAAAATCCCTTTGAGCGCATAACTGACCGAGGAACGAAGTTCCTCGAAGATAACGCCGTCATTAATTGAAACATTGGTAATAAAATACCCCAGAGAGCGGTTCTCGATAAACAGGGGCTGTACAAGAAATATTCCTTCATCAAACCCGGAGCGCAGGGCCGCGGGAACGAGGAACCTGGCCGGGAAACGCTGTTCTTTTACGGGGCATATTCCGTCGCGTGTAAAGCCGCCCGAAAATACGGAAGTTTTTTCATCACCGTACAGGATTATGGCGGCGGTATGTATCCCAATTTGCGGCAGATGGCGGGCAAGGTGCTGCACCAGCGCGCCGCGATCACGGGTTCCCAGAAGATCGCATTTCAGGGAATTGAGTACAGTATTACAGCGTTCATTTTCATACCGATCGCGAAGCGCCTGTAAATAATCGGGGGTATCGGATACAGGGCCGCCAACTCCGTCAGGAACACCTGACGGTTTATGGCATCCGCATGATCCGCGCAGGACTGTTTCAGTGCGCAGCAATATATAATCCGACGGGTTTTGTTTTTTCCCGTCGATTATTTTCAATAAAATTCTGAAAGATTTGCCCGACATTTCCGCATACGGAAGGTGTATGGTCGTGAGCGGGCTTTCCACAAGAAGGCTTTCCATTGAATTATTAAAACCAATAGCGCGGTAATCGCCCGGTGTGTGGAAGCCGTGGCGCGCGAGATAATTAGCGGCCGCCAGTATCATCAAATCACTGGAGGCGGCAAGGGTATCAAAGTCGCGGCCGGGAATCAGGCGGCGGGTTTCGAATAACTGAGCGGCCGCCGTTTCTCCGGCGTCCCATGCCGATGGTTCGCTTACCAGCGGCGATTGAAACGCGGTTCCCCCCGGAACAAGGCCCGCCTCTCTGAGCGCGTCACGGTACCCCTCAAAGCGCGCCTGGGCGGACTGGTGGTAATCCGGTCCCCGCAAAAAGGCGATTTTTTTCGCGCCGTGAACCTGTATGCAATGCTCCACGAGGGTTTTCATTCCGTTGTACGCGTCAAAATCCACACAGGGATGGGACGGAAGCCTGAAACCCAGCGTTACAAGGGGCAGCGCGCCGAATGAATCGTGGAAATGAGCAAATTCATCTTCGGACTGATTATAACGCAGGGTAGAACTCCAGCTTATACATCCGTCCAGGTTTTCATTGTTGACCAGGTGATATACCGGGTTGCGGAGATTTTCAAAATCCTGCACGGCGTTAAGCTTACCCCCCGGAAAAATGAACAGGCTTGCATTCTCATCCGGGGCCGTACGGACAAAACTGTCCCATACATTCAGGGAAACCCCGGTATGAATTGATGCGAGAATCAGCCCGATTCTTTTTTTTCCGCTTGCCATGCTTCAGTACCCCGGTCTCCTACCGGTAAATAAAAATTTCCTCAGGACCGTGTACACGGACATCCTCTACGACCGGATTTTTCACATTCACGAAACGTATGCCTTTTCCGTTCGCCGGTACAAGCCCCAAAAACATTTCCGACTCATCCGGGCTTACTCCCGAGTCCTCATCTGTCCGGAATTCACTCTGTGAAATTGTCAAATTCACAACCGGAGATTCGGGAAGGCCCGCTACAAATCCGGCGGAGGCGCGGCATCCGGAAGCGTTGATATTCGTTATGCTGATATTCCTGATTACCGGAGTCGTTACATCAACCGGAAGTTTATCCTGGCTGAATAAGCGGCCATCATTGTCAGCGCCGCATTTGTAGAACATATTGATTGCCAGGGGGCACAGGTTGTCCTTCATGACAAGATTCCTGAATATCAGATTTTCGATACACCCTCCCCTGCCGCGCCGCGTCTTGATCCGTATGCCCCTGTCGGTATTGTTAAACCGGCAATTATCGACCAGAACATCGGAAATTCCCGCCGCTGTTTCGCTGCCGATTACTATGCCGCCGTGCCCAAAAAATACCTCGCAGCCCCGTACCGTTACATGTCTGCACGGCTTTGCCGCCCGCAGCCCGTCGGCGCCCGAACCGGATTTTAACACAATGCCGTCATCGCCCGTCGTGATGTAACAGTTCAGTATCTCGGTATTCTCGCAGGAATCCACGTCGATGCCGTCTGTATTGGGCGCGTCAGCGGGATTACTGATAATCAATTTTCTCAGCGATACATTGGTACAAAAAACCGTATGTACAGTCCAGAACGGGGATTTCCAGAATGTAATTCCGTCAATGGAAACATCCGTACAATTGAAAAACTGCACAAGAGGAGGCCGTAAAAACTGGAAATCCCTGCCCCCGCCTCCCGATGGCTGGTTTTTATAATCCGGATTCAGCGCGGCAAATTTCTTCTCCAGATCGGTTTCCGGCTCACGCAGGGGGCTTCCTTTTTTCCTTTCCGCCATTTTCCACCATTTCTGGCCGTTGCCCTGCAGGACTCCGCTCCCCATTATGGAGATGTTCTTCTGGCCCGAAGCAAACAGGCAGGGGTGCATCGCGTAACATTCCACCCCTTCCCAGCGCGTCCACACCGGGCCATAACGCGAAAAATCCGGTATAAACGAAATAACCGCCCCTTCTTCCAGTATAAGGGTCGTACCGGAAAATAATTCCAGGGGCCCGGTCTGCCATATACCCGGCTCTACACGCAGTACACCGCCTG
>Ga0123354_10018988_pt1 | contig 10795 bp, 9 predicted proteins | sample TergutLab28metaG_2_FD_97872 | JGI IMG/M metagenome (GOLD analysis project Ga0123354, IMG submission 97872) | Labiotermes labralis P4 segment gut microbial communities from Petit-Saut dam, French Guiana - Lab288 P4 | ecosystem: Host-associated > Arthropoda: Insects > Digestive system > Gut ... | reverse complement strand
TGGACTGGACTGGGCTGGCCCAGGATAGAGACAGGTGGCGGACGCTTGTGAGTGCGGTAATGAACATTCGGGTTCCGTGAAATGCGGGGAATTTCTTGACTAGCTGCAAACCAGTTAGCTTCTTAAGAAGAACTCTGCACCATGGAGTAAGTAAGTAAGTAAGTAAGTAACTGAATAAAACAAAGGATATCCTACATCCAATGCAAATATTCCAGTCAGGAGCGTCGGAAAAAAAACGAGGGGTATTCAAGAACGCAGCGATATTTGGTGATAAAGAGTTTACACAAGAAAACAAAACTGAATCAAAATGTTATATTAACAGAGTGTTTAAAGTGCATTATATGTAATTGTACATATAGCCGACAGACATAGAAGGAGAGCGGCTCGTTATGCCGATGGTGAGAATATTGGCTCTGATATTCAAAGGGTTATACTTACGTGGTGATATTCCTCCACCTCTACCTGGTGGTGGTGATGGTGCTGCAAAGGTATTGGAGCGTAGTGGGGGAATTCGTGGTGATACTGTGCAAAACAGCTGACCAACAGCATGGAAAATACCACCGCCAACTGTGTAAGTAAAAGAGTGAATATGAAACGTACAGGTAAATTTGACCCTGTCCATGTCATGAAGATATATGGTGGCGTGCAGGTATGGCTCCAATCATTTTTAACCTCCGCACTGGATGGAGGTGAGTGGTCACCTTCACGCCTCGTAATGTTACCCGTTTCAGGGAAAACTCGTGATATCCATTGAATAGCAGACTGGGTGACCCCAGAGACTCTGGACACTTTGGGATAGAGAAAAATTTCTTGAGCCTGCCTGGCATCGAACCGAGATTTCTCTGTCATCGAGCCCCTAATTCTGTCACTGTACTGGCGGGGCCATCCCGGCTTCGAACAGTAAACACAGTAACTGAAGAATAAAAAACCTAAGAAATGTCACTTATTATTTTATTGTACTTCTTATATGCTCAACATGTTTCGGGCATTACTATGCCCATCATCAGGATCTCGCGACTATGATGTTGATTACCACGTTGGTCGTTTCGTTCTGTAGCCCGGACACTACTCCAGCCTAACTCCACCTAACCTCCAACATACAGCTAACCAAGAACGAAACGACCAATGTGGTAATCAACATCATAGTCGCGAGATCCTGATGATGGGCATAGTAATGCCCGAAACATGTTGAGCCTTTAAGAAATATAATAAAATATTAAGTGGCATCTAGTTGGTTTTTTATTCTTCCGTTATCACACTGATGCACGGTTCAATAAACATCAGTAAACCCAGTGTCACTCACAGTGGTCACTCGTACATGTTTGTTGTTTAATGTGGACACGACTGTATGCTGGAACTCACCTCGACTGAAGCCATGGCACCAAAAATTGAATGACGTTGGACAAGCGGTATATCCCGTCACCAGCCCAAGTGACCAGAACAGCAGCAAGTTCCCTTTATATACATACACGCAAATGCTGTGTGAGGGGTTATTATGCTCTACGTGTTTAGATTGTCGCCGGCTGCTACATTTTTCCAGTTCAACATTTTCACTTTACTCTGTTGTTTCCGCCATTCTCCGCCTCCTTTCTTTTCATTTTCACGTAAGATATGACTAATTAAAAAGTTAAATATATGATGTATTACAATAATGTAATGTGTATGTTGCTGGAATACTGTGAATATAATCGGTTAGGATCGTCACACTTTCTTCTCTGTGTGTACATTGTGATGGTCATGATTCAGTAACTCTTAGGAGCTTGGTTGAAGTTATCTTTGATTTTAAGTCCGTGATAAAACTGATCCAATTTAAGAAAGAGATGATCAGAATATTGCCTAAGCTGCGGATTGGACGATACGGGGTTTCATTTCCCGGCAGGTGCAGGAGCAGGGAATATTCTATCTTCGCTAGTAAACCCTGCCTGCAATGGAGGCCCACCAAAAATATTTAAATATGTACCGAAGGCTCTTTAAAAAGGTTAAAGCGACCGGAGTGTGAAACTGACTGCTCAGCTCCAGGGTAGGAACAACTGGCACTTTAACCTTCACTTCCCCATACGTCTTCATAGCTAATGTTCCATTGTCTTTTTCATCATACATTCCTTTTGTTAGTACTTGTGTAACGGTTTTGTTTTGAGTCTCCATTCTGTCCCAGAAATGATTAAGAAGTCAGTAAAGTCTGCTCGGGCTGAGCAGGACCCTGGTGATAGAAACGGAACCCGTCTGTCTGTGGTTGAGCTGCATTAACTGCCTGACGCAGGAATTTTGTTGAACGAAGTCGCTGCGAATGCATCAACGAATGCAAGCAGAATCCTAGAATTATGACCCGAACTCAAACCGTGCTTTCTTGTTGCACATGTTGCTGTTTCTGTATATTAGTTAGTGGAGCGGAATGGTGTAGTCAGCGTAGCAACTCATTACGTGCTGGACGGTCCGGGGATCGAATTCCTTTTGGGGAGAAGTTTTCCAAACCCAACCAGCCCTACTCTGTGACCCTCCCAACTTCCTGTGCAATGTCTGCCGGGTCATTCTCGGGGGTAAAGCGGCCGCAGCTTGGCGTTGACCACTTACTTTCATCGAGCGCAGAGGTAAAAAGTGTGTGCCTATAACTAAACTCCACTCTGGGCTCTCATGGCGTTTTCTAAGGTGTAATTTACCCTTTTTACATAATATTAGTGCTTGTTTTGATGTTTATTTTACTTTTGTAAAGAAATTCAATTCAAATGTTGTGTAAGCTATGTCATATTTGGTAAATATTACTCATATTTGCGTTGTTGTAGTTGTAGACCCACAAGAATATTTCTTATTTCATTTGTTGCTATATCATCATTAAGTTTCCTTCTGACTCTTTTTCTTCATTACTGAGCTCCAAAGACTTTTGTGTAGGCCAACTTATCATTTTACATTCTACCTTACGATGCGGTGCACGTTGCTAAGTTCTGTTACCGTTATTTCATGACAAGACCTTAAAATGTGTAGTGTTAGTGTCGCTTGATCACCATATATCTGCGCTTCTGTCATCTTGTTATTACCCCTTATAATCATTTCATGGTCTGCCTTAAGACAATTCCATAACCTCTTCCAAAGCCATTTCTCCACATAGTGTGATCTAGTGCTTCTTCTTACACTTTTCCAGTATCCTCTTTTCCGTAAAGTCATCCAGTAAATGCTTATGTCTTCTTACCATTCTTCCCATCACTTCTATCGTTCATTCAATAACGTGTTTTAGAAGACAGTTCCTATGCAAGATGTGACAAATACACTTACCCTTCTTTATTTTTAATGTATGTTTTCCTTTCCTCCTTGACTGTATGTAATAATTCTTCATTTTTCTCAAGATCGGTCCAACTGATCTTCTCCGTCGTTCTCCAGCACCTCAGTTAATAATTTTCAGGCATATTACTCGTTATAGGTAATTAGAAAAAAATGCTTTATTGGTTTTTCCAATAACATTATCTTCAAATTTTCGTGATAATTGGTGTGTTTGTTCAAAAATTGGAATAGAAAGAGCTGCAGACACACATGCACATATATGAACAGAGATCATGGCGACTTCACATGCATAATTTTGCTTCTAAGGAGGTAAGTAGTCAAATAAAATAAAAACTGGCCTTTATGTAAGTAAGGAATCAGGAACCCCGTTACAGGCCTGGACAGGCCCAGAGGGGTTCCAGGAAGTTGAGGATCCCAGATTTCAAGACAGTCGGCACATTAAGGTGGTAAGGTCGTCAGCTGTACCCACCGGCCGCCTTTATCCCCCAGGAAATAATCCTGGTACTCATTTCTGTTAGAGGCTGAGTCAACCCAGGGCCATAGTGCGGCCGGAAAGATTATGTCAAAGAAAAATTCCAATTACACCATCGGGAATTGAACCCGCGACTTTCCGACTCGTAGTTCAGTGTCTCAACCATTTGCGCTACCGTGTAGCCCTTTTTATGCAAGTATAAGTCTTACTTCACAAACCCTAAGAATTAGATCTTATTGTGGGCCAGTTAAATAAAACGCTTGTCAGTACGAAGCATTTGGGGGTGCGGGGGTTATTTTGATATTCCTCTCCCGTCTACTGCTGTTTCCACGTGGCTTCTCTACTTTGTAGGTTTTGGCCCAGCATTTTGTAGACAATAAGTATCCGTACTTTGACGTAGTGGTGGGGCTTGTGCGGTCACATGATCCTGAGAGCTATGCTGGCGGCAGCTTATGCTACTGGTAGGGCCTCCCATGCCAGACAAGTCAAAGGTGATGATCCAGACAAAAAGGGATACCCTGGTCCTCCAAGTTGGGAGTTTGGCGTGGGGCTAACAACACCACCCAGTAAAGAAATTATTGTTACGAAAATCGAGCAAAGGAAAACCCTGGATAGGTTAAATGATGACGGACGGAAGAAGAAGATGGAGAGAGTTGGTGGCAGATAGGAAAAAATGGAAGGACATTGTTCGACAGGCCAAAGCCCACAGTGGGCTGTAGTGCCAGTGGAAGAAGAATTGTGTAGACAAGGCTTGATTTCTCATTGTTTGCTTTACGTCTGTCTCAGCCAACACTTCTTCCTTCACTCAACCCGACAATAACACTCAAATTGCGGTGGCAAATTGTGGATCACCTGATTATATCCAAAAAAGATTTAAATAAGTAGTCGGTTATCAAGTGTCAGTTCATCGCCTATTGTGCTGAAGCTATGGAACAGAGCCCGGAGCAAGCTGGATCCATTTCAAATTTCCATTGAATATTTGTCTCCTATAAATATTAAGATATGCTTCCAGCTCCTTATTGATATTCCAAATGGCCTATTTCTAAGTATCTGCCTTTTAAAATCCTATACGCTTTTCTTATTTCCTACACCGTCTATCCCATTGTATCCCCCCCCCTCAGTTTTAGGTACCCCAATAATAACGGTAGAAGACGGTGACCCCATATCGTGCACTTCACTGCTCCCTTATATCATATCGTAACTATTTATTGAGTGGGCCCGGTAGCTTAGTCGATATAGCGACTGACTACGGGCTGAACGGTCCGGGGATCGAATCCCGGTGGGGATGAGATTTTCCGCCCGTCCAGACCAGCCCGGGGGCCCACCTAGCCTCCTGTAAAATGGGTACCGGGTCTTTCCCGGGAGTAAAGTACGGCCGAGGCGTGCTGCTGACAACTCACCCCCTTCTAGTGCCGCGGTCATGGAAGAGTAGAGCTATACCTCTACCCACCCTCTGGGCCACACCGGGCCTGTAACGGGATCACTTTACCTTTACCTTTATCCTTACCTTTTTTTAACTATTTATTGAACACTTCCTTTTGTCGAGTTTTATTTTTCATAGGTGAAAATAGCTTAGTTATTTTGTCCTTTGGTCTCGGTCAGAAAGGGAAAGAATATTAACCTTTGAAGAAGAAAAGTGTCTGCTTTTTCATAAGGACAGCGCGTACCGCGCAGTAAACACTCTCCACCTCGGTTGTACAAGACCGGTCTTTTAACGTTGTATGCGGTAAAAGTCGCTGTTTGAAACTGAGGTCCGTACACAACACATAAGCGGAATGTGATTACCATGTAAAACGTTTGAAATATCAAAGTTGGTGGAACATAAAGTAATCGCTAGGCTTTCAGAGGTTAACCTTTTGACGTCTAATGTCAACTATAGTGGTCGTACCGCACCGCTAACCTCTAAAGTTGCATTTTATGTATTTATTCAACAAATATAGGTACTGAACATTTTAAACATGCTATATACTCTCCGTTTTTTTTTCTCTCTTCAAAATGCATGTTGTTTCATAATTCTAACGTATTTGGTTCCTGTATTATTCACATTTTATATACAGGATGTGCTAAAATTAAAAAAATAATTCCGGCGCCAAAAGATTAATGTTGTATTACATTCAGAACATTTATTACCTTATCAAATATTTGACTTTCAGTCTTAATTGGAACACTACATGACTGAGTAATAATAATAGGTAAATTTACATAAAGAGTTCTATATTCATTTACATCAAAATTTGTTGCAGTGCTTTCATTGTCCTTTATTTGGATGTTCATCATAAAGTACAACGTTACAAGTCCTCCGCAAAAATAAATTCATTGAACACAAAACATATTCAAGCAACAACAAATAACTTGTGACTTTAAATGGAAGTTCTAATTGTAAAAATACATAGAAAACATGCATTTAACAATACGAAAAATTAACAACAAATGGTTAGAAATACAGAGAAATATGAAAAATGAAAATCAGTTTTAACTTCCCACATTCGCAATGCAATTATTACTTAACATCAATCAAACTTTACGGTACTGTGTGAGAATAAAGTTTTAAATTCGGTTCCCTAAGTTTCTTTGAAGTCAGTTGGCGTTATAATCAGGCTGAAGGGATGTGATGATATACACTTACCGTGACAGTCCGTGTAAATAAATAACTTCAATATTAATTAACTTACAAATATCACTGTAAGCTGAACAGGATTCCTGCATATGTAATACCCAAAGCTCTATGATAAATATCTCCCAAGTGTCATTTTATATTGACATATTATATTGTACTTTGCGGTGTTAATTAGCAACCGAATCTGTAAGCAGTTCATGCAGTAAAAGTTCTAGATACTATTAGCCGGACTTGGCGAAAGGAGAATTGTATTCTTCCGTCTTAGGAGGTGCTTGCAAAAATAACATTGCGGGATATTCTTTATTTATGAAGATTCCCTGCCTTAGTTACCCTTTTTGGCATCCTAAACTGAAAGTTCTTATAAGAGTTTTTGTTTCCAAAATGGTAAATTCTTAAAATTTAAGTTTTTCGGAAGGATTATCATTTTTAATCAGTTTTTACGTTATATATTTGACTAATACCACCAAGTACGCCTTAAAAGAATACGAAGTTAGAATAGCCATACGGTTATTGCTCATACATTTATTCACCTCAGGCGAAGATGTCGAAAATAAGACACATTTTAGTTGTAGGTGGCAAGATGAGGTGTCGAAGAGCAAAGTTATTTTCCCTTCAGCTAAAATCAGACCTGTCCGTGAACTGAAGCCGCAGTACAAGACTTATTCCATTAACTAAGCTGGTTGGCAAACGTATATAAATTTAGTCAAATGTGGGCTTTACGGAAGTGGCTTAAAATGAAGTGACAGTGTTAACTGCTTAGTGGTAGATAAGTTCAGCGTCATGATCATAAGTAAGTGCAGTTTCGTGTGTGGTAAGCGGCACGTGTGCATAGGAGATAACAGGGGCTGACACCAGCTTGTGGGGGCGTGTGGCAGGATGAACTGCGTGTCCAGACTTCGAGACGACAGCGTTGAATCCACTGTGATGGTCGGCGGTGTACTTGACGGTGCGGGTGGTGCCATCAGGTTCAACCAGGCTGTAGTGACCTTCAACTTTGTCACCTATACGTTTCTCGGCTTGCTCCTTGATGTCGTGTGTGCGTGTATCTTTAACTCCATATCTGAATTCATATTGTGGTGGAGCCTAAACCATGAAACAGAGTTATGGTTAGAGTTCCCTGTTGCTGATATTTCTGGTCTGTGGTAAATTAACGCGACAGATGGCTTGAACAGTGTTAAGAAATGGAGAATGGAAGTTTTGGGGCATCCTTTCAGATTTATACTTAGTTTTTAAAGTTCCTTATTATATCCAAAGACGCACACATAGTATTTAAATTACGCTATATATTTTAATTAATCGGCACACCAACTAATGTACATACATAAAATTTCACATTAAAACACTTAAAATCGCTCCAACATGTTTCGATCCTAAGATCATCTTCAGGAAGCCACAGTGAATGTTTTTAAAAATGTGACTTTAGCAAGGAACAGTGTGGCTTCCTGAAGATGATCTTAGGATCGAAACATGTTGGAGCGATTTTAAGTGTTTTAATGTGAAATTTTATGTATGTGCATTAGTTGGTGTGCTGATTAAATGATTCTGCGAAATGCACGGTACAACAATAAAGATATGCTATATATGTTAGTGACTTTTCCCCCTGCGCAGTTATTGCTACCCGGTACTCAATTTTACCGCCTGAAATTGTCAAACGTAACCCGTAATGTCTGTCGCCCTGCTCTTCCAACTTCTTAAGCATTTTCTCTGCTGTCTCTAACACAACGTCGCACCTTATTAACATATCACATTTTGTATTAAAGTTCAATTTTGTATTTAGTAGTCAGATTTCAGTCTCCTTATTTGTTTTGTAAATATGAAAATTCTGCATTAAGTTCTTGTATTTTTAATTTGTTTACAATAATCAGTCTCAGGACATAATCCTAAGTTTATTTTTAAAATAAAGTTTAGCAAAGAGATAAAATATCCTAAACACCCGAGCTAATGCAGAGTGTGTATAATTCAGTTCAGTTCAATTCAGTTCTTTTTTATTAATGTGCCGAGTCACCAACCTGATGGCCAATTACAGAAAGAGCATTATATGCGTGTGTTGATTTTATATAGAACAATTTTGTAAGGTATATAGCCTTTTGCGGGCTCTTGTCCTGCAATCAGTACAGGGCACAACTTGATATCCTGTGTCTTGGAGCTTCATTTTAATATTATCCTTCCATTTACGCCTGCCTGACAAAAACTTTTTCTTCTCTTAACTTTTTCCAACTACCGTTTCGTTTGCCCTTATTATTTGTCCCATTACAAAATAATACAGTAGAAGAATAAAAGAATAAGCCTCATAATTGAAAAATAGGCCTACTCAAGTTAAACTTTCCATTTCTACCCACTGTTTACATAAAGTCAGTGTGAATAAAATAACACTTACGTGGTGTTCCACTTCTTTGATCAGAGGTGCGTGAGCTATGGCGAGGGGTGCGTGTGAAATTTCCAGTGCTGGAGCTACGGCTATGTGGCTGTAGCTCTCCTCGATGGCTGACACTGGTACGGCCAGTGCAATGACTGCTAGAGCGCCCAGAATGCTAATTACCTGTAACAATAATTATATCATGGTCATCTCCCGGAACTTTTCAGTCCTCGTGGTTAAGTGGCTTCAAGGAATGTGAGTAGCCTTGGAGAAGATCTGCTATTCAAAAATTGCCCCCTTTTGTATGGAGTCCGAAAGTTCATTGGTGAATTAACAACAGCCCATTCATTAAAAGGTAAAAGACAACTTGTCAGTCAAATAAAACTTATATTTTTCTAGTGGCTACATATTTCGGATTGAATCAATCCATCACCGGCCACTTACAAGATTAGAGAACAGGTACAAAGCATTCTTATAATAAAACCAACTAGATGCACTCATTTCTCAAATTTATTTTTGGAACAAAAACAAATTTGAGAAATAAGTGCTTCTATTTGGTTTTATTACAAGAATTTATCACTATGCACGGTCACCTGAACGTCAAAAAGGTACAATGCAGTTCTATGTCAAACGTATAGTTTTATGTTTCTTGTTTGTTTTATCCCACATTACAAAATTATCTATACAATAAAACTGTGATATTAATTGTTACACAACTATGGTTAAACAATTGTTAAAAACATTATCAGTATAGGTGAAAAATGTGTAAAATAGACAAATACAAAGTGTTAAAATCTATCAAAGTCGTTGGGCGGAAAGACATGAAGGTAATATGAGGTGTTTTCTTTTCATATGTGGTGTGCCAGAGGATGCTCAGCGACCTAACTTCATTGCTAAGCTTGTCACATTATATATATATATATATTTATTTATTTATTTATTTATCGCAAGCAAGAACCTTGTCGACTATTCAGTTGTTCCTTATATTAATATAAAATTGAAACTTTCCTCTTTGTGAAGCGATATATACTTCAAACATTAGCAATTTCAGTGCTGTTTCCGATATTCTCACTTCATGTTCTCATGCCCAGCAAACCAAGCCTGTTACTGAATAATATTCTGAAATAAATTAATTTACTGTACGTCTACGAAGTGCGAGACAAAAAGTTTCCGGTCTGCGGCAACATAACAATTTTAGACTTGCCCTAGTTATAAGTTGTTATACTTTCCTTCAAGGTTGTGCACTTCGGAGATTATGCACGGAGCCTAGAGCCTATTCCACTGCTACAGGCATCTCTGGAACTCCCGTTTTGATGCGGTCCAGCAATTCCTGCGACATGCCTCGAATCTTCGTCATATCCTCGAATCGTCGGCGCTGTTACAAGATTGTCAGCTTCATGACAAGGAATAAGTCACAATGGGCTAGGTCGACGTAGTAGATGGATGAGGCATTACCGCCATGTTGTTTAAGGTTTAAAACTGCTGAACAGCAAAGCCGAATGGGCTGGCGATTTGCCGTGATGCACAAACCAATCTTGAGTGCGCCACTTGTCTGGACCTTGTTCCCTAATATCGTTTCTCAGACGTCTTAGGAACCCTGTGTTGTATTGTTGACTCACATTTGACCTTGACGAGCGTTATCCTTGTCAGTAACTCCCTTGCTGCCAAGCAAAACAACATGCTCTTGAATTTTAGACGTAGAGATGATGGGCTATCCCTCTTGGGCAACTGCTGCTTCGTTTCTGGGTGATAACCATACACCCAGCTTTCATATCCAGTTACGATATCGGAAAGAACGTGTTTCTGCCTTTTCCATTCTTATATTGCAAGTCCTTTGTTTCAGGTTGTCATCCAGCAGGTGGGGAAAGAAATTTGGCAGCAATCGGCCTCATGTTTCAATTTTCGGCTAAAGTGCGTCGGCATAGACCTATGATAGGCCTACAATGTTACAAATATCGTTCCAAAATAATTACCAACAAGATGACACTTATGGACTATCCTTTATTTCAGGGTTAGTCGTCCTTCACTCTACATGTTTCGAGCTTCAGGGAGCTCATCATCAGGAGTTCACTTTTTT
>Ga0123354_10018985_pt1 | contig 10796 bp, 3 predicted proteins | sample TergutLab28metaG_2_FD_97872 | JGI IMG/M metagenome (GOLD analysis project Ga0123354, IMG submission 97872) | Labiotermes labralis P4 segment gut microbial communities from Petit-Saut dam, French Guiana - Lab288 P4 | ecosystem: Host-associated > Arthropoda: Insects > Digestive system > Gut ... | reverse complement strand
GTTTTCCAGAGCCACACTCCTGGTCACTGAGAACTTAGCTCTACATGTAGGACAACATGTGACTCTCTTCTCGCACTTGCTGCAGATGTTGTGGCCGTTCGTACAGAGCTTTATGGGTGGCACAATGTACTCCATGCACACAGGACACTCCAGGTCACTCAACAGGTCTTCGTCGAGAGCACGTGACAAATCATCCATATCTAGAACATAAGTGTCACACGATTAAGGATGTTGTTAATAAGGATTTTGTCCTCAAGTATGGTTATTACTAAATGCAGCTCTTCTGTAACATCTGGCCATATGTGGTCTTTCGGGGGGGGGGGGAAGTGTAGCTCCACTCATTCTTTCTCTCGCAACAAGGTAGAAAAGAAACGTTAAATTCAAGCCCCGGCCGCCTTGCCTCAGGAAGTGATTCTTTTACCCCTTGTGCAGTTGACTGTTTGGGCCCCACAGACGTTCGTGTATTTGGAGAAGCGATTTCCATTTCTTCCATCTCGTAATGTAGTCGTTATGCCGAACACGTTTCTCTGTATGGAATACATAAATTAATAATAGGATAACAGAATACAAGTATTTTTATCCAAGAAAAATATGTTCTTAACGTGTTTTTAAATATTTCTTTACGTATGTGTAGAGACCAAGTGTTAACAATATGTGATGCGTGTTGGCTGGTGATTGATGTAATATGCTGTATGATGACACTTATACTGGTTTCTTGAAAAACGTAATGCATCTGTCGCAGACGTACAGAAAATACTGCGATGGTCTTAAGAACGTGTCGTACCGTTTGCGCATAAAATACAGAAAAGACACTGAATGTTGAATTACAATTTGAAGTGTTTGATTTTTGTACAGGAAATTTGTTTCTGTCATCAAATAAAATATTATTTGGATGACCTTTTGGTGGGAGAACTATAATTACACCTGATGCTGCATATGGGTGTGAAACTTGGCCTTCCATGTTGACAGACGAACAGAGGTTGAAGGTATTCGAGAATGGAGTGATGAGGAAGATTTTTTGATCTAACACGGAGGAAGTGACAGGATAATGAAAAAATTTACTTAATAATGATCTTCATGATCTTTGCTCGTCATCAAATGTTATTTGTGTTTATTAAATGAGGGATGATGAGAGGGGGAAAGCGTGAGGCACATACGAGAAGAAGAGAGATACATAAAGCGTTCTGGTTGGGAAACTTTCAGGATGGAGCCCAACTGTAAGACCTGGGTGCATTTGGAAGAATAATAATGTTGATCTTAAATCCTAGTGATTATGAAAGAGCATGGATTGTTTTTACTTGACTGTGTACGTTAATGTATTCAGATTGTGGGTTCATTCAGTTAGGATTTTCCAGCTGCTTATGTAGCATGGTACATGTCTGTACTTTGGTTTAGGGTTTAATCTGTTTATTTCAAGTAACTGCACATGTATTAATTTAATAGTGATTTGTTGTCTCATAATTCTTGATACTGCACTTTACAGTTTATTTGTACTTTCCACGACGACATATTATGTCCTAAATATCTTCTCTGTATCTACGTTCTCCCTGAGGATGGCTCTCGTAGGACGAAACATGTAGGAGAAATTATTACGACAAAACAAATATTTATGCGTGAATATTTACAGTTAGTCTGAATAAATTCATTGTAATTAGAATATTGCAAGGAACAGGTACAACATTATTATTGATATGTGCCTTGTGGGGAGGAATGTGTCAGGATGGGGTAATGGCCTAATTAGTTTGAATCCAGGTAATTTCATGCAGAGTCAGTAGACAACTACGGATACACCGAAATTAGGATAGTCGGTTTCGGTGTTAAGATTTGAACCTGGGAGCAACCGAATGCACAACGAGGGTTAAAATCACGTCGAGTTCTTACGCTGATTTTGATAAAAAGTTAGTTCTTGTGCTTGAGAGGAACGCGCCGCCTCCATTTTCAGGAAGACTGAATTTGATTACTGTTGTTTCGGGAATGACTGCGAGAAGAAAACTTGTCCATTATGTAGCAGTGCTTGGTACAATGGGGCTGGGATAGCTCGGTAGGTGTAGCGACTCGCTACGGGCTGGATGTTTGCAGGATCGAATCCCTGCGTCGGCGAGATATTCCGCATCCGTCCATACCGGCCCTGTGGCCCATCGAGCTTCGCACACAATGGGCATTCAGTCTTTTCCAGGGTAAAGTGGCTGGCGCGTGGCGTTAACTACCTCTCCCTCTCTACCCGAAGTTAAAAAAGTGTAGTGCTATGCATTTGATTCTCCTTAGGACCTTCATGTCCTGTTCTGTGTTGAAATATGATGTTACATTTACTGGGTACAATCCTTGCAGTTTTCCTACATAGTTAACATTTTGCTTTTCCCCAATTAATTCCACATTCACCCTGAAAATGACGACAGCACATTCTGTCGAAACATCGATAAAATTATTCTGCACGCAGTAAAACGCAGCAGGCTGTAAAGTGATGACGTAACTTCGAATACTGTCGGGTTTGCAACTTATAGCCTTCATGTTTGACGTCCATCTCCGAGAGAGTTATGGTGTGTATTAGTACATTTCTCATGGCTCATACAGTTCACTGCTGTGTTTGATTAATTGCTATTAATTTGCTTCTCATTGTTACCGTGGTTACCGTAATTGCTGCGTTTATATAGTGGCGCTGTTGTTGCTTCCTCAACAGTGATTGTCAAATTTGTGAAGTTAATATTCACGTCAAGGCAGGTGCAAGCCAAACCTTTTAATAAGGGAAGGGGCTCCAGGGGGGGGGGAGTTCAAGATTCTATTTAATTTGTTTTAAATTTAAAAATTCTGTAATAAAATTATGTCCTTATTATGACTGTTACATAGGACTGTTTGTAGCTCTATTTATGTAACCTAACTTCATGTTCTACGACTCAATCGCGGTGTCCTACCTTCTGGTTCTTTAATTTTATTATTTTCTTTTTTAAAGTTCCATAGAACCGGTCATCAGCGGAGTTCTGAGGCTGATTTCGCCTGAACGGCAAATCACATAAAACGTTTGACATTGTCGTGTCTACAAAACTGTTGTTTTTTTAAATTTTGGTTTTGGGGGTTTCGAGGGTCTTTAGAGGCTGCGGACCGGCAGACTCCCCCCCATTTCCCCGTTATGTGCGCCCCTGACACACTGATTACTGTACCATTGCATAGATGTTTCTTTCTCCAGGTTTGTTTTCATTTTTATTATTATTTAATTTCATTTTTTTAGTTCTTTATATCTATTAATTTAGTATTGAACCTGCATGTACGTAAAAGTTTTGATATAGAACATCAAAGTTTCGCTTCCTCTAATACTGAAATTCGACAGTGTATTCTCTTACGTCCAAACGTCCTGTACTGCAATGTGTGCCATCTGTATGGTGCATGTCTAATAACATGGCGGCCATATCAGTTGTATCGCTACGTTTGATGACGTGAACTGAAGAATACTGCAGGTGGGAATGTGAAGTGTAGCAAGGAGATAACATCATAAATTATATGTTTTCCAATTAGAATTGTACGTTTTGCATGGAGGCGCTAGTGCCACACCGCAATTGTGCAACTTGTTTCGGATTCAGAAGATCAAAATTTAGGAAGAACGGGCGTCCTCCACATGCATAATATTCGTACGAAATTTGATGGAAATTTGTCAATTGGCTCCAGTTCGAACCCCATTTAACATGAGGTGCACATAGTGCAAAAAAATTAGATAATGAACCAACTTTCCTCCTTTCTGAGTTAGGCTGAGAGATGAGTTTGTATTAGCCTTATGTGATGCGAAATGTACAATAAATTTCGTCAGAACCTTATAGATATTATAGATTTTAACTTTTGCGGGTGGTCTACATACAGACAGGAATTCGATTCCTGAACGCATTGTTTAGATGCATATTGCAACAAAAATGGGAAATAATATTGATAAAGATGATAATGTTCAATAATACTAACAACAACCATAATCTGTAGTAAGTTGTTTGTTGTGAGTAAAATTGTGTTCACGCACACGCACATCGCTGTACAAAATCTTGTCTTATCCTCTAGCGACGCTGTAGATTGCTACGTTTATGGAGTCCCAGCTAGATCGATGAATGTCAGTGCAATGGTAACTGACAAAGGAAACGCGAAGTACTTGGAGTGAAACCTGTCACAGCGTCACTTGTTCACCACAAGCCCAATGTTGTAGTACAGCAAAGTATATTGCCGATTTAATTGTCTACCTACGTAACACTTCATCACAAAGTATTCAGTAGCAGTGTGATTTTGGAGGACTTTTTGGCAAAAAATTATCTTATGAGGCGGAAATTACGATTTATCGCGACCTGCCGTGTAAAATTAATAACAAGTAGCAATTACTCACCGACAAACAACTTACTCTTCTGCTTGATGAAGTTGTTAACAACAGACTTGTTAGTCGAAAAGCAACTGGGGCCTCACCAGTGAGGATGGGATAAGTGCCTTAAGTTATCACAGCTGATAAGTTGTTTTTATCGATTTCACGTAGCTTGCCTTTGGACGATACTGATTGGAAAGATGTACTATACGATAATATAGTAGAATTTTTATCCTGGGTTTTCTCTTTGTTTCTTCGTCCTTTCAAATGGGTTTTTAATTTCTTTCTCTAATGCATACTTTTGTTTTATGTAAGTAGGTAAATCTACATGCACTTCGCAATTTCTACAGCCTTATCACATTCTTCTGCTGCCCAAATAATTACATGTCTTATAATGTACAGTAGCCCCTGCTTTTGATTAAGCGGCGCTCCATAAAGACACTTACAGGATTGGAGATAAAGCATCACACCATATTAGAATCGGGAATGGGTGCCGGTGATTAGGTAGCTTCACGTTCCAGCCACTTTACCCTCTGCATAAAAACCCCTTACTGCCATAGAATAAGAGACTGGATGGGCCCCAAATCCGATCTGGGCTTTGTGAATACTGAAATATTTCTTGTCAAATGTAACTCATTAAATAATGCAGTGAATAATCACTTAATGATCAAGTAGATCTTTAATTCTAAATAAGTTAGTGTGTCAACAAGTGCCTCTAGACGTCAGAATCCTTTCTGGAGAGTAAGCAGCTTCTCAGCTAGGCAATAATTTTTCCATTTTTTTTTGTACCCGAAGGTTAATTCCCGTGCTTCCAATAGCTTGGCACTTGTTTCTGTCCTTTGACAGATGAATCCGTTCAATGTCTTCATATCGTATTGTTTGAGGTACATTTTAACATTATCCTACCGTCTACGCCTGTGTTTTGAGTAATGATTTTGACTGTAAATATAAATAAATATGAAAGTAATTCCTATAAAGGAATTTCCATAAGGAAAATCTGATCACCTCAAATAAAACCGAATATAATCCGAATCATTTCTACGCTTCAGTTTGGTACAGAACAACCTAACCACGCTTACCTGGCACAATAATTAGCAACAAAGCCCACATCTTATAAATTTCGCTCCTTCTCTGCTCCCCAGGTGTCTGTCGTTACCAAAGGTTCAAAAAAGACTGTCTCTCGTCGCTTTACAAAACCACACCACGCTTTTAAGCCAAAGTCAGCATTTCCTGCATTCACCTAGCAACAGATTTCTGCAGCTTCAACTGTTTGCTGTTGCTATGTGAATGATAGGCGATCTGGCCTTCCTGTTTGTTCAGCTGGGAGATGCACCCAGCCGTCCTTAAAATGCTACCAACTTATGTGAAATATATAAAATGAAGTGAAATAGGATAAAATAAAGTGTTCTCTACAAGGCACTACAATATATTCCTCCTAGTGCACTATTTTCTGTCGTCCCATTATGTCCCATTATAAGGCCAACATCACCAAAAATGTCACGCACACAACCTCAATGCATCAGTGACACAATTGTTAATACACAAGTACAAACATTTCTACATAAAATAGTCCACTAAATTAAATTGAGAACTATATCGCCAATTGCTCATGATACTTTGAAGTAGCTCTATACAGTTTATTAAAGAACTCCCAGCAATAATCGCATAAAAGACTCCAATCTGTAATATTAGAAAATAATTATAAAAATAAGAAGTGAAACTGCCAGTAGCAAAATTGTGATCCTTAAAGTCTGATGCAGGTGACGAGTGGAGATATAGTTCCACGCTTACTTAATCTCGCTACTTGTCACTTCATACCACGCCCGCAGTACCCAGGGAATGAACCCCCACATTCATTGAAGACGATGCTAGTTGGCCCCAAAACAGTTATGGACGCTGTGCATTACATGTGAATATATATATTCCTCCTTCCGGGATTTGAAACACGATCCTTCGGTCAGTAAGTCCACATCTTTCTCCAGCTGCTGGGGTTAATAAACGTTCTGCTATAGCTCCAATCCCTCTTGTACAGGTCGCACCTCGGGCCAGACCATGTGGGATTTGTGGTGAACAAACTAATGTCAATAGTGATGTGTCTTAGAGGAGCTATTTTCTTCATTCATTTCATTCCACCAAGTGTCCATGTGTGTATTTCATTCTTAAACTTCCGCCACCCTAAAATATAAATTTGGCAGTTCACAAGGCCATTAAAAACACCTCGCATACACACAAACACACACACACACACACACACACACCCCTCTCGCATGTACCGATTCTCCTGGCACACCCAGTGCCTGTTCAGGCCTGTACAGTAATTGCTTTACTATTTGTTATCCATTTATTAAACTATACGTTGTACAAGTTAAGTTAACCCCACTCTGGCCATGATGGCATACGACGGAGCGGAGGCACAGTTCCAGTTATTCTTAACCTTGACATATGAATATGAGTGATCAGCGTCGCGCCAAAACCGCTGAACGGCCTCTCTGCCACACCCAGATAAAAATCCCACTAATTACCCCAGTGTCGTTGGGCCACAGAGCCGCTCTGAAAGCTTCACAGTGACAGACTGCCTGCAGGATGTCGAACCGCTATTGCTTGGTTGTCAATATATACATATACAGATTTTGACATAATTATGTGGTAGGATCTTTACTGGCTATCGTGTTTGCTGTTTTGGTTCTTCTAATCTGTGTATGTCGGCATGCAAGATAAATTGCCCACATATCAATCCTTATCTGTAGCGATGTAAATTCCACAGCCGACCGTCACTCTCTGCAGGTAGCACCTCCTTAACAGCCGAAACGTCGCCTCAGGAATAGAGTTACTGCTGCAAAATTCGGTAAGTTAATGAGTGTTTATATTTATGCAATTGTTAACGACATGATTCGACGATAAATGTAGTTACGGCCACGCATTTTTTACTAGAAACTTGACGGTCAACGAAGTTATCAGGCAAATTCAAAATTCGCAACTATCTTCGTTACTTGCTAACGCGTTTTGACATCTAGCCGTCAGTACTGGTCATAATTTTAGAACCTTACTCAGCGCCACTCGCTAACATTTCGGCCCAACCACAATGTTTAATTTCACTCCTGTTACTCCTATGGGACCAAAACCCGAATTCCGTTTATTTTAGCTCGAATTGAAGCGCGCTTATTTAGACCTGCCCTGTATCTCGTATTATTAAGTGTCGTTGTGCCTCAGTGTCAACAGTACTTTAATTAATTATTGAACAAAGCACAAGGTTATTTGACATTCGAGAAAACCAGAACGTCGTTGGTGAAGACCTAAGTATTCTGCTATGTCTGCCTGTATTTCTGGACAGCTCAAATGTGAAGATAAAGGCGATAAGACCCTTCGAAACACCGAGTAATGCTCGCCTAGTGTCTCTGGACCAAATAGAAATAATTATTTAAAGTAATTTTTTTTATGGGTTCCTTCTAATGGGATTATTACCTACATGAAAGAGGTGTTGTTACATCATGAATTATAGTAAAGTAAAGTAAAATTAACCCTAGAACAGGCCACGAAAGCCCAGAGAGTAAGAAAAGTTATAGCCCTACTCTTTCTTTAACCTCGGAGCTAGATGTGGGTGGGTGGGCCCAAGGGCCCGTATGGACGGGTGCGGAAAATCTCGCCCTTACCGGGATTCGATTCCCGGACTACCCAGCCCGTAGCGAGTCGCTATACCGACTGGGCTATCCGGGTCCACTCATAAGTTATAGTCTAAACATAATTAACTGGTCCTTTCGAAATCGGTTTTCAAATATTTACAGTATTCGGACTTCAGACAACGAAGTACCTTTGAAATAAATCACACACGCAAACGTAGAAAGTCTAGTGTGACTTCTCTGACTGGCACAGGAACTGTCAGCTTTTCAAGAAGGGCTCTGCTCCATTGAGTTTCTTAGGTTTGTTAGTATAATAAACAGCATAATGATTTATTTCGGAGTTCTAGCTTGATAATTTATGTATGCCCAACGAATAGAAACTGTAAAAAACTATTGTCACTGGGAGGCAGTTAACTGGAATCACAAGTGCACCAAGTCTTCAGCCAGTACATTTAATTGTTAGTAATTTAATGTGGACGGAACATCGCCACCTCAGTCAGTACTGTGACTAGACTGCATATTGTCCTACAGAAAGTATCTGCGACAAGCAACACAATTTTCTCTTCTCAGAAGCTTCAAGATCAGTCTTGGAGAACAATCATTCACTTATTCAGTGGGTATCTTGGTGAGCTCTGCGATGGTAAAAGTGCAGGGACTTGGAAATTAATCGCTCATCTCATTTACTGTGGACGTTAAAATGCGTGGAGTTATACCTCCAATTCCCACTATACCTTCACGAAACGGTGCTTAATTTTTAATTTTATGTAAGAACTTGTCATTCTCTGTTCAGGTCAGTGTCCCTCTCACTGTTCACTCCAGTGTACCCATCACTGTTCAGGTCAGTGTACAGTACCTCTCACTGTTCATTTCAGTTTACCCATCACTGTTCAGGTCAGTGTCCCTCTCACTGTTCACTCCAGTGTACCCATCACTGTTCAGGTCAGTGTACAGTACCTCTCACTCTCCCCGCACAAAATTCCTGTTTTCCTTAATTTGTCTCTCTTTTTTATAAGTACCTGCTGCCAAGTATAATGTTTAATGAGTTCCAAAGACGTAACAAAGTTTAAGATTAGTTAGTGGTCTGTGGACATTGCTCCAGCAAATTGTATATGAATTCGGAGTGTCGTTACTCTGGCCGACCTTCCAAACATTCTCTGCAGAATGCCACTTTAGTGCATGTCGCTGTATCACAGCCTATTTGTGGTGCTGCTGTGATGTGTAGACGAGCAAATGCACGTCCAGTCCTTCCATTTGGGCCCAGTGCAAATAACTGTCTGTCTGAACACATCCATGGAATGCTACTGTCGAATGTGACTGTCACAACAGAGCAGCATCAAAAATAAAATATATGATTCTTCATTTGGTGAAGAGTTTTGTACTAAATGTTCTTCATTTTTCTTGCTATTGAATTTAAAATATCTCTAAATTTTGAAATGTGCCTCAATTGTAAATATTTACAATTTATGTTCGGAGTCATATTTTGGAATAAGAGAAAAATTCGTGTCAGTAAAAAATATTCATTATTTTATTAGCTCAATTTATTGCTTGCAATTATTTAAGTTCATTATCACGTTTATGTAACAATTTTGTGCGTGCGGAGATTTAACGTGTCCCTTTTATACAGAACTTTTATCAAAAAATATTTCCTATAATAACTTTCTACATAATTTCCACTGTACATTTCAGTATTCCCAAAACGCAATGTAACACAATCAACTGTCTTAAACACCTGGTTTCATGTTAGTAAAACATCCATTACAAAACTGTATCAAAATATCCTTTTTCTTCAGTATAAACATTATATGGCACTGCGTAAATTTCCATAACACTTTGCACTGCATTCTGTATACAGTATTAGTAGCTATTTGCATTCTGATTTACTGTATCGAAATAGCAGTGCCACGTGAAACTGTAAATATCCTGATTGGTGGATAGGACATTGAGTTAAGTTCGAAATGTCAAATAAAACCAATAAATGGCTGTCCACAGTGACCAAATTCATTGCGTGTAAACGACGGATGAATATTACTGGTTGTTTGTAAGTTTACGCGTGTATAATAATAATAATAATAATAATAATAACAACAACAACAATAATGGCAATAACTTTAACTGTATGACAGAATATGGTCCTCGGGTGTTACAGTTATACTGATCTTACGGTAGGAATTTTTGCGAATCAAATGCGACAAATTTTTGTGGTCAGTTTGTGGTTTGAGTGACTGACGAGTTACAAGCTGTTTAGGAAAGATTGTCGTGCGTGAAGATGGTCAAGTCACGTTACCGTACCTTACGTATTGCTACGCACTTTATTCGTGAGAATCCTGTCTAGTTTTAACACCTGTATTAGATTCAATATTATGTTAACTAACACCCACAATTGTTTTCTTCCCGAGCAGGTTCTAAACTTTCGACATAACGACATACAGTTCAGTAAAGTTTATTTAATTATTAAACTTCCATCTTTATCTAGGTCTCCCTCATATTTCTTCTCATCACAACTGTATTTAAACAAAGTCCACATGAGCTGAACGACACTGCAGTGTGTGTTGCGTAGTGTGTGGTGCTGTGTACAGTGTGTGTTGGTGTGTACAGTGTGTTGTGCTGTGTACAGTGTGTGTTGGTGTGTGAAGTGTGTTGTGCTGTGTACAGTGTGTGGTACTGTGTGCAGTGTGTGTTGCTGTGTACAGTGTGTTGTGCTGTGTACAGTGTGTGGTACTGTGTGCAGTGTGTGTTGCTGTGTACAGTGTGTGGTACTGTTTACAGTGTGTGGTGCTGTGTGCAGTGTGTGGTGCTGTGTACAGTGTGTGGTGCTGTGTACAGTGTGTGGTGCTGTGTGCAGTGTGTGGTGCTGT
>Ga0123354_10018984_pt1 | contig 10796 bp, 11 predicted proteins | sample TergutLab28metaG_2_FD_97872 | JGI IMG/M metagenome (GOLD analysis project Ga0123354, IMG submission 97872) | Labiotermes labralis P4 segment gut microbial communities from Petit-Saut dam, French Guiana - Lab288 P4 | ecosystem: Host-associated > Arthropoda: Insects > Digestive system > Gut ... | reverse complement strand
GTAATTTTCATAACATTTAACCCCCTTTATAATAAGATATGAAATTGTTAAAATTTGTTGTCCCCCCTTCTCATATAAAAACTGACAGAGATCAGCATATCTGATTTCTGTCAGTTTTGTTTTATTTAATAATTAAATTAATGTGCTGATCACATCCGCGATAAATCCGGTATAATCCCCGCTTTCAGCCTTAGCAACAATACTTGTTCCAGTTGATTGATCAGGTATGAACGCAATCAAACCGTCTGAACTTTTGGACATATAGTAATTATCACCAATGTGGAATGTATCAATAAGCGTATAATCCCCAACGGTATATTCTGTTTTTTCTTTCTGTAATAAATATCTATCTTCATTTCTTATTTTTACTTTCCGTTTTGTATAACTCATTGCCGTTCCATTAACATTGACTTTTTTAGTAATCGTTTTATGAAATTCAAAATGTGTATCATTCTTATAAATAGTAAGGTTCACATTTATGTTTTTCATATAGGATATGGTAACATCATATTTATTGTGGCTTAACCTGATATTATAATATTTTACCCCATTTTGTGCTCCTTTTATGTCGTTATGATTTAATTCGAATTTGTAAAATAAATAGTCGGAATATCTTTTCCGCCATTTTGGATTAAGTTACAGAATTGTTTCTCAATATCTGACATGACTTCATTTTTTGTAATCCAATTTATCATATCATCTATTCCAAAAGATAATAAAATTATGTCGATGGTGCTTTTTAAAATCATCTTATCGCCGTCAAAAGTGCTAAAAAGATTGGGATCATTTAAATCTGTTATTTTACTATCAAAGCTTTTTGACAGACTATCAATACAGTCATTATAATATTTTGTAAAATCATAATTTTTATATGTATCTTTATACAAATTGAATTTATTTTTAATATCCAACAACGACGGTTTGATAGAATTCATATTATTATTCAATGTATTAAACGTGTCGGCATATATAGTCATGTTACCATCATCATTGGCATTATATTCATCATTGATTTTTTTAAATTCATCATAAAAAGGAGATTCTTTTTTATAATAAGTATCTATATCAGCATTAAGATTAGTAAAAGCATCAATGATTTTCACTTCCTCGATACTTGCATTTTTGATGGCGATTATTTTACCGGACAGTTTTTCATCCGGAAGGATTTCATCAATTTTTTTAATGTCATCATTTGAATAACCAATTAAATCTTTTATCAAATTTTTCAAATCATTTGAATTGTTAGTAAAGTTGTCTTCTTGCTGAATTAAATTATATCCGCATACCCATAAATCCAAATATGTATTTAATATCCGGGAGGTTATATCTGATCTTGCGCTTAAACCGCTGTTATTATCAGGAACGGGAATATCGTTAAGATCAGAAATAAAATTATTGTAAGCGGTTTTAATTACATAAGTTTCACTATTATAATATAAGCTCATGGGGACAAAAATAGCAGACAAAACAATTATAATTGCAAGTATAACACTCAACCTTACCAAAACAGACTTTTTATTGGTGGGATGATCTTCAAAAGGCTGGTCTTCATCGTCTTCTATGTCTTCTTCAAATTCCGTATTATCACATTCTGATAAAAGATCACTATAATCGTTTATAGGATTTATTTCGTCATCAATCAAACTTTCCCCGCATGAAACACAATACAAATTCTCATCCGCGTTTTCAAAACCACATTTATCACAGATCATATGATGCCTCCCAAAATATATTTTTTATGGGTTTTTATGGTTTTTTACTTAATTCCAAATTCCCAAGTATTAGTTGAGGTGAAGAAACGACCCAACTTTGATAATAAATTTTACTTTCTATTTTTAATTCATCAATACCGGTTATATTGATGTCAAAGTTTTGGGGTCTGGTTCCTTTATAAAATTTTTGTGATGAAAACAATAATTGATTATCCCCATAAACATTTATTACAGCATAATAACTATCTTTTATGCTATTGCTTGCCAACGCAATTACTCCTGTAAAATTAGTATAGCTTCTATTTATTATATATGTTTTTGAGCCATCCATAAAGGCTTTAATACATTGATCATAGGTATTTCCCATGCTATCAGTATAAGAACCTTCAAAGTCACTCATGTCATCTATAAACGGTTTTAAAGACATTAAATCGACTGGCAAATATTCATCATATGTGCTTTTCTTGTCAATCAACGTTTGATCATCCGGCAGCATGGCTAAACCTTTATTGATTATTTCCAGAGCTGCGTCAACCCCCGTGCTTGTCAGAGCCGCATCGGCTTCTTGTATGATTGCATTGCGGTATTGATTGGTCGTATCATCTATCATGTTTTGTACGCCAATCCAATTCCAATAATCACTGCCAATTTTTTTAAATTCAACTAATGCCTGTTCATAATTTTGCTGATCGTAATCCGATTTGGCCGAATTAAATATATCATCGTATTCTGCTTGCAGTTGTGCTTCTCTTGGATCGGTAGTTGTTGTAACAACTGGTGATGTCGTTGCTATGCTACTTGTTGTATTAAGTGCCTGCTGGGATTCATCTGATGGTTCGCTGGGCTTTTGTTGCCCGCACCCGATAAGAGTAAAAAGAAAGACACCAGCTAAAAATAACGCCATAACCTTTTTCATGATAAACCAGCTCCCTATAATAATTTTCAATTTGATAACAAAAAAATAAAGATAATGGTTTATCCTTATTCGTAAAGTTATCAACTATAGGGCTTTTCATAAAACGGAAACGGCTCCATATATAAGGTTGATTTCTTTTTGTTTCTGTTCCATCGAAGTATGAACATAAAACCGGAGGGTGGTTCTTATATCAGCATGACCTAAGATCTCGCTAAGAATTTTAATGTTCATGCCGTTTTTACAAGCGTCCGTCGAAAAGGTGTGTCTCAATACATGAAATTTCTTGTATCTCACCGGAACGCTTGATAACAGAGCCTTGTATTTCTTTTGCATAAGCCGGGGTTCCATAAAGGAAGCTGTACCAGTAGCCACGTAACAATCATCATTACATTGGAGGCGGGTTAATAAATCTAGGAGGACATCCGGGATGGGGATTTGGCGGATAGATTTATCACTTTTAGGGGTGTCAATAATAATCATGGTTTTGGTCTTGGGGCTGTCTTCTAAATTGCCGATCCGTTCTATCGTGCTGTCAATGCTGATGTACTTTTCTTTAAGATCAATGTTGCCCCATTTCAAGGAGCAGATTTCACCCAGCCTTATACCAGTAAACAGACATAGAAGAATAGCTAAACCATACGGGGACATATTGTTTAAAATATAGTCCTGTATTTTTTGTTTGTCGCTGTCGCTGAACGTGTCTATTTCCTGATGGGATACCCTGGGAACCGGTAGATGAATCAACTTATCAATATGACCTTTTTCAAAAGCAAAGAGCCAAAAGGAATTGGTTAGGGTTATAATATCGTAGATGGTTTTAGAGCTTAACCCTTTTTCTTTTTCGCTTAATATATGGCTGATCATATCGGTCTCGGTTATCGCCCTTATATCTTGATCTTCAAACTTCGGCAGAAAATGATTTTTGGCCAGCGTGGAGTAGCTGGATACCGTCGAGGGCTTAGCCCTTAGAGATAGCTCCTCAATAAATAGACTGAATACATATTTAACCATGATATTTATCCTTTCTTTTTGTGCAATATGCCTTTTTTAATTTTGTCGTATTGACAATGAAAAAATAACCCTTATAATGGGTGTACATAAAGTTGATAACTTTACGAACTCTATTTTATCATATAAATTATAAATTTGCATAGTAAAACAGCTCATCCTTGAAATTGGAATGAGCTGTTTAATTGAATCAATTATTTTTGGACAGTCCCTATGTAAGTAAAATGATGGAGGTCGTATTTGCTGACGAAACATTTAAATCTTTTGGTGTATCATTGCCGAGACTAATATATATGATTACGAAAAAGCCTATAATAAATATAAGAGCAACTATAATAGCTATCATACGACGACGCCACCATGGGTTTTTCTCTTCCTTTTCTTTATCATTATCTTGATTCTTATTTTTAACTTCATCATCATTATCTTTATATTTTGAAGGACCTTTACCAAGTGAATATATAATAAATGTGAAAATAAAAAAGATAACAAATATTATCCCCAGAGATTCAAAAATCAAAGATCGATCACTTAACAAATATTGAAATACAGATGATATATCACTTGAAAGTATCCACCATATTCCAAGTAGCATATCAAGGATGAATAAAAGAAAATTTGTTATTATAACATATGGATATTTATGGATTAGCTTATCAGCTTGACCACATTTATGAATCTTTGAATCGCTATATTTGCAATCAGCACATTTACGTAATAATATTCTATCATCAGATATATTTGGTTTATGTTTATACTTAATACATTCAGCATTTACTTTTTTATCAGCAATTCGACCAATTAAAAAGATTAAAAGAAAAAGGATATTGAAAACAATTTGCCCAGTAACAACAATTAGTAATAAAGTTTTAGCAGTAGTTAATTCTATTCCACTTTTAAAAAGAGCTTGAAACATATTTGTCCCGCCAATAAATACTACTAAAAAGGCAGTAAATATGCCAATTATAGTAATTGCAGTTGGCAACAAATTACTCATATCTTTTTCAATTTTATCGTAGTTTTTTAAAGCTGTAGCGTGTTTTTCTTCTAATGCTTCAAGTGATGATTCCAAATTTTGGATTCTCTTTTCTAAAGATTCTGGTTCCGCATTTGTTGTCAAAGATTTTTTGCCGTTTACATTATTCTCCTTTTTGTTTTTCCAGTTGAACATTTGCTATCCTCCGTTTTTATATTAAGCTGACGTTTAAACTCATTTCTTATTAACGCTTTAGGAATGGTATCGTTACATTTTAATAAAATGGTAGGGTCTTTTTTTATAGCGTTGTTTGTGATTTCAAAACAATATAAAGTAGCTATATGTATATACAAACTGGTATCTTTCATATTAGAATATTTTTCAAACACATAATTTATTTCTATTTCTAAAATTGGATTTAATTTATGAATACGATCCTTTATTGTTACAATAGTATCAGGACCTATGTCTAAAAATGTTTTTAAACACGGATATTGTGCTGAGAAATCTTCATTAAACGCTGGAGTATCATATTTTGCTAAACATTGCCCTTGTAAGTAAAACAATAAACATTCCAATTTTAAATAACTAAGTTCTGTCCCCTTCATTTGAGCTTTTTTTACAAAAGCATTAACAATGTCTTGTAATGTATTATATTTCATAATCTCGTCCTACCTTTCAATATCCAATATGCAACGTGCTGGTATAAAATGAATATTGAAAGCATAGAAGCACCAGAACAAAGCAACCAAGAGAAAACATTTCTCGTTTATTATAGATATAGAACGGCATTTTGTCAACGAAAATATTTTAAAGATAATTTCCCCGAGTATATGTCGAAATATATTGTTTTACCCCTTATTCATCCTCAATGTATACCTCTAACTGTTCTATCCTGGCCGTTAGTCTCGGATGGCTGTCCATCATCTTTTTTATAAGATCACTATTATCCCCTAAGCTGATTTTCCTAAGTAAATACAGGGCGCTCTTAAGTTCTTCGCCATAACCTAACTCATAGGCGAATTGGTCAGCCCGATACTCTGTCCTCCGGCTTTCTAAAGCTACAACCGCCTTTATGGGAAAAGAAAAGAAGAAATTAACGATCTTAAATAAAAACCGAAGCACAGAGCATAAAAATTGCCCGGTGGTTCGATCACCTATTAAGGTTGATACTTTATCTAACAGGTAAATGAAAATATTCACGAACAGAGCAAACAGATAATAATAACCATTGCTGACCAGTAAAAAGATACTGGCTACGGTATCTCTCGTCCATATGTGCCCTAACTCATGAGCAATAACCCCTTTTAATTGATCTTCGGTAAAGACCTCGATGGCTCCCCGGGTCACGGCTACGGTATGCTTTCCGATGGCACAGGCATTGACCTCCATTTTATCAATGATGCCGACATGAATACGGATAGGCTTCTTATTAACAGGAACGGCATTGATGATCTCTTTAAAGATAGGTCTAAGGTATTCTTTATCTTCCCCGGTTTCGACCGGATGAACCCCATAGGCAAGCCGAAAGAGACCCTCTCCGATAGGCGATAAAGCAATTAAAACTGACACCGCATATAAGCCCGTGGCAATCAGAAAACTATTGAGCGTTCCGCCGAGCAGGAACCCACCTAAAGTCAGATAAATTAAGGTACACACGATATATAAAAAATGATAACGGACAATCGCCTTTATGTCATACCACATGAAGCTATACCCCTTTATATAGGTTTATTGACTTTTATTTTGGTGCTGATATTTTCATCCTTGGACAAATAAAACGCTTCGCCGGTTTTAAGATTTTTGATCTCGTCCGGATGGTATTTGTATTCTCTAACCAAACGGGCGGAGCCGTACCCGGTGGAAGCTGACACAGCCCCTGACTGTTCGATCTGATAGGTAACGTCCATTGTCTGCCTTGTCCCGATGATATTTGCCCATTCTTCGGCGGACTTAGCCGTGTTCTGGCGCATGATGATAAAATTATTACAGTTTTCAATCAGTTGATTTTTAAAGGCTTCCCCGGATATGTATTCTAAGTCCGCTAAACTCTGGGTGGCCGGGATACAGGTCACCCCGGCACTCCGGCTCTTATTGATCAGATCAATTAAGATCGGGGAAGCATATCCGCTTACCTCATCAAAAATAAAAAAGAGCCGATCAGCAATTTTATGGGTAAACATTTTACTGACCGCTTTTTTCGTGTCGATCAGGATTAACCGTCCCAACAAAGGAGATAACTCGGGATAGCCTAACGGGTTCAAAATAAAGAGGATGATGGCTCTTTCGTCTAACGCCCGGTAAATGTCGATGCCATCATCCGCGAATATTGCCCCGATCTCGCTTTCCTGTATCAGACTGAACCGGGCACAGGCTCCCATGGCAATCGTCCCGCTGATTTTGACAAGCTCAATATTGTTAAGATGTTCCTCTTTGCTGATAACTTCTTTGATGTTTAAATCCGCACTTAACTTTTGAAACCGGGCAGGGGACATATAATCCACGATGTTTTTGAATGATAATGGAACTCCCCCTAAACGCATAAGGCGGACTAACCGTTCGATATACCGCTCGGTGTTGGCTTTATAATGCTCCTCCGTCCACATGGTCATATTGATCAGCATATCCTTAACCGTGGTTGGATTGGCTCCGGCAAAGGGATTGTAATTATCAGTTTGATCAACATCCACCATGTTGATGACATAAAGCTTCTTGTCTCTCTTTAACTTAGTCACCATGTCGAGCATGGAACCCTCGTTGATGTCCCCCTTACCGTCTATAAGTAATAGGGGATAGTCTTTATCAATAGCCGATTTGATAAAATTGGAAAGGGCCACGGTCTTACCGCTTCCCGTGGTCCCACAGACGAAAATATGTTTGGCTAAATCACTGGTATAGACCGGGGTACTCCCCGATTTATAGCCGATCAGCGTTTTACCCCTTGTATCAACCCTTTTTTCTTTCCCTTGGAAAAGTAGCCCGCGTTTGGGTTTCACTTCGTCCACCGCTTCCTTTAAGGATTTAAGGGTTACGCGCCGTGATAACAACCACTGCATGATGGCAAGGTATATTCCGGCAATCAAAAAACAAGTTATAATAATTAGGCTACTATATACTCTTAGTATATTCATCAATCACCCCCGTTTCCATGATCTCGATATTGGGGTAGGTTTCTTTAAATTCCATGAGCCACCGTTTCAGCTTCGGGTTGTTCAAAATCCAAAACTGTCGGTCATAATGGATGTAGTTTTCTTTGATATTTTTTTCCAACTTGTCTTTGGCCTTTTGGCTCAACTCGACTTCCACGGCATATGTTTTACCTTGGTGGTTGAAAATGAAGTCCGGCACATGCCCCCGGGTCGTAAACCCCTGTTGATGCCGGATTTCTTTTTCGCTCATGAAATGATCTGCTTCAAGCCCAAGCCTCTTTTTGAAATACAAATAGGTATCCACTACCATGATGTCATGCTCCAGTTGTTCCAGTCGCATTTTATTAAGGTAGTTGCCTAAATCGAATTTCTTGTGGCTTTTTTCCGTTATTTGGTAGATGCTGGCCACGCCGTAGATATATTTTTTCCGGCTCAAATATTTGGCTTCGACTAATTTTTTTAATCTTCTGTCGGTGGCTCTCGTTCCGGTAAAGTTTCCGATTTCTTTGATCTGTCTGCCGAGAAGGCCACGCCACCGGTCGACCTCTCTTATTATTTTTTCGTCTCTCTCCGTCACTACCACACTCACACCTCCTAACACACACACCACACCCCAACACTACACACACATACTTATGTACTACTACGTCACTCTATACGATATTATATTTATAATATGATGATGAGAAAGGGTGGTCTCGGGTTTTTAAGAAGCCGAGACCACCCTTTCTCATCCGTATAGAGTGGCGTAACATAAGGGAATGTGCAGTGTTGGGGGTGTTCTTATACCCTGTTCTTTCTAAGGTGGAACGGGGGTCGGAACGTATTGTCGGAACCCCCTCTGGTTACTTTTTCAGCTTGATTTTTACCCTGTCCCCGGTGTTCCCTAGATAATTGTCCAGCGGATTGAAAGCGTCAAAATCCCGTCTTAAATCATCACTGAACATATTGACATATTTTCTCACCATGTCAAGGCTACTATGTCCGAGGATCTTTTGAAGTCGGAAAATGTCCCCGCCGTTTAATATCCACTGCTTGGCAAAGGTATGCCGAAACATATGCAAGGATGTTTTTTCAACGCCTCGGCTCCGGTTATATTTGGCGATCTCACCTTCCAATCTATTTATGGATAAAGCTTCTCCGTATGTATTGCAATATAAAAAGTCCTCCGGTTCCCCCTTGCGATAAATAAGATATTCTTTTAATACCTGCTCAAACGCTCTTGATATTGGTATGTAATACTGCTTCCGGCTTTTCAACTTTTTTAAAATAATGGTACTGCTGTTAAAATCGACATCCCCAATTTTCATATTGACGATGGTCCCCGCCCTATTTCCGGTTCCCAACATATGATTGATGATAACCCAATTCCGGTAATCGGGAAAATCGCTTTTTTTCATGTCCGGCTTTTTTAAAAGCAACATGATTTCACGGTCGGTATAGGTTTTCTTAACCACCTCGTCCATCTTAGGCAACTGGACTTTAAACTCGTTGATGTATCCCTTTTTCATGCCGTAATATAAGATGGCTCGAAGGCCTACCAGATATGACCGCAGCGATGCTGAACTTAAATTCGGTTTATGTTCGTGGATATGTTCTATATAACTGTAAAACGTATCTTCTGTTATCTTGGAACAAAAAGTCTTTTCCCCAAAGAACTCTAAAAAGTATCTGTAGCAGTCATCATAATATCTAATCGTTTCAGAGGTTAAATTTTTAAGAGCATTAAACCGCATGAATTCATCGAAGACTTCTTTTAAGACAATTTTTTCATCTTCATTTTGTAATGTTAATATTTTCATGATTTGTATCCCTCCTCTCTTGGTATCTATATTCAAAACCAAATTTTATCATTCCACCCCCGAAAATCACCCAAACAGATTCGGCTAAAAAGACCTAAAAATCTGTTGGCGGACAATCCCATTGTTTTCCACGATGATTTTAAAAAGAAAATCGGACAAGCCTTGTGTCACAACAGCTTGTCCGATTCTCTTAAATTTTTTTAATGGGAGAGGGTGGATTCGAACCACCGAAGTCGGTGACAACAGATTTACAGTCTGCCCCCTTTGGCCGCTCGGGAACTCTCCCATGACGTCCGCAACAGTATACCATATTATCGTCCTTTTGGCAATACAAATCTTTTTCACACAAAAACGGCGGGCAGACGATTGTCTTTTCGCTGCTTTTACAATAAAATATCCCCTGTTCTCAAACGCTTCCCGATTTGTAGGTGAAACCGCGTCCGTGAATATCGGACACCATGTCTGCGACTTTTTATCCGTTTCTTGTTATTGTGGCAAAGAAACGGTATAATATGCGAAAAAGGACAAATGTCATGAACCAAAGCCGAAAAATCAGTTTTATGATCATCACCGCGATTTATATCGCCGCGCTGGCGACGGGGACGGGTGTGTTTGTGCTGCTCCCCGGGGCGGATGTTCTCTGGCGTCTGGCCGCCGCCGACGGGCTGGGCGACGTGCGCACGCTCGCCGTCTCGGCCAGGACGGGCGAGGGCAGCGCCGAGCTGCGCGATCTGCTGCGCGAGGCCGCCGCCCGGCGCCGCGCCGCCACGCAGCGTTGGCAGGCCGACGAACGGTCGATCGCCGAGCAGGTCGTGGCGGCCTGCGGACCCGGCGCCCCGGCGCGGCTCGCGGCGCGCGCCGACGAGCGGCTCACGGCGGTGCTGGCACAGGTCGCGGGCGTGGACGTGGTGGTCGATGCCGTGCGGCGCGCCGCGATCCGCCGCGCGGGCGCCCGCACCGGCTGGCCTCCCGTGCGCTGGCTGGCCAGGCTCCGGCCGGACCCGCTGCGCCGGCTGCATCTGGGCGGTGGCCGGGCTTCGGGCGGCGGCTCGGGCGCCACCCCGGATCGCACGTCACTGCCGCCGGCGAGCGCCACCGCCACTGCGCGTGCGGGCGTCGCGGTCCGCGATCTGGTCACGGCGGCGTTCGCCGACGCGCCGACGACGTGGCAGGCGGCGGCGCGCCGCCGCGCGACGACCGAGCACCTGGCCGACGACCTCGATCGGGCCGTGG
>Ga0123354_10018983_pt1 | contig 10796 bp, 10 predicted proteins | sample TergutLab28metaG_2_FD_97872 | JGI IMG/M metagenome (GOLD analysis project Ga0123354, IMG submission 97872) | Labiotermes labralis P4 segment gut microbial communities from Petit-Saut dam, French Guiana - Lab288 P4 | ecosystem: Host-associated > Arthropoda: Insects > Digestive system > Gut ... | reverse complement strand
TATGATTATTTACTCCATATAAAGGAGTATCCAACAGGAGGAACTTTGATGAAAAAAATGTTCAGGATTGCATTACCGATATTATGCTGTCTTCTGGCGCTGGCTTGTTCCAAACAAAAAACCGGCAGTGCGGATTCCAAAACTGCCCAGCCGGAAGGAAAGACAGTATCCATCGGTATCGCAAAAATTGTTCAGCACGAGGCGCTGGATGCTTCGGAAAGGGGAGTTCAGGATCAGCTCAAAACACGCGGGTTCAACGCAACCTATGATCTGCAGAACGCGAATGGCGACCTGACCACCGCTTCCCAGATCGCCAATAAATTCAAAAGCGAGAAAGTAGACGCGATAGTCGGTATCGCCACGCCGATGGCGGTTGCGCTGGCCAATACCATGAAAGATATACCGATAGTGTTTACCGCCGTTACCGATCCGGTAAGCGCCAAACTTGTTACCACCCTTGACCACGGCGAGGGAAATGTTACCGGAGTTTCCGATGCGGTTCCCATAGTCGACCAGATTGGTTTGTTCAAGCAGATTGCCGGCATAAAAACACTCGGTTTCATATATACCAGTTCCGAAGCCAATTCAATTGCGGCTCTTGCCCAGGTGCAGGAGGGATGCCAAAAATACGGGCTTACTCTGGTAACCCAGACTATCAACACCTCGGCGGATCTGCGCCAGGCGACACAGGCAATTATCAACCGCGTAGACGGCATTTACGCGTCAACGGACAATACAGTCATCTCCGCCTTCCCCGCGATGATCCAGGTTTGCCATGACGCGAAAAAACCTATCTTCGGCGGCGACCCGTCCAGCGCCTTTAACGGCGGCTGTGTAATCGCCAACGGCATCAATTATTATAAAGGCGGATTGGCCGCCGGCGACATGGTGGCGGATATTCTGGAAGGGAAAAGCCCTGCGGACATTCCGGTGAAAGTATTTGCCCCGATAGAAATGGATCTGCTTTTTGATCTGGACGAAGCCGCCAACTGCGGAATCGCGATACCCCAGGATCTGATCGACAGGGCCACGTATATTTATCAGGATGGCAAGCTGACCACGAAATAGTAATTTGATACTACAAGGATACCATTGATGCTTGAAGGGATTTTGATAGAAGGATTCATTTACGGAATTGTTGCGCTGGGAGTGTTTATGAGCTTCCGGCTGCTCAACTTTGCGGACCTCACTGTAGACGGATCCTTCCCTTTAGGCTCGGCAATAATGGTGGTTACCCTCCTGCGGGGTTTCCCGACGCCGCTCTGCATGCTGATGGCATTTGCCGGCGGGTGCCTTGCGGGACTGGTAACCGCGCTCATCCACACAAAACTGAAAGTCCCCGATCTTCTTTCCGGTATTCTTACCATGACCATGCTGTACTCGATCAATTTGCGCATCATGGGCAACAGGGCAAATATTTCCCTGCTCCGCTTTACCACATTCTTTGACCGCGTTAAAGACGCGACAGCGTCTCTGGGAGGAATGTGGGGAGTGGTGATTTTCTGTTCCCTCATTGCCATTTTTATCAAACTGGCAATGGATGTTTTTTTCCGCACCGATTTCGGCCTTGCCATGGGCGGCCTGGGCGCCAATCCGCAGCTGGTGGTTTCACAGGGAATGGATCCGGATGTAATCAAGCTGACCGGCATTTGCATTTCCAACGGCATGATTTCCCTGGCCGGGGGGCTCACCGCTCTGTATCAGGGTTTTGCCGATGTTGGCTTGGGTACCGGAATGATCGTTCTGGGACTGGCTTCGGTGATGCTCGGCGAACTGCTTATCCGATCCAACCGGATATTTTTCCAGACCCTGCGGGTGCTGCTTGGCGCCATTCTGTACCGGGCGCTGATGTACCTGGTAAGGAATTACGGATACCACATCAACATGACTCCCAATGACTTTAAATTAATCACCGGGCTTCTTATCATTGTGTGCATTATCCTGTCCAAAAATAAAATTTTTGCCCCAAAGAAACGGCGCCTGCCCGTTTCCGGTACAGGCGCTTCCGATCCGGGAATTCCCGGCGTGAAAAACACCGGGGGCGCGCAATGATACGCCTTGAAAATCTTACACTTGTATTCGGCCTGGGCACCCCCGATGAAAACACCGCGCTGGAAAATATCAACCTGCAGGTAAAAGCGCAGGACTACATCACCATAATCGGTTCAAACGGAGCGGGCAAGACCAGCCTGTTCAATGTCATATCGGGAACGTATGCCCCGCATTCCGGACATATCTTCCTCTCTGAAAACCCGGAAAAAGCGGAGCGGGACATTACCCGGGAGCCCGAGTTCAAGCGCGCCAGGTACATAGGCCGGATTTTTCAAAACCCGCTTTTGGGAACAGCAGGCCGTATGAGTCTGGAAGACAACATGGTGATTTGCAGGCAAAAAGGGTACCGCGGCCTCAAAATCAGCCTGAACCGCAAATTACGCGAACAATTCCGCGAGCAGCTCTCCGTTCTGGGCATGGGGCTTGAAAACCGCCTGAGCGACAATGTGGAACTTTTCTCCGGCGGCCAGCGTCAGGCGCTGACTCTGCTCATGACCGTGATGAGCCACCCGAGCCTTCTGCTCCTTGACGAGCATACCGCCGCCCTCGATCCCTGGAACGCCGAGCGGGTAATGGAACTTACCCTGCGCTTCACCCGTGAATACAAACTCACGGTGATGATGGTAACCCACAACATGAGCCAGGCTCTGGAAATGGGGAACCGTCTTCTGATGATGGACGGCGGAGAGATTATTCTGGATCTGAATGCAGAAGAAAAAGCCAAACTGACCACAGCCGGCCTTGTCGAACGCTTCAGAAGCATCAGGAAAAAGGAATTTGCACACGACGAAATGCTATTGCAGTAAACAGCATCACAGCATCCGCAGACCCATTTCGCTCATGAATTTATCGCTTTGTACTATTTTGTCTCCGCTATTCATTATGTTCGCATAACTTTTGTACAGTTTTTTTAATAAATCAATTTTGTTTTTCGCGTCTTCGGAGTATTGCGAATTGGGGTATTCTTGTATTACTTTTTTGAAATAGTACTCCGCCGAATTGAATGACACATAAATTGTATTCAACACACCCAGCAGCTCTTTGTATGTCTTTGTCTCAAATGTTGTATCCGGATTTCTTTTGTACAATTTGCCCGGATGGATGTTTCTGTAATATTTTATTCCCTGCTTGTAGTATTGATAATCCTGATTGGCCGCCACATCAGATTTGGCATTGATATCCAGCTCCTTACCGGCCCTTATTTCATTTAATTTATTAACCAGTACTTTGGTAATTTCATTATACGTTGATTCTGCATACTCATTGCTGTGTACATCGGGGTGAAATTTTTTAATTAAGCGTTTTAGTTGTTTTATGTATTCGGGTTTGGTAATGATTCACCATTCCCGTGGGATAAACCCCTGAGGCGGCGCAATTCTCATGGTATCACCTGTTTGCTCGATTACATAGAATCCTGTATCAATGCCCATACTTTTTCAAATGTAAGGCCTTCTCCGGTAGGTATAGGCCTTTCGCCTACTGTCGCTTCCATAAATTTTCCTTCCAATGTCAGCCTGATTTCAGCATAACATATAATTGTGGTATTGGGTATACAATCGTAAATCCCATACCTATATTATAAGCATGAGCGTGCAAGCACAGACTGCGTTTCGCGGTCTATATAATAAATTTCCTTACGCTCGCCGACCGAAGGGAGGCCTGGCACTTTAGTGGATTGGGAAAAAGTATTAAAAAAATGATAGTTACACTACATAAAGTACACTTTCATTTGCAACGCAATACGATTCAGGTACCTTGGCGTTCTGTACTTTCTAGAAGGCGTACCCTATCCCCCAATTTAATCTGATTAAATATGGAATTAGATCCCCACCGGGTACAAAGAATGTAACCGCAAATCCAGGCTTCATATAGAACCCTCCCGGTTTGCCAATGTCAATTTTCCAGCCAATTTCCGGTGTTATTGATAAACCAAAGTCATCGTTATATTCATCTGATGAGTATGTCCGGTAAAAAAAGCCCAATGAAGTACCCAGATAGAAAGTTTTGCCCCAAGGATAAAAATTAAAAGAAGCATCCGCCCCAAAACAATTATAAGACATATCCATCGGAAATACCCAATAAGCAAATGTTCCAAGCGATATTTTGTGGCCAAGCATTCTCTCATACCGCGGCCCAATGCCGCCAATATCCAAAGAAAGCCAATTTTTCCTTATATCGGCAGTCCTGGGCAAGAACCAATCCACTTTGCCTATTTCCAGCTTTGCCGCAGGTTGATTCTGAACAGATCGAACCGGTGTTGCCAATTCTTGCGGCTGAGGAACTGGCGCCGGTTTCTCTGCAATTGGTTTTGAACCAAGATATACAGTTTTGGCAAAATCCGTGTACAATGCAGGACGCTGCGCATTATTGGTTGCATTGGCAACATCGCCCATCGTCTGCCTGAAAACCCATTTACATCAATACCCGGCTGCTGCAAATTATGCAAAAGATAACTTGTAAAAAGCCCATTACGACTGTTGTTACCGTCGCTTGCAACCATACCCGCCCCAGTTGCATACATGATAATGTGGTTTGCGGGGGGATTGGTAATAAATGTAAGGCCTCTATCCAGACTGCGGCTCCATGTTGCGGGAAAATCCCGACACGCGTCCAGTACGACTATGTTGAGGGCATCTCTCGTGTCATTTAACATATCCAGCATTATTTGTACAGAAAATGCCCGCTCACGCAAAAAACTCCTGTCCGGAATATCTGCATCTGTCGGTATCAGATAATTCACACCGCCCATTTCGAGCCCATGGCCCGCGTAATAGAAAAATCCATACGCATCATTTCCCGCGCTAATTAAGCGTTCTTTTAATCTGATTGACGCATTCTCCATTTGGTTTAAACTTCCGTTAATAACCTTGTCAACAGTAAAACCAAGATTAGCCAATGCAGCCGCCATGTCGTTGGCGTCGTTTACCGGATTCCGCAATGTGCCAAAATTTGTATAATTTGAATTTCCGATTATCAAAGCATATTTAGCCTGTCCAAAAGCAACCGCTGTAATTGAAAAAAGAAATATTAATAATAATTTACGCATACATAACCTCCTTTTATATAATTATCAACAACCGTTTGTCGCATTCAGTTGGAACTGTGATTGCCAAGCATTGATTTGTCCGGTTCAAGATGTACTTTTTGTCCAATATAAAAATTTGTTATTGCTACTGGCAATCTTATGTTTATATTGTATATTTCCGAATCCGCGTCTATGGTTATGGGTTCACCATTTACAGGAATATTAAACAGCATCCAGGGACCACCTTTCGCAAGCCAATTGACATAGATAGTATGCTGCCCATTCGGTACGATTATTTTAACATTATCCTGTGGTGTCATGATTTGAGTTAATTCATCATCTATATAAACGTATAGTTTTTCCCAACGATCCATTTTCCCCCGAGGGCATGTTAGATTTATTTCCGATTCACCCTGAACCGCAACTAAATCAGAGCCATAAGATACCGGCGGAACCGAAGCGCACGACATCATTGTGAATATGAACCCTGTCAAAAATAACGATAAAACAACGCTCTTTTTCATAAAAATTTCCTCCAAATAATTAGAAAATACATGAATTATGTCACTACAAACAATAATAATGTCATGTCAGACAATGCGTCAAGTACCAAAAAACAAGTATTATGACATAAAGGATAAGAGGTTTATCTGGAAATGCCGGACATTAAAGAAATATTAGCGGTCAATATAAAGGAAAATCGACGAAAAATCGGATTATCCCAGGAAAAATTGGCGGAAAAAGCAAATATGTCTCTCCATTACCTTGCCATACTGGAGCTTGGCCGCAAATTTCCTTCCGGTGAAATGCTGGAACGTCTTGCAAAAGCCCTTGAAATTAATGCTCATGAACTTTTTGCTATTGCGCCATCGCCGCAAGATGAACTGGAATTATTGCGACGGGAAATAAAAAATGATATAAAAAGCGCTTTTGAGGAAAGACTTGAACAAATAATTACTGATGCAATCAGGCGATACAAAAACTGATTTTCTATTGGCTTACAACGCGGCAGCGATTTCTTTTTGTACCATTTTGACAATCCCATCAAAAAAGGTATAAACTATATCCATTATGACATATAACGCAAATGAAAAACGCTACGAATCCATGAAATTCAGGAGATGCGGCAAAAGCGGCCTGCAATTGCCGGAAATTTCACTTGGATTGTGGCACAATTTCGGCGGGGTGGATACATACGAGATCGGCCGGGAAACTGTTTTATGCGCTTTTGACGCCGGGGTGACACATTTTGATATCGCCAATAATTACGGGCCCCCACATGGTTCAGCGGAAATTACTTTTGGCCGGATTCTGAAAGAAAATCTCCGGCCGTACCGGGACGAGCTGGTAATTTCCACAAAAGCCGGTTATATGATGTGGCCCGGGCCGTACGGTGACAGAGGCAGCAGAAAATATCTCATTTCCAGCCTGGACGCAAGTTTACAGAGAATGGGGCTTGATTATGTTGATATTTTTTATCATCACCGGCCCGATCCAAATACGCCAATACAGGAAACAATGGCCGCTCTTGCGGATATTGTACATCAGGGTAAAGCGTTGTATATCGGTATTTCAAATTACAATGTCGAACAAAGCGCCGAGGCAATTTCCACGCTGCGTTCTCTCGGTGTACCGTGCCTGATTCATCAGGTAAGTTATTCCATGCTGAACCGGCGGGCGGAAGAAGGCCTGCTTGATTTGCTGGATACAGAGGGAACCGGCTGCATATGTTTCTCACCGCTTGCGCAGGGACTGCTGACAGGCAGGTATCTGAACGGTAAAATTCCGGAAGGCTCACGGGCTGCCAGAAATGATATGCTCAAGGCAGCTTCAATTACACCGCAATTGGTAAAAAAACTGAACGCATTGAACGATATTGCGGCGCAAGGGGGAAGGACATTATCGGCCCTTGCAATCCGTTGGATACTCAGGGATACACGCAATACATCGGTATTAATCGGCGCCAGTTCTTCAACTCAACTGAAAGAAAACCTTGGCGCACTGTCGGGCCCTCCGCTTACCGAAGAGGAACTCAAAAAGATCGATGCAGTTTTAACGATGCCGCAATAGGGCCGGAATACTGATAAAGCGGCTTGCCGGTCTTACCTGATAGCAAGCCGCTTTTCCAGCCATACGAACAAATATTGCGTCAGGGCGCACACCGCCACATAAATCACAAAAATATCAAGATAGGCTTCCACATAATTGTACCCGTAACTCGCGGCGATTTTGGCGGTTGCGGTAATATCTTTCACTGTCATGAGAAAAACCAGCGAAGTGTTCTTGATTAAATTGATCACGAGATTGCCGATGTTCGGCAGCGCGGAGACCAGCGCCTGCGGTATAAGGATGCGGATATAACTCTGTACCGGGGTAAGGCCGGCGCTCAGGGCGGCTTCGTGCTGGCACTTGTCAACGGAAAGCAGAGCGGAACGGAACAGTTCGGCAAGGAGGGCGGCGTTGTTCAGGGCAAAAACAAGGAACGCGTATACAATGGGATTCAAATCGAAAATGTTGATGCGCCAGCCCATACGGATAGCAAGAGCGTTGAGCAGGCTGGGAACCAGACTGTACACAATGAGTATCTGAAGCACAATGGGCGTTCCCCGCATAAACGATATATACAGGGCGGAAAGCTGTTTCAAAACACGTACCCGGTACATAATACAGAGCGCCATGAAAAAACCCAGAGGAGCGGCAACAAGCAGGGCAACAATAGTGATAGTCAGGGTAACAGGCAAGGCTTTCAGAGAAAGCATTAATGTGGACAACAAAAACCCAAAATCCAACCTCATTGCCCGCACTCCATTTTCCCAATTTTTACTTTTCTTATAAATGGTTCGTGTGGTTTGTGTGGTTCGTGGTTAAAAAATGGCATATTATTACTCCCCCCCACGCTCCGTTTTCCTCGCGACAGATATTTTTCCAGCGCGCGGAAACTCCGCTCCAGAATAACAGTCAGCGCCCAGTATATTACGGCAAGGGCGATATAGGTCTCAAGGCCGTACGCCCCGTAATTCCGGGAGATGATCAGCATGCCCTGCCCCATCATGTCGACAAGGCCGATGGTAAAGGCAAGCGCACCCTCCTTCATCAGTGAGGTGAGCGCATTGCAGAAATTGGGCAGGGCGGCGACAGCGGCCTGGGGCGCCGTTATGCGTAAAAAAGCCTGGGTTTCGGTGAGCCCGGTGCTGAGAGCCGCCTCGCGCTGGGCGCTGCCGACGGAAAGCCAGGCGCCGCGCATCAGCTCGCCCATATTTGCGGCGAAAAGCAGGGACAGCGTTATAATGACAAAGACAGCCCTGTGCATGCCGTTGATATCAACGCCCGCAAGAACTTTTACCAGCAGCGGCAGGCCATAATACACAATAAACAGCAGAACAACAGAAGGGGTACAGCGCATAACAGTGATATACGCTCCGGCAAGCGCCCTGCCTGTGCGGCTCCTGCCCATGCGGGCGCGGGCCAGAAGCAATCCCAGGCATGAACCGGCAATAACCGTGGCGGCCACTACGAACAGGGTCACGGGCAGATATTTAAGGAGGAGGGGAAAAACAGAAATTATAAAACCGGGGTAAAAAGGCCTGTCCATGTATTACAACTGTCCATATCTTACAATCAGAGGTATTGGTAAATATCTTCCCCAAAGTACTTAAGGCTCAGGGAGCGAAGGGTTCCGTTATCTGCAAGGATCTTCATTGCCGCGTCGTACTTCCGGGCCAGATCCGGATAATTCCTGTTAATCAGGGGATAGGTCGGGATGGCCCGGTACGGAATATACGAAAGCCTGTCCGCGTACCGGTGCCAGGCACCGTTTTTATCCAGCACTGTGGTATCAAACGAAAGTTTGATGTCCAGAAATCCGTCGTAGCGGCCCTCGACAACCCAGGTGTAGGCGTCGCTGATGATATACACATCTGACGGGACTAACGTAATCGGCGTCTGGGGATGTGTTTTGTTAAAGTCCCCGATAAGCGTCCACTGGGCGCTGAGAGGCGGTATGGGAACCAGCTTGCCGCTGAAACGGGCAAAAGATTCCATGTCGCGGATCTTATCTGTATTGGCGGTCCTCACTGCCAGCCCAATAACACTCGCTGCCAGAGGGGTATCCGGAATAATAAATTTCGTTTTACGCTCATCGGTGAGCCACGCGCCCTTGACCCCCATCGCGTATTTTCCGGACTCAACGCCAATTAGCAGATCATCATCGGAAGTTCCGGTAAAAGTAAAACGGTATTCAGGAATTAATTTGGCGGCTTCCCTGAGTACCGCGACTTCAAATCCGTCGGATTCCCCCGCATCGTTGATAAAATCATACGGGTAATAGTTCTGGGTATGCGCAACCCTGATTTCCGGAATACCGGCAGCGGCATCCCTTGACCCTGACGAAAATACCGGGACAAGGGCGGCTATGGTCAGCAAAAATAAAAAACCGTATTTTTTCACCATCTTCTCCAATTGTTTCATATTAGGTTATGGTATACAATAACTCAAGTACATAAAACTCAACAGGAGAAGAAAATGGCAAAAGCGGATATTGGTTTAATCGGACTCGCGGTCATGGGCGAAAATCTGGTGCTTAACATGGAAAGCAAAGGTTTTTCGGTAGCGGTTTTCAACCGGACTACATCCAAGGTTGACAGCTTTATCCAGGGGCGCGGAGCGGGAAAGAAAATCACCGGCTGCCACAGCATGAACGAACTTGCCGCCGCTCTGAGCACGCCGCGCAAGGTCATGATCATGGTCAAGGCCGGCGAAGCGGTTGATGATACCATTGAGCAGCTTCTGGGAGTTTTGGAAAATGGCGATATTATTATTGACGGCGGAAATTCCAATTATCAGGATACAATGCGCAGAACAGCGCATGTTGAATCAAAAGGTTTACTCTATATCGGAACCGGTGTTTCCGGCGGCGAAGAAGGCGCCCTGACCGGCCCGTCAATTATGCCCGGCGGCTCACCCGCGGCATGGCCCGTGGTAAAACCCATACTCCAGGCAATATCAGCAAAAGTTGAAGGGAATATCCCCTGCTGCGACTGGGTAGGCGAAAACGGCGCCGGCCATTTTGTAAAAATGGTGCATAACGGAATTGAATACGGCGATATGCAGCTCATCTGCGAAACCTACGATCTGCTGAAGAATGTAATCGGCCTTTCATGCGATGAAATGGGCGATGTTTTTGACAAGTGGTACAAAGGCAGCCTGAACAGCTACCTTATCGAAATAACCCGGGACATACTCCGCTACAAGGATACCGACAATAAACCGTTGGTGGAAAAAATTCTTGACACAGCCGGGCAAAAAGGCACCGGCAAATGGACAGGCATTGCCGCTCTGGAATTCGGCGTCCCCCTTACTCTCATTGGCGAAGCGGTTTTTGGCCGTTGCCTGTCCGCGGCAAAGAACGAACGGGTACGCGCGTCAAAATCATTCACGGGGCCCAGGCACATGCCGCCGGCAGACAAAGCCGCCTTTATCAACGATTTGGAAAAAGCCTTGTACGCGTCAAAAGTCGTCTCGTATGCCCAGGGATATTTATTAATGCGGGAAGCCGCCAAAGAATATAAATGGAATCTCAATTACGGCGGCATCGCGCTCATGTGGCGCGGCGGCTGTATAATCCGTTCGGTGTTCCTCGGTAAAATCAAGGAAGCTTTTGATAAAAAACCCGATCTGGAAAATCTGCTGCTCGATCCTTTCTTTACCGGAATTATTGAGG
>Ga0123354_10018982_pt1 | contig 10797 bp, 5 predicted proteins | sample TergutLab28metaG_2_FD_97872 | JGI IMG/M metagenome (GOLD analysis project Ga0123354, IMG submission 97872) | Labiotermes labralis P4 segment gut microbial communities from Petit-Saut dam, French Guiana - Lab288 P4 | ecosystem: Host-associated > Arthropoda: Insects > Digestive system > Gut ... | reverse complement strand
CTGTGCGATTTTTTTTACATTCATTGTTCCGTGCATCATTGTAATTGTTTAAAAATAACCAACACGATGTCACTTGTGGACTATCCTTTATTTTCATGGGTAGTCGTCATTCACTCTCTACATATTTCGAGCTTTCGGGAAGCTCGAAACATGTAGAGAGTGAATGACGACTACCCATGAAAATAAAGGATAGTCCACAAGTGACATCGTGTTGGTTATTTTTAAACAAAGACTTGCGATATTGGCAGTAAGTGTGTATTTTTTATTTAAATAAAAGTGTCCAAAATTTAATCCGTCAAAATCAGGTAGGAGAAAATTAAAGATAATTTCAATTTGTTAATTAAAATATTAACAGCCCCGCGGTCGCAGGTGTGGGCTTGCTGGGATTGCCGGATTGAATACCGCCGGAGACATGGATGTCTCTCTCTGAGTCGGAATGATCACTCGTCCAGAGGAGACCAACCGAGCGTGGTTTGTCTAACTGTACGTGATCATGAAGCCTGATAATGAGGAGACCTTGGCCTGCTAGGGGCTGTTGTGCCATGATTGAAAATTAATACGGCGTTTTCGATAATATTCTGTTAAATTTCTTCTGCTTGTTCCTTTATTAATTTTCTTCACTCCCAATATTATTTTCTCTTATAATTTTTTGCCTTCTCTTTATTTCTATTGCTATTGTAAGGTTTTTGCTCCATCTTCTGTTTTCTTCAGTTCTCTTGGTTCTCTCTTACTTATCTTAATAATGAAGCCTTTTCCGTTTTTGCCCCATTTTCTGCAAATGTTAATGTAATATTTTATTTTTAAAAATAACTTATATATGTTTGTATATATATATATATACACTTATTTATTTATAAGGAGGACTTAGATGTTCTAATCGAAACATTTACAGCAAACAGAAAGGGAAACATAACTCCGAACGGAAAATCCCCGGGAATTTGATTTGATCATTCTTGTTTTCAGCAGAGCATTTACATATGCAAACAAGACGTTGAAATAGTAGGTGGAGGGATAGAAAGCATCCCTTCCACCCTGTTGAGGATGGTACAGATTGCAAATGATGCACGATCTCTCTTCGTTGTCCTTGTACTACTGGGACCAACCTCACACCTACTGTAAAGTTTGCTATTATTTAACAACACCAATTTATTTGTCATCCCATATAAAGTTACGTTGCCTACCGGGAATTCAATATGCATGAATCTGAATGTGTATGTATAGCTACTATATTGTCCGTATAACCTACAGTTGTATCTACGATGAATATGAGAAGCTTGGGGAGAGGGTGACAGTAATACTGTGTTACAGAAGCGCAGTTAGGCATTGCGTTGTATCTGGATCATAACAGGCATTATATTGTTTTCTGTATAAATACAAAAGGTTTTCTTGCAAATATGTGATATCTGCATGCATATTTATTTGTACATAAGCCTTAGTCGAAGAGAAAAATTTGCGTGTTAAATGAAGATTGTTTAAGTGGGAACACAAATTTGCTTAACAAGATCAATGTAACATGTGTATATATTGTCAAAACACAACTGTATTTATATATTGGCTATCTACTACATTAGGCACAACTACATGTTTAGGCCACTAATGTTGGACATCTTCAGGTTGTACATGAACTTTTCGAGTAATTATACAGCATGTGTGGGGGTGTTTTTTACGGTGCATGCACCCACCACTGACATAAACAAGATCTCGTTCCCACACAAAATAATCCCTTCCTCACACCCTAAAAACACCCCACACATGCTGTTTAACTACTCGATAAGTTCATGTACAACCTGAAGATGGCCAAAATAAGTGGCCGAAACATGTAGTTGTGCCTAATGTAGCAGATACCCAATATACGTCTAATAAATATAGTTGTGTTTGACGATATATATATACGTATTATATTGATCTTGGTATTTTGATAACACAACGTGGATGACGCACCTAAAAAACAAATTTGCTTGCCTAAACACTCTGTTGGATTTCAGTAAATTTTACACAGGACTTCCTTAAAAACACTTTAGTTGCAGTCCTTAAATATGAGCGTTGCTGGGCAGCCGCAACTAAACCACCATTCTAAGAAGCTACAAGATATGCCTCGAATAGGTTTTCCCTCAATACCTGTAAAAAGTCAGAAAATATAGTAAATTTACTGTAGTACGTGGTATAATAATGCCGGGAGAGATGCCATGGTCGAAGAGACGCCGCGTGTTTTGGTTTGTAGGTCCTGGAAACACTCTGGTGATCGCAGCACTTGTACTTGTACGGTGAGTCTAGGGACATTTTGTGAGTGGACGTAGTGAGTATCGTCCCTGTTTTTCAAGAATAATGGCTGATTTTATGGGGTGAGTTTACCAATTTAATGTTAGAAATTTTATAGTGTTCACGAAATGTGTCCCAGTTAGTTCTAATCGACGTAATTATGCAATCACGATACATTAGAGTTTTCCAACATTGTTGACCTTGCCTCCACAACACGTAGTCATGTACTTCATTCCTTTTGAGTAAGTGGTGTGTGGCATCTCTCCGTGAAGATTGGAAGCGACCCCCATCAATTAAGAGAGAGATGCCGCATTTAAATAATTCCAAATAAGTTTGAAAAAAGTTTGAATATACTTTTTAGCCTATTAAAAATTGTCTGTTCTATTACTCTGTCTTCCTACAGGACTGAATGTTTGTTTATAGAATAAATATGAAAGCATAATAGTTGTAGCGCATATTTAGACAATCCGAGCAAAAGGTCTTACCCCACACAGCGCAATCGTGTCACTGGATACAGGCTTGCTAGATAAATGGAAATTTCAAATATTTTCAATGTTGAAACTGAAAATGTAGGATATGACTCCTGAAAGTCTCCCTTTAGCTATAGCTCAAAGAATGAACCGAAACACCTTGGAAAATCTTTTTACTTGTTGGAAAAATTGCCGACAGAAAATAACCTTTGTGACATATCTGGGAACTTTTTCAACAATTGATAAGAGTGGCATACAAGTAAATAAAACAAACCTAATCCTGTAATAACAGAAAAAGGTCTAAATATGTCCATGTTTAAACATCGGGAGAAAAGAGTGAAAATATTACAGTGATGGCACGATGTAAAGTTGTAATTTCTGCCCTCTGTTCTAATATCCAAGGACATCGACACAAAACAGGATTTCCGTGATGTCTCACCCCCAGGGTCAGATTTATACATGAAAGGGAAATAGTCGTTCATTACACGCACTTATTCATCAAGTGTTTAACAGTGCATTTCCTCAGACACCAAGCTTCAGGGAAGGTCATTCTACTGCTAGAAGGCCAAAGAGCAGCTCTCCTTTGTTGCTTCAAACTTCTGTTGAAAATAATGTCGCTATCATTTTTCTAAAGAGTCTGCGTTCTCCTACCTCACAGCCTTTGGATAAGTGCTTTTTTGGACCTTTAAATGGTTACTTAAAAATCGAAAACACATCTTGTAACATCACTCGATAGCTTGGAATAAAGTTGTTCCGTGTATATTGGTTCAAGTGCTTAGTTGTCAACGGGTGTGTATCCTTCAAACCGCTACAGAATGCCTGAATATCATTTCTCCATTTCTGATACCAGCGAAACTGTAACGACTATGGGAACAGCATCTCCAAATATGGCTCTGATTTGTACAACCTCTACTGCAGTAATCATCTGGCAAAATGTGCTACCTATCTCAGTAGAACCTGCGTACTCTGCGTACCATTCTTCGTCCAGATTTGGGGACGAGATCGGTCGATAACCGAATATACTGGGAAAATATTCGATTGAAAAAATAGCAACTACTTTATTATTATTATTATTATTATTATTATTGTTGTTGTCATAATTCTTATTAGCTTCCTTCACAGAAGTTAATATTATAGAAGAAAAACAAAAGAAGCAAAGAGGAATTAAAGTAAAAGGGGCAGAGATATCTAAATTATAAATAGCTCTAATGCTTCAGGCCTAGGAGGTCAAAAAATGCAGAAAAAGAAGTCCATAAAAACAAATGGGGATAATCAAGAGACAGATAAAGGTTCTGAAACGAAATGTTGTCAGTGCAAGGAAAACTACTTGCAAACAACTAAGAAAGATGAATCGATTGAATGAATGTACGAGCTACCGAAACTGACTGCGTGAGTTCTCTTCTTCGTACAAAGACAAATGTGTCGACTGCGGTAGGAAGTCACTGCGAGAAAAAAACAGCAAAATGAAGAAGAAAATCTAGAAAATTTCAGTCATTCTAACTTAAATTATTGAGATCTTTTGGTTCAAAAGTTGTGTTCTTTTATGCCTTTTTTCTTCTAATGTTGATATTGCTTCATTACTTTGAATACATTTCAACAGTCTTCATTTATTCAGCGTGTTTCTTGAATTCACAAGATATTCTCAAAGAGCGGCATCTATCTTTGACAAAGAGTGGCGTCTCTACCGGCATGTCCAAGAGAGAAGCTGCAAAGAACAATTCTTTGTTTCACCGAGTAGCTCGGAGACTTTCATTTTTGCAGATATTTTGCACAGTAAAGTAGAAACCATAAATGTGGCATCTCTGAATGTTCAGCTGTTTTAACGATTTTCGTGTTATTTGACAGATAAAATTGCAAAACGTGCGGCGTCTCTCCAGAAATTACCCTATTACGAGGTCGTTTAGGCCATTTTATTGTACAGAAGAGTTTAATAGGCAGAGGAAATATAAATAAAATACATTCTGATAAAATGTGCCCTGATTATATGAATACCATCTTGTGGTTCAGTTTAGAGTGTTTGACTGAAAATGGACCTTCAACTTCCATACATTAAAGAAGAATTCCTTGCGTATTCGTAAGCATACTACAGCTTCTCAAGTCAGACAAGACATATACATACATACATACATACACATACTCGTACATACATACATACATACATACATACACACATACACACACACACATACATACATACATACATACATACATACATACATACACATACTCGTACATACATACATACATACATACATACACACATACACACACACACACATACATACATACATACATACATACATACATACATACATACATATGAGTGCTCGAATATTTATATGGTCTTGTGTGTCAACGTGACGCAAAATTTAAGATATTTCAATGATACAACCTACACAACTCTACCTACACAGTATTCATCACTGAAATTAGAAGTTAAGTTTGGAGCCTAGAATTATATACTCTGTACAATTGTAAAACATATCATAAGGTATTCACTTATACATGAAGGAATCTTTGGAATTATAACTAAAAAACGGGCTCTTTCCAGTTTTTCTCTCACGTTTATTGTGGGAAAATGTTCGCTATTGGAAACAACATACCGAACATAGTTGTTAACATGCCCCAATTTTATCCGGATATAATAATATTTGTGTCTGCAAAACTCTCATAATTTTTCTGCAAGAGCAGTGAATTTTAATATAGTGTAGTGAAAGTCAGATTAATACTGTGGAAGAAAAGAAGCTTAGATAAAAAAATTATGCTTCCGTTATAGGACTGTCGGTGTAATAAAATTATGCAAACCTCAGACGTAACTCCATCCTTTCTTAGATCACTGAAAAATCAAAATATATAGGTTGTGCACATTCTCTGATTTGTTTATGAGGAACTGTGTATCCCGTTCCTTCCACGCCAGCTTTTATTTAAAGACCGAGCCTAAACCTAGGAATGGCGAACACTTTTACAACTACGGTCTAAAACATAACAGGAAGACTTCCAAATTTTTATCACCAGTCAGTTTCACTATAAGCCACACATAATCACTTAAATTAGCACTTCTTTTGTAACTTAGTTTCTACTTATATTATTTAAAAAATAGCACGTCCTCGAAGCAAAGGTTTGCCCTCCTGGCAAGATTTTCGAAGTTACACTGTGACAAGCTTGCCAGTGATTCGCCGTCGCTAATCTAATTTAACGTCTTACGCTTTGGGTAAAATCTGAGGAAAATTCTTAGAAGCTGAGCTTGAGATTCTTCAAAACGCACGCACACACACGCAAGCACTTACACACAATCACGCAATTACTAGCTCGTATGAACGTGCTGTGCGGCTCCGGTGTGACAAACCACAATTTACGTACTTCAAGAAGAGTATTTTATGGCATTTCCAACATGCATTATACACACAGTTTTGGTGCAGGTTTTTCACAATTATTCTACAGGCCTTTTCAGATAAATGGCTTTGAAGTTTGGCAAGGATATTTATAATTGTCTTCGAAAGGCATATGTTGACTTCTTCAAACCGAAGCGCTTCTCTCCAAACTGTGTGTAAAAGTATCAAGAAATTTATTCTTGATTTCTGTAAGATGTGCTCCATTATTGAAACAGTGGATCAAACTGTGGATTACTTCAGATTTCATGGCCTTACGAAATTTCTAATTGTAATTCCTATTTATTGTCATCTGGTACCCATTTTAAGGCAGAAATGTCATATTTTATAACATCCTTTTGATAAATCTGATTTCTCAGAAGCTGCTTAAATTTAATCTTTCTTTCAATTACACTGCCTTGCATTTATTTCCGCTACGCCGTAATTGCGAATTTTGATTCTCAGCAGGCAAAAAGGTTAACCTGACTGTGTTCGTGTTCCAGTTACCTCAGGTCTGTTCCGAAAGATATTAAGGAAATATTTTTAAAAAAATTACCCACTGCTACTTTTCACTATATCAAACCAGTTAGATTTTAAAGTGAGCATTCACAACAGAAAAAACTTGAATATGTAAACTTTGCTGTTTTTTCGTTACATGCAACCTCTACTTATAAACACTCTAATACTCCTGGTTTTTAAGCAAGACGCTAGTTTTATGTCGTCATTATAGGACATTGTTTCTTAGTGTTATCACAGTTGTGGTGAGGCTGTGATTATGAATGTAAGACATGGATTTGTATTCTCTAATTAAAAAAAGGTATTCCATTCATATCTTTCTCCGACTCTTCTCAGTGTTATTTGAATAAGTACGTTTTACTACAGTACTATATAACGATGACAGAAAGAAACTATTTATCAGATCGATATTGGTGCTTTATATTGATAAAAATGAGTTCCGTTTCATTTTATTCTATATAATCGGATTTTGTTGAATTTAGTTGTTATTAACGAATTTTGTTTTTGTACTCAAAAGATATTACACGTGATCAGACATTGTCTGAATGAACTTCATTATACAAATTAAAATTTCAACAGATTTTATGTCAGTTTCGGTTTCTTAAACGAAATACATACGTCAAGTCGAAGGTTAGGTAAAATTCTCTTATACTATAATTAGACCTTACTTAGAAAACTCAGCATATCTGATTATGGTTTTATGTAAAATTGGATACGTTAAATTTGATGTGCCCGCGATTTTTTCCTGTATAGTTTCACACTAAATTTCCTTTAAATTTGTTCGGTAGTTTCAAACGTGAAGAGGTCAGACAGACAGACAGACAGACATGGTGTCTTCATTGTGCCTTAGTTTAGGCATTTTCTGGAAAGAAAGCAAAAATTGAATGCAATCTGTTCGACGTTCATATTGAATCACGAAAGAATGCAGACAGTTCCTTCCTTTCATAAAATATACCAATCGACATACAGATTTTGCAGGCATTGTTGAAAGTATTTGTTTTAATAAAGCACTAGTGTTAAGTCAGTAAGACACAATTACTGAAAGTTTCTCCGTAAATAAAATAATGACATCAATCGATTCTTATAAGGTTTGGACCGCCTGTAGTCAGCCACCCCGTCAGATATTCTGTCGTCTCTTTTTTATTTTGCTTCATTGAATCTTTAACAACGAAGTCTGCAATTCCACCTAAAAGGCAAAGCCCCACCCTTCGTAATGAACCAAAACGACATAGCCTTTCCCTTCCCTGGATTTCGTAAAGACTAACCCTTACTCCGTCTTTTGCACGACAGTCCAAAGCAAGTGGACTAACGCTCCTGAAAACCCGCCTCTTTTCCCATTTTTCTCAAAGACTTGCGCGCTCCAGTATGTGTGTGTGTGTGTGTGTGCTCGCGCGCATGTCTTCCAGCTAACCTATGCAAGTTACGTGTGAAGTGTGTCGTTGAATTCCTTTTGCCACAACTTTCTTTGTATATTAAGTTTCTCATCGTGACTGTGCTTAGAACTGCTGCTTGATAAAAGATGAAGAGCGAGGAGCATAAATTAACAAAATATAATAAATTGTACTCTGTGTTCATTTCTCGAGAATTTAAACTACTAAGACATTTAGGTTCATGAGAAATATCTTGCTCAAATCTCGAATGATACTGATATGATATATGATATGTGTTATATGATATGATATATGATATTATATGATATGATATATGATTACAATAAGATACGATCCGATGCTTTGCTATGCTATGTTGTGCTATGCTATGCTATGCTATGCCATGCCATGCTATGCCATGCTATGCTACGCTATATTATATTATATTATATTATATCATATTATACACTTTAGCACAGTTATTGCTACATCATTTGTCGCATTAGCCACTGTACGCACAATTGCTGAAGTGAACAGGACTGAAGCTGTCGAGCTATGTACGGCTGTCATCTGAAGAGATAAGTAAATTCACCAAGTCTTCTAAACCTTTTGAGCACGGGTTGAAAATAAATTTAAAAATCAACTTAATTTAAATTCAACAATACAACAAACATGGCAACAAACATTTTGTGCAAAGATGTAAATTATTTCAACATTGCTTATCGACCATTTTCAAGAAAAACGCTTAAACCATAAATCGAGATTCGAAATAATCACTTACCCAGCTAACAATAGAGAAAATAAATGGAGATACTCAGTCTCTAACAGAAATGAGTACCAGGAACATTTCCTGAGGGTAAAGGCGGCCGGTGCGTAAGGTTGACAACCTTACCATCATCGTGTGCCGTTGTCATGAAATCTGGGAAACTTAACTCCCTGGAACCCTCTGGGCCACTCCAGGCCTGCTTTACCTTTTGATAGTTGTCTATAGTAAGTATTGCAGTTGAATGTTTAGCATACCTGCTGCACACTACGACTTCGGACTAAAATTTCACTAACTGTACCGACTGGGGTTTCTGCATTTACTTATTCAATCAAAACAAATAATGGGCTAGTAATTAGACCTCTTGTAACGTAAGATATGGCCCGCTTCCTTTATGTCATTTCTGATTCATACTTTGCAATTCTACTTCTGTCAGTCCCGAACAATGTAAGGTGACTATAAGTTCTGGTCAAGTAATTCTGAATATTTAACAAGAGACACGTTATACGTATTTTTTATTTCGCCATTCCATATCATTTACATGTGCAATATTAAATCTAAATTAACATTAGTAACATTACAGACAGCAGTCAATTGTAAGATATTTCGCCACTGAGAAGTTTATTTCAGTGGTAGTCACATATAAAAACTTTTTTTTATTAACAAGATTCTTAATAAAACCTACGTTTGGTTGGTTACGTAGTCTTTCCAACGAATATTAAGTGCGCACTGTATGAACTAATACGCTAGTTTGTTTTGAATCCAGATACACGTGACTATTTAAAATGACGACATCAGCTCCATTTTCCTTAGGAAGGATGTTCAGTGCGTAATGTATAGAAAGCATCACGATAAATCAATAGTGACGAAACAGACAGACAGAGAGAGAGGAAGAGAGGGAGAGAGAGAGGAGGGAGAAATATTTAAGATGTCTTTGCCGGCAGTTTGAACTTCAGAACCTGTATAACTTACTATATTATACAAAGTAACTTTTAAATTTTCCAAGTAATCTTAGCCGCTGTCACGGCACACATTTGTGTAAACTGGTCCCGAAAGCACAGTGATGTCCCTACAGTTAGGAAAAAATGAAGTGACATGAGATGCAATTTCGTTGGATGAAATACCCGAGGCCGTGCAGTCTAAGGGCAACTGCTGCGATTCAGTCTAACCTTTGCACGGAAATCTGGTTGATGTAAAAAAGAACACGCAAAGGATTGAGTGTGCACTGCCGAGTCCTGAACAGCAATGTTTCGAAAACATTCTGTGGCACAGGAGAAAATGAAATTTGCAGTTCACATGGACGTGTTTAATAAAAAGAAACCCCCCGAAATAAACGGAAAAAGACGGAGGAGAAAATTTTGTGATATCTGCATAGATGAAATTCAGAAAGACGGATGTAAAATAAAGGAATGTCTCTCACCACCATGTCAGATATTCGCCGAGCGAAGAATCTTCAATTGATGTACAAGACACAGAGACGGAACTGTCGTGGAATCCAAAGATCCAACAAGTAACGTAACGTATGGACTCGACATCTATGGACATATTGAAGGTTTAAGTCTTCTCTGATGTCTGCAGACTTGTATGATGCCTGTTGGGAAAAGTGGATCCTAGATTTAGTCAGAAGTGTGCCGATCTTGAACACAAATCGGACCGCTTCACATTACCTCTAGGTGTCCCAAGTTGTATGATTTTTGGTAATAATAAGAGGTAGATGAAGCGTAAGAATAAAAATAAATGTAATTATAATTATAACACGAACATAAATACTGTTCCTACCGCTATCATTACTACTACTGTCACTGTTACTTCCGCTACTAGAAGTAACAGTACAAATAATAATAATAATAATAATAAGAAGAAAAAGACATTCACACTGATAGATGTGACAATACCCGCAGACAGAAATGTTGTGCAAAAGGAAGCGTAAAAGAAGTTAAAATACAAGAGTTTATGTATAGAGATACAGCGAATGTGGAACCTGAAATGTACGATTGTACCAGTAATAATTGGAGCCACTGGAATAGTAACGAGAAGCTTAAGGAAAAATT
>Ga0123354_10018981_pt1 | contig 10797 bp, 7 predicted proteins | sample TergutLab28metaG_2_FD_97872 | JGI IMG/M metagenome (GOLD analysis project Ga0123354, IMG submission 97872) | Labiotermes labralis P4 segment gut microbial communities from Petit-Saut dam, French Guiana - Lab288 P4 | ecosystem: Host-associated > Arthropoda: Insects > Digestive system > Gut ... | reverse complement strand
TATGTACCCGAAACATGTCAAACAAAGAATACATTAATAAAATCACCTTGTTGCATCAAGTTGGCGTTTCAAGTTATTTCATGAGGAAGACGCACAGTCAAACAACCCTCAAATGTCAGGCACTGACAGAATAATTTAGTTTGAAAAAAATTATACATATACAGTACTTTTCCACAATTTCTATACATATGTCACACAAATAACAGTAAGGAAACAGATGCAGAGAAGCAAGCAGGTAAAAAAATTCGCAACTTCCATCATCCTTAACAGTGTGCTTACCAGTTCGATCCCACTAGATTCCGACAATGACCTAAATTTGTGTGGTGCGGCATGAACAAACTGAGAAACCGGTTCAGAATCCTCTTCAGTGTCGACGCTTGTGCCGGTGCGATGCTGACTTGAGGCAACATCGGCTGTTGACTCGCCATTATTTGATTCACTTTCGTCATCTATGTCGATGGCTTCCTCATTTTCAGTGTCGTTTTCCTCGTTTTTGGTCCTCTCTGGCAAAATCTCAACCACTATTTCATTTTCGCTGAATTTGGTTACCTCGATGCTCACGGCGTTCTCTGCGGTGCTGTCACAAGCATCAATCTGGCAAAAAGTCACATAACTATTAACAAAACTGACACTCAGCGTACGTGGAGGGTCCAAAAATTCACTTGCACAATATTAACTAGACTGAAGACAGAGAATACTTGAATGTAAGAGAAAGTAACAGCACGCTGGTGAAAAAGAGCATATCAGTGCTTCACACAAGCTTCAACCTTTTCATGACAATGACTCAGGACTACAATTTTCTGCGTTATGGCACCGTGCAGCGTTCTTGAGCGACACTGAAATTGTTACACTATTCATTGTTCTGAATGATACTGCTGAATGAGCAAAACATGCTTTCTAAACTCCAGAGCTGAAAAAAAATTTGGTCCAAGCAGACACAGAGACACTGTAGATGCACAAGTGATCCATAATTTCATTATTTCCACTCATCACTATACATCCATGCGATCATCAAATCACAGATGGGAAAGACAGGGCATGCGATGTGTACGTAGAACTGGGAAGTTCGTACAATAGTGAACAGACCTCTACGAAAAAAAGACCACTTGTAACACCTACGCACAGAAAGGAGTATAAACCCTCTGGAGTTGGATTTTTGAGCCCACTGTACTCTGAAGAATATCTGGATTTTATGTGGCCACCCAACACTTTGCATGTTCCTGGCCAATGACTGTAGGAGATGCTAGGTTTTCTCAGCATCACACTGTGTACCATATTGTCAACTTACAGAACCGGAATTAAACTACATGTTAAAAAAATTGGGTGCAGGGCATGGATCGGATTCATCTGGTTCAGGATACGGTCCAGTGGCTAGTGCTTGCCAACATGGTCACGGATCTTCAGGTGCAATAAAAGGCAGGGAACTTCACAACAAATGGAGGGAGAATTGGCATTTCGTGAAGGTATCCGCTGCATGGCGTTCCAATGCTCATAGGATGCAATGGAATCCAGAGGATGCCAAACATGAATATTTACATCTTCTGAAATGTGATGACATGTAGTCAAGTAGAAATCTACTAACGTTGCTCCGACTACGTAGTGTCACGCCCCGGAAGACAGCAACCCTCACAGTCTCTGCCTTGTGAAACTGAAATCTCACAACTCCAAATACCACAACTTTATGTCCTTCTCATATTAAACAAGATGATGCTTGCAATCAATGACTTTAATCTTATGCAATAATAACTGTGGTTATTAACCAATAAAGAAATTTACGCAGGTGTTAAAAACCCCACTATGATAGAGATAATAAGGTCAAATAGATTAGATTGGTTTGGACATGTACAGAGAATGGAAGAAAATAGAATTCCCAAAAGGGTATTAAATATGAATTTGGGAACAAGAAGACTGAGAGGTAGACCAAGAAACAGATGGCAAGATGGAGAGAGGATGGAAGAATAGTTGGTGGAGAAGTGTGGAAGGAAAGAGTACATAACAGAGAGGAACGGAAGAAGGTCCTGAGAACGGCAAGGAATCATCACATTCCACACATGCCAATGGAGTGAATGAATATAACTGTGGTCATAATGATCGTAATGATAATCGTATTAATTGCAATGGTCGTTAGCAACCGCTATTTGTTTACGATGTGTGGCAAAGAAAGGCAAGCTATGTTTTGGTAATAGTGATAATAAGCTGCTACCTCTCTAAATGGTGTAAATGAAAAGTCCTAAATGTTCAGCAGATATGCCCTGACACTCCAGTCTAGCAGCCATTCACAGTAAATGCAACAGTTAGATAGCTCTGGCAGTAGAGCGATTGGCTACAGCAAAGGTGGCCAGTCGATCACAAGCGCTTTTTGGTCGCTATCAAAATTTATTTGCCCTTTGGTACAATTAACAGAATTTTTTTTTGGATCAAGCTACCTCTGTGAAGAAGCCTTCTTCCAAGTGAAAATAATTCAACTGATCCTTTAAACGCCAAGTTAAATCCCATCTGCCATCTGCTGGCATTATTAGGAGCTCACCATATTCTCCACGTTAGCAGGGTAAGGGATAAAGGACATTTTAACCCTTTAAATGCTGAGTTAAATCCCACCTTCCATCTGCTGGCATTATTAGGAACTCACCATATTCTCCACGTTAGCAAGGTAAGGGATAAAGGACATTTTAACCCTTTAAATGCCAAGTTAAATCCCATCTGCCATCTGCTGGCATTATTAGGAGCTCACCATATTCTTCACATTAGCAAGGTAAGGGTTAAAGAACATTTTAACCCTTTAAACACCGAGTTAAATCCCATCTGGCATCTGCTGGCCTTATTAGAATCTCACCATATTCTCCACGTTAGCAGGATACAGGTTAAGAAACCAAACTCATCTGATCGATAAACATTTACAATGCTGCCATCACTTGTGCCGAAGCAACAACAAACCCTCTTTCAGCAAATTATCCCAAGAAATCCAGTGTCAAACATCGACATCACAATAGAATGGTTAATGAAAAACACCTTGGAATTATGGAAAAATTTTTTATTTGGAAACAATCAGTTTTTAATAAATGAAACAATTGTACCTTTGTATATTTTTATGTTATTATACCAGTTTATAAATTTTTTTCCTAGCTGACCGCATATTAACACATTATGTATTATGGTGGATTGCATAAGATTTTCTGTCTCTAGAGTGGATTACGAAGTCCAAAATTTCGGCCACCTATGGACTACAGGAAGAAACATTTGGGTTCGTTTGCTGGCAGGGGAAAAGAGATCTTTCTCAGAGTCAAAACTGGCTCTGTGGCTCACCCAGCCTCGTACCCAATACCCTCACTCTTTGTTCACACCATCCTGCATAACTGCAGACAGTGCAGTACTTGCTGCTAGTCCAATTTGCTGTGAGCTGAGGTCCACATGTTTCAGTCCTATGTATAGCTGGCTCACACGTCACACAACCAGCTGTATGTTCCCTAACTCGGTCTACTGCTGAACAGTGCAACAGACAGCAATAAGGACCCAATATATGCAGCCACACCACCACCGTATTAACCACACACTGATGTATTTTAATGGACTATTTTAACAGCTGTAACTTTAGTAAGCACAAATACGCTCCCTGATGATGGTGTAACTGTAACACCGAAATATGTCGGAGCTGTTTTAACGTAAATTTTAATATTGTTTTTTATGACAACTCACTGGTGCATCAGTTGGTGAATAAATAAAACTTTGATAGTCTAATGTAATTCAGCATATTTAAGTTTAATGTTTCTTGGTTCTGTTAGGTTAGGTTAGGTTATGTGGTGTCAAGACAGGTCAAGGCTTAGGAAATATGCACCAGTTTAGCAGCACATTTATTGAACTAGAGATCACAGCCATGGAAACCACAAAATATCCAAAATCAGCTTTTGGAAATTAAACTCTCAACCTTCCAAAAAATATGAACATTATGCACAATTTAAAATTCGGCCCACACTAAAAAGCACATCGGAAGGAGAGATTTTCTTTAGCAAGTAACAAACACTGTAAAAAGGCCAATGTAGTAACGGGTGCCACCCACAAGACAGGTATCGCAAGTACTTCGGTGAGTTGCAGGACAGCCAGAAATATCAAAGAAACTAAAATCAACACTAAAGAACACAACAACAGACAGAACGCTAACAGGTGCATCAGAAACTGGGACACTAACAGAGAGAGATAGAGAGCAATTGAACATTTTTGATAGGAAAGTGTATAGAAGAATTTTTGGCCCAGTATATGACAATGAAAAGGAAAATTGGAGGATATTAACCAATAAAGAAATTTATGCAAGTGTTAAAAACCTACTGTAATAGAGACAGTAAGGTTAAATAGATTATGTTGGTTTGGGCAAGTACAGAGTGGAAGGAAATAGAATTCTGAAAAGGGTATTATATATGAATTTGGGAACAACAAGATTGAGAGGTAGACCAAGAAACAGATGGCAAGATGAGGTGAGAGAGGATGGAAGAATAGTTGATGGAGAAGGGTGGCAGGAAAAAGTACATAACAGAGAGGAATGCAAGAAGCTCCTGAGAACAGCAAGGAATCGTCGCATTCTGCACATGCCGATGGAATTAATGAATGAATCATCAAAAACACTTGGTACTTTCATTAAATTATTATAGGTGGCAGACCGGGAGATAATACCTGCAGGGGTCAGCCTTGAGGTGTATGGTGAAGGGAGTGGGGACTGATTATAAGGGGGCCCAGGGGGCTGCTACTGGTGGGAGCACACAGTTCCACTATGACTTACAGACTGAAGACACAAACATTCTGCACAAGCACATTATGCGAATACTTCAAAGATAGGTAGTGGCAACTTGTTATTCCATCACAAAATGTCACGCACGTGCATCTTTTGCGTTCCTAGCAGGAATATCCGCCTTGGGCGTGGACTATTACATTTAACCTTTTGGGGCCGGAATTATTTTTTTTAAATTTTAGCACACCCTGTATATAAAATGTGAATAATACAGGAACCAAATACATTAGAATTATGAAACAAACTGCACTTTGAAGAGAAAAAAACGGAGAGTATACACCATGTTTAAAATTTTCAGTACCTATATTTGTTGAATAAATATACAAAATGCAACTTTGGAGGTTAGCGGTGCGGTACGTCAACTATAGTTGATGTTAGGCGTCTAAAGGTTAATGATGTATTGCATTTATAGCAATGATTCTGGTACCACAACACTAATAAACCGAGGCAGATTTCACATACATAAAACCATATTCAATATGTAAAACCTCCGTAACCCAAAAATATCATCTTAGTGATGCATTAATTTGTCTTCAATTCTTTAACCTGTCAGGATACATCACCACCTGATAACAGTGTTAAATGTTACATATTCCATGACTTAATTTTAATTTATATAATTAATGTAATGTAACTGCTAACCTTTTGTCTTCCAGGTTGCTAACCGAAAATTTAAAGATCAAGTTATATAGAACTATAATTTTGTCTGTTGTTTTGTATGGGTGTGAAACTTGGTCGTTGACATTGCGGGAGGAAAGGAAGCTGTGGGTGTTTGAGAACATGGTGTTGAGGAGAATATTTGGACCTAGTAGGGACGAGATAACGGGGGAATGGAGGAGATTGCATAACGAGGAGCTAAATGACTTGTACTGCTCACCCAATATTGTGCGGGTGATAAAATTGAGAAGAATGAGATGGGCTGGGCATGTGGCGCGTATGGGTGAGGAGAGAGGGTGTATGGGGTCTTGGTGGAGAAACCGTAGGGAAGGAGACCACAGGGGAGACCTAGGCATAGATGGGTGGATAAGATTAGGATGGATCTCCAGGAGGTGGGATGTGGGTATATGGACTGGATTGGGCGGGCCCAGGATAGAGACAGGTGGCGGAAGCTTGTGAGTGCGGTAATGAACCTTGGGGTTCTGTGAAATACAGGGAATTTCTTGACTAGCTGCAAACCAGTTAGCTTCTCAAGAAGGAATCTGGACTATGGAGTGAGTAAGTAATGTAACTGCTACACCTTTTTTCCCCATGACCATGATCATATTAAAACATTGCTGAAGGGAAACCCATTCTTGTGCTTAATCGGGCTTTACTTGCATCAATGGGATTCTAGGTTCGTAACTTTAGAACAGAGTGACACGAATTGGAAAATAACATGCATTTACTTACCTCCAACTGTTCCAGTTTCCTGACAAATGCTGCTAGTTCTGGAAGATCATATTTGACCATGGAAGTACTGTCCACTCCAGCATAGTACTCCATCACATTTGTATCACAAGACTTTATTTCCAGTTGTGTTATAACATTATTATCCCATGCTTCTACAATGAATGAATCTTTGCATATGGAAACAGTAGACGGGAATTTCAAACAGAAAGCATAGTGAATAGGGAAGAAACCTGAACCTACTGATGTGAACTGAAGATGAACACCACACAAGTCTTCACACAAGAAACAATATTTAATTGATTCTGGTTCCACATTTTTAACATGCAGTGTAAATGCAACAAGATTGTCCACAACATTACAGGTAAATGTCGGAAACAGATAATGCACATCTGGATTCAAGAATTTATTGTTGTTTGTACTCGTAGTCCGATATGCCTCACCATTTATGATTTCTGATAACAATAATCCACTGCTTTGTATTTCAACTATGGAATTTTGGTTTATAACATTTCCAGTATCGTCGTCACTACCTGACTCTGGTGTTCTGGGACCCAGATCACTCTCTACACCACTATCATCGCGCCCAGTATCAGCAAGATGCACATCATTCTGATGTTTCACCAACAGCGTTATCACCAACTTCCGCAAACTCTGGTCAAACTTTGCACTTCCCGCTTCTTCATCTACTGTGTACGGCAGCAATAAATCAAGCTTGTACTTTGCTGGCTTTTCACTTACAAGTGATATGGATTTCTGTGTGACATCTAGAATAATGTCTGCTGATGATTTCAACAGAGGCAGTTCCACTTCAATTACCAGTTCCTTAGGTATGGTTGAATTCATCTTTGCATCCCTATCATTTGTAAAATCTTGAATGTCAATGGGATGTCTATGTTTCATCACATACTTTGGAGTTGTATATGATAGGCAAATACTGCTTCCAGGTTCATTCTTTTGGTCTCTTTTACTTACTTTGATATGTTGTGGCTCTTTCTCACTGTCTTCAACAGGAAATTTATAAGGGTACACACTATCAGGAACTGAAAATTCATTCGTGGCAACAGGGGCATTTTCCATCTCCTTTCTAATTACTGTAGGTCTAGGACAACCCTTATATTTCATTTTTGGAAACTTTAGATTGTTTCTGTCAAGCTGTACATCAAAATTACCTTCCACCGCATCCAGGGCAATGTTGTTCAACATTTGTTTGAATTGTGCATTATTTTCAGCTAGCCTATGTGTATCGGGATGGAACACAACATCAAACACAGTGCATCGATTCCCATTTTTATCAAGATCGTCTCTTGGTGGGGCCTGAGTGTAAGGAAGGGCCCAGTTCAGCCCCGAAGAACCTGACTGTGTCATGGGAACGGACGTCGGTTTGCTGACTTTGTCATTCTTACATATGTTTATAAATGCCTTCTTTTGACCATCAACACTAGATTTTATCACATAGCACGGCTCTGGGTTGATGAATGAAATATCTATCCCCCTTTCTTTTTCCAGCTCTGTCATTTCCTCTTCGAACCGTTTTTTGTTTTCTGGGTCATTGATTTCTTCCGCATATTCGGCCAGAAGTTTTCGGAACTCTTCCTTTTTCAAAGCTGTGCCAAGTCTTTCAACTTCATCTCTTGTTAATTCCACGTCTTCCCACGCTGTACCTTTACATTTTCTTGCCATTGTCACCAAAACTTTAACTAACGATTACCAGCCAACTTCGCAAAGTTCAACTCCCCCCAACCAATAAACCGACTTGTATACTAGAAACTTCTGCTACTCACCAACTTACACAAGTAACAGCAACACAGGAAAGACGATTGGAGTATCCGTGTGAGCCAGTGCCAGTAGAAATAGACTAAAAAATCCGCTTTGAAAATGTCAAGTTCAAACTCAAAGTTGTAATATACATGTGTGCCGTACATTATAAGTCATATTAATGTAATATATGATGCATGTGTGTGTTTCTTCCGTTGTCACTGCACACTGAGCAATCAGCTGCTAACATGCCTTTCGCCATTATTCATCTTCTACGGTTATTCGCACCAAAATACTGTAAACATGAGCAACGAATGCGTTGGAAGATTAATTGTAGTTTCATTTACATGAAATAGTGGGAGTTAATTTTTATATTTATTTCAGGGAGTGTTAGAACCACGTATTCGAGTACCCAAAACCATCGGCGGCGATTTTGAATCTGAATTAATTATTCCGTACATACAAGCATTCTTCACATTCGTTTAGTTTAATCAGAGGCTCACATTTTGTGCTGTAAATTGAACATGTCATAGCATGGATCAGACGTCATAGAACTAGAGAGTATTATATGCTACATTTTAAGTCGTATTACCATAGGTCACTAACCACTCCGGTCTCAGTGGTTACTTTATGATTCTGTCGCTAGAGGACAACACATGCTTCATCTGCACCGTCCTGCCATCTGTGCCGGGTTATACTCACTGCCCGCTAAGTTAGCGAGTATATTTTCCCCCCCAAACCCAACTGCCTTCTTGCCGTCTTTCGTCGTAAAATTCGCCGTCCTGTTTTCTTTACATTGAGGCTTGAAAATAATATTTAATTCCCTAGGGCAGGTTACTAGCCTACCGCCCAACAATACGAGGTTGGAACAGGCCTATGAAGGCCAAACACGTGAAGGATGACAACGATAATACGAATACTGCAACCCAGAGAAGCCAACCGTCGGTTTATGAACTCAGTCCTTTACTAAAAACCGCTCGTGAGGCGAAAACTCCCGAAACTAAAATTAATTTCCCCTTATTTTCCATGCCATAAATGTTGCATGGTTATAGAGGTTGGAACTTCCTACCTGAACGTCAGAAGGTCACGTTGATACACCACAGAACGGTACATGAGTAGGAAGAAAATAAGTCTTAGGTCCAATTACTGCATTTAAATGACATTCCTAGTCATTAATTTGGGCACAAACAATACTTAAATACAACAGAGGAATGAAAACAATCAATCGCAACTGTGTTTTGTATTAACCCTTAACCTGCTAACGTGGAAAATATGGTGAGCTCCTAATAATGCCTGAAAATGGCAGATGGGATTTAACTCGGCGTTCAAAGGATTAATTTTCCGCATGTTGTATTGCAAAATTTTTCGGTCTTCTTTTAAAAACAAAAGCTATCATCGAGTAAAGTAATACTTAGGCAACACAGAAAGATTGTCACAAAGGAACAAGATAAAATGTTATTGACTGTTTTCATTTCTCCGTTGTCCTTTATATATTACAACTGAATAGCCCATTTAGCGGCAGCAGTTACAAAATTAAGCTTTTAAAGACTAAACGCAATCTGTTTTATATAAGGAATCAGTTCGTACCGCGCTGTAAACACTTTCCATCTGGGCTATAAAAACCAATCAGTTTATGCTGTAAGTGGCACAAGTCGCTGTTTATTCTCATATAATTACAAAACACATAAATACAGTGTGGGCAGAACGTACAGTTGTTGAATGTTAAACTGTTGGTGCATCACGTGACCAGTAGGCTTTAAAAGGATATACAATGCATTAACCCTTTACAGACGAAGCGCAGACCGCTTTATTTAAAGACCCAATCCGTACCGCGCTGTAAACACTTTCCACCACGGTTATAGAAAGCAATCAGTTAATGACGTATACACCAAAGGTCGCTGTCTGTTCTCAGATCCACACAAAACACTCAACGCAAAGCGAGCACCATGTGGAATTTTTGTATGTTAAACCTGGTGGTACGTAAAGAAACCGCTAGGCTTTGTAAGGTTAAGGCTGTATGAAAAACTTACAAAATGTGAAATACTTTCCGTACTAAAAGTATGAATGTAACGGAAACAATGGCTTATTGGGCATTACAGAGGTAAATTCGTTAAAGATAGGGTTGGTGGGTGATCGGAATCAAGGTCCGTGTATCTAAGATGATTCGGGAACCTACGACAGCCGAAAAGGGGCACCTGAAACAACGATGGGCTCGTGAGAAGAAGAAGCTCGAGCGAAAAATTTGTTCGCAGATTCAAAAGAGGTGTGAATTGGTGTATCCGGCGCAAGCGAAAACTAAAATTATCCTATTCTGAGATGCTGCTGGAATGAGACTATACCCTACGAACGATAACATATATCTCACTCCGTAATTATAAAAATAAATCAAACACAACTAGCTTTACTATGCAGGTTTATTCAAAACGAATGTCCGGGTTTTAACAACTTGCCAACTCCAGATGCAACCCCATGTGATTTCTTTCTATGAGGTTACGTCAAGGATCAGGTTTGTGTTCCTCCTCTTCCCGCAAGTATCCCGGAACTGAAGGTACGAATCAGAACCGCTATTGAAACCATCACCACTGACATGCTACAAACAGTTTGGAACGAACTCGATTATCGTGTTGATGTTAGTAGAATCACAAAGGGTGCACATATAGAGCACCTGTAAGGTATGTAACAAAAACTGGGAGTGTTGTTCTATTAAATAAAAAAATACATATACTGCTATCTGTAGTGTATTGTGTATGGCGAGTTGTTAAAACCCCGACAGTCATTTCGAATAACCCTGTAGAATCACAAAGGGTGCACATATAGAGCACCTGTAAGGTATGTAACAAAAACTGGGAGTGTTGTTCTATTAAATAAAAAAATAC
>Ga0123354_10018980_pt1 | contig 10797 bp, 5 predicted proteins | sample TergutLab28metaG_2_FD_97872 | JGI IMG/M metagenome (GOLD analysis project Ga0123354, IMG submission 97872) | Labiotermes labralis P4 segment gut microbial communities from Petit-Saut dam, French Guiana - Lab288 P4 | ecosystem: Host-associated > Arthropoda: Insects > Digestive system > Gut ... | reverse complement strand
CGTACATACGCACGTACCTACATCCGTACATACGTACATACATACCTACATAGTACATACATACATTATTGGGCTATCCATTTACAGTTACAACATAGAAATTTGAAATAACAGCCAATATATTATTTACAAACATTTTACTAATACGAAGCGTACAAATTATGGAAATTGCTGCCAAGGGTTACGCAAGTGAAAAAAGGCTGTGAACCACTGGAATACAGGAAGGCCTGGACTCGTGGCCAGTTGCAGACAGAAACGAAACTTGTCGCTCAAGTCACCGCTGTCCGTTATAACTGCGTCAGGAGTGGAATTGGGGGGCAAATACATTGACCGTGATTGAGGACATCCGAAAATGGGGATTACATCTAACATACAAATACACTCTTCGACAAAATCAAGAATTTCTAGAAGTTCAAAAACCCAGCAAGCTTCTGCGTATCGTCCCGCTTTAAATGTTCAATTTGAATGTGATATTTCCTCCCATCTATGTCTGGGTCTCCGAAGTTATTTTTTCCTCCGCCTTCTTCGGACGGAAGTGTTATAAGCATTTATAAAATATGCGTACTGTGCATCATTCCAACCTCTGTCTTTCAGTTTGACAACGCTTTTGACAATTGCTGAACAGTCAGAATTTTGAACCTCACAATTATTTAAATTTTCGCTTTCCTTTAATTCCTCTCTTTTGTGTAAAAGGAATGTCATAGGTCAATAAAACTGCTTGTTGATTTTACATTTTTTTTTCCTCTTTGAGAAATAAATCTATGCTTGCTGTCCTTGATCCTGTGAAGCATATGCTGCAACCAGTCAAAGCTGTGGGCATATCTTTTGCAATGTTTCGACCCCATAATAAAAAAAAAACCGACATATACTCCCTCCTCACGTTTTTTGTTAAGTAACTTCATTTTTGTGACTGAAAAAAAGGAAGCTACTCAATTTACGCCCTGTTCATGTTAGTAACGATTGTTTCTTTCCGGAGGAGTGAAAAGAATAAGGTGAAGAAATAAAATGTAACAAAGTTTGTTTGCGGTTTCGTGTGTCACAGTTGTGAAGTTTGTTCCCCCCCCCCAGCCTTGTAAGTGGGAACGTGTGCCATTAACGGGAGCACGGAACACACCTTGTCCACAAAGATTTGAGAAGTGGATGGTGTTAGATGAAAGGGTGAGTGGAGAGAAAGCAAAGGTTGGGAGGAAAAGTGCCGAGTGCCAAGTTGCTTTAAGATGACAACGTTGAGAAGAAAAGATGGGACTTGAAAGCAAAGATCAAAAGGCAGACTTCAACAGCGGCGGTATCAGCTACAAGAATAAATCGAATCAAACCATGTAAAAAAAAATATTTGCCGAATGGGACAAATTCTAAATCTATATTCTGTACGTAGAATTTAATGAGTATTTCCTGTTCCTTTATATTTATTGTTATAAAACAATGCAGCATTAATTGCAGTATTACAACGGGCTCATTTTTTAATACAGCTTTTTGTTGCGATTGGAGTCTGTACTTTGTCTACTAAGAAATTGGCTGGGAATGCAGTAGGCAGTAAGATTTTAATTCACGTAAAATATCTAATCTGAAACTTAAAAAGGGAAGAGCGGTTGGGCTTCCGCGTGCCTGAACGTCGATAGGGTATAATATGTATTGAATCTAAAGTAAGTATGGTATAAGATTAGGAGTGGATTCAACTGCCCCAAGAAGATTAAAAGTGTCGCGGTTTGTGAACCTGACACTGAATTCTCAGTTTCAACAGATGACGAATACATTATATTGAGAGTATGAATGACTGTTAGGTTCTCAAGAGGTTCTGGGCCCCGTGGAGTAATATCCTGTCCTCTCTGTCTTCGAGAAGTGGCATTTATTGAAGTGAAATCTTTATGGAAGCCATCCCTTTGTGTTTATTACTCAACAAACCACACTTATTCAGTCTAACACAATCCAGGCTTTATTTTAATTAAATTGGTTACCGTTACGTGTATGTTCTCTGGCCGAGACATGTAGCGGACATATAAAGGTAATCAACTGAATTAAAATAAAACCTGTGTTGTGTTAGACTGAATAACTATTGTTTGTTTATTCGTTAGAGATTTTACGTGTTTCTGGTGGAAATATTTTAAGTGCTTGGAGATAATTTTTTTGTTTTTTCCATTTTTTTTATTCAAATGTTCTGTCCTATTTAATTTCGATCGTGTACAGGTAATATATTACATAAGAATTTCTCTTTTACCGACAGAATTTCCAATAGCTAACTCTTCATTAGCTTCACTTGTCACAACGCTATAAGCCAAACAGCACAAATACATGCACGGACACAAGATGGCCTTTCATAAGAATGCCCGTTGTTGTGTGTAATTTAAACAGACGGATTTCTTGAGATCAAGCAGGCTAAGAAAAATAAATCTGTTCCAGAACAGTTCTTTCTCTTTAATTTCGAGCAAAAAAAAAATAAAAGTTTTCGGTAAAAGTAGAAAAGAAATGTTTAAGCAGCTGGTCTAGAATTTTAGAGAAGAATGAAAGATGTCAGTGAGTGCATGTTTTTGCATGTGGGGATGAATGCTTGCATGGAAGTGTAGGATATTTGAGATGGTAGTTCTATCCTTGTCCGCTGCATATTCCTCTTCGCTGCGGTCAGGTATTTGTGGCTTAATGCTGTGCCTGGGGAGAATTGCCTGGTTGGATGCACATCCGTTTGGCAACTTCTGTTATCATTGTCAGGCTTAATGCACTTTATGTATAATTTCTATGCAAATACGTAAAACATTAGTTTGAGTTTGATCTCTAATACAATAAAAATACAGTAAATCTGGACATAAACTTTTTTATGATTTTGTTGTTGATGTTAAAGTAGCAGCGGTCTGTTAGCAGAACAGTATTTCGGCTAGTCTTTTATAAGCATATTCTCGTTCTTAATGGCGCTATGTAATATCATTGCTGTGGCAACCCAACTGGACATTTTTATTTTCTAAGTAAAATACAGTTACTGAAGAGAAGAAGTTTCAACGTATTGGCTCTGTATCTTGTATGAAGGATATAAAATGCTTTCGCAGACAGACCCTTTTGGAAAATCTATCCTTGATCAATATGGTACTACACTATAGTAGCTTTGTGCAAAGATCCACCACGTGTAATTCCAAAACCATCCGTTTGACACAGTCGTTATTCACCTCTATCCAACTGTAATAATCGTAAACTCTTCCCCTAAGAATTATCTTGGTTTTTCCTCCCACGTCATTCTTCGAAAATACGTATCATATTTCAACCCCAAATTTCTGTATACATTTCTTTTCTATGCATATGGAAGCTGCATGCTCTTATTATTCACCTGTATATATTTCATTATTTATTATGAAAAAGCCTAAACACATTTTTCAGAATTTTCTGTCCTATCTTGAATGTGAACTTCATACTTTTTTAAATTTGTTTCTACAATTGACTGCCAGATTAATGTATACTGAGATTTGATGTCACTTATTCTGGTAGTATTTACAGGCTGCTGCCACATCTGTCATGGGGGCATATCCGAATGACAGAGAAAAGGGATTCATCCGAAACGTCGATATGCGTCTACGAATATTTTACATTTTTCGTTCCGTGCATTTTGATAAAATTTGTAACAGTTAGCATCTATGGAAGTATAAAATATTCCACCTCACAAGACAGTATGTTCTTTCTTATACGCCTCTTATTGTTGTTATTGCCTGATACTTAACATATGAATATTGCAATATATAAGTAAATGTATTAAGATTACTATGGGTATTTCTATATTTATATTTTCCTATACGAACATCTGAATTTGAGTCTGCAAAAGTTGAACCTGATTCCTCGATTTTAAACCTTGGGAACAACAGCGCAGTATAGCGGAACCCTTCTCAATGTGAAGTTAATGTTATCTGCGCAAACAATCCGGAATTTGGTCCTGATAGACGGGACTCGTAATGCCATCACACGGAAAGTTGTGTAATAATTACAACTTCACACTGTTACAAGCCCCTGCCATTTTGCTAACACATCCGTTGTTCAACAGCTCAGTCTCCATTATCAGTATTTGCCATTAGTCCTTTGTAGCATAATGTATCTGTCAATAGACACTGCAAATAGATCGATCACATATTACCTGTCTAATTAATCGTCTGACTAATGAAACACCTAATTAATCAGCTGGTGACTTCTATAACAAACATCTCTCAGCGACAAATTACTGTCTCATATTTTAATAATCCAGTCCTTCAACAATGTTTTGTTCAGTTTACTTCGGTTATTATTTTTGCTCTTTGTGTAGATGCATACAGCACAGTTGTTCACAGATACACGACAAAGGGTTACAACGATTGTACCTTCTCACAAACAAACACGCTTGCGCGCACGCACACACGAAATTTATTTGGAGCAACTCGTAACAGCTTCTCTCAAGAGACATCCGATTCTGAACACAATTTAGTTTCTAGTCCCAAAAATATAGATATTAATGCCGTAATAAACGTTTACTCAGGTCAACATAAAATCAAACAATTTCTTTTAGTTAAAGAATGAGAAAATTTCACAGAGGATAGATCCTGAACCTTACGGCATGCAGGCGTGTTATAAATATGTATTTGTAGAAAAGAAACAATGGAAAAGCCTCTCGACAAATAACATCAATCGCTGAAGAAGAAACTCGTTAGAACTGAAGAAACACACAACAAACTGAAAAAGTTGGCACAGTCAAAAAAAAAATTTATTTGGAAGGGGTGTTCCATTTTCGGTTTTCGATCTGAACGCCGTCGTAATTTCCCTTAGACCTTCTGAACGATGGCGAAATAGTACCAATAGTAATGCACACTCTCTTTCAAAACACTTTCCATTTCATAATTTATCATTCACGTTATTATTCGATGCAGTAAAATCTCCTTCCTTTCAGCAACCTTAAATAGCCCACACCAAAAATCAGTAAGGCACAATTGATAAGTGTAATTATACAACACAACCAAATTATTGCATTTCAGTATGTAAAAGTTCCATACTGCATATACATCTGTCTTCCTGAGGATGAACCCAAGAAGTTAGAAACACGTAGGAGACAACAGAAATTAAAAATCAAATATTAATACATAAAACTGTGCATTTCCTTTTTTGTGCTGTATAGGGACTTGGTGGGGAAAACGGAGGGAAAGAGACCACTGGGGAGACATAGGCGTAGATGGGTGGATAATATTAGCACGGATCTCCAGGAGGTGGGATGTGGGTATATGGACTGGATTTCGCTGGCCCAGGTTAGAGACAGGTGGCGGACGCTTGTGAATGCGGTAATGAACCTTCGGGTTCCGTGAAATGCGGGAAATTTCTTGACTATGTGCAAAGCAGCTAGCTTCTCAAGAAGGACTCTGCACCATGTAGCAAGTAAGTATAATTATATCACAATGCACGGTGCAAAATCATTAAGTTGATAAGGGTACAACACAGATATGCGTCGCTAAACGACGGGGATACGTTCTGAGAAATGCGTCGTTAGGCGATTTCGTCGTTGTGCGAACGTGTACTTACACATACATAGTACAGCCTACTACACACCTAGGCTATATGGTATAGCCTATTGCTCCCTAAGCTACAAACCTGTACAGCATGTTACTGTACTGAATACAGTAGGCATTTGTAACACAGAGATAAACATTATAATATTATATTATAATATTATAATCTTATGGGACCACCATCGTATATGCGGTCCGTCGTTGACCGAAAAGTCGTTATGTGGTGCATACCTGTAGTCAGAATGACCCTCTGAGTGCTGATTGGAAAAATATTCATCGTCGCCTATATAGGAATATTATTCCTGAATTTGTGTTCGGGAAGTGAAAGAGATGACGAAAATTTTACACAGGTTAGCCAACCGCCCAGTGGACATCCGAAGTTGATATTTGTCGAACAAGAAACTCATGTCAACATTCACAGTCACTGAAACTGCTGGAACGCATGCGCATTTCAATTTTCTTTTTCTGCTGTTTGTCTTCTATACTGTTGTTTGCCCTAGTTTATTTAGATATTAACTGGAATGTGCCTCTTCTGTTAGGATTACCATCCCCAATACTGGTGCCAATAAGCGGGAACATATCCAACAGACGTTTGCGGCTTTATTTTCATTCGGCCCCTCCCCCACCCCCACCCCATCCTCCACCCCCAATTACATATATCCGCATTGATGTGCTTGAGTCTCCAAACTTACTTCGTTCATAATTTAGAAATAATTAGCCCGCTGCTAATTTTTCGTACAAGTCTGGTGGAATACATGTTTGTCCCTATTGTCTTGACACTAAGACCATCAGAATTGAATGTTGAAATGTTAGAAACTTGGCTCAATTTTGTGTGTCATGCAAAATCTGACGTCTAACGTTTGCCATTTCGGCGTTTAGCGACTGAAGTACAAAAATTATAACTTTCAAACGCGATTTACGGTAGCATCTCTTACATTCATACTTCTTGAGAAATATGATTTTAATTTAGTTATGTAATTTTAAATGTGTTTGGTTATCTCTATCCTTGCACTGTGCATTTCGTAGAGTAATTTAATTAGCACACCAACTAATGCACATACATAAAATTTTACATTAAAACATTTAAAATCGCTCCAACATATTTCGATCCTAAGATCATCTTCAGGGAGCTACACTTTTCCTTGTTAAAGTCACATTTATAAAAACAATCACTGATTAATTAATTAATTAAGAAATTAATCAGTTAGTGTTTTTAAGTATGTGACATTAGCAATGAACAGTGTAGCTCCCTGAAGATGATCTTAGGATCGAAACATGTTGGAGCGTTTTAAATGTTTTAATTTAAAAATGTAATATATGTGCATCAGTTGGTGTGCTGATTAAAAGTGTTCGATCACATTCCATACTGTTGTCTTATTGAAAGCAGTAAGCCTTTGCCTGCTGTATTTCTCTGAAGTCTATTTTAGTATTATCATGCCAACATCACCCGCATCTCCGAGGTTGCCTCTTTCTTGGAGGATTTTAAGATTTATGATATAATACTTTGATCATATTGTAGGGTGAGAACCTTGAATCCGCATAACGTTGGGGTACCTACCAACTGAACTTTTTCACCTACAATACACACACGTCAGTAGTGGTGGACACAGAACTGTGTGACTGCAATATATGTTGTATGTATCAGCTCTATCATTATTTCCATGTCTCAACCCTCAATCTATCCCTTTATCTATGGCCTCATCCCTCTCTCTCTCTCATCTGCAAATTTCTCCAACCCTATTTCTCTCTCTGTCTCTTCTGATCTGTAATCCAAGCTGTTGTGAAAGACAAAGTTTTGGTGGGGAAGGGGGTGTTGGAGAAGCGAAAGGAGGAGGGAGTGAACGTATTGAGGACGGAGGGTGAGAGAAGCCCATTTACATAAATTATTGATCTTTAATAACGAACGAAGGGTGGAATAAAGGGAGTGTATGGCGGTATGGAAAGGTTGAAGTGTGGAAGGGTGGGGTTTAGGGTGTTGAGAGGGGTTTGGAGGAGGTAGAAGAGAATTGGTGCCCCTCGATAATCAATATCTATACGAACGAGGTTTTACTTGTAGTAGTCAAGGGGGCAGCCCGAGGAAGGGGGGCATGACGTTGCGTGAGGTAACGGAGTGCAGCTTGGATACACCAGTAACTCAAGTGAAAAGTGACACATGTCGTGTTGAGCTCGCACTGAAATAAATTGCAGTATTCCGGTATTTATTATCTTATAACATAAAGAATCTCAATTTTGTTGAGTGCTGAATACAAGGAATTTGATTTTACCTCCAAGCTGGTATATTTCACTAGCAACACGAAAAATATTAGTACATAATTGTTAGGTAATGCTAATTTCACTTATTTATTTGCATGAACTAGGAACCAACACAATAGACTGTTTATAAGGACATCAGCCTAGTTTTCTTTAGTAAATATTCTACATGTTTCGACCAAGCTGGGTAATTGTCGGAAGTTTCGATTAGCGGAATGATAATGACCCAGCCGAAACGTGTAGGCCGCGACTGATTAAATAAAATTGTCTGCCCTCCCTTAAAGAGTATACATTTTTATATTGGTTTCTAATGTGCGTAACTGAAAAAAGAAACACGCTGTAATATGCAACACTTTACCGTTTTTCATATTCATTTATGTCTCGGAAAATTTCCACCATAGGCTTATCGAAGCAGATACGAATATAACATTAAAAATAACTAACAGAGAGATATATTTTGCGTATCGGAGGAAGATGGAACAGGTTCTGAACAGTAGTTTTGTATTGCAGGTGCTGATTCGGGCTCAGCTATAACAGAGACAGTTAATCCTTTGGAAATTTTTTACCACATTTTTGTTTCTTCTCTGTTTGGCTTAAAAAGTATATAAAGCGTCCTAATCTAGTGGCCGGTACTTTTTGTACTGCGGTTACAGAGTTTTAAGTTTATCCAAACAGACTGCACACTCTGAGAAAGTGTTTGGTTATATTTATTTCATACAAACAAATACTATTATATCACATCAAAATTGGGAGCGAATGCTTCCTTCTATATTTTTGTAACATAGGGACACATTCATTAGCACATTCGAGTCTATGTAGAAACGTGCTTAAGAAACGTCCTTAAACAAACCACAACATGCTTCCTTACTTAGTACATGAACAGTGGACATAAAAAGCAGAATAAACCTATGAAGGAAAAGAGAAAACATTCAAGTACACAAATACTTACAGTAGGCTGACCACAGGAGAGCCAGCTATTCGTAGCAAAAAAATAGTGAGTGCAAGAATTGCCCAATGTGTTTAGTAATTGTAGGAAAAATTAACGCATTTCCTGCAAGCGGTAGAGACAGTTAGCAATTGTGGACTCTTATCAGAGGATGTAGAAAAGAATAATTTTTATTGAGTATTGCATTACAATTGTAATAATATAGATTGACTCCAAAAATTATAACAATTATTAAATTTTCCTCCTGAAAATTTAGTATTTGGGTCCTTTAAGACCTGGTCAATAAATTCTCTGGTTCTATGTAATCCAAAAATTTATTTAGTTGCGAAAGCCCACCAATTTAGCTCATCCTAAGCACGTTCGATTATTTCAGCTGTTTATAATCTGCTCTGTAAGATCTCTTTTAATATTATTCTCTTTAATCCTTACAAATTGGTCTTCCTTACAAATTTTCGGTTCATCAATTAAAATTTAAATAAACGTATCATATCCTACGTCCGTGCTATGTGCCCAGCCAAATTAATGCTCTTTAATTTATTTGCTGTAACAATATCAGCCGACGTGTAGCCTATTATGAGGCTGCCCAACTAATCTTCTGCATTCATTGTCACTTCTTCCATATGACTAAATATTCCCATAATGATTTGTTCTCAAACACCCAACCTGTTACGGTGAGGCACCAACATCATGTAAAAAGTAAAGCTTAAAATTGTAATATTCTGAGTTTTGTTTTTGGTATTTTACATACCATGCAGCAAAGTGAACAATTCTAATGGAATGACAGCTTTGAGAGACTGAGCTGCTTTGTTATTACGCTATTTTCTCGTGCAAATATAAAGCATCTGTTGCTAGGCGAATTAAACCTACTTCTGTCCTTCGCGCCGCTAATGCAGTCAGTATATTGGCATACACGCAGCAAGCTTTAAAACAATAGATAGCCAACCAATGGCGCACTTCGGTTATAATCTAGACAAAAGGAGTAAGATGAATCAGACAGTACTACAATACAATAATTTTGGGTTCACTTTCCTGGTTGAAAGTGACTTGTCTTTCCTTAAATTCTGTCATCGAAAACGCTTACTTCTCTTCTCTATTTGATTTTCATTTAGTTTAAATTCTCATAAGCCAGCTGAGACTAGAACGATGAGTTATATTCAGTAAAGGGTTGGGATTTATTTCCTGAGCAGGGCCATAATTGTTTACAAGAAACTATCATGGTGTAACGCCAGTTTGTACAATCACACAGCAAGCCGCATTGGGTCTCATTAACACTGCTTTACTTAGTACTTTTACAGCAAGTGCATAAGCTGGCAGCTCGCTGGGAATATCACATTCACTATTTTCTATACATCAATGATAGTATTTCCCCTCCCACACAAGATTTTCTGGCCCTACTTCAGTTACTTTTCGACCATAGTATACTGCCAATTTAAAGCACCCAATGTGTGGTTTCTAGGGTCCGACCAATGTAAGATAAAGAGTAATTTTCCTTCTGTTTACCGTGACAGAATGAGAGACAACGGAGATTACCTCCACTCATTTCTAACCTTGACACTATATAACTGTGAGTTTTATAGATGGAAGGTATTTAGAGAGAAAGTCGTAGAGAAAAATAAAATACACCTTTTATGTCCAGTAAAGTGTTTGTTCAAGTCGTGAAATTCGTTAGGAAATTAAAGAGACGCGAAGTTACATCTACGCTCCAGAAATTTAAAAAAGAAATCTGCCTTGGTTAGGTCAACATAAATTTATTGAATCGTGTGTAAGGAATTTGTTCAGATAAAACAAATCCGACCAAAAGTTAGGGGATCTTAACTTGGTTGAAGCAAGATAAAATTGTTGGACTGTGTTTTACTGGAGACAACTCCATGAGGAATATATCACACGCATTGCCTCCCACTGCCTCTACAGACGTACGAAAAGGGTTGAAAGGATAAGGGATGTGTATTGGGGAGCACGCGAATAATAGAGAATTTTCATGAGGGAGGGTAAACGGCAAGTGTGGGCGAGTAAATGGTACAGAGAAAAGAAAGACTGTACGTGTGTGTGTGTGTGTGTGTGTGTGTGTATGTGTGTGTGTGTGTGTGTATGTGTGTGTGTGTG
>Ga0123354_10018979_pt1 | contig 10797 bp, 10 predicted proteins | sample TergutLab28metaG_2_FD_97872 | JGI IMG/M metagenome (GOLD analysis project Ga0123354, IMG submission 97872) | Labiotermes labralis P4 segment gut microbial communities from Petit-Saut dam, French Guiana - Lab288 P4 | ecosystem: Host-associated > Arthropoda: Insects > Digestive system > Gut ... | reverse complement strand
TGGTGGTGCTGGCGATTGCGTTTGGCCTGGCCTTCGGCATCATCTTCCATCAGAATCCGACTGTGGATACCCCGGCCACAGCCCCGGGGCACCAGACGGTGTCGGCAGCACCGACGGAAACAAATCAGCCGCCCGAATCGCCATGCGATATCGCCAGTGTGCCCGTTCCGTTCCATTGCTGGTACTACAAGCTGGGCGAAGACATGATCCCGGCGTTCCAGGTAGTCAGTAGTATTGACGGCACGGTGATCGGTCTCGGCCGAGATCTCGTCGCTGGTGTCATTTCGATGGCTGTCGACTACGCGTCCGCTGCCAATGCCCAAGATCTGATGATTGCCTATGTCCAGTGGCTGCGTGATTTCAGCGGCTTCCTGCAAGGGCCAATGCAATCAGGCGATGGTTATTTCAAGGGAACGCTCTGGCGCTTGTCTGTCGATTCTGGTGCCGTCGTGTCTTTGGACTACACGGTGGATGGCACAAAAGCCAGTGTGTCGGTCAATAAGGACTGGTCCTTGGGTAGCCTGGACGGCCAGATTCCGACCATCTCGCACAACTGGTTGAGTGGTAACTCAACCCTGACGATACAGCCGGCCAATGGGTGGACGCAGTATGACACCTGGCAAAACACCAATAAGTACTACACAACGCGTGACGCCCTGACGTTCGCCAGGACGGTAGGTGGTGAGGTTGTGGGCACGTTGCTCGTGACACACGCTTCGTTCAGCGAGCCACCGTTTGCCGATTCCGCTGCCGGAATTGCCGAGATGTGGATCACAGATTTTCATCCGCAGCCACCCGAAATCGGCATCGCGCCAGCCTCGACGATAGATGTAGCCGGCACGACAGCTGTGACCCACAATCTGGTGTGGCAGTCTGCCTTGTTTCGCTGGGTAGTCATTCCAGACGCCAATGGCGCATTCGTGATCCTGGCAATCACTCGTGTGGATTCACCGGCCAAACCGGAGGCTGATATCGAATCGATGCTTTCATCGATCGTGCTCAGTAGATGAACGGAATGACCTTGTGATTGACCGGAATTGAGACCTCCGACGCTGGAGCGGCACTTCCTATGCCCTCTCTGCTCCTAAGTTTGGCGCGAAACGACGGGGTTCCCCGCCCAGCCACCATGGCCGTTGACTGTCGGGTTGTTGCCGGATTGTTGCCGCGACACGCCGTATTTGGCGACACTAAGTCGACAGTCAACGAGAGACGTTGGGTGAACAGCGTCGGGGCTGACACCCACAGGTGCCATAACTCCAATGACGCTGTTATGGCGGGGTTGCTGGCTGGCATGGCAGACAGCGAGGGATATTGTGTTTCGAATGAAGAGATGGATCTACGATACGATCAAGGATCACTCAGATACCCGCCCCGGGCATATCTACAACATTGTGATGTCGGCGATCATCGTTGTCAATGTGGTATTTATCCTAATTGATACTATGCCAAGCAATCCTGCTGGATTAGCATCAGTCTCGCGCATCGTCGAAGTGGCTTCAGTGATTATTTTCACTATTGATTACGTTGTAAGACTATGGACTGCGAACCTGATGTTCGCCCAGATGGGACCAATTCGGTCGCGTCTGCGATATGTCGTGACAGGCATGGCGATCATCGATCTGCTATCAATCTTACCTTTCTACCTGCCTGCGCTGGTGCCAATTGATTTGCGAATTCTTAGAATGCTCCGGCTGATCCGCTTGATACGAGTGCTTAAGTTGGGCAGACACTCATCAGCTCTGGCCAGAATTGGAAGGGTCCTGAAGAAATCAGCGCCTGCTCTTATCTCAGCAATGTCAGTTATTGTTCTTTTGATGGTGATCGCATCTGTGCTGGAGTTCTATGTGGAGAATCCCACCAACTCGGACAATTTCAGCAGCGCATTCTCAGGGCTTTGGTGGGTTGTATCAACAATCACGACCGTAGGGTATGGCGATATTGTTCCAGTGACAGTCCTTGGCAAGGTATTAGGATCGGTGATTGCCTTGCTAGGAATTGGATTAATTGCCATTCCCACAGGTATCTTGAGCGCGGGGTTTACAGATGACTCCAACAGTCTTGATTCTGCGCATGATGACGATAGGGAAGCACTATCAGTACCTGACTAGGAGGGGTGGCGCGCCAGCGCCGGGGTGGTTATGGTGAAGTGTGCAAAGTCCTAGCAAGCACCCACCCACGACGTGCCCACTCTCTTGCCGACACTGTTCAGGGGATGTCATGCACACCGCGGGTGGTAGCGGCGTCGTTCCTGATAGGCCTGTTGACATAACCCCGGCAGAACCGTGACTGTTTTCATTAGCCTTTCGAGTCTGCCGGGGTCATGTCGTCTGGGACGCCGGTTTTCCCGACACGAACCCGGCAAAACCGTGCACTCACCGAAAAGGGTGACGGCCTTGCCGGGCTCGTGTCGCCACCACCACCGCCAGGCCTCATCACAACACTGACTGTTGGCAGATTCCCACGATTCACCCACGACACGACATGTTTTCGGGGAAACATCCACCAGTCGACGACTGGATCAACGAGAAACGCCTGGGTGGGCATCTTGAGTTGGTGGCCACCCCTACCCCTTCTGCCGCGTCCCCCTCAAGGGGGACTTGGCGCCGGTTACCCCTACCGCACTTCCCCTTGTGCTCACTAAGTTACTTCTGTCTTGCGATTGACTCGCTTTTGGTGGCACCCGGGGCACCTACCGTACCTGGCAGCATGACTGGCAACAGTCAACCGGTCAGCACACGTTACTTGGTGGCCTACCGAAACGGCAACGCTTACATTCTGAGAAATCCGCCGTCCTGATACATCCAGCCCCCAAGACGACCGATTTCTCAGAACACAACACCCCAACCCGACCACCAGCCGATAGCGTCCACCCAAGCACCATCAACTCAGCTCTGTCACGGACACTCGCACCAGCGTGCACCACAACTGATTCCAAGGCGGTGTGAGCAGACGTCACGGGGACCACCCCGGCGCTTCGCGCCACCCCTCCGGCGGAGGGGAATTGTCTGTGCTTCGCGCCACCCCTGTGAGATGGAATTGACGGGCTACTTTGTCGATCGTGCTCAGTAGATGAACGGAATGACCTTGTGCTTGACCTTTTTCTTGTAATCGCTCCAGAGGTCGCCGTATTTGGCTTGGCACACTTTGTCGTCGTCGGCCTGGCGGGAGAATAGCAGACAGATGTAATAGAGCGGATAGAGCCAGACCATCCAGACCCCTGCGTAACCTATCGCCAGGGCAACGGCAATCGCTTGCACGATTTCACCGAAATAGTTGATGTGACGGCTGGCACCCCAGTAGCCATTGGCCAGCAGGCGGTGCTCGTCGTCTTCCAGGAATTCGGGCTCCAGCCAGAGGAATTTCCGCTCTGGGGATACCTTGAAGAAGTATTTCTGCATGTTGGCGCCGCGGGTGAACACCCACCCAGCCAGGTAGAGCACGCCGCAAAACACCGTGAACAGAGCCGAGTGGCCGGGGTTTGGCAGCTTAGCGGTAAACCACAATCCGACAGCGTAGAAATACGGATAGAACCCGAGACAACCGAAGCCAAGTTTGAAGCCAACTCGCTCAGCGATGTAGTCGTATGTCCACAGGTGAACCTTCTCGAAGAACAAATAGTCGAAACAGAACCAGGTCAGCATCGCGCAGGCGAGCAGGAAACCGTAATTGATGGTGTCGGCATTCATGATGTGATAGGCGGCGCATGACAGCACATTCAGCTGCAGCATGACGGCGCCGATGAGGTAGAACCAAACCTTGGCGTCTATCAAGCCGCCTTTAAGCTGCGGATCCTGCGCCCGGCCGAACCAGAAGTCGGCGAGCAGGGACTTGCCGGTCGACGGGTAGCGGCCGACGATGTAGAAGGAGTAGGCAAGACCGATGACACACGCTCCGATCAGGCCTTCCCACCTGACCTCATATAGCCACTGATAAGGCACGATGCCAATCCAGCCGAGCAGGAACCAGAGGACAATGCTGGTCACCAGGACGTATTTGCCGTTGATGCGATAGGTGGTGATCTCGCCGGTTTCCTCGCTGACGACATAGCCCACCGTCGGCTTAGTCGGGATGACGACGTGCAGCAGCGTGATGACGGCATAGGCGATCACGGGGGTAAGCAACCCCATCAGCAATGTCATGACAAACCTCCTGTGTTCTTCGACATTAATGAAATGGCGGCCTTGATGCTCAATACGCGCGTCAAAACAAAGCGGCCGATCTTGTTGACAGCGCCAGGTATTACAATCGGACCCCGGCCCAAGGTTTGAAGGGTTTGCTCGGCCACCGCTTCGGCGCTCATCGTGCCGATCGCCGGTTTAGCGCTTTCGGCTTGCCGGTAGCCAGGGGTGAGAATGGCGCCGGCGCAGCAGGCCAGCACATCGATGCCGTGCGGCTTCAGTTCATGCCAAAGGCCTTCTGCCAGAATGGCGTTGAAAGATTTGGTGGCCGAATAGGCCGCCAGATTCGGGCTGCCTTGCCCGCCGGCCAGAGACGACATCAGCACGATACCGCCGCGTTTGCGCTGCATCATCGGTAGGGAGACGAACTTCGCCAGCAAAAGTGGCGCTTTCACGTTGACCGCCGCCGCCAGGGCTAGATCGCCCTCCGACTGCGAGTCGAAAAGCCCGATCGGGGCAAAGGCGGCGTTGTAAACCAGTAAACCGATATCCACCCCGGTGGCGGCGATTGCCTGTTTCGCCGTGTCGTAATCGGCCATGTCGGCAGCGATCGGGATCACGTCCACCCCGTACACCTCCCGTAGCTTGGCGGCGGTTGCTTGCAGACGGGATTCCTGGCGGGCGATCAGCACCAATCCCAGCCCCCGCCGGGCGATGGCCGCCGCAAAGGCGGCCCCCAAACCGTCCGAACCGCCCGCCACCAGCGCGTATGGCCCGTACTGGTCAATGAAGTGCTTCTTCGTCACGGAAGGCATCCTAACACAGCCGGCAGCGGGATAATGTCGATGATAAAATCGCATCTGGATGAACACTAGACGGAGACCTTGGGTGGTTGGCATCGCCATCACCGTGGCCGGCTTGCTGCTCATCGCCGGCGGCTCCTACTACCTGGTCGCCTCCAAACTACCCAGCCTTGAGGAGGCGGACGCCACCTTGTACGGGCAGCTGATGGATGCCGACGCCGGCCTGATCGCCGACGGGCAGTCCGCCCGCAGCGGTGTGGCGTCTGCCAGCACGGTGCTGCCAAGCGATGACCCGTGGGTGCAATCCATCACAGCCCTTGATTCCAGCTCCCTGACACTGCACCAGTGGGTCCTGCTGTTCGTAAACCAGGGCGTCACCAAGGTAGTCACAAGCGCGCCAACGCTTGATAACCCAAACTTCAACGACACCCCGCCAATCGTCATCGACGTGCCAACACCTGGCGGGCAGGCCACAGCCAGCCCGGCGCCACCGCCAACTTTCCTGATCACAACGGGGCAGGCGGTCGACCTGCTGACCGCCATGCAGAAACGCCACCGGCTGTACCAGGCGTCCCTGACAAGTCTTAATGACAGCGTTGGCGCCGCGCAGAAGGCAACTGCGATGACGGATTACACGACGGCTGTGACCGATTTGCAGACGGGGCTTGCGACGGCCCAATTCCTTTACGATTCGACCAAAGGCCAGGTGAAAGACAACAGCACGCGGGTGACACTCGCCGCGGCACTCAAGGCGGCCAAGAGTGTGCTGGACGCCAATGGCAATATCACGGCAGGGGATGCCAATTCGGCCGCCGATGTGCAGGCCGCCACCGATGCGATGAAGGCCGCACTGGCCACGCTGAAAGACCCATCGGACAAGGTGTCGGCAGCGGTGGACAATCCCCGCATCACCAAGGCCACCGACCCACTGCCGGCTGCCTGCCAGGCGCGCGGTGTTGGCACCAACGGTTGCCTCGACCCGGCCACACTGTGCGTGGTCCAACGCGACCAATTGTTGGCCTGCAAAGCGGTGGAGCCATTCAACCAGCTGTCGGCGGCGTTCGAGGCGAAGTTCGGGCACGGTTTGTACGTCGACTGCGGCTACAGGAATTACGACGCCCAGGTAGCGATGCACGACCGGTACGGGTCACCGCGGGCCGCCACGCCCGGCACTTCCAACCACGGACTGGGCCTGGCGATTGACCTGCCCGATTGGGAGTATCCGTCGGAATACCCGCCGGGACAGGCCGCGGAAATCCAGTACGGCACCCCGCAGGAGAATTGGCTGATAGCCCATGGGCCCAAATACGGCTGGGTGTTCAACGTCCAGGGCGAACCCTGGCACATGAACTTCGTCGGCTGATTTACAGGTTGAAAAAGTCCTTCATGCCGTCCAAAAGCATTTGGGCGGCTATCAGCACGAGCACCATGCCCATCAGCCGCTCCATCGCGGTTATGCCCCTGTCGCCGAGGATGCGGTGCAGGAACCCGGAGCAGAAAAGAATGATCGACGCCACCAGCCAGGCGCTGCCCAGCGCCAGCAGCAGGAGCGGCCACTGGGATTGCGACTGGTGCACCAGGATCACCTCTGTCGCCAAAATGGACGGGCCGGCCACGTAAGGCACCGCCATCGGTACTATCAGGGGCTCGCCTTTGACGTCTTCAACCAGCGGCGACGAGGCGTTTGGGAAAACCATTTTGACGGCGATGAACATCAGGATCAACCCGCCGCCGATGGCCATGGCGGGCGAGGTGATGTGCAGGATGCCTAAAAACCATGACCCGACGAAGAAGAATGCCACCATGATGCCCAGCGCGATAAGCAGTTCGCGCGCGATGACCCATTGGCGACGCGCCGGATTGATGTGGCGCGTGGCAGACAGGAACAGCGGCACGTTGCCCAATGGGTCGATCACCAGAAAGAGCAGCAGGGCCGTCGAAATGAAATAGGTCACCCTCACCAGGTTACCGGAGCGCGCCAACCAAGGCCGCCGCCGCCGGTGCCAGTACCAGGCCGGGCAGCATGTCGGCGACCGCAATCTTCTTGATACCAGCCAGGCGGAGGCCCACGGCTAGCAGCATGACGCCGCCGGTGGCGGACAGCGCGTCGATTTGGCCCTGCGACATGAAGTTGCCCACCAAAACCCCGATGACCGTCAGCAGCCCCTGGTAAATGGCTAGCGGGATCACCGAGAACAGCACACCGACCCCGAAACTGGAGGCAAAGGCAATGGCCGCGAAGCCATCCATGGCCGCCTTGATGAGCAGTTGCTGTGCCCCGTTGCCCAGTCCGTCGGACAGCGCGCCGAGGATCGCCAATGGGCCGACGCAAACCAGCAGCGTCGCGGTGACGGCTCCTTCGATGAAATTGGAGGCGCTCGATTTGACGCTCAGCTTCGTCCGCAGGAAATCGGCGGCACCGTCAAGGCGCTGCTCCAGGCGGACGGCGGAACCGATGACGGCGCCAACCAGCAGCGATGCCAGCACGATCATCAGGCCGGCGTTTGCCCCGACCTCTGCAGCCAGCGCCACCGACAGCCCGGCCACGATCGCCTTGGCGCCGATCACGATCACGAACAGGCCGAGAGCCTGCGTCACCAATGTGCGAATCCGCTCCGGGAAGCGCGGGCCTATCAGCAGCCCGATACCACCGCCGACAAGGATCGCAGCGCAGTTGATAATGGTGCCGGCGCCAATAAACATGCCTAACAGTTAATCACGTGCGCCCTGGAGACGGGAGATACCGGCGGCGGTTGAACGCACAGCCGCGGCTACCAAGTCGAATTTGATGCTTTCCGTGTGTCCAGATACCGAGACTGCCCCGACAACGGTCTGATGGATCCCAAAGATGGGAGCGGCGCAGCAACTGGTGCCAACGGCCTGCTCCTGATTGTCGAATGCCAGGCCGACCTGCCTGACCTTCTCCAGTTCAGCGCGCAGCCGCGCCTCATCGGTGATTGAGTTTGTGGTCAGCCGCGGCAACCCGCGGGCGATGACCTCCTGGATCACTTCTTCTGGCTCGTATGCCAGTATCGCTTTGCCGACGCCGGTGACAGTGGCAGGCAGGCGTCCGCCAATCCGCGAGCGCAGGCGGGGAGCCGGCGACGGGCTGATGATATCGAGGTAAACCACGTCACAGTTGTCTAGTACGGCCAGGTGTGCCGTCTGGTGGGTCGCGTTTGACAGGTCGGCTAGATATGAGGACGCCGATTCGCGCAGCCCACGCTGGTATAACGCCAATTGGCCGAATTCGAACAGCTGCATGCCGAGGCGGAACTGGCCGTCAGGCAATTGTTCCAATGCACCGAGAGCGGCCATCTCGCACGCCATCCGATAGGCGGTCGAACGCGGCAAATTTGCCCGGCGTGCCATCTCGGCGGCCGATAGTTCGCGGTCCTTCCACCTGAATGCTGACATGAGGGCGACTGCGCGGCCGACACTGCTCAATCTGTCATTGATTTCGCTGATCATGACGTGACGATAACACGATTGTGAAAAATGCTCAAACGCTGGTGTATACAATATGCCAGGAGAGCGTCTCACCTAGTGAGACCAACAGCTTGTGTCGGTCGGTATCATCGGGTGGAATTACATCGTCAGTAATTTTGTAGGAGGACAAAATGGTGGGGGCAGACGTTATTTTCATGCTGGCAGAATCTTTCTGCCATGCCAACGAGACTAAACACGCGATACCCCCGCCGACCACCCAGTTCGCAACGCTTTCGATTGATGACGCCTATGACATCCAGGTGCGTCAGATCGAGGCAAGGATCGCTCGTGGGGCGTTCGTCAAAGGCTACAAGATCGGGCTGACATCGAAAGCGATGCAAGACATGTTTGGGGTACGCGAGCCGGACTTCGGCCACCTGATGGATGATATGTTCCTGCCCGAATTCGGGCCGATCCGGGTGTCCGATTACCTGCAACCACGGATCGAGCCGGAGATCGCCCTGGTACTGGGAGGCGATCTGGCCGGCCCCGGTGTCACCGTCGAAAGTGCCACCAAGGCAGTCGACTACGCGGTGGCTTCAATGGAACTGATCGACTCGCGCATTGCCGATTGGCGCATCACGATCACAGACACCATCGCCGATAACGCGGCGGCGGCGGGCGTCATCCTGGGATCGAAGCCGGTCAAGCTGGCCGATGTCGATCTGACGGCTATTAGTTGCCAGTTAATCATTGATTCAATGATCGTGCATGCAGGTGTCGGAGCTGATGTCATGGGATCACCGATAAACGCCCTCGTATGGCTGGCGAACACACTGGGCGCCCACGGCGTCACGTTCAAGCCCGGCGATGTGATAATGCCAGGCTCGCTCACGGCGGCCCACGATGTGCGGGCCGGCACCACCGCCGAGGCGGTGTTCTCAGATCTCGGATCTGTCAAGGCAACCTTTATTTGAAAGATCATACGTAATGCAGAAGGCCACAGCGGCCATTATCGGGCCAGGCAATGTGGGCACAGACTTGATGTACAAGCTGTTGTCACGCACTGAAAACCTTGTTCCCCGGTTCATGATCGGTGTCAACCCGGACTCTACCGGGCTCAAGAGGGCCGCCGCCGAAGGGCTATCCACTTCGGCCGATGGCGTCGACTGGCTGTTTGCCCAAGACGAGCTGCCGGATATCGTCTTCGAAGCCACCAGCGCCCACTCCCACCTGCGCAACGCCGCCCGCTACCAGGAAGCCGGTATCACGGCGATTGATCTGACGCCGGCGGGCGTCGGCCAGTTTTGTGTGCCGGCCGTCAATATGGACGCCTCGATCGACTGCCGAAATGTCAACATGGTGACATGTGGGGGACAGGCGACCGTGCCAATCGTCGCCGCCGTGTCCGCCGTCGTGCCGGTCGATTACGCGGAAGGCGTGTCGACGCTGGCATCGCAATCGGCGGGGCCGGGAACGCGGCAGAACATCGACGAGTTCACGAAGACATCGGCCGCATCGCTCGTCAGCCTTGGCGGGGCCCAAAAAGGCAAGGCGATCATCATTTTGAATCCGGCGGACCCACCGCTGATGACGCGGAGCACAATCTATTGCTCCATCCCGCCGGCGGTGATGGACGACAAGGTAGTGATGGACAAGATTTCCGAATCGATCCACCAGATGGTGTCATCAATGCGGGCGACCTATGCGCCCGGCTACCGATTGCGGGCGGACCCGCAATTCGACGGGCCGAAGGATATCTGGAAGGGCATGGCCCGGGTTGCGGTTTTCATCGAAGTGATCGGGTGCGGTGACTTCTTGCCGGCTTATGCCGGCAACATCGACCTGATATCCGCGGCCGCCGCCGAGGCGGGCAACGCGATTGCCGAACGCCGGATCATACCCAATAAGGAGGCGTCATGACCGATGGCCCTACCCGGGTACGGCTGACGGATACGACATTGCGCGATGGATCGCATCCGATGCGTCACCAATTCACAAAGCAGCAGGTGCGCGATGTCACCCGCGGCCTGGATGACGCCGGCATCGAGGTGATCGAGGTGACCCATGGTGACGGGCTGGGTGGGTCGTCTTTCAATTACGGCTTTTCGCTGGTCGATAGCTTCCGTCTGATCGAGGTGGCCGCCGGGGAGGTGCGCCGGGCCAAGGTCGCCTGCCTGCTGCTGCCGGGTGTTGGCACGATGTCAGACCTCAAGAACGCCTACTTCGCCGGTGCTCGCGTGGCGCGCATTGCCACGCACTGCACCGAGGCAGACATCTCGATACAGCACTTCCGCGCGGCCCGTGAGATCGGCATGGAAACGGTCGGTTTCCTCATGATGGCGCACCGCATTTCGCCGGCAGAGCTGGCAGCGCAGGCACGCGTCATGGTGGACGCCGGTTGCCAGTGCGTCTACGTCGTCGATTCTGCCGGGGCGATGATCCTG
>Ga0123354_10018978_pt1 | contig 10798 bp, 6 predicted proteins | sample TergutLab28metaG_2_FD_97872 | JGI IMG/M metagenome (GOLD analysis project Ga0123354, IMG submission 97872) | Labiotermes labralis P4 segment gut microbial communities from Petit-Saut dam, French Guiana - Lab288 P4 | ecosystem: Host-associated > Arthropoda: Insects > Digestive system > Gut ... | reverse complement strand
TGGTTTACGGCTATAACACGAGCACACCAACAACTACCGGTTCCAGAGTATCTGCATTTAGAGCAACGGGACAGAGATATTTTTATTTTGGCGATGGCGGTTACCTTTGCAACGACGACAATGGTGTTTGGTTGAATACTAATACAGAACCGTTTGCCACTACAAACGACACCTTGAAAGATGGACAATATCGTCCTGTCAAGCGTCCTGTGACTATAGGTAATTATCCAAACGGAGCTTACAATTCCTTCTTTTTCGGAAACTTGCTGGCTTGGGCTATCGACGAGGCGCAATTTTACGGAATTAATTCAGGACAATAACGCTTAACGGCTTTCAGCCTTAACTTGATGGATAGTTGAAATCTGCTTTATGTTTAATAACATATTTTCGCTATTGCTACATTCCCATATTTTTTATAACTTGCGCCGTTTTTTTAAATCAAAATTCATTGTGTCATTTTTAAATTATCATTCTAAATGAAAGTATATAAAACAGATGAAATCAGGAACATAGCAATTATCGGCGGTTCAGGCTCGGGGAAAACCACTCTCGCAGAAGCATTGCTTTTCGAGGGTGGAGTTATAAAACGTAGAGGTTCCGTTGACAGCGGAAACACAGTTTCGGATTATTTTTCGGTAGAGAAAGAGTACGGATATTCGGTCTTCTCAACCATTTTCAGCGTCGAATGGCAGAACAAAAAAATAAACTTCATCGACAGTCCGGGGTCGGACGATTTTTCAGGCGGAGCAGTTTCCGCCATGAATGTAACCGACACGGCATTGATGGTGCTTAATGCCCAATACGGCATAGAAGTCGGAACAATCAATATGTTCCGTTACACCGAAGATCTGAATAAACCGCTTATATTCCTTATCAATCAGTTAGATAAAGAATATGCCGATTTCGATAAAACCCTGCTTCAACTCAAAGAAACTTATGGCGGTAAAGTAGTTCCTATTCAATATCCCGTGCAGACAGGGCAACATTTCCATCAAATGATTGATGTGCTGAAAATGAAGCTTTATCAGTGGAAGCATGAAGGAGGAACACCCGAAATCCTCGATATTCCTTCGTCGGAATTAAGTAAAGCGGAAGAATTGCACAATGCGCTTGTTGAAGCGGCAGCCGAAAATGATGAATCTTTGATGGAAAAATTTTTCGACCAGGGAAGTCTGACCGAAGAAGAAATGTGTGAAGGAATTCGCAAAGGCTTGTTGACGCGCGGAATGTTTCCGGTGATTTGCGCCTCTGCAGGCAAAGACATGGGAGTGCGACGCCTGATGGAATTTCTGTGCAACAACACGCCCGACATCCAAGAAATGCCTCCTTATAAGAATACCGAAGGCAAAGAAATTCATCCCGACTCTGCGGCTCCTGCAAGTCTTTTTGTTTTCAAAACCACTGTCGAACAGCATATTGGTCGCGTATCCTACTTCAAGGTAATGTCCGGGACGGTGAAAATCGGCGACGACATGCTGAACGAAGACCGCGGTTCCAAAGAGCGTATTTCGCAGTTGTTCGTCGTAGCCGGTCAAAACCGCACGGAAGTTACAGAACTGCATGCCGGAGATATAGGCGCGACAGTCAAGCTGAAAGACGTCAACACCGGTCACACGCTAAATGCCAAAGGCGTAGACAATAGATTTGATTTTATTAAATATCCCAACTCAAAATATCGCCGCGCAATTAAAGCCGCCAATGAAGCGGATTCCGAAAAAATGATGGAAATCCTCAACCGGATGCGCTCGGAAGACCCGACATGGATTGTCGAACAATCGAAAGAGTTGAAACAGGTGATTGTTTCCGGACAGGGAGAATTTCACCTGAAAACATTGAAATGGCGAATCGAAAACAGCGATAAACTCACGGTTGAATTTTTTGAACCGAAAATTCCTTATCGCGAAACCATTACGAAGTCGGCACGAGCCGATTACCGCCACAAAAAGCAATCGGGAGGCGCCGGACAATTCGGCGAAGTGCATCTGATTATCGAACCTTTTCAGGACGGTATGCCCATGCCGGAAGTTTACAAGTTCGGCGGACAGGAATTCAAGATTCAGGCGCGCGACGTGCAGGAACTTCCTTTGGAATGGGGAGGCAAACTCGTATTCGTCAACTCTATTGTAGGCGGTTCGATTGACGCCCGTTTTCTACCTGCAATTCTGAAAGGGCTTATGGGACGGATGGAACAAGGTCCGTTGACCGGTTCCTATGCTCGCGATGTCAGGGTAATCGTTTACGACGGCAAAATGCACCCTGTCGATTCCAATGAAATTTCGTTTATGCTTGCCGGACGCAACGCATTCTCGCAGGCATTTAAAAATGCCGGACCAAAGATTCTCGAACCGATTTACGATGTTGAAGTTTCCCTTCCGTCGGAATACATGGGCGATGTAATGGGCGATTTACAAGGTCGCCGCGCTATGATTATGGGTATGAGTTCAGAAAGAGGGTACGAAAAGTTGATGGCAAAAGTGCCGCTGAAAGAAATGAGTAACTACTCCACTTCGTTGAGTTCCATCACCGGCGGCCGCGCATCTTTCACAATGAAATTCGCTTCTTACGAATTGGTTCCTACAGATGTTCAGGATAAATTGTTGAAGGAATACGAAGCGCAACAGGAGGCGGAATAAAAAATCCTAAATCCCTTAGAAAGGACTTGATGGATGTTATTGCGGAGTTTGTTTCGGGTTATCGGAATAAGCTCCGCAAATTTTTCAAAAAATTATGTATTTTTACTTTTTTGCAAGAAAAAGAAGTATTTTTGTAATGTAATTTGGTCTAAGAGTGTGCAAGTTATGATGACTAAGCAGCAACATATTGATTATTGGGTAGATACAGCAGAAAATGATTGGACGACAGTAGTCGTTTTGTTTGCTGCGAAACGTTATTCTCATTGTTTATTTTGGTCACACTTGGTTTTAGAAAAACTGGCAAAAGCACATTGGGTAAAAAATCACGAAGAAGACATTCCTCCGAAAGTTCATAATATAGTGTGGCTTTTAGAAGATTCGGTTGTAGAAATATCATCTGAAGATATGATGTTTTTAGAGTTTTTCAATCGGTTTCAGTTATCTACTCGTTATCCTGATTATTTGCGCAAAATAGACAAACTTTGTACAGAAGAATTTACAATAAATCAATTAGATAAAGTAAAGGAGATAAGGCAATGCTTACTCAAAAAGCTGCAATAGACACAGTACGAAATTATGCTCTCGAAATTCGAAATTCGGGTGTAAATCTTAAAAAGGTAATACTTTATGGCTCGTTTGCAAAAGGGACGCAACATGAGTGGTCGGATATTGATGTGGCATTAGTAGCCGATGAATTTGAAGGCTTGCCGACCGACTGCATTTATTTTTCGCGTATAGGAATAAAAAAACCCTATATCAGAATTGAGGCGAACACATACCCAACCGATTATTTTATCGAAAGCGACCCTTTCATTGAAGAAATAAAAAATACAGGAATTGTAATAATTTAAAACACGATATTATGCGCCGCTTTTTTAACATAGCCGGACCTTGCAACAAGGTTCAGCATTACATTATAGACCCCGCAACGCGTCTGCATGGTGCGGAAAGTTTGATTGATTATAGTCAGTATTTCGTTATTCACGCAGCACGTCAGAGTGGCAAAACTACTTACTTGCAAGACTTGGCGCAACGTTTGAATGCCGGAGGTAAATATTATGCGCTTTATTGTTCGCTCGAAAACTTGCAAGGCGTTATCGACCCCAAAGATGGTATTCCCGAAATTGTGCGAAAAATAAGAACAACATTACGGTTTTCATCTGTTCCTATGCGAGAAAAATTTGCAGAAGGGGCAGATTATGAAAATTATACAGACGTACTACGAACTGAATTGACTATCTTTTCAATGGCATTGAACAAACCGCTGGTAATCCTTTTCGATGAAGCCGACTGTCTGAGTGAAGGTACGTTGATAACTTTTCTCCGTCAGTTACGCGACGGTTACAACAGCCGTAATACAACGACTTTCGTTCATTCCGTTGCATTGGTGGGTATGCGCAATATACGAGATTTCAAAGCCCGCGTGCGCCCGGATAGCGAAACAATTGGAAGTGCAAGTCCGTTTAATATTGTAACAAGAGCTTTGACTATTCGAAACTTCACACAAGAAGAAATTGTTGAACTTTACGCACAGCATACTGCCGAAACCGATCAGATCTTTGAGATTGAAGCCATTGAAACCGTTTGGCAGCAAACGCTTGGTCAACCCTGGTTAGTCAATGCTATTGCTTTTGAGGTCATTTATGATATGCTGCAATCGGATTTCTCCAAGCCGGTCACCGCTACGTTGGTAGAAAAAGCCATTCAAACAATTATTTTACGCAGGGATGTGCACATCGACAGCTTACTCGAACGTTTGAAAGAGCCTCGCGTGCGCCGTGTGATTGAGCCGATAATGTTAGGCGAATTTGTCAGCACTTCAAGCGACGATTTTCAATATACTCGTGATTTGGGTTTAATTCGCGTTACAAAAGAAACCATCGAGCCTGCCAATCCAATTTATGCCGAAGTGATTGTGCGCACGCTCAACAGCGATATGCAACAGAGTTTGCAGCGTTCGGATTTTGAATACAAGATGCCGCGTTATCTGAAGAACGGTAAAATTGATATGACTTATTTGATGCAGGATTTCCAGCAATTCTGGAGAGAAAACAGCGCTATTTGGGACGAGCGTTTCCTTTATAAAGAAGCGGCGCCTCATTTGATTTTAATGGCATTCTTACAAAGAGTTGTAAATGGTGGCGGGCAGATTATCCGTGAAATGGCGGCAGAGAAAGGTCGCTTGGATATTTGCGTGGTTTACGAAGGACAAAAATACCCCATTGAACTGAAAATTTGGCGTGGAGAAAAATCGCTCAGCGATGGTCTGACGCAAACGGTTCGCTATATGGATACTTTTGGCGTGGACGAAGGTTGGCTTGCCCTTTTTGACCGTCGCCCCGACCGCTCATGGGATGAAAAAATCTATATCCGAAAAGAACCTATAGGAGAAAAAACAGTTACTGTGATAGGATTATAGATAATCTGCTTAATTTATGACAGCAAAATACACCTAAAAAGCTTTTTATAATGGATTTACTGCAATATGCCTTCTTTCACAATGCGCTGATTGGCAGCGTATTCACTTGTATTTCCTGCGGAATCGTCGGTTCTTACATTGTGTCGCGCCGCATGGTTTTCATCAGCGGAGGCATCACCCATGCTTCTTTCGGAGGATTAGGCTTGGGTTTTTACTTGGGCGTTTCCCCCATTTTGTCGGCGCTGCTGTTTTCGATTGCTTCGGCTTTCGGCGTGGAATGGCTTTCAAAAAGGCAAGACGTCAGGGAAGATTCCGCGATTGCCGCTTTTTGGGCTTTGGGTATGGCTTTGGGAGTTATCTGCATTTTTCTCACGCCGGGCTATTCGCCGAATATTTCCGCTTATTTATTCGGTAATATATTGACAATCACTCTTGGGGATATAGGTTTCGCCATAGCGCTGGCAGTTTTGTTATCCATCGTGTTTTTACTCTTTTTTAAGCCGATACTTTATACCGCTTTTGATCCGGAATATGCCAAAACGCAAGGAATCAAAGTGTCGTTAATCGAACATCTGATGATGCTGGCTATCGCAGTTACTATCGTTTCTTCCATTCGCCTGATAGGTATTATGTTACTGATGTCTCTGCTAACGGTTCCGCAGATGACGGCAAATTTGTTTACTTCACGATTGCAAAAAATTATCCTGTATTCCATCGGATTGGGTATTGCCGGCTGTTTTTCAGGTCTGTTTTTGTCATATTATTTGAATGTTCCTTCGGGCGCTGCTATTATTTTTGTACAAATACTCATCTTTTTGCTTTGTAAAACTGCTATATTTCTTTGTCAAAAGACAATAAAACCGGCATAAATTTGTTTAAAAAAGAAACTGTATTCAATTGAGAACGCGTTGTTTCTTTCTCGTTTCTTTGATTGTTCTGTTCGCCTCTTGTACTTCAACAAAAAATACGGGCGGAACGCGCTGGTATCATTCATTTAATACCAGATTCAACGTCTATTTTAATGGAAATGAAGCATTTAATCAAGCGTGGAAAGCTCAGTTGGAAGAATATAAAGAGAATTATTCCGAAATGATTATGATGTATCCGGTTTCGTCGTTGCCCAAAGACAAAACCACCACCGGAGGTCCTTTCGACAAAGCCATCGAAAAAGCAGTAAAAGCGATTAAGACGCACTCCATACAAACTAAACCAACCCGGAAGCAGGGCAAGCAAAACGACCCTAAATACAAAGAGTTTATCAACCGCAAAGAATTTAATCCTTTTCTTCACAATGCCTGGATGCTGATGGCGAAATCGCAATTCTACAACGGCGATTTTCTGGAGGCGGCAAGTTCTTTCTCCTACATTTCACGTTTGTATGAATCACAACCTGAAATAGCTATTCCCGCTAAACTCTGGAAAGCCCGCTGTTATTCCGAAATGGGTTGGTTTTACGACGCCGATGACATTATCTCAAAAGTAAAAAGAGAGCAATTAACCAATAGCCAACAAAACCTGTTGTCGTCGTTTTATGCCGATCATTTGGTTAAACAGAAGCAATATGCCGAAGCTATTCCTTATATGCAAACCGCTATAAAAGCGGAGAAAAACAAACGGCAGCGAACGCGGGAAAAATATCTGTTGGGACAACTATACTCTGTTACCGGTCAAAAAGATTTGGCATTTAAAACCTTTGGCGAAGTTTCAAGTTCCAATGCTCCTTATGTTCTTGAATTAAGCGCAAGAATCCGGCAAACGGAGGTCTATCCGGGCAGAGATTTAAACAAAATGAGCAAGCAATTAAAAAGCATGACCAAAAGCTCGAAAAATAAAGATTATTTGGATCAGGTTTATTATGCTCTTGGAAATGTGTATATGATGATTCCCGATACGGCTAAAGCAGTAGAAAGTTATAAATCAGGCGTAGAAAAAAGCACAGCCGGCGGAATAGATAAAGCGCTTAATCAAATAAAATTAGGTGATATCTACTTTAATCAGCGAAAATATACGGATGCGCAGCCAAATTATTCCGAAGCGCTGGGGCAATTGAAAAAAGACGATGAAGCTTATCCACGCGTTTCCAAACGCTCGGAAGCATTGGACGCTTTAGTTGTCCATTCCGAAGCGGTTGACTTGCAGGACAGTCTTCAACGGTTGTCGCGCATGACGGATGAGGAACGATTGGCTGTCGTCAATAAAATCATTGCAGACCTGATAAAAAAAGAAAAAGAAGATGAGGAGAAAGCAAAACGCGAGGAATATGCAGCTAATCAGGAAGATTTGCGGGCGCAGCAGCAAACGAACCGTCCTACTCCACCCCCGTCGATTATGCCTCCGGGCGCCGATGCCAATGTCTTTTACTTTTACAATACGCAAGTAGTAAACGTTGGTAAAAACAGTTTCCAACAAAAATGGGGACGGAGAAAATTGGAAGATGATTGGCGCAGAAGAAATAAATCTACTCCTTTATCTGATATGTCAGACGAAACAGCAGCGGTTGATACTACTGATAATACAATGGAAATGAACGACTCTATTCCAATAAGCGGCAACAATTCCATCGCTACGGCAGCACATTCGAATGGTGGACAGGAAACCTCGATCGATCCCAAAGATCCGCAATTCTATTTGCAGCAAATCCCTGTAACGCCGGAAGAATTGGCTGCTTCCGACCTGATTATTTCCGACGGACTGTTCAACATGGGCATCATTTACAAAGATATGTTGGAGGATAACAGTCTGGCGTTGGAAACATTCAATACGTTGAATACGCGCTTCCCCGATAATGAAAATAAGCAGATGGCGTATTATTATACTTATCTTATTTATTGGCAGGAAGATAATATGAAAATGGCAAATCTCTACAAAGCGAAAATCAGAGCGGAATTTCCGGAGAGCGATCTCGCAATTGCCATGGCTGATCCCGATTATGAATACAATCAGAAAAGAATGAGTTTTGTTGAGGATTCATTGTATCAACAGACTTATGCCGATTACTTAGAAGGAAATTCCATGAATATCCGCAGCAATTACGAATGGATTTCAGCCAAATACAACCAATCGAAGCTAATGCCTAAATTCACTTTTCTCAACGCATTGAGTTATGCCCAAACAAATGAACCGGATACTTTCAAAAAATTACTGAAAGAATTGGTGAATAAATATCCGCAAGACGATGTTACCGCGTTGGCGTCCGAGATGATAAAAGGCTTCCAGCGGGGACTGCTCCTGTCGGCTTCGGGCGACAATATGCTTGCGCGGGGAAGTTTATTCAATTTCCGCTTTGTGCCTGATGGCGAAACAGCAGTCGCGGATTCAACCGTTCAATTTTCAAATAAAACGGCAACTCCTCATGAATTGCTGCTGATTTATCCAAAAGAAAGCCTGAACGATAATTTACTTTTGTACACAGTTGCAGGTTTCAATTTCGGTAATTTTACGATTAATGATTTTGATTTGGAAAGAACGAAAATGGGAGAAATTGGCATATTGCGAATCAAAGGATTCAAAAGTCAGGATGAAGTAATGCGGTATATGAATAGAATCCGGCAAGCCGATGGATATGCCAAAGATTGGGGGCAATCGGTAATTATGGTGCCTATTTCGGATGATAACTACTCGACGCTGATAAAAGGGAAAAGTTTGGATGAATATATGACTTTCTTTGAAGATAATTTTACCAAAGGAAATGAAAATTTGATAGCTCAATGGCGCCTGAAACAGGAAGAGGAGATAAAAGTTCAGCCGGAAGTGAAAACAGGAAAAGAAAATATTCTTGCGGAAACAGGGAAAAAACCGGTCGAAGAAATACAGTTGCCGAAAACAACACTGCCTGCCGACTCCACTCAATTGACTTTACCTGCCGATAGCATTCAAACGTCTGCATCCGATTCTTTATCAAATAAAACCGGCGAAGACGCTTCGGAAAAAGCCGTCGATTCGATAAACGATATTTATAACACAGCATCCGAAAAAGTGAATGATGTAGAGAAAACAATTGACAATATTACTTCTGATCCGATTCGCTGGTTCCTGAATTTGTTCAAACGGGACAAAAAGAATAATTATATTGAAGAATATGCAAAACAACAGGAGAAAGAAGAAAAAGACCGGCAGGCGCAATTAAAGAAAGAACAGGACGAGAAAGACAAAGCTGCCAACGCCGAAACGATGAAAATAGAAAAAGAAAAACAGGATGCGCTCAAAAAGCAGGATGCTGACGATAAAGCCGCATTGAAAGCCAAGCAACAGGAACAAAAAGACCTTGCAAAAAAGAAAGAAACGGAAAAGAAACAGAAAGAGGCAGACAAGAAACGGCTGGCTAAAGAAAAGAAAGACGCGCTGGATAAAGCCCGTAAAAAGAAAGCGGATGAGGCGAAAGCAAAGGAGAAAGCCCGCAAAGAAGCTCAAAAGAAAAAAGCGGCGGAACGTGAAGCATTGAGAAAACAAAAGGAAAAAGAGCGGAAAGCAAAATTAGAACAGCAAAAAAAGAAGAAATAGATAATATGAAGAAAGACAAACTTTTGTGGGCAGATGATGAAATCGACCTTTTAAAACCCCATATTCTTTTTTTGGAAGAAAAGGGGTTTGAAGTCGTTACCGTGTGCAGTGGTCAGGACGCCCTGGATTGCTGCCGCGAACAGACTTTCGACCTGATATTTCTGGATGAAAACATGCCCGGTTTGAGCGGATTGGAAACCTTGTCGGTGATAAAAGAAAATAATCCCGATACGCCCGTTGTGATGATTACAAAAAGCGAAGACGAAGGAATTATGAATCAAGCTATCGGCAGTAAAATTGACGACTATCTGATTAAACCGGTAAATCCAAATCAGATATGGCTTTCCATAAAAAAGAATTTACATAAAACCGAGATTATTACGCAAACAACAACTTCGGGATATCAGCAGGACTTTACTAAAATCGGTATGCAAATCAACGATTCATTGACGGCAGACGATTGGAAAGAAGTTTATAAAAAATTAATATACTGGGAATTGGAATTGGAAACCTCTCAAACGGGAATGTCCGATTTACTCAGTATGCAAAAAAGAGAAGCAAACGGTTTGTTTGGGAAATTTGTGAAAAAGAATTACGAAAACTGGATCATTCATCCCGAAACGCGACCGATGATGAGCCCCGATATTTTCAAAACCCAACTGTTTCCTTTGCTCGATCAGGGAGAAAAGATTTTCTTCGTTTTGATTGACAATTTTCGTTTCGATCAGTGGAAGGAAGTAAAAGACATGCTGTCTGACCTGTTTTCTTTCAATGAAGATTTGTATTATTCCATTTTACCTACGGCTACGCTTTACGCCCGCAATGCTATTTTTTCGGGATTGATGCCTGCACAAATCGAAGAAATGTTTCCCAATTTATGGGTGGATGAAGAATCGGAAGAAGGCAAGAATTTAAATGAAGAACCGTTGATTCAAACGCAAATAGAACGCTTCCGTAAAAAATTCACCTTTTCCTATCATAAATTAAATGATTCGGTTCAAGGAGAAAAACTGTTGCAGAATTTCAACCAATTGGATAACTATCAACTGAATGTGATTGTATTGAACTTTGTCGATATGCTCTCGCACGCGCGCACGGAATCGAAAATGATACGCGAACTTGCCTCCACCGAAGCGGCTTACCGCTCGCTGACCCGTTCCTGGTTCAAACATTCGGCTACGCTTGATCTTTTCCGGAAAATATCGGAGAAAAGATGCAAGGTGATTCTTACTACCGATCATGGAAC
>Ga0123354_10018977_pt1 | contig 10798 bp, 7 predicted proteins | sample TergutLab28metaG_2_FD_97872 | JGI IMG/M metagenome (GOLD analysis project Ga0123354, IMG submission 97872) | Labiotermes labralis P4 segment gut microbial communities from Petit-Saut dam, French Guiana - Lab288 P4 | ecosystem: Host-associated > Arthropoda: Insects > Digestive system > Gut ... | reverse complement strand
TTTTTGCAGAAATTGACCCCTTTAATAAGAATTCCAGAACCCTTCTGCTTCGACCTCTGATTTCATTTGTCATGTCATGGATCGAATGTAACGCGTAGACGCAGCAACTTCATCCTGTGCGTCTGACACGAGGGCCCATAGCTCATCACTATTTCTGGGAGGGAGGACAGGTCAGGTTTCCTGCATTGTCCTTTTCACCTCACTCCACGTTTTCTCGATGGGGTTCATATCAGGCACTCGCGGTGGCCAGTCAAGGAGTTCGACATCGGCCTGCCGCGATAGCCATTCTTGAACCACACGACAATCGTGAATGGAGGATTGGTCTTGCCGTAAATGGATTATACCTTCGGGATAAAGTATCCATACAGAAGGCACCGTTACATTCTGCAAAATGTGCTGATAATGCAGGCCATCCTGGTGACCCTCTATACGATGGAAAACTCCAGCCCCTTCGTGGGAGATTCAGCCCCAACAGTGGACAGACACACGACAACTGCGTTTGCAGGTATATTGCGGGTTGTAACGCTCTCCCTAAGGTCTGCGAACTAAATCCGGCACCTCATTTGCTTTCACTTTCAGTTTTATGACAGTATTCGTCTTGTAGAAGGACGCGGCTTACACTGAACTCAGGGTTAATGCCTGTATTGTGACAGACAGGTCAGTATTCAGCTTTTGGTAATACCCTACCTTCCTTTTTCAACCATGACCAACAGCAGATATCCTGTTCCATCCACGGTTATAAAATTGTAAATTACCATAATGCAGTTGCAGAATACATTCCCTTCATTTGGCAGAAAATTGAAAGAGACCTGACTTAATTTAATGATTGCAGTTCTTCATTGTCCTTGATTTTATTATTAGTAAAACATAAACATTTCGGTTTTCATAACCACCATCATCTGTAGAAAGACTTTTAAATATGCACAGTTCTTAAAATGTCTACTAAAGGACCACATGAAAGAAAAATTATGAACTTGTTCTGAAAGCTGAAATTAGAGTGGCACATTTTCCAACAATATTTCAGTCCCCCACGCCACCCCTGAAACAAGGCGAGAGCAAAACCATCATGGGCCCCAAGCACACCCATCATACTCGCATGTTCAACAATTACCATCAGTAAATGTTTTCAGTCGTACGGATACATAAAGAAATATGCCGATAGTGGGACTCGAACCAACATAGTTTGTTTCCGAAGGATACTCTTACCACGTATTCAACTGTCTGGGCTACATAAATCAATATGCCGATAGTGGGACTCGAACCAACATAGTTTGTTTCCGAAGGCCATCGCTAGCATGCGTTCAACTGCCTGGGCTACATGATGAAATATGCCGATAGTGGCATTCAAACCAACATAGTTTGTTTCCAAAGGCTACTGCTAGCACGCGTACAATTGACTGGGCTACATAAAGAATTGTGCTGAGAGTGGGACTCGAACCAACATTGTTTGTTTCTGAAGGCTTCTGCTAGCACGCGTTCAACTGCCTGGGCTACATAAATGAATATGCCGATAGCGGGACTCGAACCAACATAGTTTGTTTCCGAAGGCTACTGCTAGCACGCGTTCAATTGACTGGGCTACATAAAGAATTGTGCTGAGAATGGGACTCGAACCAATATTGTTTGTTTCCGAAGGCTACTGCTAGCACGTGTTCAACTGCCTGGGCTACATAAAGAAATATGCCGATAGTGGGATTCGAACCAACATAGTTTGTTTCTGAAAGCTACTGCTGGCACGCATTCAACTGCCTGGGGTACGCCTGTCGACAGTAGGAACGGAACGGTCCGATCAACTCATCCATCCCTAGCAGCACAGCTAGCTAGCCAGCCTTGTGCCTGGGAAAGACAGTGTAGTTTAATTATTGTTTTAATTTCAAATTAAGCAACTGTATTGTTGTCTTCTGTTAATATATACGCAGTGTGATTGATTGTAATGAATGGAAGACAGAGAAACACCACGAATGCACAAATATGGGGAAAGTAAAACGACTCGAATTATGATGGCAACTGTACCGCATGTCACTGCCTGAGCGGGATGTACGAAATATCAGGCCGATGGATTTTTGTTCGACTGAGTGTACAACAAGTTTCCAACACATACGGTCTCTTGAATTATCATCAGGGTATGAGAAAAATGGGGATTTGCTGCAGGTGTAAAACTCAAAGCAGCATTACACCAGTTCCACAAAGAATCAATGAATGAAAAGGCATAGTTTTCACGAGCTAGAATAGGCAATTCTTTCCAGAGAAACAGTGTTTCACAACACAGTCATTCTTCTCTCTCTCTCTCTCTTACTCCATTACTTACTCCATGGTGCAGAGTCCTTCGTGAGAAGCTAACTGGTTTGCAGCTAGTCAAGAAATTCCCCGCATTTCACGGAACCTGAAGGTTCATTACTGCACTCACAAGCGTCCGCAAATCCCGCATGTGAGTGTTTCTTAACATTAATATTTTACAGGGAGGGGTTGTTAGCATATCGCCCAACACCCTAGCTGGAGGACCACCCCTTGTCGGCTGTCTGCGACTGCTTATTAAATTTATTCGCAGCTACCCTCCATTGGAGGCCGTTCCTCTATCTGCAACCTGAGGACGCACCACGCCGTGGTGACAGTGACCATTACATGGTACAAATTTTTAATCTTTATACACATGTACAAGTAAATTTAAAAATCCACGCAGAGGGCAGTAAAAATCAGTTTTTTTTTAAAGGAATACAACATACTGAAAATTTACTTATTGTTCTTAGCCATGTGTAGTAAGCCAGCTAAAAAGAGAAACACAGCCATTCTGTATGCACAACACAGTGGAAAGGAAAAGAATGTGTAAATATTTTGATTAGAGTTTTAGAGAGCAGCTTGTAGTTAGTTTCCTTAAAAAGTGACATTATATACAACTTATTTTAATGGAACATTTGAGCATTATAATATGACCAATATCAACGTGACAAAACAACATGCCAAACAGGTAAGTTATGAGAATAATAATTCTATAATATCATGTCACACATCATGTTGGAATTGTACATTTTCTTACCTTGTATTAATCACATTTAAGAATCTATACCACCTTAGTACACATGACTTGTACTAAGATGGTATAAGTCAGGGATGCACAAATCCCAGGCACCTGGTCACCCAGATGACTAAATTTTGTACAGTGGCACCTAATATTTTTAGCATAATTATTGCCGGGTTTTTTTTAATACTGTACATACAAAAATGTGTAACTGTTTACATGCACCTACCAGAAAGCACTACATGCTAGTGAAGTTTACAGGTCAGTCCAGAACTTTGGGTCCCCACGATGGAAAATGCACAAAGAATTTGGAGGTGGAACCTAGATAATTGAAAAATTTGCAAACCCATGGCATAAATAGATTCTTATATGTCACCAGTAATTTCCATAAAAATTTAATTTTACTGGTCTTATGTTATGTTATAAAATTTTGTTAATGATAAAGGTGAAGTTGTCCTTTTGCTTCACTAAGCATTACTTCATGAAGATGTATGGGAGAATGGAGGTATAGCCCCATACATTCTTGAATATGTCATTGCTCAAGTTGTTACACAACAGGGTCTTACCAAGGGGACCCAGGTTCATTGCAGGCTAGTCCATGTGTCATTAATGGTGGGCAAAGTGGCAATGGGGCAGGTTGGTATCTGGGTACTTCAGTTTTCCCCTGTCAGTATCAGTCCACCAGTGCTCCATACTAAAATTTCATTCATCTGTCACTTACATTACACTGTCATAGCAGTTCAAAATGTCAAGAAGTAAAACAACCCCCTCCACACATTCTTAACCTTGGCACTAAATATAAATGAGTGATCAGATCCACGCCCCAGCTGATTGACCCCCATTAAAAAAGAATTCATGAGTGGGCCCCAGAGCCAGTCTGGACACTACAGGAAAGTGAAAAATCTCTTGCGACTTCTAGGGATCAAACCCTGATTCTTTAGTCATCCTCCCCACGGTCTTATCACTATACCAACTGAGATATTTTGATTCCATATGCAATTCTGGCAATCATACTTAGTCTGGCAATTTACTTACGGGCTAACACAGGGATTCCATCCAAAGATGAGCCTAGATCAGGAATATGCAATGCATTTGATGTTTCATTCAGACCAGTTTCAGCTGTTGAAAATTCTGGATAGTGGCTTGTAAGAGGTTCAACTGTTGTTCCAAGCATGGCAAAACTGCTAGTATCATTGCTGTTCTCTTCACTCATAGATCCTGCAGCAATTTTGTTCAGCTTTGCTTGATGCTGAGGTTTCAATAAATGTAACTTGGATTCAATTGTTTCAGGTGTTTCACGCCTTCCACTACTGCAAGATTTTAATCAAATGAAAAATAAAATATGAATATATAAATAATAAACATATATATAAATAGATAATAAATACATATGAGTACATACACATAACTTTCAACAGAAATACTGAAATGACTAATATTAAAATTAAGGTTAAAGAAACATGTAAAGGCATGCAATAGAATCAACTGGATGAGGACAGTGTCCAGTGTTCTGGCTTTTAAGTACAATGAAATCAACCTTTAGATTACATAAACTGGTATAAAATATCTTAACTCACTGAGCTTCTGAAGGAGGACTGTGACCTGTACATAACGTTACCACTCGATTTATATTACACAATGACTGTAACTGGAAAACTTCATAAACTTGGGTGTTTTGCAAGTGGAACATCTATGATACAGGCAATACACTGATTCAACAGAATATTATAATACAACTTACCTCTCAATTAGAAAAGTGTCAGGCCATTTAAATTTCTTTCTTCTTGCTGACATTGGGCCATGTTTGGGACTGAAAAGTCAAAAGGAATTTTACCAAATATGCACTAGTAGCAAACAGAGAATTTTTTATTACCGGACTGAGTACTGCTGAGCAGGCGGCTTCATCACTCACTCTGCAGCAACAATGTAATTCACTCTATGTATTGTTGTTGTTGTTAAACTAAATTGTTTTGTGCAATGTTACTGCAAACAGTTAGTAAACATGTGTACCATCCAATTAATGTTATTCCAGATAGTATTTTTCACTGAAATGGTTCCTTCTCTCTCTTTATATTTAAGAATACAGTGCTAAAATAAATTATAAGTCTGGCTTCAGCTAGTAAAAATCTATAAACCAAATACTACTGTTACAATATCACTGCACTACTATTAGTAACCTTAAAATTTACAACAGGAAGCTGAGGAGCACTGTACTCATATAATGAAGAGGTCCTTGATCTGTACTCCTCAAAAGATATTATTAGCATATAAAAATCAAGCAAGAGGAGTTGGACAGGGCATGTGACACACATAGGAGAAAAGAGAAATGGCTATGCGATTTCAGCTGTGAAACATAAAGGGAAGTGCATGAAGACACCTTAATAACATACTTACTTGCGATGCAGCAGTTTAAGAAATGATCTGCCATCCATATGAGCAGGGGTCTCCACTCCGGCAATATCCAGGAATGTTGGAGCGATGTCCAAATTCAGAACAATATCATCAATGCTGAAATTCAATGTTCCAAGAAGAACTGTACATCACACTTTTATCACAAAACAATAAGCAAAGGAATACTTTTATATGTCAGCTGATTTGAAATACAAAGTAAACTTTGGGAACCTAAAATACAGAAAATTGTACTTGTTGTACTCACATCGTGCCAGGTTCAATATCTGGGCCCCGTACAAGGAATGGAACTCTCACATCAAACTCAAAAGGAAATGACTTGCCCTTCACAAGCCCAAATTGTCCCAGATGGTATCCATGGTCTGATGTGTAGACAATGTACGTGTTGTCCAACTCTCCAAGCTCTTTCAGTTCTTGATAGATCTAAAAGTGCAAATCTGTGCAGCAACATGGCTATAATTTTGAAATTGTCCATCACCTCAAGTTTTCATCAACACAACATTTCAGATAGATATCTAGTTTTTAAAAATGATATTTTTGGAAAAGCACAATATGGACAATGTAAAATAATGGTCATGCTTACTGTACCAACTCCCACCAATAATATTCAGACTTAGCTTATAATCAATGCAGTTTGGCTGGTTAGTTGACAGTTTTACAACTAATGAATTTACAGAGCACTGCATGACATAATGTCAGAAGAATCTGAATGACAAATTACAGAATATGCCAGAAGAAATAGCCATACATTTCACTGAATACACTTAGGATTAGAACAAACCACTAGACAAACTAGGTGGTTAACTTTGAGTGGCAAAATATGGGGGGGGGGGGGAATATAAGCAGGAATAAAGTACTTTTATGAGAGCACTACACAAAACTGACAATAATATCTGTTATTAGAATTATTTTATGTTGTAAATGTGTAGTCACAGGAAATTAAATTGATTATGAGGGCAGGAAGTGAAAACCATTTTAAATGGCACTGAATATATTATACACAAAAAACATGTTCCCAACTAAAGTCATAGATTTTAATGAGCTGTAAATTTTATGTCAAGTGGGGTCTAACAGTTTCATGTAATATACAATTTTTCACAATTCTGATACGTTTCATTTGAATTTCATGTAAAGTAGTGCCATACCAAAACAACACATCTAAGAATTTTCAGTGGGCATTGTCATTACCAAATTTAATTTAAGTCTGTTAAGTAATATTAGAAGTAAACAGATGTGCTTTGTGACAAGTCTTTTTTTCATATTTTGTTATAGGAAAGCTGGCAATGGAGATATTACTGGTACCTTTTGAAGAAAACAGATATTGTTTTGCTGATGTTGATGAATAAAACTTAAAAGATTTCACTGTTATTCTGTACAGCTTTTATAGTTCTTTATATCAAATATCCATCACTAAATGCCACGTCCTTATTGCTGTACTTATTGCTGTGACACAAGAATGTCGGATAATTGTTAAAAATAATTTTAAATACTACAATCTGGGATTTTAGATTCTTTATTGGATTTAAAATAGCTATTTTTGTCTTACCATAACTAGAAGAAATATTTTAATATTAAATAATACTGACCTTTTCAACTGCTTCATCGACACTTTGCAAAGTCTGCAACCGTTTGGTCATCAGCAGGTCAGTGAACTGTCGGTGAATGGGCTGCATCCTCTGTGTTACTTGCAGGATCCACTGTTTGTCTGGATTTGGCGCATAGTCGTAAGTTGGAGTGCTGTAAAGGTATGTGTCATTAAATGTCATGGGGATAAACACTGTGCATTACAATCAAGAAGCTAATTTGTCCAGAAATATGCATTGTGAACTTCCTTCAACAATGACATGATGGTCAAGACATGTGTGTTACATAACCCTCTCAAGCTCACACAGTTAATTCAAATACAGTGATAAATCATTCAATGTGGGGGTTAGGAGAAATTATCACAGCTTTTTTGACAAGACACGTTGGACAAAATGCTTATAGGAACAACAGGTTTACAAGAAGGTGACAATTATGAAACCCCATCCACACCACATTGCTGAAATACATACAAGACATACACTTTAGCACTAAACAGCCAGCTTCCACAGAGATTCAGTCAGTTAACCACCCAAGATCTCCACCTGTATTCAAATTTTTCAGCTTTCAGCAAATTTTTTCCTCCCACACCTTTAATTATTTTCAACCGTGTAAGAACAAAACAGCCTTTTGTGAGTGGTTACTGTACCAGTGTCGGGTTAATTTATTTGGCGATGATTTACTGAATAACAGAAATATTAAAGTGTGGTTTCTTTCTTCGCTTGTTAAAACTCCTGCAGGTCTGGTGCAGCAAAAATTAACCATGGAGTGTTATACGATGAGAAAACAATGACTGACCACACAAGTGTGTGTTTAGAGGAGAGAAGGAAAGTTCTCAATTAACCATCCAGCAGGCGCACCTGAAAGAGTGATGTCCCTGATCACTTTCATTACCAGAGTGCTCTACTGATCATCCACCTATGTCAATATGGTAAAGGTAATGTTGTACCTGTGCAGACCATGAAAACATACAGTAGTGGAGAGGCACAGATCCAGTCATTTTAACCTCAACACTGGATGGGGTAAGCAGCTGCTTCACACTTTGGTCATTTTATTTCAAGAAGAAAGCCCTGGTACCGATTACCTAGAAGGCCAACTGGGCCCCAGAACCAGTTTGGATGGTCTCTTCCTTACATCGCCAGTGTTATTCCTGGCAGATGAAAAGATCAGTTTTAAAAATACAGAACATTGGTATGATCTTGCAGCACCAAATACACTTTCAAGTTGAAAAAAGAATGAGGCAAAGGAGGTGGAGGAGGGAAAGAAGAAGAAGAAGAAGTATTGACCTTCTCCAGCTGTTCACAGATAGGCCCATTATTGCTGTAAAGTAGGTTCCCAAGCTGAGTGAAAAGAAGTGAGAAGCAGACTTGTCTTCCTAACTGACAACACTGAGCTTTACTGTTTTTATTTCAGTACCATACAACATTGTCCTGTTGTTAGGACACAAACGCCCTTAACATAAATATCAATATAGAATGAGCAACTGAGTAATAAAAATCAATGCAAATCCTGAAACCTGATTGATTGGTATGGTGGTGGATACACACACACACACACACACACACACACACACACACACACACAAACACAAACACACACATATTCCATGGATCCATAGTGTGTCATAAAGACAACAGAATGTGAAACAAGTCACGAGTACACAAATATACAAACTTACAGTGTAAAATACTACAAACATATTACAAAAAACAGCATTATAGGTCATCTTTTCACTTAAAAAATTACTCTACAGAGTAAAACGAGTATTTATATCGGTATTTTCTTAGATCTGCTTTAAATTTTGCCGTGTCATTCTTAAGGATTGTTACGGTACGCGGTAAATGGTTGAAAATTTTTATGCCAGCATAGAATGTACTCTTTTGAAAACAAGATAGGTTGGCATTTGGTTTACGAAGATGATGCTACTTCCTTGCATTAATATTGTATATAGATGAATTTGTTTGAAAAATTTCCTGACTATTGATAAAGAAAATCATTAAAATATATACTGGCATGGAACAGGTAAAATATCTAGTTGTTGAAATATACTTCTCCAAGAGGTTCTGAGTTGTGCACCAGCCATAATTCTGGCGATTTTCTCTTGTAAAGTGAAAATCTTCCCACTGAATACCGGATTATAAAACATAAGAAGGTTCCACGTCTAGAAGTGCTAGTGATAATTGCCGTTGTGTGTACACAGTAATCTATATACTACTATTAAATGTGAACTCTCAGAAATCCCAATGCTGTTTTACCATCTTGCAGTCAGTGAAGATCTTGAAGGCTGGTTTGTAAAAAGATGTGATTACCTTCGTAAAAAATGGTCTTTTGTTAACCAACACAATTATAGAGCTACTCCATCTATAAGAAAACACTTGTAGGTGTGTTGAAGCTTCAGATTCCGTTCAGAAGAGACGACAGTTTTGTAGGGCTTTCAGCTGAGTGGCGTCGTCTTGGCAGATGCTCTCAAGAACAGAATAGTGTCTGCTCACTGACATTGTCTTCAACTTTCACGTGAAGGGAAAGATAATTTCTGTCACCACACTTTTAAATCTCTGTCGCGGCTTGAAGCAGGTGTGATGCGCTGCCAAGCAAAAAGAAAGAAAACAGAGAAACAGAAAGAAGGAAAGAAATAAAGAAAGAAAGAAAGTAAGAAAGGTATCAACTCTCAACGTCCTTCAAACTTTACATTCAACAAATTGCTACGATACAGTCTACGAAGATAACAGCACTTGAATTTGTCTACAAAAATTTCACGCTTTTTATGCATATATATATGTGTGTATAAAGGGCTTGCTCTAGTTGCAGTACATAGAGTTTCAAACACTTCATTTGCTGTGCTGCGCCTCCAAACACTGTTAAGTTCAATTTGTTTCAAGCATAAATCTTCTGCAGAAGAAGTAAACAGAGTATGGATATCACATTACGTAAGGTCCAAATTTATTCGCTGGTGTTAAATTAAGTAGGCCTATTCACCACATCGAAATATATTTCAAACAAAAGCTCAAGATCGTGTAAAGAGAAACCAACTTGATGCACACCTTATTCTTAGTACATTTCGTCTGTTACTCTGGATGGAATTCCAATCCATCCAGGAAAAGAGACAGTCATCTAAAAAGAACAATAATTACCAAATGTTGTATACATACGATTGTACCTCCTAATGATGCGTCTAGATACGCCAGAAACATGTAGAGGTTGACGAAATCTACTACGAATAAGTTGTGCATCAAATTTATTTTTCTTTACACGGATATATCGAGATGCACGGTCAACAAAACATGAAAGCTTAAGACTTTGATGTAATGCATCCCGTTGTGTTGAAATTCAATGATTAAAAATTGTTGATATTTCCATCTACATAACTCTGGTTATTTAGTTGTAAGTATTTACTCACATTAGGCTACATACTTCGACCGTCATGCGGTCATCTTCCTACCGTTCAAAATACACCAGATTGTGAAGTGATTTTCAGTTACATAGCTTGGTAGTATCTACACCTAGATGAAAACACATTCACATTCTTGTGCATTTGTAACGGCCTGAATATAACAGCATGACGTCGAAACATGTGGCCTAATGTGACAAGCACATACCAACTAAACAACCAGAGTTGTGTAGACGGCAATACCAACATTTCAAGTTTGAGGTTTTAATTATATATATATAAAACTAAACTAAACTCCGTGGCCTTAGTCCGCACGCGAAGTATACCGACAGAGCGGCCGCCGCCGGTCGGCGAAGTTAGTGCCAACTTTTGCGGATAGAGGGGTGTCACGTGGTCAGCGCAAC
>Ga0123354_10018976_pt1 | contig 10798 bp, 6 predicted proteins | sample TergutLab28metaG_2_FD_97872 | JGI IMG/M metagenome (GOLD analysis project Ga0123354, IMG submission 97872) | Labiotermes labralis P4 segment gut microbial communities from Petit-Saut dam, French Guiana - Lab288 P4 | ecosystem: Host-associated > Arthropoda: Insects > Digestive system > Gut ... | reverse complement strand
GGGGTAAATTCCTTTCCCCCCCCTTTTTTCGAAAAACAAACAGAAGGAAAATTTTTTTGTTTTCCAAAAAGTGGCCCCCCCCCCCCCAGTAACAACCAACCTTTTTTTTGTCGCATTCGCAACTTCGGTGCACACACGTCGTAGCTCAGTAGCATAAATCTCTCTTTCTTCAGGGAATATTTACGAGGGAGATGACCTTACAACTCAAGGACGTGTTCGCACAGAAACCCAATTTACTAGCGAGGTTGAAGTCTCGTTTATAATTTGACAAACATTATTGCAGTCTGCCAATTTGCACTCTGAATATCTATTTGACAGTGCATGTGAATTTATGTGTACATCGTACTATAAGAAAATAGAAGAGCCAATTGTCCTACCATTGCGAAAAAAAAAACCTCTCTTGAATTTCCCCCCAAAATCAAACCACCATAAGACTTCAAATAATGAGTCTGATTGGTTGTTGCAAAGCGACGAAACCGGATGTTACTTCGGGGAAAAAGGCCAGTTTCGTCCGACATTTATCCTTGTCTTATTATTGTCTTTTTCTCTAAATTTGTACAACCAACAACCGGCACAAGGTTCCCCTCAAGACAGACATATCTTTCTCTCGTCTTTCGACTGCAGCGCCCCACGCTAACAACTGTAAATTTTCCACATTTAAAATTTAAACAAAAAATCTAGTTCACTAAATCAGAGAGACGCATTCTGTACAACAGCCCTGACAACCTGCAACATACACGTAAGTAGATATTATGCCGAAATTTTAATTAGCTTCAAATCTCAAAACAGCCTATTCTTGGGATTGAACCTAGCATGGGCTGTCTCCTTTTCAATATCACCATACATCTTATAGAATTTAAAACTTTAATAAGGTGTAAAACTGAAATTAAGAAATAGAAATGTAGCCATTAAATGTGTAATGGAATGAGGATTCTCATTGCATCTATAAACTTTACCGTTACCTCTCCTCAAACATTCTTCATGGAGAGACACATAAATTAGTTTTTCACATCCCGAGAACTGCTATAAATGAAACCCTTTACAGACCAGAAAGATGTTTACAGTGGGGAGGGCAATTCAATCGCTGATGCACCATTGTCACGAAAATATAATGACCAAGAGCAGGTGCATAAATCAGTGTACATTCTGAGTACAAACCTGAAGGATTTTTCTTGTTTTATTCGAGTGACATTTGGAATTTTCATGGCATTTAAAATTTATATTCCACAATTTCTACCGGAACCCCTAGCCTGTTCTGTGGAATCCTAGTTGAGAAACAACGCTCTACCTCAAACCCAGGACATAGGATGCACAGCTGAAATTAGAGTAGGCCTTACGTATTGCAAGAGTACACAGCACATTGCATAATACAGTCCTTGCGGTGTTTTCTCATAGGTCCAACAACCCGGCGAGTTTGAGTGGCTTCACCCCTGCGTCGAATTCGTGAAGTTCTGGCTTCAAAATACGAGGCGGAGCCTGACTGTACCGACAAGATTTATTGTGAGCTTCCTCACACCCTTCAGGCCTATAACTACCACGCCAATAGCGCACAAACACTAGTCCACTGGCACCTCCTTCCACATTAAAATATAAACATTTTTATATTTCTTTATAGACAACAATAAACCACAGACGACATATACAAAAAAAATGATTTCAGTTTAATTGTTACGTAAAGATTATTATTACTTCAAAAATTTTTGAAATCTCACAAATTTAATATATATGTATATATATATATATATGCATTTTATTTTGAGTTTTAATATAATGTATTTAAAAGCCCGAGGATGGGCAGTACGCCCGAAATATATAGCGTGTTTTGACAACAACAATAAAATTTATTGTGGTTGACAGCAGCAAATATATCACTTTTAATGTGATTATAACACAATGGGATACATTTTACAAACATTTTTATAAACAATGCAGTGAGCTTTCAGTTTCCACACATTGAGAAGGCTTTACTGATTAGCTACGTAACTATCAGCTTCTTAAGAAGGACTACTGTGATCCATGGAGTTAGAGATTTGGCCTATAAGGAAAAGATGTCGGATATTCAAGAACGTATGGAGGGATAATATGAACATTGGCTTTGGAGAAATACACGCGTCGCGAGAAGATGTGGACAGGACAGAAATTTTCAGGGTAGGATCAAGAGACTTCCGGTGACGACAAGCTAGCCCACACCGGAATAATAAGACGAAATGTAAGTTTTACGTTTCATGCCAACACACCGACGGCTACTTTTCCCATGCCATTACGCATCGCAACCAAAAAGTCACCTCTGTGTATGAAAACAGCAAACAAGAATGTCAGCAATCTTGATATATCGTGTAGCGTACACTGTTGTAGACTTCTATTGCGTTTAACCAATAAACGCACAAAATATTTGTTGACACTTATTTTTGTTGTTTTTATGCTATTCGCACGTTGAAGTAGCTTTAGCCTGTGAACATCTCCCTGATGATGATACTTAGATATCGAAATAAGTTGGATTTGTAAGAAATAAAAGAATGTAAACAAATACTTTGTGTATTTGTTGGTTAAACACAACTGAAAGTGTCGAAAATATTTACTTGTGCGGGGTTATTTATATATGTATTATTGCTTTTAAAAAAAATTATTGACAAGCCCTGTATAACACCAAAGAACTAGATCTGTCTAACTCCATAATTGATGTAATTATTACAAATTTTGTTTTTTTTTATGGTTTATGCATTTAGGCCAAACGGCCTGAAGACCAAAACTTGGCTGGTTGAAACACTTAGCCACATATCGGCGCCAACATAATTAAATTAGAATTAGTTGTGTTGATGGTAATTCATAAGTATTCTGTAAGATATAGTTTCGTGAATAATGCAACGAACTGGTTATTTATTGTCCGTCTTACACAACAAAAAGATGTGAAATTAAGTTATGTACAATTAATAAAGCTACATGTTTCAACCCCTTGGGGTCATCTTCAGGCTTATAAAATATGAATCATACAGGGTACGTCTGAAGTAGTTACCTACGGGATCCCGTGGTTTACATTGCTGTACAATGGCACTGTAAACCACGGGATTCCGTACGTAACTACTTCAGACCTACCCTGTATGATTCATATTTTATAAGCCTGAAGATGACCCCAAGGGGTTGAAACATGTAGCTTTATTAATTGTACATAACTTAATTTCATATCTTATTGTTGTGTAAGACGGACAAAAAAACATTGTTATATTAGCACAACGGGATGGAACACCCACAATTTAGTAACGAACTGGCTTATTCTACCAGCCGTGGGGAGATTGACATTGTCAGGCTTAACATATAACATTTTTCTGCAGTAAGGATTTCAGCAGTACATGAACAAACGTCTCACAAGCTCAAGTGAGCAGCGAACAATCAATAAAGTCCCACTACCTCAGCCAATCTGAAGACTGTATCTCTTTAGACATTTTGACGTTTCTGTTTGAACGAGTCACAGATTCGTCTTAGAGGCGAAGACAAAGTTTCCATTCTATCCGTAAAACATGAACCAACAAGATGCAATATTTTCTGTTAGTTAATTTCAATAGTAAGCCTCTACATGTTTCGAGCAGGCTTGCTACTCATCATCAGGAGGATCGACTCTGTATAAACAGCAACTGGTATAGTCATGCGTTATGTTGACTGGCTGCTGCCAGCAGAGTCGATCCTCCTGATGATGAGTAGCAAGCCTGCTCGAAACATGTAGAGACTTACTGTTTAAATAAATTAGTAGAAAATAGTGCATCCTGTTGGTTTATATCATACGGATATATCACGATGCAGGGTCAAAAAGCATTAAATTTCCATTCTATCTAATAGCTACAAAGACAGGTGTAATGTGCAGGTCCCAAGCATTATACATCTGTACAGCACGTGGAGATAGCAGTCAGTCTACACAGCATTACGCTCTGGGATATTTGCAGGGTCCACAAATATAAGCGCTGGGAAAACCCGGTATGAGAGGGCTAAGCTGTGGCACCAACGGCGAAAAAACTCTTCCCAGTCATGACTCAACGGAACGATGATCGCGAGTCTGAATGAATCCTTATTTCTCGAACTTATGAAACCAAAATTTCAAAAGATGTACCTATTAGTTTTGGCACGTCTGCACGCATGTTTATCCGCCTGTAACAACGTTAGAATTGATTAATGAATTTTATAACATTTGACAGTAAGACTTTTCTCTGAAATTCGTCGACGTATTCAGATTTTGACTAAAGTCTGACTAAAATAATGCACCGCCTTGATGAAGACTTACTGGCGTAAAGCAGCCTATCTGGTGCGTAATACGCTAAATATTTATGTGAACCGGAAATATCTTGAAAACATTTACAAAGAAAAGAAAAACTCACGCTTATGTCACACTGAGGTTTAAGCCTTAGGATGTAATCGGACCAAGTAAGCGACACAAGTTGAATTTTACCCTGTACATAGACTATTTTTCCTTTCTTTTACAATTTTAATACACTGCATCTCCTGTGCGCTTTTTAATAAACAATAGGTGTGGGATCAGTCAATAACACAACAATATCTAAAAAAGATGTTTAATAAATGATGAAGTAAACTACATGTTTCGGCCTAATGTGGCCATCATCAGGTTTTCATCCGAAAGTATGGTGGTAAACTATGGCCACATTAGGCCGAAACATGTAGTTTACTTCATCCTTTATTAAACATCTTTTTTAGATATTGTTGTGTTATTGACTGATACCCACACCTATTGTTTATATACACACAACGAAGATGGCTCATTTTAGAATGCTTTTTAACAAATATAACTACGATAAATCCAGTAAAAACACTACAATTTATTGTATTACTTTCAACTACTTGTTTCGGCCAAGAAGACCCTAATCAGGTTGCACAAAAGAAGAGTGGAACACACATACACTCACACACATGGTTTATATGGAATCGAGATCTCAAAACCTCACAGTTTTCTCTGTTATGTGGGTATTTCATTTTCCAACAGAAACGTGTATAAACGGTTGTATAGGCTGTCGCCTTTGCTGCGATCTTCGGGGACTAAACCCAGCACCTTGCGGTGCAGTGTATGCATCGTTCGGTTCCACAGGAATCTTTTCACATCACATTTTGCACCCTGAAATTCATAAACTTACAAATCACAGCTTGCAGAAAACGTATGCCACTCCATTACAAAGATCACTCTGTAAATGGTGCTCCTGAAAAACATCTTTTTCTACTGTGAGAATCGTTGGAGAAACAGAGCCGAAACAAATTTGTGGACAAAATATAAAGGGCCAATGACCACGGCGCTTTAAGTGTTTCGACCTTCACTGGGAAGTGGCCACGAAATCTTGTGCACGGACAGCGTATTTGCCATCGGTTATGTCGTAACGTGCGAGCCAAGTGTTGTAGTGTTACGTTTCATCTTCTTCTCCTCTTCGACTGAACACCTGCAACACTCGAGAACTTTGGTGCCAGTCTTTCTACAGGGCGATTAACAAATCTTTACTCAACATAAAACTTCTTAGAGGAGAGTCTTCCTTCACAATTACCACAGCCGTACAGTCAAGAAATTTCGTGCCATTTTTAGAATTCAAGAGACAGCTCCGTCTTCACTAGACCCTGACTCTGACCAGATACATTCAGTTCATACACTCACACATTACTTCTTCTACAACCATTTTAATATTATTTTACATTTACTCTTAGGTGTTTCAAGTATTATCTTCCTTCAGGCATTTCAATGAAGTCTCATTCCTTCCAACCTTACACTCTTCTCGATAAGATCTTTCCCCTAATATCTGACGAAGAGTATGAATTAGGATGTTCCTCATTACGTACATCACAATTAAGCTAAGATTCCTGTCACTGTATCACTTTCAGGCCCAAATATTTATTTCACTACTTCGTAGGCCTACTCAAACACTCGATATATAACAAACATAATGAGCTTCAAAGATGACAGTTATGGGGCCAATATCATTCAGAATCACTAGGGTTCAGGACTTTTGACCTGGTGCTCCAATCAGTACATCATGAGTAGACTCAGGATTAAATGCGTTTTGCATATAGCATATGTAAAATGCATATTTAAACTTAGGGCTAATCCTATAAATAATAAAATGTGTATTTATTATCTTACTTATTGCAAAATATGTACTATTGTTGAAGACATTTTAAAATATGCGTTTTACGCATGAAATGTAGAAAATGCATAAAATTTTAAGCCTAATCAAGAGTCTGTCTTCTCTTTGAGTGACGCACCACAGTTCACAACCATGTCGAAACTAGGATAATTATCATACTTGTGTGTCCGCTGTTAAATGTCCCTGAAGAGTGTTTTCTTGGTGCAAACATTTGATCATTTGTTTAAAATGGGTACTGTCTTGTGGGATGTGACTCGTGTAATTTGGTAGGTACATATAGAACTACCAAACTAGATGGCAACATATTCATGAAAATTGTAATTTTAATGAACCGTCAGGTCTTCTGGATACTTACGTCGTATTGACAGTTAAAAATGATCAAAGGACCATGGTGCCTTCATCTTCATGGTCACTCTTCTTGGGCTGCTGGACCCTGAAGAAGAAGGCACCACGTTGTTTGAAAACGTCCGTTACCTTTATACTAGTCACCACGACGTAATTTCCCAGAAGACTTGAATCTTCAACAACACCGCTGCTACAAATTCATATGTCTTTTCATAGTGTTATTATTGACGTATATGAAAACCTCACATTTCACATCATTTCCAACTAGATTCGAAATAAGGTCCACCTCCAAACAGACTCAACTGGTGCCTCTTTAATAACTGACCACACTTCGCCTGCCTTTACAACATCCCGTAGAACTGTAGTATCTGTTTACAGCGCATCGACAGTAGCAGAGCGCATGTGTAAACAATGAAGATGCCTCCAAGAAGTTTTTCAGGACAGACATGGTATTGGTTACTGGTTCCCCTCCATTTGTACATTTTCTGTCGCGCATGTGGATGGGACAGGAAGATAACGTTCCAGTTATTTCCGTGGTGGGGGGAAACTATCTGTTTCCTTTTGTCTCATCCCCGTAGCTAATGCGCATGTGCACTTTGCGTCCCCTCGCTCTGATTCGTTATGTTCAAGGATGAGCCCAGATAAGAGTGTCATCTCTACCCGCCCATTACGTCCCTTTCCTTAAAACAAAATGGAGGAATTTAAATTCTTTCCCTGCCACTCCAAGATAAACGCAGACCTATGGAGAGTATGACACAGTGCTGGTACAGGAATCGTGGGTTTGAATCTCACTCACGGCATGCATTTATATCCGGTCTTTTCTTTGCGCTTATTCCACGTTTTGTTCATTCACCCAAAGATTTATACCGACTCTTTGCACTACATCAAGAAAATGTGTGAAAAAGAAACAGAAATAGAACACCAATAGCAGTGTTGATGAACGGAATCTAGAACTTCCAACCAAGCGCTAACAGCTTCCAAACGTCTTCAGGAAGCAGGATTACTCTCTCTCCAGGGAATAGAGCCCCAACAATAGTTCACCAAAACCCCCCCCCCCTCTTCCACCCAAAAGAAAACCTCAGTGGGACAGAGGGCTTCATGAAAAGCTATTCAAGCGATTCCACTAAGCTGTTCCGTTGAGCAGAGTCAGTATTGAAAACCTACTGTGCCAGCCAGTCGACACTATGTCGCATGCCATCATACTTGGATCATCATGCTGTCGTCCCGATATTTAAAAATGTCCCGACCTTATATGGAAATAAGAGGTTTTTAGACGCGTTCACAGAATTGCGAAAAGCGACTATCAACTTCGTCATGTCTAGCTGTCTGTTCGTTAGTCCGTCCAACCGCATGGGAAAACTTGCTTCTTATTGGACGGATTTTCATGAAATATGACTGAATATTTGTCGAATATCTGTCGAGAAATTTCAAGCTTCACTGAAATCTGACAAGAATTGCGGGTACTTTGCATGAAGAGCTAAGTGCATTAATAATAATAATAACACTTCGCTGAACTCTTTTCTGAATGAGAAATGTTTTAGAAAAAAACTGAGAGAGTAAATCAAAACACATTTTATGTTCAGTCACTTTTTTCCCCGAAAACCGTGATGTATGAGACAACATGGAAAATTATGGTACAGCCGGACAAGCCACAGATGACAATATAATAGGGCTCATGCGCTTTGCGTGCTGGATAACTAATGTTATAAACGTTACTCATACACTGCCTGTCTGGTTAACTGCAGGTTTTGCGTTCTAAAGCAGCCCCCTCTAGGGCCTATCCTAATCAAGGAGGTTTGATTTTGCAGCCACATTAGAACACCTACTACATGTCTGAATTAGCTACTTAATGTTCAATATTCAGGCCGAAACACAGTCGTGACGGATGACGGTAATGTCTAAAATTCTACACATCCGTACTTCTAAGCCATGGTCTACCAATTGTTATATTTCCTTGAAATACGCACTTCTCATACTGATATTTGTTATTTAACCAATGATTTTAGATACAGGTCCATGTGCCCAATATTTTAACTTCCCTAATTATAGCCTATATCTGATATGCTAATTAACGACATGCGTTCGTATAAAGCTACTAATTAGGCCTACATCAGAAGAAAGGCAACACCGAACAGCGACCTGATCCTACTCCATATCAATTTCAGACCAGCCCTTTGCTACATGTGCCCATAAAGCTACTATATTTGCCTGTACAATTACGTGGCCATTTTAATTATTTGCAAGACTACAATAAAATTAAGAAATGTGAAACTGTCAAGCTTCAGATTCTTTTCAATTAAATTTTTTCGGGCAGGCAGCCGCATCAGTATGTGAAGTTTTTCCCACGTTTCGACATACAACTATATCCACACCTTCAAGGTGCACACCCTGAAGATGAGGACGGAGTTAGTCACCTGAATGTAGGAAAACTGTCACATACTGACGCGGCTGCCTGTCCGAGGAAAGCTTATTGAATTCTACAGCCGCGAAAGCTTCTACTTTTCAGTATGTTTTGTTCACTCCAAAACTCGTATGAACTAGACTACACATGATTAGGTATATCCTACTGCTTCTTATGCGTACTGGACAGTGGTTCAGCCTACACTCGGATACCACATCACCAACAGACAATCCCGCTACATAACACCAGCACGCCTCAAGTCAGGTATGTACAGCTCATGCATATAGTCATCAATACAAATGCATAAAACACCAAAACATACCACACACAAAATGTTCAAGAACCAAAGGACACCACACGCTTGCAGAAACACACACACTCAGAGCCACACACGACACATAATATAGGTATAGCACTTACCACTAGATAAATAAACTAACACATAAAACCTCTATCATTGCAGCCTACACAACAAAACAGCTCCTGAAGATGGACGTATTAACGTCTGAAACATGTTGAGCAATATATAATAAAGCAAGTGTCATCTAATTGGTCAACCTTTATTCAAATATCCTACTGCTATTTTGGGCAGTGAACGAACGGGAGACATGAATTTAGGTTACATTGAGACATATGGCTGGTGAATTTAGCGTCTGGTAAGTCAGAACAATTTCCCAACCCTGTGTTAGAACGAAGTAAGAAAACAAACTTGGTAATTATTAAGACTAACTTTTTGAGACTTTTCTAAAATATAAAGACAGTGAATTTCAGAGAAGGGAAATGATTGCAAAATACCTTTAGGAAATATACCAACATGCGCCCTAAGGAAATGAGTAAAACCATGAAATCCCTAACTCAAGACATGAGGCATTACACTCTTTTGTGAAGCCGCATGATGTAATTCCCATGCAGCAAAGATTCTTCTGTGTAATGGATTAGGTAACAATAAAAAACCTGCTCAAGGAAAGAATTCACTTTCCAGTGTACACCGGCTTGTTCTTCACGTGAAACTGCAGGGTCCTTCTCTACGCATATTCCCTTTGGATTTTGGGTCTCCATTCCTCCCTTAAATAAGAGATTTTTACACTTTTCTATGGAAAGAATATGTAGATAAGGGAGGGGGGAGAAGCGCAATAATAGAGGAAGCGTGTGGAAATGACAGTGCAGATCCATCGGTCGATAGAGGCGCGGAAAAAGACTGCTCACTGATTTGCATACAGCTGCAGTAATGTTGCCACATACCTAAGTATATAAGTCTGGTTGAAAACCAAGGGAGTTGCTAATTGTGACTAATATTCAAAAACATGAGCTACATTTCGGAAATTACCTGATTCTGTCCTCAGGCGAATCCATTCTTCATGAATATTGGTGATAATGCTCATACAAACCCATTGTCAAAAATTTATATATTGCAATAGAAGGATTTTGTTCTTCAAATGTTTGTCTCAATTATTCAGTTGAATAACAATTTTATAACTATCGCCCGTCGCGGTTTTCAAGGCCTATCGGATTTTATCTATCTAACATTTAATAACATACGTTAAGTCTCTGGTTAGCCCTGAACCTGAGTGCCCTAAGCCTGCAAGTGGCTCTTCACATTGCTTTCCGGTAACTGTCGGAGAAGTCGATCAGCTAGTACTTCAAGTAGGTCACGACCAGTTCCTCCCGTCCACTAATCGTCCTATCAGTCAAGGTTAATCCTACCGTACAACCTGGCCCACTTTCTTGTAAGTAATTATGTCTCTGGGTGGATAATATTAGGATGGATCTCCAGGAGGTGGGATGTGGGTATATGGACTGGATAGGGCTGGCCCAGGATAGACAGGTGGCGGACGCTTGTGAGTGCGGTAATGAACCTTCGGGTTCCGTGAAATGCGGGGAATTTCTTGACTAGCTGCAAACCAGTTAGCTTCTCAAGAAGGACTCT
>Ga0123354_10018970_pt1 | contig 10800 bp, 10 predicted proteins | sample TergutLab28metaG_2_FD_97872 | JGI IMG/M metagenome (GOLD analysis project Ga0123354, IMG submission 97872) | Labiotermes labralis P4 segment gut microbial communities from Petit-Saut dam, French Guiana - Lab288 P4 | ecosystem: Host-associated > Arthropoda: Insects > Digestive system > Gut ... | reverse complement strand
TGTAAAAAGGGATTATCTAATCTGAATCATTCCACATGGCATGTAGTGCCGAGGCCAGGCCACATGACTTGTTGTAGGGCATAACACGCGAACTTTAAATATTAGAAAATGACTTCGTCAGTATAGGTATTAAATTTTATGAAACCAAATTTGAATGCACGATAAATTCGAAAGTCGATGCGATAGACCCTATGAAACACACACACAAATTAAATTCTTCCCAAAAGTGGTATGTCATTATTTTGAAGTAGCCCGGACACGTTGTCAAAGGTTATAGTACTGTTATGCATGTGTAACATAGAGGTATACTCACTATTGCAACATGTATTGGAGCTCTTCATGTAAGTGTAAGAAGGGAATATCTAATTCGAAAAATTAATGCACGCGTGCAATTAATCGTGCTGCAACTTGGGTCCAAGGTTAACTTGTGCAGCCTTGATTTGTTGATGCCATCGAAGATATTAGCGTAAAAACACATTCTCAACAGGGTGATGTGATAGGACAGTTCTGCATTCACGAAATAGAGTTAGACGCATTACCGAACGTGTTTCGGAGCTTTGTATGTAAGTGCAAAATTGGATTATTTAATTAGAATCATTTGACACGCGTCAGTTTTAGTTTTGCAACGTATGAAATGCATGTTTTCGAAATTCATGTAGCTTGAGCTGCAGAATAACTGATATATGTGTTTACCAGTGTGCGGTACTGAAATGCTTATGCAATTATATTAGTGAAAGAAAGGAATAAGTACATTTGGCCCGGTCAACTTTGAGCTCGGATCATGTTACAGTACGGTGTTGCATTCACTACGTAGAGGTAGACTCGCTAGTGGAACGTGTCTCGAAGCTCCTCACGTTAGTGAAAGAAGGGATTATCTAATTTGAATAATTCGACTCGCTTGTTGAAGGTTAAGCTGATTGTTACGCAATTGCTATATAAAAGCTAAGTGATACGAATGGTAGCCATCTTTGTAAGGACGATCTTCGGCCAGCATACCGAAAAGCCTGGTTGTTGGTTAAGTGCGTCTTCTTTGTTTGCTATCTAACAGTACTGTCGTACTGAATAGTAGGAGACAGTAATTTTGTATCAAATTAAAAGAGGTTGCACTTACTTGTGTGAACACGCATCTGAAGACGGTGTTGCTCGGTAAGTACATTGCTGTTTATGAAAAAATGTTTTATTCGCATGTTTTTAATAATATTACAGATGACATAGCTTACTCTCTCTGTTTGTTCATTAGCCGAGTAATCGAAGTATTATCTTGCCCCTTTATCACGTTTGCAGAACCAGAAAATTACTTTCTATCCTGCGTACATTACAAAGGAATAAGAAAATATTTCGTTTCAGGTGACATGTGTCCAGGATCCCTTTTGCACAGCTGTCAGCTGTTTTCCGTGTAAGTGTATATGTCGTTTCTAGTGGTCAAACCAGTCATGCGACGGTTAGCATCTTGACGAAGAGATAGCTGAAATTTTTTTCCACCCGTAGTCTGCTGCTTACCTTATCGTAGATGCTAAACGCGCCTTCACGGTTTGAGCACCAAATTTGATACATGCATTTTGCAGCCCGTCTGTCTCTCTCACACACACACAAACACGTCTACATTGAAGAGTTGCAGTGAAGTTGTTTCGACTCGCTCGTCCAGGATCCAGCTGCCCTTGCCGTTTCAGGTTAGGTGTATTTTTCAAATTTAGTGGTCATACTTTTCTGGTAATGAAATTTGCTTCAATGGTTGTCAACAATGCCTGAAAGCTAAGAGCACCAATTCTGATAAATACACTTTGCAGCCCATCTCTCTCTCTCTCTCTCTCTCTCTCACACACACACACACACACCTCTACATTAAAGAGGTGCAGTGAAGGTGTTTGGAATCGCTCGTCCAGGATCCAGCTGCCTTTGCCGTTGCAGGTTAGGTGTATTTGTCTTATTTATTGTCACACCATTCTGGTAATGCAATTTGCTTCCATGGATGCCAACAATGCCTCAAAGCTATGAGCAGAAATTCTGATAAATAAACTTTGCGGCCCATCTCACAAACTCCTACACTGAAGAAGTGCAGTGAAAGTGTTTCGACTCGCTCGTCCAGGATCCAGCTGCCTTTACCGTTTACAGTGTAGATGCATATGTCTTATTTAGTGGTCATACCTCTCTGGCATTGTTAGCATCCGAAGCAAGCTTTATTCCCGTTGCAAAAAAAATTACCCGCATTTCCCATGCAGTTTTTCTGGATACCTACAATGCCTGAAATTTATGAGCAACAAATCTGATACATGCACTTTGCAGCCCATCACACACACACACACACACACACACACACACACACACGTCTACGTGGAAGAGGTGCCGGCTAGCCGGCGACAGTTCAGTAGCATTTTCGGAATAACAAGTTAGTGCAGTGTGATTACACGAGTGTACACAAATCGGACATTCGCGTTTGAATGCCTCCCCCTTGATATAACGAATGTGGACGCAATACGGAAACCAGTGTGCGTGCTCCCTCCACGCGTCATCTGCGAGAGGCCAATTTTTTAACCCTGCGCCATAGTGAAAGCATATTGTCTTATCACCTTGACCTGTAAATAAATTATCTTTTGTAGAATCTAAGATAGTGATTCTACTAGTGAAAAATATGTTAGAAGCTGCTACGTGTTTTAACAGTAAGAACAAACAAGGATAATGTGAGTGTACGTGTAAGCAAGTACAAAACGTAAACAATAATATGTATTTTTGTAATAATTGTTTTTTACAATGCCGTTTTGAGTTTGTCAAACAGTTGTGAATACACGATGTGCTTACTGGCGTTACGAATCAGTTCGACATAATTAACCGAAGTCAATGCCACAGTCACATATGCCAATGCGTCGGGGAGAGAGATTGTATTCTTTCAGTTGATTTTGAACGACGTGAAACATTCTCGAGCGATACTGCAAGTCTCCGAGTCTCAGACCGATGTACTGTTTATCGAGATTAATTCGGGCGATCCTGTAGCTTGACGTCGTGATCAGTCTAAATTCGCCCTCCTTGCACCCGTACTGCTCGTTGCCACACATGGATTCGCATATCCTAGGCGGATATTCCGCTATCTTGTTGACCTGCCGATCATCGAGAATGAGGATGGTAGAGCTTTTCTTCTTTATGGATCCGAATTCCACGACGAGCTTATAATCTTGAGTGGGGAAGAACCCTACGGGGACGTATTTGGTCCTGGATTCGTCGATGAAAGAAGGAATAGCATTAGAACCCTTCTAGGATCGAATACCAGATTGACGGCTTCTGCGTAGATATTGCAGGTGTGAAATTCTGGCGGTCGGACGCGTTTAGGCGCCGATGTTTCCGCCGACGAAGTTTCGTTAACGTCTGGCCCACGTCTTCTAGTAGACATTGACGAGGACAGAGTGATCGGGCAGCCTACCGCTTGTTCAGTTTGAGGCAGCCGAAACAAATTTGGTCGAATGACATGTCATGTCTCTAGGGCACCTTACATAAAATTTCGTCTGCAGGTGGAACACCAGCCAATCTTAGAGAAAATGCGCGGTTTTGTTTGCGCAATTGAAGTTTGAAAATTTGTGACAAGGCAGGCTGCACCTGCGTGTATGATTGAAGGATTTGGGCTGAGGACAGTTGAAATCCTGCAGGTGAAAAATCAGGCGACCCAGCATTTCGGTGATAAATTCGCTTTTCGTAAGGCCATAGCAGTAGAGGTTAGCGAACACCCCTACCGCCTCGCTCACGACCATGAACGGATCCTGATAGGCTATGTGTCCGTCCTCCCAATTGAGTCAGTTTTTATCGGAGCCGTGTCACGTCATGCAATAGGAGCTCCTGAAACGGAACGTATCGAACATATTCTTGGCGGCCACAGGGAGTTCCTTGCCGACGATCTCATTCTAGGACCCTCTCAAAAATTCGAAATCTATTACAACCTCCATATCGGCTGTCGACATAGCTGACAATGACGAAAATACTATTAACTACCTACCGTTTATAGAAAGTTGGAGTTGTATTGTCCGCCGCAGCGGCCGCCGTTACCTGGCCGCAACTACCCGAATTCGGAAGCTAAGACTCGGATGATCTGTCTGTCCGCTGCCGCTAACGACGCACCGCCGAATTGCCCGACGAATTGTTTGGCGTTCAAACCCCGGTCCCTTTAGAGGGCAAATAGACAGCAATATTTGCTGCAGATATTATTCGTCAGACCTTGCAGTTGTCTCCTGTTATAATCCCAGACGGTACAGTTACGTCGTATTATGGCCGCTTTGTCGGGGAGGAGCGGTACGATACTATAGGAATCGAAGGAATATGCACTCGAGAATTTTGGTAGAAAATGTACGGCTAGCCAGTGTGAAACTTTCTCCGTGTGGTGATCGTCGTTCATTATGACCGATCCAGTTTGGGTTGACTGGGAGAGGCATCTTTTCGGAGGGGAAGACTCCCAAGAACAAACTCACGTCCTTCAACGTACATAATATCTGCGTCGTGTCCATGTTTATTCAAAAATAATTCATGACCGATCGCGAGTTATTTAAGCGAACTGAATTATCGTACTCGGAATAGTATATACATTAAATGGTTTCGGGTAACGGCTTGCTGAATTTCAATTCCACTATGATATTGCCATTATCATCGAGTACCGTATGTCCCTCACAGGCTGCTCGATCAGGTGTGAAGTCGAAGAGCAGCATGATATAGCCGTTTATATACATGTCGTGAGTTATCTGGAGACCCGAGTTCGAGTGGTGAATGCCCGAACCTTCAAAGAGCGTCCTCTACACCATGACTAATGACTTCTCGTGATCCATGCCTCGAGACAGACCTTCGTTCGCTTTCTGTTTGCCGTTCACTTTCAACGCGAAAGAACTCAGATCGTAGTGACGGAAATAATAGGGGTTAGTCGTCACGGAGCCGAGAAATTCCGTGTTCTTCACCATTGTGAATAGGAGTCGTTTTTGGTTGGGTCCCAACACGGGGTTGTCTAAGGAAATCAATTGCGCTCCGCTAGAAAACATGAAAGCTTCAGTTAGACACCGGTCAGATTTAGCGTGCGAGAGCCCCCTTTTCGAGAGCGAAATTGTGCGCCAACAGGAGCGATGGACTGTCTCTGACGCGGTTGACCAAAAGGTGGGCGAAGAGAAACTTGAAGACCGTTTTTGTTTCCGCATTCTTGTTCAACACGAAGAAACTCGGCTTGGCCTTTGTTTGTTTGATCTGCATTTGGACGCCCGGGATTAGATATAGCGGTCCGTTACATATGTCGCTGTGGATCCGGCCGTAGAGTTGGAACTTTTTGCTCTGCTTGATCTTCTTCCATCGCGTGATGAAATCTAATTTTTTTCATCGGCGGCTGTTGGGTCGCAGGGCAATAGGTCACCGTCTTCCAGGCAACAACGCATTTGCCAGATGCGTGGCTGAGGCGTCACTGCCGTACGGCAGTAGTGTCTCGAAATACAATTAATAGTTATAGAGTAGGGTGGCCTGGGTTATAGTCACGCCGTTTAGAGCGATTCTACATTGACTGAAGAGCGGGTGCAAGAAATTATTCGTCACCGCATTGAAATCGGTGTTGTCCAAATTTGTGCCGTCAACCTTTTTCAGTTTACCTCGAATATATAGTCTTACGTTTAGGTCGACGTACGTGTCATTATCGGCGGGGAAATGGAATTCTAGATCGCTCTGTCCCGCGGACGCTATGAGCTTGTACTTCACTTCGGTCGTGTCGACGACAGACGTCTGTATATGTATAGGGGCAAATATATCAAACTCGGAACTCAGAGCCACAGACATTGTTGTCGGCGACAGTCAGACTGATGCCCCTTAGGACAAGATATCTCTTTTTGTTAACCTCGGTTTAAGGACCGCCTGTTTGTTTTTTCTCTTGAAAAATCCTGCCATGCGCCTGAGACCACGTCCCTGCAACTTACCGATCAAATTTTGAGCCGTCTCGTTGAAGCGATACGAGACTATATCCCGAGGGTCTTCATCCGTCGATCTGGCGATATCTGTAAAGATATCTCCTCCGGTACGTAACGTCCCTTACCTCAAATTCTTGGCACCACTCCAGAGGACCTGTCTTACCACTCGCTATAGCCCTGCCAAAAAAACTTCCGATTCCGTAGTCCCGCTGAAGAAAGGGTGCAGCCGGGTAGTTGGGCCGTATGCCGTCGTGCTTGCCTCGACGTGCATGGTGAATTAGTATTGCACGAGTGGATCCATAAGCATAAAATGTACGGCAGGGATAATAACCAGTCTATTTTATATTACCATGTCGAAACACGTCGAAAATGTGAGACCACGTTTGAAGGCGTCGTGCTATTCTTGAATTCGACCGGCTTGCCCATCAATTGCAATATCTCTTTCCCTATACATTTAAACGTCCGCTTCTCGACGGGCAGATATTAGACATTATCGAACACGTGTTGACCCGAGAGTGACGGATAAATAAACGTTCTCATACAAAGGACCAGGGCTCTACCCACATACTGAGGCGATTCAGTTCGCAATATATCAAGCCTGTAGTATCGCAAACGACTGTCGTGTGTTTAAACGTACCCCTACTACCCAATTGTCGGAATAACCCACTTCTACGGGCCGCGCCAACTCGGCCGTGAATGCCCCGATCATATTATCCCGATATAGATTCTTCGAACTGTTACTCAACAACGTCACGTAAAAGTGTTTTGTATCGACGTCGGACAACATTCACGCTCGATGCGGGGATCCAGGAATCAAAGTCTTTCGTATAAACTCCCAGCGGACTAGATACGCTAAAATGTCTCGTCCGACCCGCTTGTCTAATATTTTATCTATCTTAGAGACTGTACGTCTTGTAACGCGAACACGGGTCAGTTCTTCCTTATAGAACTGGCCCTCTATAGGCATCCCGTTTAAATATTCCAATTCGTAGAGGGGTCATGGACGCCTCTCTATCACTTTCGAGATTCGATATATCTCCGTGCTAAAATTATGCTCGGCGCTCTTGGCAAACTTCATCTTGTCCTTGCTGAAACGCACGTTTTGCCCTACGCGAAACCTCGCCTTGGCGATCGGAACACCACGTCTGCGGGCCTCCATCCTGTTCCGTATCGCGAGAACGTCCGATTTGGTAACTCGCGATGGCGCCATGCCCGTCGCCGAGCGAATCGTGTCATTGTAGGCACCGATAAATTTTCGGACAACGTCTATATATGTGCAGGTATTTTTGTGGGTGTAATATTTATAGAACCTATCGCGAATCGTACGATGCCCGTGTTCGACGATGCTATATTAAACGTTGGGATTCCTACGCACCTGAAAGTGAATGCACTCTCGTTTTAACAACAATTCGAAGTGTTTATTTAAGAATTCTTTTCCCTTGTCTGTTCGAATTCAGACGGGGCGCCTGCGGCGTCGAGCGTCCTCGAATATCGATATAAATGCCGACGCAACGGCTGGAACTGTCTTTCACCTCAGTGGTCACAGATGTATAAATTTGGAAAATACGTCAATGACGAATAAAACGAATTTGTAATTATCGTTAAATTTCCCGAGAGCTCGGACGTCGACCAGGTCGCAATCCCAGATGTCCATGAAGCTATTTACTGTATAGGGGTTGCGCGCGAAATGCTTCCGGATCGGTCGGTGAAGCGCGTAAACATGTTGTTTTTCAATAGGACCATATATTTCGCATTTACAAAAATGTCCCTCCAATAACGACCCGGGTGAAAGTGGTTCTGTGTGAACAGAATCACGCTAATGTTTCCGTGATGATGTGCTTTTCGTAAACAGGTCACACAGTTGCTTGGAATAGACGTCGTTCAACAGATCGTCGAGGATCACGAGGCACGGTCTGCCGCGAGCGTTTTCAAAATCTTTCGGGACGCCGTCGTTAAAATGTACGTCCCCCTTCGGCAGTTCTGCCGTCGAGGGAACAGCTCTCTTCTCGCTATAGCCTGGCCGTCAAATTCCCGTTCCGTACACAGGGCGTCGAGGTTCTGCAGGAACCGTTCGCAGAACGACGTTTTGCCAGATCTACTAGGTCCACTTACTATGCACAAGAACGGATGCTTAAATTTAAGGTCATCACTCATGGATATGCAGCCTATAATGGAACACCACTCCCCAAGGAACCTCTCCGATTTATCCCCAAACGGGACGTGCGTTTTTTTCACCTAACCGCCGCCGCTTAAAAATGAAAACTTACAGTTCTTGTTTTCCGGTTCGGTGACTATTGAGACTAATCCACCCCTTTCTCTTCCGTTTAATTTTCTTCTCTGTGTGGACATTTACTACGATTTGGGGTTCGTCCCTTGACTTAAAATTTATGTCCTTTATGCGTTCAAAATTAACTAATTTCGATGCATTGTAATTTAGAGATATGCCACTCATTTTACATACTGTTTTTTCGCCTGTTTGGCCTTTCACAACTCTGTACGCGTAGTTTTTGTGTCCACCACTCGCAAATTCACATATAAATTCAGAGGCGCGCAAATTCGCAGGCCATTTCCCCCAATTACACGCCCGATTCAATCAGCGCGGTTTCATCCCGCGGCTGAATATATATCACCGAGTCTGTATCGCAATAGATGGCATTCTCTCGCAGCCTGTCAAAATAGCGTTACAGATGAATCCACGCCCCTGCAGTGGCGTAAGCAACTATGGCATCGTTGGTATGACGCAAACTTGGAATGTCTTCATCTGCCCTGCGCTTCGAAGACAGCCAGATTACTTCATCTCTGGTAAAAAAGAATTTCGCCACCTCGATGCCGGGCGTGGCCAAAAAAACCCTCAGTACTTTGGGTTCGGTGATTATCTTAGTTATCGTCCGATTATTCCGATCCTTCAATTTTCCCAACTTCGAGTTGTTGCATAGTTTGGCCAGACCTCGTTTCGCGGCGTTAAACCTGAAACACTCCCTAACCAATTTTATACCTTTACTCTGTCAGAACAATTCTACATAACAATCCTCGTCCTCGGGGCTTGGAACCCTGACGGGATAGCCGCTGGTTTCGGCGTTCAATTTCAGGAAAGTAATAATGAATTTCGCGAAAAGACTACCCTCGCCTGTTTCGGTGTTGTATTGGGTCACCTGATACTGGCAGACCACATGGATCTCGAGTATCCTGTATCCTTCATGCACGGACAACCTAATTTCATTCATTACACAGGTACGCGTGAGGGATCGATCCTCATCCTCGGTATGCGTGTATTCCGTACTGGGGGGTGTGAACGCATGTTCTACACAAGCAGGACATGAGTTTATTTTTATAACTCTAGGGAAGGACGGTGTGGTACAAATTGTCTGGCGGAACGATCGATCATCTTGTTATACCGTCCAAACATAGGCATGCTTCTATATCCCTACATGCATCGCCCACGTGAATGACTGGATGACATATGAGGAACTTAAAGTTCTTGCATATGTATGTATAGAGTCTCAAGAAGTCGACATATTGAATGGTTTCATTTTCCCTCGATTTATGGTAGAGATACATGGCCTTGGTTCGACCACCGTACTGGGCATCAGGGTTACGCAGCGGACTCTATTGTACTATGGAATGCGTGAGCATTTCAGGTGTCTGTTTAACAACACCGACTCGTCGAACTCGCATTCCCACAGGACCTTGAACAATAACCCGATCGCGTTATCTGCTCCAGGCGCGACATCGTCCGCTCATAATATTCCGGTAGTGTATCGCCACTCGTGCTGATGACGTCACGGAATGGCTGACACGTGTGACCGTGAAAATAACATCCAAAAAACTCGTATATTGTTCGAGTCTCGGGGCAGTAAGCGTCTACACTAAACTGGGGCAAATCGGGTACCTTGTACTCGCGACCGTTGGGACCGTGAATTATCTTTACACCGTCCGTCAGCTCCAATTCAACAGCCATATCATCTCCTTCTTACAGTACTTTTGTTACAGGCGTACCCTCCAGTAGGAATAAGGCGTATAGTATCGGGCTGCAGGAAACTTTTATGCAATACATTATTACATGCCGATGCGATAGTTATTGACTCGATAAAACCGTCCAAATTCCCTATTTTCATGATTTCTCGTCGAAACACTCGGCATGCCTGCCTTAAGACCGTAACGTCATCTTGGCAGTATTGTTCGAGCACGCGTCTGTTGTTGAACTCACTACTCTCCCTTTCACCCATTTCATTCACCCCATATAGCGAGACGTCTGGAAGGAGTCCTATATAATATAGGTTTTCCTCATTGATAAATTAGTGAGGGTACGACGATTTGGTTACTGTCTGACCGAACGCCTCGGACATCTTGCGCAGAGGGAAGGGAAGGAAAGACACACTATCCAAAACACCAAGTGTTCCATTCTCTTACACATGATTTTTAGACCGTTCATTATCATGTACGGTTCCATTTTAATAATATCGCTCTATTCAGGGTGAAGTGAAGGTCGAATGCCTTAGAGTTACGTGCTATAGCGATTATCTTATTGGCACAAGGGCGTGGTGCTGTTGGGTATGAGAGCAGTTCCCCCACGGGATATTGCCAGAACGAGTGCTTCCAGGTACTGCATCGCACGCAATCACATACGTCTTCCAATTCCTCGTAACGCTAACAAAACTGTTACACGCAGACGAGATTGGATACGTCTATCTTAACTTCGTCCGCCTACTCAGTATTTTGGCTCGTCTCGAAATCGTAGAAGAATTACAATACTTTATCACTTGCAGGGGGTAACACGTCCTTCAGAGTTCTCATGTAATACAAGTGCTCTATTTCTTTGTTCTCCTTACAGGTGCCACAGTATCTTTTGTAACATTCGTGCTTTTCGTGAGTCACGAGCCATCCGCACGTC
>Ga0123354_10018969_pt1 | contig 10800 bp, 1 predicted proteins | sample TergutLab28metaG_2_FD_97872 | JGI IMG/M metagenome (GOLD analysis project Ga0123354, IMG submission 97872) | Labiotermes labralis P4 segment gut microbial communities from Petit-Saut dam, French Guiana - Lab288 P4 | ecosystem: Host-associated > Arthropoda: Insects > Digestive system > Gut ... | reverse complement strand
ACTTGTGTCACTTAAAGCATAAACTGATTGGTTTTTATATATGAGATGAAAAGTGTTTACAGCGAGGTACGAACTGGGCCTTTAAATAAAGCAGTCTGCGCTTCGTCTTTCAGAACAAACAGCGTCTTGTGCCACTTACAGCATAAACTGATTGGTTTTTATAACCGAGATGAAAAGTGTTTACAGCGCGGTACGGACTGGGTCTTTAAATAAAGCGGTCTGCGCTTCGTCTGTAAAGTGTTAAGTTTGTTTCCTAACCTCTAAATCATCAATTCCCCTTCCATTCTGTTTCATTTTGACCTATTTAAAACACAAAAGGATATAACTGACGCCAACATTATTTAAATAAGAGTTTTTTATCAAAACGTTTAAGGAAAAAACAAAAATACAGTAAATGTAGAAACCTCAGTTAACAACCCTAAATTTTAAAACAAAGTATAACGAATTCTACAGTTTGAACTATGTAACAAGGCAGAACGGCAACAAAGCAGTAAAACTGTATTGCTTTCATAACAACACGTTTCATCTTTGTGTGAATTCTCCTTTAGAGCAGCGTGAAAGAGGAAGAGAGAAAGAGAGATGAAAACACACAAAACTCTACGTTGATTTTTAATCCACAATAAAGTGACCCTTAAAATGTGCCTATAAATGCAAGTTAACGTACAATTATTCTGCTCTATTTCATTACAAAGAACCCTATCAGACATCAGACAGCAAGATAATCATTCAGAGTCTATTGCTTCCTGAATATTATCAATTTGCTTTCAAACTGCCACAATTTTATTTGCAGTGTTAGGTTATGTACAGGAGCTCAAAGGTTACACGGCTCTTGCTTTGTTCAGAAAAGCGTCAGAAGTCAGATTAGCATAACATGAAATATATTAGGTTTTTTGTTACAAAATGTAACAGCGCAAAAATGACGTCAATGTTTGAAGTTCAAAAGCACGACGCAATGGGGATTCGCATTTTTATTCAGTAACGATACACAACTTCTATTTTGAAATATTGTGAAATGCCAACTTGATGCAACAAGGTAAATTTACTGATGTATTCTTATCTCGACATGTTTCGGGTAAATAGCCCATCATCAGGAGCATTAGATGTTGAGTTGCATCATATGGTTTCCTGCACCGAGTTTTTGGGTGGGTGGTGGTCTTGAGAGCCTCTGCGTAGGTCGTGTTTACGGTGCGGATGGTGTCGTGCACCTTCCGCACCGTAAACATAAATAAAATTACCTAGTTGCATCAAGTTGGCATTTCACTTTATTTCATGAGGAAGATGCACGGCCTCCTTCATATGTACCGGTTAAAGCTTTAGAAATAAATATCCTGACTGTACAATAAGAACAAACCGACACATGCATTTTATACATAGTTATATCAAGAATGTAAGCGTTTGGGATCCCACAGCGCACTTTAAACGTTGCTAAGTAAGGATCTGTATCTTAGAAGGGCCTGAAGATGATTCTATACGAATCGAAACATTTTGGCCTAATAAAATAATAAACATAATAAAGTTTTGTTTGTGTGACTGATACATCATTGTATATTTATATATGGAAAGTCCTTGTCCAATACAAAGACCAGCCAATTAATGTTGTGTGAGGAAGTAACCGACGCTCACGGCGAACGTCATAAGCAATACATATACAGGGTGTGGAAGAAATGCAGACTTCCTAAATGCTTCGACTACAGCACGAAGTGTCACTGCAATGAAAAGTAGTGCAGAGAGTCAATGAGGAGAGGAAAGTCCTACATACAATCAAAAAAAAGAGGAAGGCCTACTGGTTTGTTAACATCATACGTAAGAAATGCCTTCTGAAAAACGGTATCGAATGGAAAGATGGGGGAATGATAGAAGTGACGGGAAGACGGGGAAGACGTTGACAGCAACTACTGGATGACCTTAAGAAAAGGAGAGGCTACTGTTAATTGAAAGTAGAAGCACTAGATCGCACGCTGTGGAGAACTCGTTTTGGAAGACTACGGGATCAATGAATTTAGTACCATCGGGGTTGGGAAAAATGCACAAATTCAGACTTCGTAAATGCTACAACATGTAGCACTTGTAGCTACCATTGGGCTTTAAACAGTTAATTAAGTTGCCATAATTTGACATGTACAAAAATGGAAGACATATATTCAACCATTATCATTTGACACACCTAAGAACGCGTGATACATAGAGCGTACATAAGCTGATAATATGGACTGACAGCCACCATAATCATTCAGTTCTGTGGACAATATGTGAAAGAAAAGCTATAAAGCTTGCCCAATTATTATGTGCAAAAACAACGCGCACGCGCGCGCCGCGTCTTTTTCAAGCTAGCCAATGGACTGGTTGTTGCGTTGGACGTAGCTCGTTTGAAAGCACCGATTTTTTTTCTCCTAACTGAAAAACTTTTAAAAGTGTGGAAAAGGCACATATGTCGGCCGCAGAACCAAGCAAGAAATCAGAATCAGCTGCGTCATGACAATAACGCCACTACCAAATATAAGGAAGAGAGTTTGAGTGCTAGAATCTTGACTGTCCACAGGGTTTTATGGAAGGCAGCAGACAGCACTAGCAAATGCCACAATATTTATAGAACATTACCGCCAACAATTGTGGTGTAGTCATATATTAGAATCAGTAAATAAAATAATATACGTGATACATTTCATGTAATCCTGCGCCATTGTCACGAAATCTGCGAACCTTAACTTCCTAAGAACCGTATAGACCTGTCCAGGCCTGTAATGGGACTACTTTACCTTTACTTTTATCTTTCATGGCACAGTGGTTAAGGTGCTGTGCTACAAATCGGAGGGTCGCTGGTTCGATTCCAGATGGTGTCATTGAAATTTTCCACTGACATAAACCTTCCGATCGCACTATGGTACGAAGTCAACTCAGCCTCTAACAGAAATAAGTACCAGGAATACTTCCTGGGGGTAAAGGCAGCCGGTGCGTAGGGTTAACAAGCTTACCACCATCCTGTGCCGTTGTCATGAAATCTGGGAACCTTAACTTCCTGGAACCCTCTGAACCACTCCAGGCCTGTAATGGGACTGCTTTACCTTTACCTTTTATATTTTATTTGTAAGCTTAGATAGACCACTGCTGCTTCCATTGCAAAACGCCAAAAACCCATTAGGGTTCTTCTAAGAGGAACCTAGACCGCTCAGTCCACAACCAAAACTATCTTGACTACAGCTGTCACAGGAGCACTAGTTTGAAATATCCTTATTGTTGCGCGGTGCATATCGTCGAATTATTTAATCAGTATACCACCTGTGGTAGCATGCTGCCACAATACTCTGTTTATACAACGAAATTAATCAGTGACTAATTTTAATAGTGACTTTAGCGAGGAAATTGTAGCTCCCGGTTGATGATCTTAGGATCGAAACATGTCAGAGCAGTTTTAATGTTTTAATGTGGAATTTTTATATATGTGCATCAGTTGGTATACTGATTAAATCACTAGTCTGAAAGTTTACATTTTTTTGTAGAGAACATTACTTTGTGTTATAGAATTGAAAGACAACAATAAATAATTTTATATATTTTCAGTCAAACACAACAGTATTTTATTATTTAACTTATCGGCAACATGTTTCGGCCATTAGACCATCATCAGGCCATCTTTACATAAAATTTAAAACAGGTTGCATGTAGTGCACATTAATTTCATTTCGTATGGGATCCCATCAATTTTTCATCAATGTTAATAATCTGTAAAAACCTTGAGTCATATTGCCTGTGATATAATGTATAATAAATAAGAAGAGTTGTGTGAAGATATTATTGTATTATATAACAGACAATATTATCGTATTATATAACAGACAATATTACTCAAGGTTTTGTGTTTTGTTGACCGTGCATTTCGATACATCTGTGTAATAAAAACCAGCTTGATGCACTGTTTATCCTTAGTTTATTTCGTCAATCAACCTCTACATGTTTCGGGCATATTTGTAGCCCATCATCAGGAGGTATACTGTATATATACAACAATTGGTACGTGTTGTGATTTTTAGTTGACTGTCTGCATCAAGTTGGCTTTTATTATACAGATATAACTCAGTTTTATAACAGATTTTTAAAACTGATGTAAATTTTATGGGATCCCACACGACATGAAATTAATGTGCAATACATGTAGCCTGTTTTGAATTTTATGTAAAGATGGCCTGATGATGGTCTAAGGATCGAAACTTGTCGCCAATAAGTTAAATAATAAAATATTTTTTGTTTTACCGGAAATTTACGCCATACTTCGATTCTGTTTCATGTAACTCGCACAACGTTTTGTAAGATTCCTTCATTGATGATCATCATTTCCGGATACAGACATACAGCACATTAACGTTTTGGCGCCGGAATTATTTTTTTTTAATTTTAGCACATCCTGTATATAAAATGTGAATAATACAGGAACCAAATACGTTAGAATTATGAAACAAACTACATTTTGAAGAGAAAAAAACTGAGAATATACACCATGTTTAAAATATTCGGTACCTATATTTGTTGAATGAATATATAAAATGAAACTTTGGAGGTTAGCGGTGCGGCACGCCAACTATAGTTGACTTTAGGCATCTAAAGGTTAATACGTCCGTGTTTGTCCACATTGTGAACATGATGTTTTCTGATCCTTTAAAATCCAAAATTTTGTTATGTATTTCCTTTGTCCCCTTGTCGTGCTACACGTCCGCTTCATCTGAAATTTATTCATTAACCGTGTATCTATGAAATCCTGTATGTCCAGTTTAAAAAGAAGACTCAGCGAAGTGACAACGCAGTACAATAATATTAACCACTTGGGAAAAAAGTTAAAAGTTACAAATAAAAGAGAAAGCTAGAAAATTTTACGTTTATGGTTCCTTGCATCGCTGATGTATATTAATAATTGTCCAACGAGATGCAACACAAAGCAGTCTCACTTCAATTATTAACCAACAACTGCACTTATATAAATTCCACACAAAACACTTAAAATCACTCCGACATGTTTCGATCTTATTTAGATCATCATCAGGGAGCTGTTTCTCCTTGCTAAAGTTATATTATAACATTCACAATTTAATTTAAATTTTGAATGTTATAATATAACATAACATATAATATAACATAACTCCCTGATGATGATCTAAAAAGATCGAAACATGTCGAAGTGATTTTAAGTGTTTTTATGTGGAATTTATATAAGTGCAATTGTTGGTTAATAATTGAAGTGATACTACGAAATGCACGGTGCAACAATAAGGTACAAACCAGTCTGTTTATTATTCTGCAAGTTCACCATACATGTTTCGGGTGTCAACCACAACCATCATCAGGAGTACACAAAACTGTAAATACAGCCTCCGGTACTGTGCAGCTACCTCCCTCCAACGTGGCCAAGCTAGCTTGGCCACGTTGGAGGGAGGTAGCTGCACAGTACCGGAGGCTGTATTTACAGTTTTGTGTACTCCTGATGATGGTTGTGGTTGACACCCGAAACATGTATGGTGAACTTGCAGAATAATAAACAGACTGGTTTGTACCTTATTGTTGCACCGTGCATTTCGTAGTATCACTTCAATTATTAACCAACAATTGCACTTATATAAATTCCACATAAAAACACTTAAAATCACTTCGACATGTTTCGATCTTTTTAGATCATCATCAGGGAGTTATGTTATATTATATGTTATGTTATATTATAACATTCAAAATTTAAATTAAATTGTGAATGTTATAATATAACTTTAGCAAGGAGAAACAGCTCCCTGATGATGATCTAAATAAGATCGAAACATGTCGGAGTGATTTTAAGTGTTTTGTGTGGAATTTATATAAGTGCAGTTGTTGGTTAATAATTGAAGTGAGACTGCTTTGTGTTGCATCTCGTTGGACAATTATTAATATACATCAGCGATGCAAGGAACCATAAACGTAAAATTTTCTAGCTTTCTCTTTTATTTGTAACTTTTAACTTTTTTCCCAAGTGGTTAATATTATTGTACTGCGTTGTCACTTCGCTGAGTCTTCTTTTTAAACTGGACATACAGGATTTCATAGATACACGGTTAATGAATAAATTTCAGATGAAGCGGACGTGTAGCACGACAAGGGGACAAAGGAAATACATAACAAAATTTTGGATTTTAAAGGATCAGAAAACATCATGTTCACAATGTGGACAAACACGGACGTATTAACCTTTAGATGCCTAAAGTCAACTATAGTTGGCGTGCCGCACCGCTAACCTCCAAAGTTTCATTTTATATATTCATTCAACAAATATAGGTACCGAATATTTTAAACATGGTGTATATTCTCAGTTTTTTTCTCTTCAAAATGTAGTTTGTTTCATAATTCTAACGTATTTGGTTCCTGTATTATTCACATTTTATATACAGGATGTGCTAAAATTAAAAAAAAATAATTCCGGCGCCAAAACGTTAATGTGCTGTATGTCTGTATCCGGAAATGATGATCATCAATGAAGGAATCTTACAAAACGTTGTGCGAGTTACATGAAACAGAATCGAAGTATGGCGTAAATTTCCGGTAAAACAAAAAATATTTTATTATTTAACTTATTGGCGACAAGTTTCGATCCTTAGACCATCATCAGGCCATCTTTACATAAAATTCAAAACAGGCTACATGTATTGCACATTAATTTCATGTCGTGTGGGATCCCATAAAATTTACATCAGTTTTAAAAATCTGTTATAAAACTGAGTTATATCTGTATAATAAAAGCCAACTTGATGCAGACAGTCAACTAAAAATCACAACACGTACCAATTGTTGTATATATACAGTATACCTCCTGATGATGGGCTACAAATATGCCCGAAACATGTAGAGGTTGATTGACGAAATAAACTAAGGATAAACAGTGCATCAAGCTGGTTTTTATTACACAGATGTATCGAAATGCACGGTCAACAAAACACAAAACCTTGAGTAATATTGTCTGTTATATAATACGATAATATTGTCTGTTATATAATACAATAATATCTTCACACAACTCTTCTTATTTATTATACATTATATCACAGGCAATATGACTCAAGGTTTTTACAGATTATTAACATTGATGAAAAATTGATGGGATCCCATACGAAATGAAATTAATGTGCACTACATGCAACCTGTTTTAAATTTTATGTAAAGATGGCCTGATGATGGTCTAATGGCCGAAACATGTTGCCGATAAGTTAAATAATAAAATACTGTTGTGTTTGACTGAAAATATATAAAATTATTTATTGTTGTCTTTCAATTCTATAACACAAAGTAATGTTCTCTACAAAAAAATGTAAACTTTCAGACTAGTGATTTAATCAGTATACCAACTGATGCACATATATAAAAATTCCACATTAAAACATTAAAACTGCTCTGACATGTTTCGATCCTAAGATCATCAACCGGGAGCTACAATTTCCTCGCTAAAGTCACTATTAAAATTAGTCACTGATTAATTTCGTTGTATAAACAGAGTATTGTGGCAGCATGCTACCACAGGTGGTATACTGATTAAATAATTCGACGATATGCACCGCGCAACAATAAGGATATTTCAAACTAGTGCTCCTGTGACAGCTGTAGTCAAGATAGTTTTGGTTGTGGACTGAGCGGTCTAGGTTCCTCTTAGAAGAACCCTAATGGGTTTTTGGCGTTTTGCAATGGAAGCAGCAGTGGTCTATCTAAGCTTACAAATAAAATATAAAAGGTAAAGGTAAAGCAGTCCCATTACAGGCCTGGAGTGGTTCAGAGGGTTCCAGGAAGTTAAGGTTCCCAGATTTCATGACAACGGCACAGGATGGTGGTAAGCTTGTTAACCCTACGCACCGGCTGCCTTTACCCCCAGGAAGTATTCCTGGTACTTATTTCTGTTAGAGGCTGAGTTGACTTCGTACCATAGTGCGATCGGAAGGTTTATGTCAGTGGAAAATTTCAATGACACCATCTGGAATCGAACCAGCGACCCTCCGATTTGTAGCACAGCACCTTAACCACTGTGCCATGAAAGATAAAAGTAAAGGTAAAGTAGTCCCATTACAGGCCTGGACAGGTCTATACGGTTCTTAGGAAGTTAAGGTTCGCAGATTTCGTGACAATGGCGCAGGATTACATGAAATGTATCACGTATATTATTTTATTTACTGATTCTAATATATGACTACACCACAATTGTTGGCGGTAATGTTCTATAAATATTGTGGCATTTGCTAGTGCTGTCTGCTGCCTTCCATAAAACCCTGTGGACAGTCAAGATTCTAGCACTCAAACTCTCTTCCTTATATTTGGTAGTGGCGTTATTGTCATGACGCAGCTGATTCTGATTTCTTGCTTGGTTCTGCGGCCGACATATGTGCCTTTTCCACACTTTTAAAAGTTTTTCAGTTAGGAGAAAAAAAATCGGTGCTTTCAAACGAGCTACGTCCAACGCAACAACCAGTCCATTGGCTAGCTTGAAAAAGACGCGGCGCGCGCGTGCGCGTTGTTTTTGCACATAATAATTGGGCAAGCTTTATAGCTTTTCTTTCACATATTGTCCACAGAACTGAATGATTATGGTGGCTGTCAGTCCATATTATCAGCTTATGTACGCTCTATGTATCACGCGTTCTTAGGTGTGTCAAATGATAATGGTTGAATATATGTCTTCCATTTTTGTACATGTCAAATTATGGCAACTTAATTAACTGTTTAAAGCCCAATGGTAGCTACAAGTGCTACATGTTGTAGCATTTACGAAGTCTGAATTTGTGCATTTTTCCCAACCCCGATGGTACTAAATTCATTGATCCCGTAGTCTTCCAAAACGAGTTCTCCACAGCGTGCGATCTAGTGCTTCTACTTTCAATTAACAGTAGCCTCTCCTTTTCTTAAGGTCATCCAGTAGTTGCTGTCAACGTCTTCCCCGTCTTCCCGTCACTTCTATCATTCCCCCATCTTTCCATTCGATACCGTTTTTCAGAAGGCATTTCTTACGTATGATGTTAACAAACCAGTAGGCCTTCCTCTTTTTTTTGATTGTATGTAGGACTTTCCTCTCCTCATTGACTCTCTGCACTACTTTTCATTGCAGTGACACTTCGTGCTGTAGTCGAAGCATTTAGGAAGTCTGCATTTCTTCCACACCCTGTATATGTATTGCTTATGACGTTCGCCGTGAGCGTCGGTTACTTCCTCACACAACATTAATTGGCTGGTCTTTGTATTGGACAAGGACTTTCCATATATAAATATACAATGATGTATCAGTCACACAAACAAAACTTTATTATGTTTATTATTTTATTAGGCCAAAATGTTTCGATTCGTATAGAATCATCTTCAGGCCCTTCTAAGATACAGATCCTTACTTAGCAACGTTTAAAGTGCGCTGTGGGATCCCAAACGCTTACATTCTTGATATAACTATGTATAAAATGCATGTGTCGGTTTGTTCTTATTGTACAGTCAGGATATTTATTTCTAAAGCTTTAACCGGTACATATGAAGGAGGCCGTGCATCTTCCTCATGAAATAAAGTGAAATGCCAACTTGATGCAACTAGGTAATTTTATTTATGTTTACGGTGCGGAAGGTGCACGACACCATCCGCACCGTAAACACGACCTACGCAGAGGCTCTCAAGACCACCACCCACCCAAAAACTCGGTGCAGGAAACCATATGATGCAACTCAACATCTAATGCTCCTGATGATGGGCTATTTACCCGAAACATGTCGAGATAAGAATACATCAGTAAATTTACCTTGTTGCATCAAGTTGGCATTTCACAATATTTCAAAATAGAAGTTGTGTATCGTTACTGAATAAAAATGCGAATCCCCATTGCGTCGTGCTTTTGAACTTCAAACATTGACGTCATTTTTGCGCTGTTACATTTTGTAACAAAAAACCTAATATATTTCATGTTATGCTAATCTGACTTCTGACGCTTTTCTGAACAAAGCAAGAGCCGTGTAACCTTTGAGCTCCTGTACATAACCTAACACTGCAAATAAAATTGTGGCAGTTTGAAAGCAAATTGATAATATTCAGGAAGCAATAGACTCTGAATGATTATCTTGCTGTCTGATGTCTGATAGGGTTCTTTGTAATGAAATAGAGCAGAATAATTGTACGTTAACTTGCATTTATAGGCACATTTTAAGGGTCACTTTATTGTGGATTAAAAATCAACGTAGAGTTTTGTGTGTTTTCATCTCTCTTTCTCTCTTCCTCTTTCACGCTGCTCTAAAGGAGAATTCACACAAAGATGAAACGTGTTGTTATGAAAGCAATACAGTTTTACTGCTTTGTTGCCGTTCTGCCTTGTTACATAGTTCAAACTGTAGAATTCGTTATACTTTGTTTTAAAATTTAGGGTTGTTAACTGAGGTTTCTACATTTACTGTATTTTTGTTTTTTCCTTAAACGTTTTGATAAAAAACTCTTATTTAAATAATGTTGGCGTCAGTTATATCCTTTTGTGTTTTAAATAGGTCAAAATGAAACAGAATGGAAGGGGAATTGATGATTTAGAGGTTAGGAAACAAACTTAACACTTTACAGACGAAGCGCAGACCGCTTTATTTAAAGACCCAGTCCGTACCGCGCTGTAAACACTTTTCATCTCGGTTATAAAAACCAATCAGTTTATGCTGTAAGTGGCACAAGACGCTGTTTGTTCTGAAAGACGAAGCGCAGACTGCTTTATTTAAAGGCCCAGTTCGTACCTCGCTGTAAACACTTTTCATCTCATATATAAAAACCAATCAGTTTATGCTTTAAGTGACACAAGT
>Ga0123354_10018968_pt1 | contig 10800 bp, 10 predicted proteins | sample TergutLab28metaG_2_FD_97872 | JGI IMG/M metagenome (GOLD analysis project Ga0123354, IMG submission 97872) | Labiotermes labralis P4 segment gut microbial communities from Petit-Saut dam, French Guiana - Lab288 P4 | ecosystem: Host-associated > Arthropoda: Insects > Digestive system > Gut ... | reverse complement strand
TTTGAAACTCGCTTTGTTCACGATGAACCTCGCGCTTATCTCCCTGAATTCCTCCAATATCACAAGGTCGTTCTCCCGCAGCGTATTGCCGGACTCGACCAGATCGACTATCACGTCGGAAAGCCCCAGTATCGGCGCCAGCTCTATGCTCCCGTTCAGCTTGATGATGTCCGTCTCCCTGTTTCTGCCGGTGTAGAAGTCCTTTGCGATATTGACATATTTCGTCGCCACCCGAAGCGGCCTGTCCGTGTCCTCAGCGTACCCGTTGAGCGCGGCCACCGCCATCCTGCATTTCCCAATCCCGAGATCCATGAGTTCGTAGACGTCGGGGGCGGTTTCAAGCAGGATATCCTTCCCTGTGACGCCCGCGTCGGCTGCGTGATGCTCAACGTAGATCGCAACGTCGCTGGGCTTCACCAGGAGAAAACGTATTTTCTTTTCGCTGTTTTCAAACACCAGTTTCCTGTTATCGTCATAAAAGCCGGGGCATCCGTATCCGGCGGACGCGAACATTTCGTATGCCTTGTCGCTGAGGCGGCCTTTCGGGAGCGCGATGCTGATGTATCCGTCCCCATCCTTGCCAAGCGGGGCGTCAACGCCCACCGCCCTTGTTTTTTCCTCAAGGATGCTCACCTCGCTCAGGTACAGCGCAAAGCCTATGGCGCCCGTGTCCTTGCCGAATTTTTTCATCGCGCTGTCGTATTGCCCGCCCGCGAGCACGCTTCTCGCGAGCCCCTTTATGTATCCCCTGAAAATCAAGCCGTTGTAATAATCGATATCGTTGACGACGGAAAAATCCACCTGAACGTTGCCCGCGTCACCGGACGCCTTAAGCGCGGCGACGACCGCCCTGAGTTCCTCGAGGGCGTCTTGCATAGCCTTGTTCATGACGATTTCCGAAGCTTTTTTCAGCACGCTTTCGGCCTCGCCGTACAGAGAGGGCAGCCGGCAGATGATTTCAGTCTGCTCTTCGCCGATCCCCTCCTTCTCCCCCGTCTTCCTGATCCCGTCAGCGTTCTTGTTGCGTATGTGCCTGATCAGCTTTTGCCTCGCGCCGTCGCCGACCCCAAGGCCGGAAAGCAGCTCCAGGACAAAATCCATGTGGGAAAGCTCCAGCATGTAGTCGGGGCTTATCGCCTCAAGGGATTTCACGGCGAGGGAAACCACCTCGGTGACGCCCCGGATGTCGACGTCCCCCAGCATTTCAAGGCCGAGCTGGCTTATCTCCTTGAACGTATGGCTCTCTTTGCTTTCCCTGTAGACGTTTTCGATATAGTAAAGCTTTTCGCCGTTCGCCCTTGTCGCCTTGGTGTTTTTGATGATGCTGAGGGTGACGTCCGGTTTCAACGCCATCAGCCTTCCGTCAAGATCGGTGAAGGCGATGACCTTATCCCCACCCAAAAAATCCTTGTTTTCAGCGTAGAGGCGGTATTCCTCAAAGCGCCCCATCCTGTACTTCTTATAGCCGTAGCTCTCGTATATCCCCCGGAGCTTCAAAGCCGCGCGCTCGTCGGGCTTTAAAACGGCTATGTCAAAATCCATCCTGTTTCTCCTCAAGCCTGACTCGCGTCAGCGCGTTATCGTGATCAGGTGGCTGCCGTAGCCCCAATCATCCTTTTCATATGTGTAATTCACTTTATATCCCAGCTTTTCAAGCTCCCGTGCCTTGACATATGTTACGCCATATTGCTGCTGGCCCTCCAAATATATTCGCTGGTCCCCTCTCGCGACATATGCTTTCTTGTCCGCGCCGTCCCAGCCGACCTCCTCGTTAAACCACTCAAGAGTCTCTCTCATGGGCAGGTATACGGTCCCAGCCTCGTTCAGGCAATCAAAATAGCTGCTGGCGCTCCCTTCCGCGAATTCAATGTTCACGTTCGTCCAGAGAGTGTTGTCATCCGGGTAATAGGACCAATTCCGCCAACTGATTTCCATTTTCTTCGCGTAGTTTATCTCCCTCTCGGTCTTGTCGATCATGGCGGTGATCTCCTCCTCCGACACGGGGTTCAGGGTCGGAACCGTCGCCTGGGCGATGTCCGTTTTGATGGTCTGGGTCAGAGACCCCTTGAGCGTCATCATGTTCTCGCCCCTGTAATTCAGCTTGAGATCCGCGTTTCCGGCGTATGCGCCCCCTTGCTTGGTTATCGAAGCGTTTAAACCCGAACCTTTGAAGAGCAGCTTGGCGTATTCCTTGTCCCAATCGCTCAGGGAATAGTAACCGATATCGTCGAGGCCATACAGTATATCCTCTTCAGTCGGGGCGTATCCGGCGAATACCTCGTCAGCGCCGTACAGGTCCTGGTAAAGCTTGGCCGCGGCTTTGGCGATCCTGCTCTTGTTGTCTGATATGTATTTTATGAGGTTCTCATAGAAATCGACGGCTTTTTCCGGCGTGACTTCTATGGCGAACCCTCCCGGGACCGACTTTGCGAATCCCGTTTCAAACCCCGAAAACATCGACGTTACCGAGTTGAAAATCAGATCCTCCGCCTTTTTCTCCTCCGCCATCGTCTCATCGTAGTACATCGACAAGCCTGAAAACGCCGCCCACTGGTACAGCTCCGAAGTGTCGCCCAATATCACATAGTCATGATCCCCGGCAGCCTTTAAAAAAGCCGACCGGAGGCTTTCGCACATTTTATCGCTGTAGCCGTTTTCCAGCTTGCACGCCGTTTCGATGTAAAGGTCGATATAATCCCCGACGGGCATGTACAGCACGTTATTGAAGAGGCGCAGATTCGCCTCATGGCCCATGTTATTGCTGTTTATCCCGTATTTGATTTTCAAATTTAGGTATAAGTCGTCAAAGCGGTTGTTTACGACTTCGCCGGAAATGTTCAACTTGACCCTAACGCTCGACTTTTCATAGTCGTCATAATAATAGTAATCCATGGCGTATGGGTTTACTTCCATGTCAACGTCGCCGGAAACGACGTAGGATTTTAAGTCTGCGGCCTCCATATACATCTTGACGGCGCCGACGTCCGCCGCGCCGCACCCCGACATGAACGCGGCCAAAAGCATTATCCCCGCCATCACGGCGGCCAGTCTACCGATTTTCCCACTCATTTCTTCTCTCCCCCTGTCTTCCGCAAAACTACAAACTACCCCCTGCAAGCTACTTGCTGATCGTGACCGTATGCTCCTTGTTATCCTTGTCGTATTGATAATCGACGGTATACCCGAGCTTTTCAAAATCCCTGATCTTAACGAAAGTCCTGCCGCCGATGATCATGCCGGTCATTTCGGTGTTTTGGCCGTCCCTTGTCACATAGGCTTTTTTAGCCGCGTTGTCCCAGTACACGTCTTCGCCGAACCACTCGCATATCTGCCTCATGGGCAGGTACATAGTGCCGCTGTCGATGAATCTGTCTGCATAGTCATAATCGACGCCCTCAACGCGGGTGATATCCATGGAAGTCCAATCGTTTTCAGAACCGTTCCACCATGAGATCGTCATTTCCGTCGCGTGGTTGATCTTTTTTTCCGCCGCCGCCGCCATAGCAGTAAAATCGTCAATGCTGATCGGGTTCGCCGCGTTGACAGCGGCTATGGAAACATTACCTGAGACAGTCGTCGTCTGGTTTTTGAAAGAAAGCGCTTTGGCGCCCTGATAATTGATCAGCGCGTCGGTGTTTTCGGTATAAGCATCGCCCGACTTTGAAAGGGAGTCTTTTATGTAGGACCCCTTATAGGTGAGCGCCATCTCTTCCTTGTCAAAAGCGCTTATGCTATTGTAACTCTGCGTCATGGCGTCTATGGAATCGTAAAATCCCTGTTCGTCGCCTTCAATCCCGAGGCCCGCCATAAAATCCTCGCCGTATATCCCCGTTAAAACGTCCAATAGATTCATCGCTTCCTTGTAAATGGCTTTTTTATTGGTCCCGACATACTTTACGAAATTGTCCGCGAAGGCTATCGCGTTCTCCGGGGTTATTTCGATGGCGTACCCGTCGGCTGTCTTCTTGGTCATGCCGGAGTCAAGGCCGGAAAACATCTTGGCGAGCGAATCCATGATCGGCCCCTCGCCTTCAATGGCCGCCTGAACGTCTATGCCCGTCCCGGCGCCTGCTTCCTCCTCGGAAACAAGGTCGATGGCCACGTAATCGTTATCCGCCAGTTCATTCTCGAGGGCCGCCTTTATGCCTGCGCCCATCTTATCGCTGATCCCCTGGAACTGATATGAAAGCGCCGTGATTTGAATCAGATCCTTTACCGGCACGTAGACTGTGTCGCCTTCCATTTTTATGTTCAGCTCATAAGGCTTTTTATTGTCGTTTACGCCATAGTTTATCTTGCAGTCAAGATACACGCCGTCGTCCGACACCGATACGCTGCCGGAATAATCAAGGCCGATCTTGACAAGCCCGCTTTCATCGCCGCCAACGGCGCCCGGGTTCACCTCAAAAGCCATGGTTCCCGTCATGGTATAGCTCGTAAGTTTCGCCGCTTCAGTATAGAGCGACAAGTATCCGGCGTCCGCCGGACCGCACCCCGAAAGAGCGCTTCCCGCCAGCATCAGAAACGCTATCGCCGCCGCAAGTTTTTTCCATTTTTTGTTAGCCATTTTTTGTTCCCTCCACTTTAAAATCTCAGAGCAGTTTAATGTTGTTGATTCTCAGTTCAAATGACAGGTTCAAAAATTCCGCCGCTTTGCGGCACATCATCATGCGCGTCAAAAAGATTTCAAAATATTCCATTACCGCGCTGATTTCCGTATCTATCTCAAGCTCAAGCACCGCGCTGTTTTTTTCATCGTTCAGCTTAAGCGTTGATTTATGCACGGCGTAGTTCACCCGGTTGTGTATGTCGGAGAGCAGCTTGGCTTCGTTCCTGCTCTTGTATCTTACGCGGCTCCTCCTCACATCCGACTTGTCGGCGAGGATCAACGCCGCCGAAACGGGGCTCACCACAGTCCCGCTGCCCTCGTCGTGATTTCCTATCGCGGCTACTATGTCGGCCAATTCCTCCGCGTCAAAACCCATCATGTCCAATATGCGAAACGCCATGATCGCGCCGCTCTGGGCGTGATCGTACCGGTTAACGCAGTTTCCTATGTCGTGTATGTACCCCGCTATCCTCGCGAGTTCAACGGTCCTTTCAGGATAATTCAGCTCCTCCAGAATTTCGGCGGCCTTTTCAGACACCTTCCCCGCATGCGCGAAACCGTGCTCAGTGTATTCCATGACACCGAGATACTCGTTCCCTTTTTTTATGTAAGTGGAAATCGCCTTGTCGTTTTTCACGTCTTCAAATGTGACAACTTTTAAAATTCTCCACACGCCCTTTCGTTTCAGCATGTTATACAAATGCGGCGGACGTGCCTGCGCCGTCCGCCGCGATACCCTCGGTTATGATCTTTTCATCTCATCCTCTGAGCAGCGACATGACGCCCTGGGGCACGAGGTTCGCGTGGGCGAGCATGGCCAGATTCGCCTGCTGCAGAATGCTGCTCTTTGTGAAGTTCATTATTTCCATCGCCATGTCCGTATCGCGTATCTGCGACTCGGAAGCGATCAGGTTCTCCGAGGTCACGGCCAGATTGCTTATGGTATGATCGAGCCTGTTCTGGCCCGCGCCAAGGCTGGCGCGCTGCGCGGAAACCGCGTTGATGGTATCTTTGAGGGCCCCCATCGCGGCGCCCGCCCCTTCAGCCGTATCTATGCCGATGTCCGCGAGGCCGAGCCCCTTGGTGCTCATATCCCCGACGCTTACGCCCATCAGATTGTAATTATTGCTGGTATCGCCGATCTGAAGGTTCAAAGACATGCTTCCGTCAAGCAGGTTCTTGCCGTTGAAGTTTGTCGACTGCGCGACGCGGTCGATCTCCGATTTCAATTGCTGGAATTCATCGTTTAAGGCCTGGCGTTCGGTATCGCTGTATATGCCGTTTGAGGATTGCGTCGCGAGTTCCGCCATGCGGCCGAGCATGGAGTTCACCTCCGTCAGCGAGCCTTCGGCGGTCTGGATCATTGAAACGCCGTCCAATGCGTTTCGTGACGACATATCGAGCCCCGCGATCTGCGACCTCATTTTTTCCGAGATCGCAAGCCCGGCGGCGTCATCTCCTGCCCGGTTGATTTTATAGCCTGACGACAGTTTTTCCAAGCTATTTGACAGCGTCAGGGAGTTCTTTAGGAGCTGGCCCTGAGCGTTCAAAGCTAAAATATTATTTTGGATATTCATATTTTGACTCCTTTCACCATCATTGACTTATCCCTTCACATCCCTTTGCTTTAACATACCATAAAAAGCCAGTGCTTGCAAGTTATTTATACATGGGCGTTTTTATACTCCGCAAGCAGCAGGTCCACCATCCTCCCGTAGCTCTTGACGCCGCCTTCCTGAGCGTTCGCTTTGAGATAGCTGTCGTTGGCCTTGTTTGCGATTTCCGAGACCTTCCCTTCAAATCGCTTCCAGTAAGCGTTGTTCGCGGCGAAATCCCTCATGGGCTGCTCGCCTATGGTGGCGCAGAGATCCGCGAATTCCTCCGGCGAGGCGTCACTGTAGTAAGCGCCGAGTGCGTATGACAAGGCGTTCATCGCGCCGCTGTACCTGAACCCGGCGAGGGATGAGCCCCTGCACGCGAGATAGCTTATGAACCCCGCCTCGTCCTCCCTTATGAACCCCCTGAGATGGGCGAGCTCATGACATACCGTAAAGGGTATCAGGTAATCAGGGATATCGTCGTTATAATTCGCCTCGATCGTAAACGGGGAGTATATCCCGGTCAGGCCCAGCCACGACATGCCCCTTGAAGCGATCAACGGCTTCGGGTTCGGATAATACCCTGAAAGCGCCTTTTCCTGCCGCCCCAGCCGCGTCATCGAATCGCGCGCCTCCATCTTAACGTCGGTATCGCCAAGTGAGAACAGCCCTTCCTTATCGGCCGTTATTTTACCCGACAGTTCGTTCACGTCCCTTATAAGCAACTCGCACAGGTTCAGCAGGTCCTCCTTTGACGCCGGTGCCGTCTCGCGCCCCGTCAGGCCGGCGAAAGTCTCGCGACTGTAATTGACCAGGCACGTCAGGGACAGCGCCATGAACGCCGCAGACGCGAAAACCAGCGTGAAGCACAGTGCCGAAATAGCCGCCCTTTTCAGCTTTTTCCTCCGCCCCGGCACGACCGCGAGGAATAATAAATAAATGACATAGGCTGCGAAAAACGCAGTCAGGGCGTATATCAATATCTCGAAGACGGAAAATGGGAAAAGCGACATGACCCTGCCTATGGCGTCCGGGAATACCGGGAAGATATGCTCCGCGTACCATTCGCCGAACCAATCCGTATTTCGCGACAGGACCAGCGCGGCGGAGCCGGCAAGCAATAAAACAAAGGAGCCCTTAAGGCTCCGTTTTACTGAATCGGCGCTATCACCTGAACGCTTCTTCATTCCGGATAAGCTCCTCAATGTATACGATGTCATACGCCTTCTCGTTTATCTTCCTGATAAGCCTCTTCATCGCATATGTGTCATCTTTGGTCGGCTTGTCCGTCAACACGTACTTGTTCCCTGAAATCGTCGTGAAATAAATGCCTTCCTTGCCGGTGCAAAATTTCTCTATGTTAAGCACGTTCACGTAATTGTTGCCAACCTTCACCAATGTTACATCCATAGCGCCCTCCTAACATAATTATACAGCAGTCGTCAGATATGTCAATCATCCGCCCGCAAAAAACTGTTCGAGGCGCCGTATCAGGTCCGGCGGGGAAAAAGGCTTGATTATGTAACCCGCCGCGCCGAGCGACTGCCCGACGCGCACGCTTTCGACGTCGTCCTTGGCGGTCAGGAAAATAACCGGGATCCCTTCCGTCTCTTTTTCAGCCTTCATCGCCTTCATCACTTCGTAACCGCTCATTTCAGGCATCTCAACGTCCAGCAAGACCAAATCCGGCGTGGTCTTTTTTATCATCTTCATCATTTTGTCACCGGAATTCATCGTGAAGACATTGTACTTTTCCGACAGCACATTTCGCCCAATCGTTAAAATCGTCATATCGTCGTCAACCATAAAAACGTTCTTCCGGATTGTTTCCATACGACTCCCCCCGCCAGCAGTATCGGGTTTAATTATACCACCTGCCAAGCCGCAGGCGCAAGTTGCGATTAAAAATAGCTTGACTTGCCATTTTATAGGTATTATAATAAGTTTATACTCATTGAGTTTGGAGTTATTGAAAAATGGGAAAACGCCAGCGACAAAAAGAGCAGACACGGGAAAGGATCATAGCCACGGCTATAAAAGTGTATTCCGAACAAGGCTTTGCCGCGCCCACGACTGTCATCGCGAGTGAAGCGCAGATCTCCCACGGTTCGATATTCGTCCACTTCCCCACCGTAGAGAGCCTGCTGATTTGCCTTTTGGATTCATTTTCACGGGATTTAACCGCAGAATTACACTCGCTGGCTGATTCCGGCGGCGACATTGAAAAGTTATTGGCGATGCACATTGACGCGCTGATAAAACACGAGGGCTTTTACAAGCGCTTGATAATGGAGGCGGCTTATTTGCCGGAGGAAGCCAAAAACACGTTCGCAGCCATACAGTCAACCGTATCCATTCATTTTTTACAGGCGCTGGAACGCGAAATCCGCGAGGGGAAAATAAAGCCTCTCCCTTTTCATATGCTGTTTAACACATGGCTCGGATTGGTTCACTACTATCTTCTGAACGGCGAATTGTTCGCGCCGCGCGATTCGGTTTTAACGCGTTATAAAAGCGCCCTTATAGAGTGTTTCATGACGCTGATAAAGCAATAAATTATTTGGAGGGAACGAAATGAAAATTTGTATCGCATGTGGAATGCCCATGAAAGAGAAAGCCGACTTCGCAATGGGCGACGAGAGCAAGGATTATTGTGTCCATTGCGCCAATGAGGACGGTTCCATGCAGTCCTTTGAACAGAAAAAAGAGAACCTGGCCGACTTCATCATCAAGACTCAGGGGTTCGCCCGCGAAGCCGCCGAGAGCGCCGCTTTGTCCATGATGAAGAAGCTGCCCGCGTGGAAAGACAATTTCGCGGAAAACTAATCCGTTTGTTCACGGATCGCCTCAGCCACGCCTTTCGCGATGGAGCCGGCATTGCACCAGCCGACATAATACGCAAGTTGCAGCACCATTTCATTTAATTGATCCGGTGTGAATTCTCCGTTTTCCAATGCGCCTTTAGCTTGTATTTTGACTAAATCGCCTCGGCCAAGCGCCGCCGTGACACCCATGACAAGCAAGCGGCGATCACGAACAGGCAGGCCGGGGCGCGACCATACATTGGCAAATAACTGTTCAAGCGTATGGTCGTTATATAGATTTCCTGCGTTGCCCGCCGCCATCCTATCGCCAAAGCCTTTGCCATAAACAGCGTTGGCCATTTCAGCCCCGCGCTTACGCGCGTCAGCTTCCTTGGAAATAACCGGTTCATCCATGTCAAGCGTATCAAGGATATTCCGCCTAACCATGTCGGTGGCAGGCATGGGAACCGCAAGCGTCATCGCCATTTCATGAGCGGCGTTCAAATCTTTAGCCATCAAAGGCAGATTGATTTCCGCTGATTTCCTTGGGACTTTTCCCGAGCCGTCGTTTTGGCGAAGTTTTGACAGCAGCATCTTGCCTTCCGGATCCGCGCTTTCAATTACTTCGATGAGCTTTTGCGGATCGACGTTCGCCGCTTCCGCCAAATGCTGCGCTTCTTTTACGATTCGCCAACCGCCATAGGTAATCACGTTCCTCGCCAATTTCGTTGCCATGCCCGCTCCTACGGGGCCGCAGCGCACCACCTTTTTCGCCCAATCCTCCAGGACGGGCAACGCGCGCCGCACAACTTCATCGTTCCCGCCGACAATGGCGACCATTCCGTTTTGCGCCGCCAGATTGCCAGGAGTCACGCCGCAATCCATAAAACCTACGGATTTCGCTTCGCAATGAGCCGCCAGCTCCCTGACCGTTTCAAGCGCGACTGTCGAAACAAGGCAGACGATCATACCCTCGTGCGCGGCGGAAAGCAAACCGTCAGGACCGTTAATGACAGTCAGGGCCTGCTCGGCATTTACCACGCAAACCATGATAACATCGCTCTCTTTCGCCACCTCCGCCGGTGATTTGAGAATTTTCGGAACGCCTTCCAGCTTTTCTGAAACATCCGCCCGTATGTCATAAACCGCTGGGATGCGGCCACGCCGCGCCAGACTGACGGCAATGCCGCCGCCGATCATACCCAAGCCAACCACGCCGGCCTTTAATTCTGATGTGTCTTTCATAACGTCATCCCCCTAAAAATAATTCTTGCTTTCTCCTTTTTTATTAGCCGCTTCCCGGCTGAATGATTATGAGAGTATTTTAAAGGGGAAGTGTTTGCGGATTGTTTGAGTTTTGTTTAAGAAATATTAACATTTAGTTCCTTATATTTTTTCTAACCACAACAAACAACAAGTTCTATTACGAACTGCGGACGGCGCCGCAATCAAGCGCTTACAAGCCCATCAGCCAATCCAGCGCCCGTGTTTTGTGAATGCCGTCATAATCTGCGTCAGGATCCTCATCCAAGGTCAGAATATACTTAGGATAATGGTCTGATATTTTTCGCAGCGGCGCGAGTTCGCGCTCCAGTGTCGTTTGTTCGCGGACCGTCGCTGCCACTTGAAAATACGACCGCCCGGACTGATCCATGGCAACAAAATCGACCTCAAGTTCACCAACTTTCCCGATGTACACCTGATACCCGCGCCGAAGCAGTTCCAGGTAAACCACATTTTCCAGAATATGCCCGACATCAGCGCCGCGCTGCCCAAGAAGCAGATAACG
>Ga0123354_10018962_pt1 | contig 10801 bp, 4 predicted proteins | sample TergutLab28metaG_2_FD_97872 | JGI IMG/M metagenome (GOLD analysis project Ga0123354, IMG submission 97872) | Labiotermes labralis P4 segment gut microbial communities from Petit-Saut dam, French Guiana - Lab288 P4 | ecosystem: Host-associated > Arthropoda: Insects > Digestive system > Gut ... | reverse complement strand
CCCATACAAAACAACAGGCAAAATTATAGTTCTATATATCTTGATCTTTAAATTTTTGGATAGCAACCTGGAAGACAAAAGGTTCTGCACCGAATGATAGCAAGCATTTCTTGACCTCAGTCTGCTCTATACACACACGAGACCGACTGAGAAGGGCGTTTAAAAAAAAACTATAACTGAAAATATTAAAAAACTCTTACACTACCAACAAATGCACAGCGCCGCCATTGTGTATTTCACTCCTAATTAGCTGCTGGGTGTTTCGGTCTAACTGCCATCATCAGGTAGCTAACATCTATATTGCTAAAACTGACAGCGATAAGACAGTCTTACAATGTTTATGTATATCAAATGCGCAGATTATTGTTAAAGTTTACAATATTTAAAATATTTTAAAATGACAATATACTGTGTTGTTGATTATACTGCCAAACTTACACTATTTTAAATATTGTAAATTTTAACTGTAACCTGTACAGTTGATATGCGTCAGCGTTGTAAGATTTTTTACTGCTATGGGTTTTAGCAATATACCGGGGTGCTGATAAGTCCTTAGCCCGACCAGGAAGGAAACAAGCTCGGAAGCATGTCAGGGACGCGCGCGATTTCAACAACATCGAGACGCGAGCTGTCAGGTTTTTTTTTTCCTGCAGGGCAAGGCGCCGAAGGAAATTCACGCCATTCTTACAGAAACATTAGCTTGTTTCCCTCCTGGTCGGGCTAAGGACCTATCAGCACCCCTGCAGGTGTCAGCTGTCTGATGATGGCAGTCAAACTGAAACATGTAGCAGCTAATTAGGAGTGAAATACATAATGGTGGAACTGCGCGTTTGTTGGTACTGAAAGGATTTTGTTAATCAATTCACAACGCGCGAAATGAACAGTACGTAACTGAAAATAGCCTACTGTATTGTGTTTTTGTATTTATCTGAGAACAAACAGCGACTTGTGCCACTTACAGCATAAACTGATTGGTTTTTATAACCGAGATGAAAAGAGTTTACAGCGCGGTACGGACTGGGGCTTTAAAGCGTTGATTTTTTTTTTTAAGTTTGTGGTTGTGCGATTTTTTTTTCACGCTGTGTGTCATTACGTCGCACTGGTCTTGTTCAGTCAACATCCCAACTACACGAGCCCAAATTTACAGAATAATATTAGAGAAACAATAACAAAAATTTCGGGAATTTGAAACACATCGGTATGCTCTCTCGATCCAAGAATGCATAGCAAAAAATGGCTGTGAAAACCTGCAGTGGCATTCAGAAAATTTATTATCCAACAAATGCACAAATATATAATTCGTATATATAACTAATATTATAAGATATTTTAGTCAAGCAATGTACAGGGCTCCCTGATGATAGATTATTTGTGATCCGAAACATGTTGGAGCATTTTTCAATATTTTGTAATTTTAATTATATCTACGAATTATATATTGTGCATTTGATGACCAATAAATTGTTTGATTGCCACTGATGCACCGTGCAAACATGAAGATTGTAGCCGCATATTTGAAAATTTTGGAGCCAATTTTATGGGTCACTGCATCTTTAAAGTTCAAGGCCATGTTATTCACAGTTATGAAATGAAACTACACTTTTTTTACTATTGTAAAACACAGCACTAAACCTAAAATACGCCGATCCCAGTGGCCGCGCGGTCTAAGGAGTCAGTTTGCGGCAGCTCGCTTCTTGAGACTGTGGAAAGAGAAGAAACAAAATGGCAACTGCTGGAAAAAAAAATCTTAATAATGCATAGTTATTGTGGGCCGAGAAATTGTATTGGGTACGGGCTTGACGGTCCGGGGATCGAATCCTGGTGTGGACGACATTATGCGCAGCCACCCAGACCGGCCCTGAGGCCCATCCATCTGCCTGTACAACAGGTATCGGATCTCTCTCTCGGTGGTAAAGCGGCTGGTGCGTGGCGTTGTATACTAACACCAAATCTAGCAGCGAGACCGAAGAAAGAATAGAGCTAAACCTCTGCTTCCCGTCTGGGCCTTCGTGGCTTCTTCTAGGGTGAAATTTTGTGCGCATGGGTCTTGTCCTAGTTGTGTCGTACACTGCGACTCCAGCAGCTGGTATAGAATCGCCATATTGCTCGTTCCCCAGTCGGCCTGAAGCGACCGCAACAGACGCCTTATGCCTTATGTGTCTGTCTACTGTCCGTTCGGTAACTGGCAGCCCCTTCAGACGTGTGTTGTTACGCTTTAATTTTGGCCGTTTGTCAGCCTGTCCGTTCAGCGCCTCTCTCAATATCTCAGCACCAAATAACTTTACTTACTTTGACCGCTCCGATCACGATTAGCTCCAAGCTAGTTGAATACTGGCCAATACCCGGTGACCGCGCGGTCTAATGCGTAGGTCTGAATCCGCTAGATTGCTGGGATTGCGGGTTCGAATCCCGCTAAGGGGATGGATAGTCGTCTATTGTGTTTGTTGTGTGTTGTATAGGTAGCGGTCCATGCGACGAGCTGATCTCTCGTACAGAGGAGTCATATCGCGCGCGTGCGTGTGTGTGTGTTTCTAATTGTGTGTGATATAGAAATCTCAACAATGAGGCGTCTAGGCGCGAGTTGGGCTGTTGCGCAATAAACAAAGTACAATATTTAAGATTCTGTGAACTCGCGATAAACTCGGTAGTCCAGTCGTACTGCTAAGGAATGCGGTTTTTGTTTGTTGTATTCAGCGTGATATTTAAGTGACACGTCTAGCTTCTGGCATTGTTACGTACATGTGGCTGTAACGGGTAAACGAGGCAGAAAAAGAATCTGGTGCAGACGAAGGGCGTCAAACACGTCTAAATCTGTTTTGCTAACCGTGCATCTCAGTATAATCTTAGTAATTAACCAACCCGATGCACAAAGTCTTGTTTTATAATAAGTTTATTAAATGCCTCTACATGTTTCGAGCATTATGTGCTCATCATCAGGAGGTCAAAATTGTATTATACAGCAGCTGGTATCATCACACCTGTGCGCCGCACGGCCACCTACAGGTATGATGATACCAGATGCTGCATAATAAAATTTTGACCTCCTGATGATGAGCACATAGTGCTCGAAACATGTAGAGGCATTTAATAAACTTATTATAAAACAAGATTTTGTGCATCAAGTTGGTTAATTACTAAGAACGTCTAATTCATTTTATGTTCATGGGACCGTGCATCGCAATTCTATGTCAATAAATGTCCAACAAGATGTAACCATACACAGTTTATTTCACCTGTAAACTGCTCTACATGTTTCGGCTGGTTTCTCCACCCACCAACAGGAGCACAAATAACTGTGTCTACAGCAGAATGCAGTCCCAACTCCTCCACGATACCGACCGGTAGCAGCAATGGTTGACCAGTACCAGATGCTGTAGATACAGTTATTTGTGCTCCTGATGATGGGTGGAGAAACCACCTGAAACATGTAGAGCACTTTACAGATAAAATAAACTGTGTATAGTTGCATATTGTTGGACGTCTAATTCAGTCAGATTTACTTTCCTAAGAGCAGAAGGTAAGGGGTCATAAACTAGGATCTGATTTCCTCAAGGCCGTGGTCATGCAAACTGCTGTCTGGGGTGCAAAATCGTGTTCACATAACCGTACCGAAGTTTCAGATGAACCTGCCCCGAATCATCTCATATATCTTTGACGACGGAGGAATCAGGATCCTCTGAAACCCGGCTGCTCTTCTACCAGACCTTACGGTGTCACATCCCAGAAGCCACAATCAAAATACATAAATATTTGTATTTTAATTTCGACCCGCAACTACAATAAATTAACCATATCACTCATCGAAAGACGCCTGAACGAAAACAAACAAGAAAAACTGTAAACGACACAACTAGAATATTTGTTTTTTTTTTAGGCGCGTTCTCAAATTTGCTAAAAGCGACTATTAGCTTCGTCAAGTCTGTCCGTCTGGGTGTCCGCATGCAACAACTCGGCTCCCACGGGAAGGAATTCTATTGAATTTGATGTTTGACAGTTTATTTTCGAAAATCTGTCGAGAAAATTCAAGCTCCAATCAAAATGTGACAAAAATAAGGGGTACTTCATATGAAGACCGATGCGTATTTATGATAACATCTGCCTGAATTCTTCTTATAATGAGAAATGCTCCAGATATATTTGTAGAGAAAATCGGAACACACATTTTATGACCAATAATCTTTTTTCGCCAAACAACCGTGGCGTTTATTAGTTAACCCTTATCCTGCTAACGTGGAGAATATGATGAGCTCCTAATAATGCCAGCAGGTGGCAAATGGGATTTAACTCGGCGTTTATAGTGTATGTGGAAAAATATGGCACAGACAGACCACAGAAGACAATACAATAAAACACATGCCCTTCGCATGCCGGATAACTAAGGCACGCATATAGACATACACTCAGAATATGTTATCCTTACTGCTTTTCCACTACAAAAAATGGTTACGCAAAACAGCCACAATGTTACGTCATACGAACATTGCCTGTATTTTTTTTATCTCAGTATTTAACCAACTTGATGCACAAAATTTTTGTTTCACAATAAGTTTTATTTCATGCCTCTACATGTTTCGAACACATGTGTTCGAAACATGTAGAGGCATGAAATAAAACTTATTGTGAAACAAATTTTGTGCATCAAGTTGGTTAAATACTGAGATAAATATACTGAGATGCACGGTCAGCAAAACGTCAACAAAAAAAATGCGTATATTGTTCAAAAACTGCTTACGTCTGTCCAGTGTGGTTAGTGGAATGTTGAACAAACATTGCCACGCATTACACAGTACACGTGTCTGATCAACACGCATATTTTACCCAGAAGGTACATCCTCCCATTCCACTGCGTGCAATGAGCCAATCAGTTTACACCAACTATCGTATCACCCCTTCCATTGTTAATACTTGTAGCGAATTAAGATATGGGGGGTTGCTTTGAATGTTGGTGCACAGTACACTAAGCATCTGTCGTGCAGGACAATGAAGACAAACTGGGCCGCTATTGATTGCATCCAGGCTATCTATTTTCAATATACCGACGTTTACAAAGTAATGTTAAGAGGCTGGCTGGTTTCCACCCTTCGTTTCTGCTCCTGCAAAGTAGTTCTGTAAGTACAGCAATGGGCATAAAACCGACAGAAAAGATTCTGTGACAGCAGTCTGGTTAGGTTACTTTAGCGCACCGTTCCTGCCTTTTCAAAATGTTGCACGGGGCACAAACCGTTACCACAAAACGCTTCTTTGTGCGAAGAGAAACAGAGCAACGAATTTTCGAGACGTTTACAGGTGGCTACCCAGCCTCCTGTAAAATGGGTGCCTGGTCTTTCCCGGGGGTAAAGTGCGGCCGGGTCGTGCTGCTGACCACTCACACCCTCTTCTACTGCCGCGGTCATGGAAGAGTAGAGCTATACCTCTACCCACCCTTTGGGCCACACCGGGCCTGTAACGGGAAAACTTTACCTTTACCTTTACGTGCGACAACGCAGTAAAATTTCTGTGAACAATTCTACTTACAAGCACGTAACAAACAAATAGCAATCAATAAATGAAATATTTTCTATATACTCGTATTAATAAGGTACGTTTCGTTTGCGACATCACGATCGACTGAAATACCGTAAGACCTATACAAAATTTCTAGGAACCTTATGATTCGGCATTGATGACGATATCCTCCGTTTCTGTGAAGCATTTCTCATAAAATTGTCCTTTAACAATAATGCCAAGGTTAAAAAATTAGAGTGCTGCCTCAAGGGGAGGCCAAGGGAAGCTAACGTATTTCACTTACTTCGTTTGGCCTCCGTTTGAGGCAGAACTGTCGAGTTCAGGTTCTTTTTCTTATTTACACGTGCTAGGGAGGTTTTGTTTCTTATTGGCTACAAAGTTTTTTTTTTTTATCTATACGTTGCTTATGATCCGCCGATTTCCGCAAGAAATTACCCAACATCAAATGTTCGTGCATAACATTTTTAATGTTTGAGATTCAAATGCCGTAATTCTTGTTGATAAAATGCTTTACTGTTTCTACGTCAGAACTGTTCGCACTGGTGCAGCTAGTTGTCTATATTGCGCGTAGGTTTACGGTTCCTGACGTGTGGTTAGTATTGATATAGTATGTACATTCGTCGAAGCCGTGTGACATTCAACGCCATCTGTCAGATACAGAGTTACGGTTTAAGTACGACCCCTGTGAGTGATATCACACATACTGCATCTCAAACTGCCTGATCTTAATACAGTTTCCCACGGTTTTCTCTCTGGGCATCAAGTTTGGTGTGTTGATGTTTCTGGGCATAGAAAGGTGCTGGAAAGTGTTGGTCTGATTTGACGTAATTTAAGCCATAAAATTTCATTAGTTGTACTGTAACAGACTGTTCATTACTTCAAGTATTTAGTCTACACTGGGGTTAACTGAAGTGCAGGGCGTAAAAATAAGCTACATGTGTGAAATAATTCCCACATTATCTACGCAGTGAGAGGGGGTGCTTTATGAATCGTGCGTATTATGACGTAATCCTATAATTCGGTGGTATAGGCTTACCGGACCAATGAAAGAATCGTGTTAATTATGTCCTGATGATGAAAATATTTAATGCACAATTCTACAGCCTTGCTGTATGGGTCTACAGCGACAGTAAACAATTCTCTAGCCTCACTGCTCTACTGCATAGCGTTACGCACAATTCTACACCGTTACTGCACAAATCTACAGCGACACCACACAATTCTACAACATTATAGCTACACCATCCTTTCCATAAAATTCAGTTTAAGTACCCTGTCCGATTTACGGTGATGATTTGCAATGTACAAGAAACTAACTCTCTGTAGTCTGCTTCGTGACATACCCCCCCCCCCTTTTTTTTAATATTTTGCTGTATTTTAGTAACTTTAGACCACTTACTTGTTTCAGTGTGACGATACCAGATGCTGTATAATACAATTTTGACCTCCTGATGATGAGCACATGGTGCTCGAAACATGTAGAGGCATATAATAAGCTTATTATAAAATAAGAATTTGTGCATTAAGTTGGTTAATTACTAACAGTATACCCCGTATATTGGTAGAGGCTGTAAAACTTTCACACAAAGTCTGACAACAGTCTGCTTCTAAGCAGACACACGGACCCGACTAACGGGAAATGACTTGGTAGAGGAATGTGAGACGGGAGGGAGGATTGAAAATTTAGTCATTTTTACTTCGGTCGAATTACTGGCCACTACACTTCAATATGGCGGCCGACAGTCCGAACATGTGCAGTTTTACCCCACGAACTGCCGTTCCCTGTCAACACTACCATGATGCATTGCACCCTTTCATTAGCCCTAAATGAACGAACAACACTGCGGCAATATTTCGGTCCGCTGTAATTATAACACATCGGCACATATTTCTGGGATAACTTGTGCTGCTTGTATCAGAAATGAAAAACGAAAAATAAATAAACAAACAGGTTTTTTTTTGTGTTTGGTTGACCGTGCATCCTAATAGAATGATAGTCTTTTTTTACCAAACTGATGCACAAATGCACAAATTCTCGTAGCCTGTGTACTGAACAGTCACCTACAGACAGTGACGATACCAGATGCTATACTAACACAATTTGTCCTCCTGAAGATGAGCACAATAATGCTCGAAACATGCAAAGGAATATTTAGGTTTCTGTGACCGTGCATCGTGAGCAAACTGTGAAGTGAGAGAGAAAACCAACAATATGCAGAGGAATATAATAAATGTATTAAAATAAATAATTTGTGCATCAAGTTGGTAAAAAGACCATCATTATACAGGTGTTTCAGTGTAACATGTTACAGTGGAATGACAAGCTCCATAAGGATCGTTTTCCAAATAACATATGGGGATATACTGACATATTACACGTCTCTGCTGTCCTGTGAGTCAGAACACAACCATCCTCTGCCGCTGACACATGGATCAGTGGCAGAGGGTGGTTAGAGGCTCCAAACTGAGCTCATCTCGCGACATTAATGGACTCTGATGTATTTCAAATTAGCCATACATAAACCAAAACACAATTTTACGAGATGTAAGGCTATCACAGTGGTGCTGCTGAAAATTCACTCCTTCACAGATATGAAATCCTGTTGATTAATCAATAGTTACTGGCGGTTCTAAAGAGCTTGCTACGTTCATTATCAGGGTCCAGGAGGTCTAAGAACAGTTCTTGGACTACTGGGCCCTAAGAATAAGGGCAGATAGCTTCCAAACCTCGATAGCCATTTACCAACTAACAGGAGGTCATATTCCAAAATACTTTATCTCCAGTCAATACATAATTTATTATCAGAATTACGTAATTAAGCAAATTTTTATAACAGTAAAATTTTTAAACAAATAATATATAAATAATAATAACTAAATATATAATATATAATTATATGTAAATAATATATATATAATATACAAACATATATAATACGGGGTTATTCATAAGTCCGTGAAACATGTTAGAAGACTGGCTGATGCCACAGTTGAATGAAGACAGTAATGATTACATCTTTCAACAAGACGGCTCTCCGGCTCACTACAAAGACGTGCGAGGGTATCTCAATCGAAACTTGCAACAAAGATGGATAGGACGCACAGGAAAAGAAGATGACGCGTAATACGGTGGTCACCCCAGGCCCCGGATTTAACCCCGTGCGACTTTTTCTTCTGGGGGTTTGTGAAGGACATTGTCTTTGTGCCTCCACTCCCCGCTAATCGCCAGATTTTCGCAACCGTATCACCGCTGCTGTGGCTCTGGTCGACCGTGATATGCTGACACGCGTGTGGAACGAGATGGCCTATCGCATAAATGTCTGCCGTATTACCAAAGGTGGACAAATTGAACATCTGTATAAAAAAAAAAACTTGGAGAGTTTCTGTCTCTATCGGCGTAAGAACGACCATGATCCGTTGAGTAGTTTATTTGTTGCGAATTTTTAAAACGTTTCACGGACTTATGAATAACCCTGTATACATAAATATGATAAATAATAACTAAATATAATATAATATAATTAATATAATATATTATATATAAATAAACAAAAATATATATAAAATATAGATACATAATAAATATATAATATATAAAATAATATAAAATAAAATAAATTTTAACCCCTAAAATTATACGTTCAGATCTTTAAAACCGCTAGCTAACGTTAATTCTTATTGACACTGGTGTTATAATCTGAAAGGGAGGTAACTTAAGACAGACAAGCAAAGTCGAAACACGTAGCAAACGACATTACATAAGTTAAATTTGATGGTAGTGATAAAACGAAGCACACAGGATGTCACCCGTTGAAACGTAGCTGTCCACATTACTCGACACTGCGAAGTTTCCCAATGCAGTGAGAGTTAGGGAGTGGCTTGCAGAAAGACAAGTTTCCCGTACCAACAAAATGGCTGCGATCGTTTCGAATTCGCAGTAGCTCTCCATTATAACTGCTCCAGCATAATGAGCTAGTCTGAAACATCGCGTAGTGTCGTAACCATTAGGGTAAACCTGACCTTTCCTTTGTAGAACCGTTTATATTGGTATGTTCCAATTACGTTGGTCGTTTTGGAAGTTTCAGTAAATACTGTTTGTGCTTTAGTCTTTTCAATACAATCAGAGCCTATACTTTTAAAATCTTAAAAAATAGACGCAACTTATGGATAGGGCATACAATTAGGCATAACGAGTTTGCAGTAAACATCCTTGAAGGAGCAATATCCGGGAAAAAAGGCCTAGGAAGACCCCGACCACAATTCTTAAAGCAAGTCGTCAGAAACACAGCAGCTGACAGTTATAGAGCAATGAAAAGAATGTCTTGCACAAATCCAGATGGATAGCTGCCAACCGATCACAAGGTTGAGGGACAAGAAAAAGACGAAAGCCACCATTAGATAAAATTATGGAACCCTCAATATAGAATTGTACAAGATAAACCAACCAAATGCACATTTCATAAATTAGTATTTTAATTTACTGATGACTTCTACGTGTTTCGAACCCGAGGGTTCATCTTCCAGGAGACAGTTGTATATAGGGAAACATAACATAACTGTATACACAACCGTCTTCCTGAAGCTGAACCCTCGGGGTCGAAACATGCAGAAGACATAAAAAATTAAAAATTATAATACCAATTCAGAAAAGCTGCATTTCTTTGGTTTATATTGTAAAGTTATATTGTAATGTTATATTGTAATGTTATATTGTAAAGTTATATTGTAAAGTTATATCCAACTGCACGGTGCAAAACTCATAAAAAAGAACCCTAAGAATTCCTTGGAGCCGATCCCGGTGCCCGTGCGATTTAAGGCGTTGGTCTGCTGCCGCTTAAGTGATGGGATCGCGAGTTCGAACACCGTAGAAGGCATCGACGTTCGTCTCTTCTGTTTTTGTGTGTTGTGTAGGTAGCGGCCCCTGCGAAGAGCTGATCACTCGTTTAGGGGAGTCCTACCGAGTGTCTGTGTGTGTGTGTGTGTGTGTGTGTTATTGTGTGTGTGTGTGTGTATGTGTGTGTGTGTGGTGTGTGGTTTGCGTGGTGTGGTATGCGTGGTTTGTGGTGTGGTGTGCGTGGCGTGTGTGTTGTGTGTGTGTGGTGTGTGGTGTGGTGTGTGTGTGTGGTGTGGTGTGGTGTGGTGTGTGTGTGTGTGTGTGGTGTTGTGTGGTGTGTGTGTGTGTTGTGTGGTGTGTGTGTGTGAGTGTGTGGTGTGTGTGTGTGGTATTGTGTGTGATGTGGTTTGCGTGGTGTGTGTGTGTGTGTGTGTGGTGTGCTTTGCGTGGTGTGTGTGTGTG
>Ga0123354_10018961_pt1 | contig 10802 bp, 4 predicted proteins | sample TergutLab28metaG_2_FD_97872 | JGI IMG/M metagenome (GOLD analysis project Ga0123354, IMG submission 97872) | Labiotermes labralis P4 segment gut microbial communities from Petit-Saut dam, French Guiana - Lab288 P4 | ecosystem: Host-associated > Arthropoda: Insects > Digestive system > Gut ... | reverse complement strand
TGAGTTTGTCACCTGTCATGGATTTATCGTGTTGTTTGCTTGTATGTATGTATGCATGTATGTATGTATGTATGTATGTATGTATGTACGTATGTATGTATGTGTGTGTGTGTGTGTGTATGTATGTGTGTATGTATGTATGTATGTATGTATGTATGTATGCATGTATGTATGTATGTATGTATGTATGTGTGTGTGTATGTATGTGTGTATGTATGTATGTATGTATGTACGTATGTATGTATGTATGCATGTATGTATGTATGTGTGTGTGTATGTATGTGTGTATGTATGTATGTATGTATGTACGTATGCATGTATGTATGTATGTATGTGTGTGTGTATGTATGTATGTATGTATGTATGTATGTATGCATGTATGTATGCATGTATGTATGTATGTATGTATGTATGTATGTGTGTGTGTATGTATGTGTGTATGTATGTATGTATGTATGTATGCATGTATGTATGTATGTGTGTGTGTGTATGTATGTGTGTATGTATGTATGTATGTATGTATGTATGCATGTATGCATGTATGTATGCATGTATGTATGCATGTATGTATGTATGTATGTGTGTATGTATGTGTGTATGTATGTATGTATGTATGTATGTATGCATGTATGTATGTGTGTGTGTGTGTATGTATGTGTGTATGTATGTATGTATGTATGTATGCATGTATGTGTGTATGTATGCATGTATGTATGCATGATGACTAAGCTAAGCGACTAAGCTAAGCTGCTGATGCAGGTATATTAAAAAAATTGCTACACTTCAGAAGCTCATACCCGTTTTATTCCTATTTTGTTTTCTTTAGGTTATTTCTTCCAGTTTATTGAATGTACAATTACTTGGCTCTTTTCCGAATGTGCAAATAACGTAGTTTAAAAATTGATATGTCCTTTTATTGAAGACGTTTCAATTGGAGAAATATAAATCCAAAATTTAATTATAATCCCATCTATGTAGTTCCCTCACTCCATAAAAGAGAGTCTTCCTTAAGAAGCGGTGCGCATCACGATATTCAGCGTCTTACTTAGCATTATAGTTCAATTGCTCTTTTCACAGAAAGGTCTTGGTGTAATCGAATGAGATAAACAGGATAGCATAACTGAAGTTGGGAATTTGGAAATTAAGGGATATGAGGGCAAGAAACAGAAAACGAGACCCTTCTTTATGTAAATAAGTAGAGAATGCGGTACATATAATTTTTAATACTACAGAAAGTCAAAACTTAATAAAAATCCTGATTAACATATCCCTCAATATAACAGAATTAATAGCGTATAAGACAAAAGCTTGCTTGGAAAAGATCAGGGTGGTAGAAAACTTGAGCCAATTTTTGTATATGGAAAAATATAAACGGGAAAGTAAACTGAAGGAAAGGAAGAAGAATTAGTATCAATAAAGATGACAGGAATATCTTTATGTTTATAGAATATAAATAGAATATGTGAAGACGATATGGAGAGTTAAATTAGTGTAAGGTATGTTTACTGCAGAAAACCAGGTATTAACAGGCACATATCTGCGGATCTGTAATGGTAAAGGTAAAGGTAAAATTAGAGGTAAACTTGTCCCTGTCTACGCCATGAAGGCATATAGCGAGAGTAGAGGTACATCGCCACTCATTCTTAACCTTGGTGCAAGATGGAGACTAGGCCGTTGTACTGGAGGCTCACCAAATAAATAATATTATTACATTACCATTTTCACAACTTCATGCCCAGCGGTCTGTATTTGAAGTCATTTGAATAAAGCCAATACTGAAGATCGGACTTCAAATTACAAACGAAGATGCAACATAAACATAAGTCGAGTAGCATAAGACAGGAAATTTTAATGTAACACGGAGACATTTCTATTAACAGTGACGGGAGAAATGATTATATCGCTTTGGTAAAAAAAAAAGATAAAGCAGTCCCATTACAGGCCTGGACAGGCCCAGAGGGTTCCAGGAAGTTAAGGTTCCCAGATTTCGTGACAACGGCACAGGATGGTGGTAGGTCGTCAGCCTTACGCACCGGTCACCTTTACCCCCAGGAAATATACCTGGTACTCATTTCTGTTAGAGGTTGAGTCGATCCCATGGCCAGAGTGCGATCGGAAGGAATTTATGTCAATGAAAAATCCACTGACACCAGCTGGGATCGAACCAGCGACCTTCTGATTTGTAGCACAGCACCTTAATATTGCTTTGGTAAGGCAATGGAAATAATAATTATGAAATTGAAATTAAATTTGTAAAGGAACATTAAGTAAACATTTGGAACAGCTTTGTGTATTTTACTGGTTGGTATATATTAATAAGGTTTCGTAACTCAGGGACCGTGTTGATATCAAAATATACGTCCTTTCTTATCTACCTACCCTGTTCGTTAGAGTAAGACTTTTTAGTAGTGTTTTCTATAAAATCTTACCTTTGACACTCCTACTATAAAATCTTACCTCTGACACTCCTACTAGAAGTTCCAGGCCACGAAGATTCTTCCTGCGATTGTAGAAGCCAATAGTTCTCCACTGAAGGCCATGTTGACGCGACCAGTTGCCAACACTGTGTTGTTCCAGAGCAAACTTTGGGCTGATATGATACACTTCTTTCAGCTGCACATTTTCATTGTTGAGCCATTTAGCCACCAAGAATTCACAGTCCAGTGGAATAAAATGTCCCTGGAAAATTTCTTCTAGAGGACGGGGATCCCATAGGAAGAACAACCAATCTGCCAATATCAGCTGCACTTTTGCTAATACCTGGAGGGTTATGGAAGAGGAATTGTGAGTTGCCACTGCGGTAATGAAACAATTTAAACTTATGTCTTTCGAAGCAGTGATGATGAAGCAGTTGATGGTGGTCTAGGATAAATGGCAGAGCGTTCAAACTCAGTTCCAAAATAGGAAAATGGTAAGGAAACTGAGTTTACTGCGAAGTGTGGAATGTCACAAGCTTATAAAGAGAAACCTGTCTGAGACGGAGAATGGGAATAACGGAGCCTGTTCTTAGTGGACAAATTCTACTGTTTAAAGGTTCTGGAAAGTTAAGGATCCGACCTTCAAGTGTCTGTATTAAAAGGAACCTGCCTGCAATGGAAAAAAAAACGGTCCTTTGCGGTATTGTTGTAGGCAGTTTTCACTGCAGTTAATATGATCAGAAGCTACAATGTGGAGATTAAAAGCTTTTCTTTTTAAACAAGTATGAGTGTTATATTTCGGCCTTTGTTTATAACTGTTTATCGAAGAGGTCTTTAAATGCGGCACGATGTACATGTGTGAAAATTTGTCAGGATTAATGTATTCATGAATTTTAGAGCAATATATTTAGGACGTCATAATTACGCATTGGACAGCCTAAGCAAAAGCAGAATATGAAAATTCGAGGTTAAGGCAGTGACGTTGCTGTGGTATTATTACAGGAATATCGCTTGCTTTTCCTTAGGTTAAACTTCTGGTCAGCAATTTTGCAAATTCAGGTCAGCTCGGTTATTTACCAGACAGGATTATTCAAGTTGCAGAAACGAAAAATGTTTTAGAGCCTTGAAAGCATACACAAAAACAGAGACAAAAGATTGCAACTGGTGTTCTTCGTGGCCCGTTAGATATAATTTACCAGGGTGTGCTTCGCTTTCCTTAATATCGTACTCTTTCACAATACATGTGTAAATGTAAATTCAGTTACGTCCATGAGACAAGCATTGAATTACATTCACCGATTTTCACTAAACCGGATGTGTTGAACATCACTTTGTTCAGACATCTGATGCCTAATTTCTACCCCTCCCAAATCGGAGAGCAAATGTGAAAATAACGTATAGAATTTAATTGATGCCAGTTAGTAAAATACGACTTCCCGTGCTCCAATGTACACAAAACCAACAGGAAGTCCAAGAAATACTCACTAACCTGAAGATGGAGGCAGCATGCCCTTTCGAAAAAAGTTAGTACATGTATATACGAGTTTTCAAGACGCCAAATCCCATGAGAGTGCAATGTTCATCAAAGCTGCTTTGAGTACTTCAAGTCTCGTACAAACGACTTGTTAATCGTTATGTTTTGCAACGTTGGCAATTGCATCCCAGTATGGACTTACCTCTTTCACTGCCACTATGTCCATTGGCAGTACTACCAAAGGAGGACGATTCTTTAGAGAGAGCTGACCCAGAATTCGACCGAGATCAGGCAATTCCAGTACCATAACATTGACCATCGCCAATGTCAGCTCTTTCGTCAGTGTATGCAGCCTGCTAGTGTGAACCAGTTCTGTGAACATTTTACAGTTCACTTAAATTTTATTGTGTTGAAGGAACCGTTGCTATTCTTTGTAGCTCTCATGGAAGAAATCCTTTCGCTTAGTAACAAGCAAAGTAACAAAATAACTAAACCAATTTGCTGACTGACTCACTGACCGACCACTTAATTAACTGAATAACTAACCAACCACGCAACCAAACAACCCATTAACCATATCACCAACCAAATAATCAACAAGTTAACCAACCCAATAACCAAATAGCCAACCAACAAACCAACCAACCAATCAACTAAACAACTAACCACACACCCACCCAACGAACGAATGAACGAACCAAATAACGAACGACCCAAACAATCAGCCCAGAAATTTCGTCACCTTGTTACAAGAACCAACCACTTTTCCCTACTATTTTCTATATAAATTGTTCTAATGTTATTTGAGCATATTGCTATATCGTGTGATTTGTTGGCAGCACAGCATGGCTGTTGTTACTCAGAAGTGCAGAAGAACAGGAAATATTTCTCCTACGTACAAATTTATGGGAAATTAGATGTGATTGTTAGGAAGAAAGAAACCGTAATTAACAGCTACTCTTGGGGTGTGCGGTGTGTGACACAGCGTACTCTTGTAAATTCAACAGTATAGAGCTCTAAAAAGACAAAATATTCGATATCGATGTGAGTTTGTCTGATATCAATGAAGCTTTCAGTATTGATTCACATCAGTTGCTTCTGATACTGGAAATTCTATCCAACTTTGGATATTCAGGAATTAAGCAACAGAGCCTTGAATGCCTGACCAAAACATACGAACAGAACTGTGTTAATATGCAAGTAAGTAGATGCAATTTTGTGTATTTGTATTGGTCAGTTACCAAATTCGAGTCTCAGACGAGCTATAATAAAATTTCGTCGATATATTTATTTATCACACAGTCATGCTAAACACAGTAAAAAATTCCTACACGTTAGCAATTTCAGCCTACATCCGGACCATTATCACACATATATTATCTATAAGTTACGAAAACCTGTATGGTTTTTTCATGAGTTGGATAAGGTATTGGCCTGATGATGGCCTGAATGTAGGCCGAAACTTGTAAACTGTAAGAATTTTTAAACATGTTTGTGCATGATGTAAAAGCAGTCCCGTTACAGGCCTGGACAGGGCCAGAAGGTTCCAGAAATTTAAGGTTCCCAGATTTCGTGACAACGGCACAGGATGGTGGTAGGTTGTCAGCCAAACGCACCGGCCGCCTTTACCCCCAGGAAATGCTCCTGGTACTCATTTCTGTTAGAGCCTGAGTCGACACCAGGGCCATAGTGCGATCGGATGGATTTTATGTCAGTGAAAAATCCACCGACACCGACTGGGATTTTTTTTTTCGAACCAGCGACCTTCCGATTTGTAGCACACCTTAACCACTGTGTTACCGCGGTAGCATGATGTATGATAAATAAATATGTCTTTTGATCGGAGCACAACGGAAATGTATCATTTAAAGATGAAATTTTCGTGGTTTTCTTCGTTCTCTTTCGGAATAATACCTTCAAATTCGTCGTGTTCGTCACCTTCGAAATCCTTACACGATCAGTACTCATGATCACTTTCCCGTTTAACTGAGCACGCTGTAAACCCTCTGTGTACTTTGAGAAACAGCCCATGAACGAGTCCTGCACAACAGTAATCACACTGAAGACAAATCAGTACGTTACTCACGTCCCTCGTTTTGCGCAGATTCGTGAAATAAGATGACGAATTTGGAGTGGAGATGACGGTAAAGTCCAGTGATTACTTGACCAACGGACTGTAGAGGAATCTTATTGGATTCATTTTTGTTTCCCACAGCCAAAGCTGGTAGCGTCAAAACTGCTATAATCCACGTCGCTTGAACCATAGGTGCCCGCGTGCTGCAGACGTATGTGAAGTACTCTGGGAAGGAACGTACCGGCGTGTGACTTTAGCATGATATGTCGGTCCATTATATTATATTATTTACGTATACGTCCAATTTTCTTAATGATTTCTACGAAAGGTTTTCCAAATAAATACGTACTGTCCGACTGGCATACATACGTGTGTTACAATTTAACCGAGATGTTGTTGCATTGTGGTAACAATTTCTTTCAATTTCTAAAACACCAAATTTCGATTAGTGGTGGCTTCCCCGACTCAAGCTTGTCAATATTTTATGATACTGCACTTCAGTACAAATTTCCACGTTTCACATTGTCGTTTTGTTTTCTTTAAACTAGTTTATTCTGCACCATATCACCTTCTACGATACAGTGACACCCTGCCCAGTAACGTTGCTAACTGGCCAAATAAATGTAATATTTCCAAAGCCCCAGGAGGTTAGTCACCGGCCTTTCACCGTGATGGTCCATTTTCGTCCCAAGGGAGTGATTTGTGGTAGATAAAGTGACACTATATCAGGTATTTGGTCAAGTACATCGGGTTTTTTTCTAACAATAGAGGTATGCGCCCCATAACGACGTTTCAGTCAACTACGGACCACATATACGACGGTAGTCCCATAAGATTATAATATTACAATTCTTTTTCTTTCTTTTGGCGCAACAGCCTCCAGTGGGCCAGGGGCTCCTCATTCACGAGGTTTCTAGATCACACACAACGACGCACTACAGTCGGTAGGACTCCGGACGCGTGATCAGCTCGTCGCAGAGACCTCTACCCGACAACACACAACACTCAGAACACAGACATCCCCGGTGGGATTCGAACCCACAATCTCAGCTGAGGAGCGACCGTAGATCTACGCCTTAGACCGCGCGGCTACTGGGACCGGCTATAATATTATAATATTATACTATACACGTAATATTGAAATATTTACCATTTTTTACAACTGCCTACAGTATTCAGTTGAGTAACATGTTGTACAGGTTTGTAGCCTAGGGGCAATAGACTATACTGTAATCTCTGGGTTTGTGTAAGTGCACTCTGTGACACTCGCACAACGACGAAATCGCCTAACGACGCATTTCTCATAAGGTATCCCCGTCGTCAAGCGACGCATATCTGTGCACAGAGGAACATTAAAAAAGTTTATATTTCAATTGCTGCATAGAGATTATTGTGCATTTTATGTATAATAAAGATTATTGTGCACCTGTGCACCGGACGGCCACCTACAGATTGTGACGATACCAGATGCTGTATAATACAATTTGACCTCCTGATGATGAGCACAACAGTGTTCGAAACTTGTAGAGGAATATAATAAACTTATTATAAAACAAGAATTTGTGCATTAAGTTGGTCAATTGCTAAGATTATACTGAGATGTACAGTCAGCAAAAAATAAAAAAATATGTATTTAAGCTTAAGGATGGTAAACGCGATCGAAACATGGAGCATATACTGACGGGACTTATAAAATTGGTGTTGGTTGAAGGCAGAACTTATATATATATAAGGGAAAAGGAAAAAGCGCAAAATCACAGTCTAAACACAATTTTATCTTTATGTAGATAAAGTTTTTTCAGACTGTGATTTTGTAGCTTTTCTTTTCTCCCGGTATATGTATAATTAAAACACAACGAGTTATCTTGTCTTGGCTAAAAACTGTAAATACTAGTCGGGTGGGGACCGCGGTAGCACAGTGGTTAAGGTGCTGTGCTACAAATCGGAGGGTCGCTGGTTCGATCCCAGCTGGTGTCATTGGAGCTTTCATTGACATAAAATCCTTCCGATCGCACTATAGCCCTGGGGTCGACTCAGCCTGTAACAGAAATGAGTACCAGGAGTATTTCCTGGGGGTAAAGGCATCCGGTACGTAAGGCTGACAACCTACCACCATCTTGTGCCGTTGTCACGAAGTCTGGGAACCTTAATTTCCTGGAAACCTCTGGACCTGTCCAGGCCTGTAATGGGATTGCTTTACTAGTCGGGTAAAAAGTATGTAAATTTCACTACCCTTGTGATTCTACTCTGTTCCATACCACTTACGAGTATCTGCGGTCAGGAGATGAACAAACTACCCAGTAGACAGACATGATCTCTCATCTCCACCGCAAGATTAAAGAAAAAGTTCTGCCACTGCTTTTGAAATAGGGGTCACAGTTCAGACTACTGTCTGGTTTGGACGCCGACTCGTTCAGTGGGCAGACCAATTGTACTGAATTAGCTTTGATGAAAAGGAATTCATTAACATCCATGTGCGTGCTTGCAGTATAATCAATTTTCTTTTTAGACCGCACGATTTGATTTCTTACTAACGGACGCGAACAGAGTGATCTTTGAAGTGTGTTGGTTGAAGTGTATAGCCCCTCAATTCAACATTCAACTCTTTTTTGTAGAGTATAAAAAGAAAGATTAATTACGGGAACTAGCATGCTTTCTTATTATCCTGTCATGTATTTTTGAAAATAGAAGACTTTAAATTGTTAGAAGTTATGTTATAAATGAAAAGACAAACATACGAATGTATTAACTATACCCGATGTGTTCTTAATGTTATTTTAAATCATATTGCTAAAATTGAAAACATTGACTTAATATATTGGTTTTGAAAACTGTGTAAGATATTTGGATCAACAGAGAAAAAAATTAGCGAAAGAGATCTTAGATTTCATACTTCGTGTGTTTAGATAAAAATGTAACATAGTTTTTGCGAGTAATTTTGTTTTGTTGTGAAGCTTATTTTGCACGTGACACACGAAGTCAGAATTTGAAATTTGTTGATTAGCCTTGCTGTGTCTTGACGGGGCCAGTGAAGGTTTTATCACCGATTCGGCTAATCACGGTCATCTCAGTAGTATTGAGACTACTGTTTTTTTTTTGTGCTTTATGGCAGAGATTCTAACCGTTTCATGCAGTTTAATTCATTCCATAGTCTACATTACGACAGGTCCAATGCCTGTTCCAAAGCCATTTCTTTACAGAATGACAATCGTGGTGCCTCTTGCAGTTTCAAGTATTCTCTCGTTTTCCTAAGTTCATACCGTAGCTGTTAACTTCTTCTTCCTCGTCTTCCCGCCACTCCTGTCTTTCCGTCTAACTTACCTTCAACAGCATGTTTTAGTAGACAGTTCCTATGCAAGATGTGACTCATCCATTTAGCCCTCTTCCTTTCTCACTGTATGTACGGTATTTATTTTCTCCTTCATTCTAACTAACACTGGTTCATTTTTCACACGATCTGTTCAACACATAATACAGGGTTATTCGAAATGATTGTCGGTGTTTTAACAACTTGTCAGTAACGAACTCGATTAACGTGTTGATGTTTGTAGAATCACAAAGCGTGCACATATAGAGCACATATAGAGCACATATAGAGCACATATAGAGCACATGTAAGGTATGCAACAAAAACGTGGAAAGTTTTTCTATTAAATAAAAAAAAAGTATACTCCTATTTCAAGTGTATTGTGTATGACACGTTGTTCAAACCCCGACAATCATTACGAATATCTTTTATGCTTCTGAAAATTATTTTTGCTTTATTAAAATTAAGTTCTATATTTATGACTTTGTTTTATAATTTTATTGCCAGTGTTTCGCAAGTTCTTGCCATCAAATTGACTTTGTACTTTAGATTCCGATGTTCGTGACTGTTTCGTTAGTCCCAATGAATCACGAACATCGAGATTTACTGATTTGTTTTTGGTGATTTGCAATGCTGCGTATGCTTGGGATGTGCACCGTAGCAGTATTGTGCAAAGGTTTGGAGATGGAGGCGGGTGTTTTCTCTACTTACGGGACGTAAGCTGTCTTATTTCATACAAGAAACTTTCTCAAATGCACATATTTCATCTGTGTATATGGACAACCCTTCTTAACCCTTCTTTGGATAGTTCCTGTGTTTCTTAACATAAGAGAATTTTTGGCCTACAAACGGATGACAGGAGACACGTTTGTTTACTAAGGGTTTCAACAAGAAGTTTTGCCTAGCATGAAGATAAAGGCATCAAATAATATTTGCATTGCAGCAGTTCACACAACCCATCACTGCGATGAGAAAGCGACATTACCATATTGAAATTCGTTATTCTGTATAGAATATGTCCTGCCAGAATATAAACAGAGTTAATTGAATATATACTTATATATATATTTATTGATTGTATATATTACATATGTATATATTAGATGAGAGGACCGCGGTGGCACAGTGGTTAAAGTGCTGTGCTACAAATCGGAACTTCGCTAGTTCGATTCCAGATTGTGTCTTTGGAATTTTTCATTGACGTAATCCTTCTGATCGCACTATGGCCCTGGGTTCGACTCAGCCTCTAACAGAAATGAGTACCAGGAGCATTTCCTGGGGGTAAAGGCGGCCGGTGCATAAGGCTGACAACCTACCACCATCCTCTGCCGTTGTCACGTAATCTGGGAACCTTAACTTCCTGGAACCCTCTGGGCCACTCCAGGCCTCTAATGGGACTGATTTACCTTTTGTTTTACTTTGCTATTTTTGTCTTATCTTATCTAGTTATATTATCCTGTTACTGTGTTCTCTTTCTGTAACTCATTGAAATTTAATGTATGTAATGTGTTTAGCATGGACTACTACCCT
>Ga0123354_10018960_pt1 | contig 10802 bp, 4 predicted proteins | sample TergutLab28metaG_2_FD_97872 | JGI IMG/M metagenome (GOLD analysis project Ga0123354, IMG submission 97872) | Labiotermes labralis P4 segment gut microbial communities from Petit-Saut dam, French Guiana - Lab288 P4 | ecosystem: Host-associated > Arthropoda: Insects > Digestive system > Gut ... | reverse complement strand
ACACTGTCTGTCTAGTACACACTGTCTGTCTAGTACACACTGTTTGTCTAGTACACACTGTCTGTCTAGTACACACTGTCTGTCTAGTACACACTGTCTGTCTAGTACACACTGTCTGTCTAGTACACACTGTTTGTCTAGTAAACACTGTCTGTCTAGTACACACTGTTTGTCTAGTACACACTGTTTGTCTAGTACACACTGTTTCCAAGTTGGTAGCCTGCAGAAGGGTCAGAATCCTACAGTCTTATAGCATCAAATTATGCTGGGCCACATACTGATCAATTTTTGTTGAGAAATTTCAGGCAGGTGTTTAGAACACATACCGTACCAAATCCAGCGTTAATAACTTTATCAAATTCTATTATTGTTGTGAGACCATTTATATACAGTGTATTGTAAAACATTTTTCTAAAACCTGTCCTAAAATTGTTTAAGATTTCATTGTAATGTACTATTATTAGATGTTCAGTGTTAGATTGCCGGCACTGGTTTTTGGGACTACACCCTGGCCAAAATGCATAACATACCACCATGTCCCAATGCACAGGCCATCAGAATGGTACCCGTTGCTGCTGCCATGATTATCCTATGGCTACAGGCATACAGGCTTGCCATTAAGATATCATGTTGGTAGCTGGGCTGGTAGAAGACAGTAGACATAAGATGGATGGAAACTACTGCTGTGAGGGCAGTCAACCAGAACATAAAGTGCCCCATCTGGAAACATTTATGTACTTTTCATACAAAATATTTTAATATTTATATTTAAATTATGCTTTCATTTGTGAGTGTTTTGAGAATAATGTGGAGTTATAAAATTTGTTGCATAATTACAAATTACACAGACACATGGAATAGCTGGAAGGTAAAATTGGTTAACTTGGAACAGAAAGCAAGAAGAAGAATATTAGTCACTTTTATGCTGGCAAAAATTAATTAAAGTAGATTACCAACCTAGGACTAACTCAGTAAAGAATGAGATGAGTGATCTGTTTGCCAGTATCCACAGTAATTTGTATGGGTAGAAGAACTATTTCTTGTTAGTCTGTGAGTGTACGTGGGGTTAGTAATGGTAGACAGACTGTAACACAAACAGCTGAGCCTCTAGTACTCAGCCTTGTGCCATTAAGTTTGAGATTATTACTGAAAAGCTGGAAATATATGAATTACTGTGTACTGATCAAATTACAGCAGCAATGATCCAATTAGGAAGTAGAACAATTTGCTCTGAGGTCCAGAAGCTAATGAATTCTGTTTGGAATAAGAAGAAGTTGACTCAGCAGTGGAAGTTGTCGATCATTGTACCTATTTATAAGAAGCTATTTATATATATATATATATATAAAACAGTATATTGTAAACCAAATTATGTTATTGTCGATATCCCTTAGTCGCACAGGTGACAGGGTGATGTAACATCGAACTTATCTGACATACTTTCACAAACTACCTCAAATAACATGCATATAATAATGTATTTCATGTTTGTATTGTTTTGTTCAAATTTTCTCATTATTGTTATTACTTTATGTACTGTAAATTTTATTATGCAAATTGGACAAGTCCAGTGTTGCATATGTAACAATATGGATGAAATAAATCAATATCAATATAAATATCAATATCAAAGGGGTGATAAAACAGACAGTAGTAATTACAGAGGCATATCACTTTTGTCATCTACATGTAAAATGTTATCCACCATCCTGCTGTCAAGGTTAACTCCAAATGCAGGCCCCATTTTAGGGAATCATCTGTGTGGATTTCAACATAACAGATCAACTACTACTGATCATCTATTCTGAATTTGTCAAATACTTTAGACAAAATGAGAATACAGTGTGGCAGTGCTTCAGCTATTTATAGACTTCAAGAAAGCCTATGATTCAGTTAGGAAGGAGGTTTTGTATAATAACCTCACTGAGTTTGGTAAATTCCAAGTTAAGTTAATTATATGTGTTTAAATTTAAAAGGTGAATTTGCCCCTGTCCATGACCCCAACACATATATAACTCCCCACATTCTTCACCTCAACACTAGATGGGGGAGGGTCGTCAAACCCACACGACGCAGCTTTCTTCCAGGACAAAAGGCCTTGTACCCAGTGAATAAGAGGCTGGGTTGGCACCAGAGCGTCTCTGGACATTCTGTAGAAGACCTCTTATCCCTGTCAGGATCCGAAACCCAGATTGTCCTGTCTGCACAGATGTCACTATACTGGCTGAGCTATCCCATATTTATATTAAAATGAAGCTTGCAGTGAAGTCCAACCAGATACAAATTTGTCTGGTACATTTCCTATTCAGAATAGTCTGAAGAAGGAAATGTTTTATCACCAGTGTTGTTTAACGTTGATTGGTAACGTGCCCCTTGGGTAGCCTAAGACAACCAGCAGTAACTTGCATTGGAACATGTCAGCTGTTGGTCCATGCTGATGTTAATTTAATGTGTGAAGGAATAAATGCCATGAAAAAAAGAAAGGAATTCTGTTAGTAGAAGAGACAAGACAGGGGGAGAGTTGTTTTCTTTAGTGATGCCATCAATTGCTAAGACTGCACAGTGTTATATCACTAATAAGCAAAATCTACAAGAAAATGCTGAAGAAATTAATTCCTTAACAAAATGCATGACAAAATAACAAACTTAATAATGAACTAACTGGCTGACTGACTAACTAACTAACTAACTAACTAAATAACTAACTAACTAAATGGAGCAGAGTCCTTCTTGTGAAGCTACAAGTCAAGAAACTCCCTGCCTTTTACAAAACCTGACAGTCCACCACTACATTCACAAGTGCCTGCCACATGTCCTATGGTGAGCCAGATCAATTGAGCACATGCCTCCCCACACCGTTTCTTGAAGACCCATCTTAATATTATCCTCTCATCTACACCCAGTTCTTCAAAGAAGCATTACAAAATTATGAGTTAAAAATAGCTAGTAAATTACTTGAGAATTTGTAAAAGTTCAAAAATATAAGGTAAGAATATTAACAATCAAATTGCATATGGTAATTGCGTACTAGCATTCCGTTGGAGAATATTATATTTCACTGCCTGTTATCTAGAAAGGAAAAAAATTAAATTCTCTGAAGTGCAAGTTTGCCTAATGTTGTGTATGGCTGTAACACTTGGACTGTTACTGTATCAGCAGAACTGTGAGTGGCAGTGTGTGAGGACTGCATGTTGTAATGCAGCATTGGCAGCTAGGTGAGATCAAGTGCATGTAAGATGGAGTTGGAGCAAAGTGGGTAGTGAAGAGTGGCATGATTTGTACAAATGTTAGAGGATGAGATGGGCAGAGCATGATGGGGCGTATGAAAGAGAAATGCAATACATACAGGGTTTTGGTGGGGAAATCTCAACGAAAGAGACTACTCTCAAAACCTAGGCATAGTTGGGAGAATAATATGAAAATTAATATTCAAGACAAATGATAGAAGGCTGTGGACCAGATACATTTGGCTCAGGATAGAGACAAGTGACAGGCTCTTGCAAAAACAGTAATAAACCTTTGGGTTCCACAAAAGTCAGGGAATTTGTTGACTAACTTAGATACAATTACCTTTTCAAGGAATGCACTTTATGATGCTTGGCACACCGTGCTTGGTAGAATGTGTAAATTCCAATGTACAGCCCAAAAGTAGACATAAAATGGAGAAGAACAGCAAACCAAAACAATTTCTTTCATCGAAACACAAAGGATTTCAATGAATCAGTGAGGTCAGATATACCAAACAATTCTGATTTGTGTTCTGCTTTGTCTCCTTCTCACCAAATGAGACACAACATATTTATCAGACCAAAATGCCTGTGCAACACAAACACTGTCCTCATACTGCTTAATTAAATTCAATGAAAAGACAGTAATATGTGAGATTTGAAGTTCCCAGAGCAGTGCTGCTGAAAATCCATGTCATCAGTGATGTGCCACTGTCATTTGGTGAGTTATTCCCGACATCCTTCAAAACATCGGGAACTCCTCGCCCAACAACACGGTGTCACAACCCACAGTACTCGAACCAACAATACTATGACACTTTCCTAACTTTCATTGGTAAGTGTGTTGCTCTGATCTGATGGCACATGCAGGCAATCTGATGGAACACTACATTCTTTCAATTCCAATATTGTCACCTCATGTTAAAATATGGCCACTGGCACAGTCTTAATGTACTAATTACCTTAATGCATTTCACACCAGTGCGTTTGATGCTGTAGTAAACGTAACCAAAGATGACCCCAACAAAATATGCGCCAAAGTTGTGCTGGAATGTAATGTGGGCTCTTCTGAAAGTCTTGTTTTGTAAAAGGTGTTTCATAGTCCTAATGAGGTAGAAGGTTTTTAATTAGTCAGTAATGTATTACAAGTGATGAAACAAAATTCGTTATAAGTTTACAAAAGAAAATACAGCTTCAGTAACAAACACAAGTGCAAATTTGAAATGAATGTGCATATATTGCGAGATTTGGCGTTCTCACAGCAGTGATGCTAAGATTTGGCGTTCTCACAGCAGTGATGCTAAGATTTGGGGTTCTCACAGAAGTGGCGCTAAGATTTGGGGTTCTCACAGCAGTGACGATAAGATTTGGGGTTCTCACAGCAGTGATGCTAAGAATTTGGGGTTCTCACAGCAGTGACGCTAAGAATTTGGGGTTCTCAGAGCAATGACGCTAAGATTTGGGGTTCTCACAGCAGTGACGCTAAGAATTTTGGGTTCTCACAGCAGTGACGCTAAGAATTTGGGGTTCTCACAGCAGTGACACTAAGAATTTGGGGTTCTCACAGCAGTGACGCTAAGAATTCAAGTATTCTTGCATGTTGTGTTATGTCATTATGTAAGTACCTCTCTGCATTTCAAAGGATCATAGCACATTCATGGTGGAGATCAGGCAGGCACAAACTATTTAACCAGCAAAATATATGTGAATAAAGTTTTTGTAGATATTGTGAAATTCATTTGTAGCAGTGCAGAACTGGCCCATCCACATCTTATGGACCAAATTTTCAAGTATTTAATAATCCATCTGTGTTTTTATATACTCATATATGTTACTGATGTTCAGATGATCGAGATGGATTGAAACATGTCGGAGTTATGACACATTGAGCGCAAAAAATATAATTTTAATAATAGTGTATTTGTTGGTTTTATTGTGTGAACTGTTTATTAAAGCTGGAACATGACAAATTTTAAGAAGGTCTGGAAGAGAGCACAAGAGGGCCGCATCACAATCGGCACTGCAGCTTCATGTTATTCTTCCTACACGGAGCATCGAGAAGATGAAATGATGCTGAGGATTTATTGTGTCAAGGAGCCTAGACAGACAATGCCACAACATAAGTGGGTACAGTTCTTGACAGATGAGAATGTCTTTGACCTTGACATCCTTTGTAGGGTCCCTGTTCATTAGGGTTCCTGTCAAAAATTTAAGTCCTTGTGACTGCATTTGCACTTTCTTCTGGTCATCATTCGTTAGGTGCTCAGTTTATAAGGAGACTAAAGTCAACTGTATTTGTAGCACTAACCGGACAGAACACAGAAGAAAGTATTATTATGCACAATGCACAATGCACAAAACTCAATTGAACTTCAGCCAAGTATACTTTTAACAGGAGTAAATTGGTTACTGGTCACAAAAATGTAATGAGCCAACTTCCCTGTGTACTGCCATCGCCAAGGTAAAAGCTGGCCTCATAAGTTGTAAGCAGTACTTCTGGACATTTTATGAGTTGGATATGCCCACCATCACTGTTTGTTTAGTACTACAGCATTTCTCTGGAAATATCTTCATACTCACTCTGGAAACATAAGAATTAAAGGATCCAGTCCCTCGATGTAGGTCTGTATGAAGGAGATAATAATGCCCGCAAACAGCACACCTGTCAGCACTGCCTTGGCACACCAAGGATGCTTCCATACCAGGATGAGAAGCAAAATGGACACAAAATGGCACTGGAAGTCAGCAGCCAGATACCAGGACTGTGGCATGCACTGCAAATATTTTACATTACTTCATAAGTGAACAAAAGTTTACTTATGTTGTGGAAGGCAGTTGAACTGGTGTTGCCAGAAGGCTGATATTGGGAGTTGCTGGTTTCTGTTTTGAATTCTGTAAAACATACACTATTACATTGTATTATCATACGGCTAACAGAAACGTACATTTGGCACGTTATTCCTGCAGACATTTGTGGTCGTGAATATACGAACTGGTGAAATGTTGCTGAAAAATGCATTCACACAAAGAAATCTGGCTAAAGCTTAAAGTGCAAATGTACTTAACAATTTTTTAAATATAAATATTAATTAACAACTTTACCAGTAGTGATAAAAAGAGGCAGTTGGAGGTGACTGGGACAACTATTTAGAATGCAAGAACTGGATTCTTGCAGAAAGTTTACTGTTCTTAAACCAGCAGGCATGCAACGTGTAGGTGGCTTGAGTCAGTTGAGGAAGATTTGAATAACATGGGTGTAAGGAACTGGAGACGTGAGTGTCTGGACCGAGAATGGGGGAGGACAATAACGGAGGAGGTTAAGGGTCACCAAAGACTGTAATGCAAGAAGAAGAAGAAGAAGAAGAAGAAGAAAAAGGAGGAGGAGGAGAAGGAGGAGGATGAGAAGAAGAAGAAGGAGGAGAAGAAAGAGAACACGAAGAAGAAGGAGGATGAGGAGGAGGAGAAGAAGAAGAAGAAAAAAAGAGGAGGAGGAGAAGGAGAAGGAGGAGGATGAGAAGAATAAGAAGGAGGAGAAGAAGGAGAACAAGAAGAAGAAGGAGGAGAAGAAGAAGAAGAATAATAATGAGGAGGAGGAGGAGGAGGAGAAGAAGGAGAAGAAGAAGAAGAAGAAGAAGAAGAAAAATGAGGATGAGAAGGAGAAGGAGGAGGATGAGAAGAAGAAGAAGGAGAAGAAGGAGGAGGAGGAGAGGAAGGAGAACAAGAAGAAGAAGAGAAAGGAGGATGAGAAGGAGAAGGAGGAGGATGAGAAGGAGAACGAGGAGAAGGAGGAGAAGAAGGAGAACAAGAAGAAGAAGGAAGAGGAGGAGGAGGAGGAGGAGGAGAAGAAGAAGAAGAAGGAGGAGAAGGAGGAGGAGGAGGAGAAGGAGAAAAAGGAGGAGGAGGAGCAGAAGAAGGAGGAGGATGAGGAGGAAGAGGAGGAAGAGAAGAAGAAAAGGCAAAAGAAGAAGTAAAAGGAGAAGTAGAAATTCAAGGAGGGGAAGGGGAGGAGAAGGAGGAGGAGAAGAAGAAGAACAACAATAACAACAAGAAAAACAACAACAACAACAACAACAACAACAACAACACAACAACTTTACAGGTACAGATGGGTGGTTCCTGCTGATGCACTGCCAGCAGTTGAAAGCTTACCATCTCTTCGACTTCAAAGTAGTTGTTAAAATAAAGCAAGTTGATCCACCAGTGGCGCCTACAGTTGTCAACTTCAGTGCCTACTACAATGTTCCACATGGGGCCTTCACCCATGTGGATTAACCAGCTAGCACCAAATACTATCATTGCAGCATATACAGGAGTTAACCTGAAGCAACAAATTGCAAAGGTAAGTGCAGATTTACCAACATCAATTAATATCCACAGTTCACAGGGAAGATGCTTAGCATTGGGGACAGGCCTGTTCAACCTGTAGCTCATGATGCAGCACATTGTTATGTTGCCTGTGAAGATATTTGAATTTGACAAATATCTTTTAACTTCTTCCGTGGCAAAGCCAAAATAGAACAATGAGGCAATTTTGAACAGTTATTATCCATTTATTTATACAAACACACATTACATGACCAATTAATTCTGCACAAATTGTGCTAACATTGGCAACACCATGGCCTAGTTTGTGAATCGCACTGTTTGTAAAATTTTCATATCATTATCAGTAACATTATTATTAATATTATTATTGCAGATGATGTATACAAACAGACGCAGGCAAAATTGTACATAAAATTACACATACACTAATTCAGTCTTCATCCTGTGTATTGAATTTCATGTTGCGTACATGCAAACGAAATTTTGTTGCAGTTGCTTGCACCACATAAAAGGCTGAGAAGGCCTGAGTAAGGAAGTAGAAGAGCAGCAAAAGGTATGGTGAATGTACATCGTGTATTGTTCGAACAGAAAACTCATTAAATGGACAGGTTGTTTAATACTGCCAGCAAAAATATTAATTTGAGAAGAAACTGAGGTACGTACAAGGAGAAGAGGTGTGCCATGTATGATGCAACATGTGAATAGCCTTGATACTTAATTCACAATATCAAATAACCAAATAAATAATGGGAGCACACCTACCTACATAAATGTTATGCAGAGGTTGTCACAGAATGTACCAAGAAATTTTGATATTATATAATTGCAGATAAAAAGAAAATTCATGAACAATTTCCTTTCAATAAATAGCACTTAACATGCATACAGTTTGTGTAAGTACCTAAAACTGTACATACACGCGTCTCTGTCCCTCCAACAGTGTTTCCAAATGAAACATTCTACTGATGTGTTTCGTCACAGACACAAGTATCAAGCATAAAGTATTCAAATGTTACGCCACATTCTTTAGACACAGCGGACAATACGATAATGAGCAATTTTTAAACATCATAAATCCATCAATAAAATAAAATGAGTGTCTAGTTAAGTATTTTCTATATGTTCATTCAAATTGATCTTTTAGATTTATCGGACATACTTGTTAGCTTGATATATTGTACAGTGGTTTGCTGTCAAATTGATACATAATTTTGTAAAGCTGGAGAGGTTGGCAGTTGTTCTGTGAACATGGTTTCAAGGCTATGTACAGCTAATATGTTTGAAAATTTCTTGGTTTCTTACAGAGAATGTCTCTGCAGAACCACATTCTTGTTTTTTATTTCATAAGACAGAATGTAATGGGTGAAAAATGCAGTTTTTTTGTGCTTGAAGCTTGAATGTGTTTGACAAGGCAGTCTAAAATCATTCATTTTCACTGTTAAAACTAGTAAAGCCATGACCAATAATTAGTATTATCCATGTTCTGTGCAGTAAATTAGTTCACAATATTTATTCCAAAAACTAGACAGCAGCAACCAAATATCAGAATGTAAAATCCCAAATATGAAATTTCACAAAAATCTGTACAGTAGAAGTCACTCTTTTCCATGCAGCCAGTGAGAAGACAGACAGACAGACAGACAAATATGCAAGATGTAATAGCCCATAACGTGCCTGAACATATTTAGCATATATCAAAGTCAGAAATAAGGAACATTAATGCATCTACAGCAGTGACATGAGACCACACAGGTGGAATCACTAAGGTTTAGAATGGATCTTGAACAAAATGGCTGCAAGTATGAAGTTCAGTGGGGGGGGGGGGATCTTGTGAGTACAACAATAAATTCCACAAAAACAAGGAACCGTAGAAAGTTTCTAGACTATACGAGACTATCATTTTTTTTAAGAAAAAAATGTGGTCAGTGTACTCAGTGTTGAGTCAACATTCTTAAAGGTGAATTAACTTTCCTTTCCCTTCACTGTGCCCGTCACATTTCTCTGTTAAGAGATGTTCCTTACCTCATATATCGATGAACAAGAACCACTAAAATGTCCGACCATCTGAAGACTTGTTTGCCATCAATTTCTCTCAAAAACAAATAGCTAAACAGGAAACCACCAATGCAGAAGAATACACCCAAATATACAGAGGAATTGTATATGGAAGCCCAGAAGATATTCACGTATGACTGAAAAGGAAGTTTGTTATTAATCACATTATTAGTGAAAAAATTAAGCGTATCATCAACAGTCCGAGAAAGCGAATAAGCATTATTTTGTCAAAAATTTCTAAAACAGTATGATTTAGGTAAGAAATCTCTAACAAATTACCCTGCTGGGTCTGACACATTATGCAGTATTATCCTTCACCTATCCACAGCAATCTTTTCACTTTTGTACTCCACAGTCAACAGATATTAATTTGATCATGCAGTGTGCCATTGAGCCTTTTCCATCCCAAGGAATGGTATAAGGTACCGACCAATTTATCAGAATGCCTAATTAAGCAGTGTGTCACGAAGGTACAAAGGAACATTGCGGTACAGGTGGAGGCAGCAGGTGCTCTTTGTGCTGTAGGCACTTGTTTCGACACCTGTATCCAGTGGACAGGAGGAGGGTGTGGGTCTGTGTTCATGGTGCGGGAAAAAACTTATGTCTCGAAAATAAACGGCAATATCACCTTCCAAACACAAAGTTAAGCCCACTATACAGGAAGGCCTTTTGCAGCATGGAGCAGAACTTTAAATATATATAAAGTCATTGTCATCCTGTTGAATGCTGGTTCAGGATCTGTTCTGAGGAGCTGCTACCGTCCAATCAGATGTAAGTAATCATTTTAGTAAACACCAAAGATTAAATTCACAAATGAAAACACACAAGTATTACAACAAGCTCACTTCTCTACAAATTCATTGCTCCAGGTACGAGCTTTCCTGATGTCCTAGCAACAGTGCTACAAAAGCGTGTGATATGAATGCTACACGTGGACACAGCAGGGACGCAAAGGTCTGTGCATGTAACGTGGGTATCAAAATCACCCAATTTAATGTAAATCGATATAACTTGAAAACGCCATCATACATTTCTCCAGTATAAAATTTCTTTCAAAATCCAACTATTGCACCCCCCCCCCCCCCCTTTTTAAAAACTACCAGTTGGTCGGAGGGCGGAAAAAAGGGGAAATTTAAAAGGAGCTTACAAAATGGGGGGTGGCCGGGGAAAAAAAAAAAAAACCAACAGCTATTT
>Ga0123354_10018959_pt1 | contig 10802 bp, 4 predicted proteins | sample TergutLab28metaG_2_FD_97872 | JGI IMG/M metagenome (GOLD analysis project Ga0123354, IMG submission 97872) | Labiotermes labralis P4 segment gut microbial communities from Petit-Saut dam, French Guiana - Lab288 P4 | ecosystem: Host-associated > Arthropoda: Insects > Digestive system > Gut ... | reverse complement strand
GGGGTGGGGGGGGAGAGGGAGCCAAAGTAAGCATTATTAATGAAATTTACGCAAAGAAGGCGGGGGAGGGTGAGGTGGGGGGGGGGGGGTGGGGGGGGGGGGGGGGGGGGGGGGGGGTCGTGTATGAAGTGATCTGTCGCCAAATTTATCGGCGACGTCTGTCGTCGGATTCCAGAAGTACTCAAGTCATGGATTGGGGTTTGTTTTGTCGAGATCCGTTACACGAGTTGCTCTCCTGCCTTCGTAGCGCATTGAAGATGATCGTTATAGAGGAACTACAGATACTGCAGAAATAGGGCTGTGTGATGGGAAGACGGAGAAAATGTGTATGGTGGATTGATATTGGGGGGGGGGGAAAGAAATCGAAACACAACGCTAGTTTTGAATTATTACTCACAAGTAAAAAGTATTGGAAAACGTATGAAGGGATGGATTGACAGAATGATCGTCCTTTGGAGACGAAACATCCAGTGGGCTTTATCCTTGTAATTTGTTTTAATACTACTGCTGTTGTTTGTTGTTGTTGTGATGGACCATATTATCACAGCGAGGAAATAATGTAAGGCTACCGGCATTAGGCTCTGTGCATAGTGTAAGGAAAGCGGAAACATAAATAATACTATTCACTATCATAATATAGGGTGTATATTTTCTTACTTGACCGATACGCTTCGGCCTTCCTAAAAGTTATAATCACTGCGATCGTTTGTCTAGCTCCCGCCATCGATCTTAAACCTTCCCAACACACGGCGTACGACGCAACGTTGGCAGCGTTACGGGTGGAGCGTTGCTCCGGCTATTATCGGTCAAGCTGAGAAAAAAACCCTATACATTTTATTTAGCAAATAATTGAATTCCCTCTTCATCCCCGGGATAGTGTAGTTGGTCAGTGGCTAGGCTAGGCCGAGGATTCGTGGTACAATACCCTGCTGTTCTTTCTCCAGAACGTCTAGATCGACTGTGGGGCCCACTCAGCCACCATTGGGTAGTGAGGGGAGGGGCTCTTTCCCTGGGTTTAAGGCGGCCGTGGAAAAGCTGCATATAGTTCTGACGTTATGAGTTTGTGGAGCTGTACTTTCTCTCCTACATACATCTTTTACTGTGACTTTTATTCTTTAACGTATGTTTAAGTTACGACTTTATTTATAGTCTGCAGACTCCCAGCCTCTTCCGCCGGATATTATTCCCTAAGTGTGTTATCCAACGACACTCAGTTCTGTTAAGATTATTTGGCGTCGGTAATGATTAAGTATGGAGCATTAGTGGAATGGTTCTGACGCCAAGACCGAAATACTCCGAGAAGAACCTGTCCCATTGTCACTTGGTCCACCAAGAATCCTACGTCGACTGGCCTGGGATTGAACCGGGGCCTACCACTAACATCCTGAGCCAAGTAACTTGTATTGACAATTAGATTGGAAATACTGCCAGCCTAGACGGTGTCACACCGCAGACGGTAGTTCTGTTCATAGTCACTGGCATGAGAAGCTCAGATCTCGTAGCAAAGCTTGCATTTGTTTACCATGTCAGACTAGAGAAATTTAATTAGGTAAATGCGAGATGTAGGCAGCAAGATATTAATGTTAAGACCGTATAACACATGTGTGCTTGTAAAGAGATACAAGCATTGTCACGTTTGCAGATCTATATGCATGTCTTAGAAAAACGCGTAAGGTCCTGCAAAGCCAACGTTAAGAGGCCTTCCTTGGATCCCATGCTGAGACAGGCCAGTTAGTTTTACATCTTTACGCCGTAAGGCGTGCATCATATGCGACTTATCCTGGGTGGAATGTGCCACGTGACCTCCATGTTGATTAGATGGGTAGAGCCTGTATATTTTTGCGCCCGATGAATCTCGAAATATTATGAAGCAGTGAATGATATAAACGCGAGTTTGTTAATGCAGTAGATAGTGCCGCTGTCGGTAATTGGGGCCATACCTTTTTAGCGTCAAATGGCTGAATGGTTGCGAGTAAAGAGTTGGAAAGAAAATGGAATGACCCTGTCGTGGTATAATTCAAGGACACAGTCTTGGTGTTTCGCTGGAGGGTTCGAGGAAGACGACGTAAATCCTGGTAGACATTCGAACCCGGCACCGCCGGTTTACAAGTAATACGCGTTATCGCTTGAGCCAAGTCCCTGAGAGGTGTGTGGAAATGTTGGGTGTGCCTCAGCTACAGCAAGGTTAGGTGCATCATGGCTGAGCCCATCACAGTTGGCCCTTGTCTCTGTTAACGGTCCTCCTTGCTGGAGGTGTTGAATGAAGTTTTGCGAGTGGACTGAGCAGTTGGGGAGCGGCATTAATTTTGGAATTAGTACTGTAGGGTGCGACCGCATTAATTTCGCGACTTGAAATGTGTTAAGACTGCCCCGAGTACTGAGTGAGCCTAGTTCAGTATAGAGGACAGGTTTCCTATTTCGGTAGTTCGTTCGAGGTACGAAATTAAAAAAAAAAAACACACTCGTAACAGCAGTAGCTTCTGTTGGCTGTGTAAGAAGTAGTTCTCACAACCAAGTTTTAAGCGTTCAAGAAGGCGACATGTTTTGACCCTTTAGGCCACCCCCAGGCCAATACATGTAATGTAAAGGGTGGAAACATGTCGCCTTATGAAACACTTAAAAACTTGTTTGTGTTGACTACTGCTTCCTTAACCATTAGTCTGATAAACACAACGGATGTCCAACCCCAAAACCGTAGCTTCTTTTTCCTCCGAAGTTTCGACCAGACAGTCCTAAGGATGGTTGAATGTGTGTGTACATTCAGTTAGTAACAGTACTTCCCTCCTATTTAAGTATCGAACGTTCTCGTGTGTATACCTTTGTTATAATATACGTAAACTGTCAGAGATAAAGTAAATTACACTTTTCACTCCTCCTCATTCCCCGCCTCCCCCTCCCCCCTCCCTCCCTCGCGTAGCTCTTCGTACACACACTCATGTTGCGACTGCTATAATACAAAGCTGGTTCATCATTTGATAAAGAAATACAAAGGTTCGGTGCTTGCTGTATGTTGGTGGGCTGCGTTCTCCGGTGCAGGTGCTAGTTATTTATACAGACACTCCAAAATTTATGTTCCTCTTTCTCCCTCTCTGGTCTCTTCCTCCTTCCGACCCCTTGTTCCAGAAAACGTCTCGCATGCGAAGTCGCTGTGGAGCGCACGCACACACACAGTCATCGCTGTAAATGCTGTTCATCGACCGTATGAACCCATGAGGCGTCAAAATGAGGGTGCAGAGGTTACGATTTTCGTCAGGTTATCTCTTTATATATTGCAGCAGTCATGCTTGCACTTCACATTGTGTTCTGCGTGCTGTATAAATAGACTTAATTTTGCTCCATTTTGAAAACGATTTAGGGGAAATTTTTATTTTGTTCGCACAGTAGGCCTACGTACAATGCGCCAATGTGCCATGCAGACCCATTATTCCTTTTTTTTAAAACTTTGTGCGTACAAAACAGATTGGATTTATACAGCTTTACAATAACGTAACAGCGAGTGGAAAGGTAGGACTGTATTTAAATAAATGTGCACTTTACATGGTTTACATGCTGTGATGGTAGTACAGTAGGGTCTCGATTTACGACGGGGTTACGTTCTTGAATATTTGGTTGTAAATCGAATCGAATCGTAAAAGAGTACTATTTAAATGGTTTAAATTGAAATAGGTTCATGAATCCAACAAATTAGTCAAATAATTTTGTAATTTACAATATTTCTTTACATTATGACATTCAGTTTTCATTTAATGAATTAAGTATATAGAAAATTGAACAGATAATTGAAAAAAGTATGAATCAAATCACTTTTTATTTCGTTGAAGAAGGCCCAGGCCGTGGTTCAGAAGACATCAAAGAAGAATGTAACGTCAAGTGTTTTGATTTTTTCTTCTTTTCTGTCTTTTTGATGAACGTCATGGGTGGAAAAATCACAATCAACGAACTGCACTAAAATGGAATAAGAAGAAATACATGCACACCGGAAAAGAGCAAGAAGCGCACTAAGTAGAGAAAGGACGCTGGAGTTGCGACACTGATGCACCACAAGTCGGTAGTGTTCGGTCCGACTGGACAAGGGTCGTAAAAGTGAATCGTCGTAAAACGAACCGTCGCAAAACGAGACCCTACTGTATATTGTACGTAGATACGTGTGTTAGGGAACACTCCGTTACGCGCTTCGTTGGATGATGGAATGTCTAATGAAACGTGTAGAGGAAGCTTCTCCTCACCATCTTCTGACACTGTCCACTTAATCAAGACACAGAATTATTGCACTACCCCAAATTCAGATCTTCTGCGCATCCAGGTACATAGTTCTGGCTAAAACAAAGGGCGTATGTAAGGGTATGGGAGTAAGTACATATACACACACTTATACATACATACATACGAATTGATATTCTGTCGTGTCTCCATATAGTAATAGTAAACATACGTATAGCTACAGATGCGCATGCCAGGTGGCAGTGATTACCAAAAATATCTCGTCATGAAGCAATCGCGAGGCTCCGTGTTTCACTATTGAGGCCTAGACCTTTGTAGATCAAAGCTCCGTCTGTCTACGATTATCAAGCTATCTTTTGAGAACATGCGATGTTGGCGGCGTGACATTCAGTCACATCGTGATTTCCAGACATCCGCCAGCGGCTGCAGCGGATGATTGGAATGCTGCGTGTGTCAATCATAGGTGGAGATTGTCAGAATTGTCCCTTAAAAATTGAGCGGCTCGTTGCTTGTATGCAATAATGTTTTGTATACAAAATGACCAGGTTTGTTTGCTGTTAAATTTTAACTTCATGGAACTCTGGGATTTTATTAGGCCGAAACAAACCAAAATCAGCATTCGTTATGGAACTCCCAATACTGGATTTTACCGTAAAAGTATGTGGGGCTAAGTGTGATCGGCAGTACCTCTGCTTTATGCACTCAATTTAAACACGCAGGAAGATGGGGCAGTTTTGCTACCATTAAGTGAAGTGCCATGCATTAAGCGTTCTACTTTATTTAACTTTCTTTTTCCTTTTAGTATTGTTCCGTCAGTATTTTTGAATTTGGAAAGAGTTTGGTGTTCAAACATGTAGAACACCGGTTTAAAAGCAGTCTTAAATCTTACTGTAAACTAATTTTGTGTTATTGGTATCGGGGAAAAATAACTAGTCTTCGCAGCTCTTCCTTGTTTTTCTGTAATGCTTTAGTTGTGAAATTGGCCACGTGCCTGAAGTACGTAGAAGGAACACCTTCGAGAAATCCGAGAATTCGCCCTTCCTTAGTAAAAAATGAGTTAAAGATAACTTACTGTTCCTGCGTCCAAAGTACCAATTATTTTCGAGTAAAAAGTAGCCTTATTATTAACATTTCAAACGTGGCAACTAAGTTTGAAATTTTTTAAATCGATGTAATGACTCTGTCATCGGTCTCTTCTGTGTTTGTTTCGCGTTCCAGCGGTTGGTGCCCGACTGCGACTCACATCGGGTTTGTTATTTTGGTGGCCGTTTTTTTCATAGTTTTGTCCAATTCCATCAGACGAATGTACTACTGTGGCCTGACACTGATTGGGTTCGAATCCCAGCCAGAACACCCCCACCATGAGAAAAAGGAAGAATACAGTTTTTGACAGTGCCAGGGGCACATATCTCCATTTGCGTCTCGGTTGCCATACCCTACATGGGAAGGAATCCTCCGACCCCCTTAGATTTGAATCATATTCTCTCCAATCGTGACACTTAAGAGTTTCGGACGAGAAACCACGTCTATTAGAATTTTCGCACGGGAGAAAAATATCGCGGCGACACGTTTGTGATTTAAGTCTGATTGAAATACACATGTGACTTCTGCAGTTTTACTCTGTGAGCGATTTGTTCCCACAGAAAACTTAAAATTTAACCGATGTCATTTACGTAATGTCACTTAAAGACTGGTCAGCCGGCGACAATGTAGGCTGTTTCGTTGCCCGACCAGTAGCAGTATTCGAAAAAAACGTTTTGTCAGGGACATCACTCTGAAACAGAGATGAAGAATACGACGGCAGAGTAATAAGGGCAGCAACTCGGTAATTAGTAAGGGAGTGTGAAATAGTCATGGACTGTGAACGGACGTTAGGAGATTAAGGAAGTTGTACGTCTAAACAGGCCCGTAGAATCAAGAGACGGTGGTAATGACACAGGAGACACTCAAACAGTAGTTGGAGCAGACAGTTAGGGAGTCGGTGGTCAAGCATATGTAGTAATCACCTTAGTGTCGGGCGTTGAATCATAACGTTATGTATCATGTTTTCTTTTACATGTGTTTGTAATTGGGTACATTCTACTACAGAATTATAATTCCAACATAGTGATAGGCCTAAGGGTTGTGTACTCTATTTAACAACGTTGTGCTTGCCAACATCAGAGGTAGGTCGCACACCTGATTTGCTACCTTTCCGCCTATGGAAGTTTAAGATGTGAAGGCAAGCATGATCTGTCTCGGATGCTGTAGGTTGCGTAAATAACTTACCGTGGACTGCGACATCGCGAACTGAATGAACCAGAATGATTCTTCATAAACTGATAAGCACTTTGATGCGAGAAATTCTCCGCCTGACGAAACTCGGTTAATTGCCGTGTTCACAACGGCCCTCTGGGGGACCCTGTTGTGAGGCAGCTGAGGTCCATTCTGTTACCTTTACACCCCTTGGAGATCAATTCAGTATTGCCTTCCCCGTACGCTGTTTAACTACGATGTTTTTAGTGGTCTTTTCCATTCAGGTTTTCCGACCAATATCCTGTGTGCTTTTCTAATTTACCCTTGCGTCTTAGATACATGTCCTGCCCATCTTATCTATCCTCCATGGTTTGATCACATGATGACATCTGTTCCAAATATCCTCACTCTGTATTCTTTCCTTAGAATGAGCAACCACATTTCGCCCCCGTGTAAAACATAGGATAAAATGATAGTTGTGTGTTTAGGGGAATGTATCGTGTAGGCTGAGCCATGAAGAATTTATTTTTGGTGCCAGAACGCCTACTGGCTCTCACATAGCAACAGTTTCCGTTACTTCCATCGTAAAGTGACACCATAATGCCGACTTCTACTGTGTCTGTTATGGAAGCAAGAGCGGAGGGACATTATCATATTGAAAGTAATTAGTTATGTAGGCCGACATGATTCGCATCTTTGTATTTGTCCCCGCTTTTGGTCTCGACGGTTTAACGATCTCGAAATGATGGGAGCGAGCAAATATTTGTGATGCGAGATAACGGGGACTGTTAATTTCTCCTCCAAGAGTCTCGTTTATCTAGTTACATTCTCTCTTTTATTTCATTACCTAATCCTGCAGTCTTCCTTGTGCCATATATTTTAATGCATAAATTCCTTCCTTCTTTTTCGTAGGCATTGAGAGAAAATACGGTTTAACATACTCCTTACTACTGGAGAAGAAGGTGAAATAATTCTTAAAATATACGTCAGTCGTACACTTGCACATATTTTCAGGCGAGATACGCGGTATTTAATTAGCAGCGACGAACGGCTTCCCGACAACTGTTGGCTGGCAGAACGTGACACCGACGCCCATCGCGACGTCTAACTAATGTGAGGTTCCACTCCGTTGCAAAATTAAAACTACACGGCTATGTTCATAGACAAATGGCTATTCTATAGGTTGGCCGTGTAGCTTAATAACGTGAGGCGAGTTACTTTAATCTAATGCAGGAAACATGGAATTTTAAGTAGCCGTTGAATTTGTAGGCCTACTGTTAAACACTGCGAAGGTTATTCGTTTTGTAATTGCAGGATGTTCAGATTTGCGACATGTGATTCAAGTATATGTAGTGGCGTTAGATAAGGTTTAGGCACTTTCGTACATTTTACAGTGCCGAGTGGTAACTTTTAAGGTTGTTAATTTTACACTTTCCAGGCATGTCGAAATGTTTTTTTAAACTTGTGCTGTCATTAAAATTAATTAAATATGTACGCTGCTTTCACTAGATGAGCGTATAGGAAATTCCATAATAAGTACGTGCTGCATAATAGAGGAGAACGCGTTGGCGCAGTTGGTTGAGGCACTGCGCTACAACTCGGCAGGTACTTTCGTCCGCATGGCCCTGAGGTCGACTCGGCCTGTAACAGAAAAGAGTACCAGTGGTATCTCCTTGGCGAGGGGGTAAAGGCGGCCAGTGTGTAGGGCTGACAACCATACCACCTTCGTATGTCGATTGTCTATAAATTCTGGGAGCCTTAACCGCTTGGGGTTCTAAGGTCCTGTCAAGGCTTGTAATGGGACAACTTTATATAATAGGCCTGTCATTTAGGCCAGTGTTATTTGCACTAATGCGATGTCGAGGAATAAATACCAACACTAATTGAACGTATAGTGTCACCCGTAAAGGTTACAGCGTGGACTTTTTTTTAGTGGTTGTAATTTAGGAAGTGTATTGCTTTTATAGCGATAATATTGATCCATAAATAATTTTTACGTTATGTAGCAAGGCGGTAACTGTACGTATATCGTAACATGTCGCGTTCGCGTAGTGTTAATACCACCTCACCTAATCCTAACAGCCTCACACCATTTCACTCGGAAGAGACCGTATATTTAATGTTGCCGACAACAATGAAACGTACTTAGGTCTTCATGTGAAGTGTCCAATGTTTTTGCCCCTTTTTAACCAAATATGGAATTTCTCGACAGATTTTGACGCAAGTCTCGGTATCAAATATCACGTAAGTCCGAGCAGTGGGCGCTGCACTGATATGTGTTGAGGGACGGACTAACAGCCTGATTGCATTGCCGTCGACGAAAGAACTTTTTTGGCGATTTATTGTCGCCCACAACAATAAAACGTACTTAGGTCGTAAGTAAAATGCCAGATTTTAACCAAATGTGGGTTTTCTCGAAACATTTTCATAAAAGACCCCAATATCAAATGTCATGGAAATCTGTTCTCCGGGAGCCGCTCTGATACATGCGGACACACGAACGGATGGACGGACGGACGAACGAACGGATGTGATGCGTTATTGGCGCGTTTCGTGACAAAGCGAACGTGGCCAGACGCGAAGTTGCACCAACAAGCCAGATTATAGGTTGAAGAAATCCAACAAGATGCATCTGTATGCATATATTTATTTACTGCTAAATTACTCTACGTGTTTCGGGCGTCCATCGCACCCATCATCAGGTACATAAAACTGTAGTTGCAGCCTCTGGTGCAGATCATACTGTAAAGTACAAAAGTTGAACTTTTCTGCATACAGTTGCATCTTGTTGGATTTCTTCAACCTAGAATTACGATGCCCGGAACTACAAATGTATAAAAAAGCCAGATTATGCTTATCAGTATTGGCTGGTTTAAAAATTACGTGTAGCCGTATGCGCGAAATTAAATTCACAAACATAAGTTTCTCGGAACACATGGCATTAAATTCTTTTTTAATACCGTGTCGTATCGTAACACTTTATTTTGGCATTTGTTGGGGAATGTCATATTCTGTATTCTGGGGTTTCGCAGTTCATATCTTCGCTGCTCTGACAGGCTTAGTGGTGCTCTTGTCGTTTGCGCCCTCTCATGCTTGTTCAGGAACAGTGTCTTAGATTGGACCACGGCCGCTTCTTGCCACGTTCTTGCCCATTCATCAATAACTGATTATCCTGTTATTTGACCTTCTAAACCCCCAACATGCAGGACACGTGTTTCAGTTCCGTGCGTATGTAATCGTTTATATATTGGTGATAATTTTGTGAACCACGTACTGTAGCATAAATAAGTTCTGCATGTTATCCACACAATGTATTTATGTATTTATTATGATTCTTGCAATAAACACCGGTTATTTACATATGCAGACTTAACCAGTTTGTTTTTATGATGGACGCGGACTGTTTTCTGTGAGGTAGGAGTTTTATTTTTATGTATTATTTAGATGAACGTCACTCTTCAAAGCGTTAAAGGCCAACAACTTCTACATGAAATTCCAGTCTTGTTTAGAAAATATAGCTTGTGTATATTTTATCAGGAAAGGCACTCCAGTTGTATTTCATTAGTAACGGGCGAGAACTTAGGACTACATGCACACACTGACTTCACACACAAAGTATCCCTAAGGTGTGACGCAGACACAGACCCAGTACTCCGTCGTCCACTGTGGTATAAACATCAGAATACTACACAGGGATATTACTGCCTTATAATGGCATTGATGTTTGTTTGCGACTGAACATGCAGCTATTAAATAGTGTAAAATACCTTAGTTAATCTACAGTTTATACATTTTAGCAGCATTTTAATTTATTACATTGTAGTTTTGACCTTACATATGCAGGTCTTCGACACCATTTATTATAAATGTATTCCTCTGTAAATGACTGCCCTGAAGATGGCCTTTGATGGTCGATACATGTAGGCAGAGCACCAGAAAATAACAAAAAAAAATTTTTGTGGCTACATGTGCAATTAATTGGATTAAATGTTACATAGGAATTTCGAAGTTCCTAGTTTTGAAGACAGATTGGAAGTAAAAAAACGAACTGTATTCAGTATTCACGTGCTGGTTAATTAACACATTTTAGCTGTTTTGGTGCTGATTCTGGGTTTAACCTTTTGACGCCTAATGTCAACTATAGTGGTCGTACCGCACCGCTAACCTCTAAAGTTGCATTTTATATATTTATTCAACAAATATTGGTACTGAATATTTTAAATATGGTATATACTCTCCGTTTTTTTCTCTTCAAAATGCAGTTTGTTTCATAATTCTAACGTATTTGATTCCTGTATTATTCACATTTTATATACAGGGTGTGCTAAAATTAAAAAAATAATTCC
>Ga0123354_10018954_pt1 | contig 10804 bp, 11 predicted proteins | sample TergutLab28metaG_2_FD_97872 | JGI IMG/M metagenome (GOLD analysis project Ga0123354, IMG submission 97872) | Labiotermes labralis P4 segment gut microbial communities from Petit-Saut dam, French Guiana - Lab288 P4 | ecosystem: Host-associated > Arthropoda: Insects > Digestive system > Gut ... | reverse complement strand
GGCCTTTTCCGTACTGCTTCCAAGCCCTCCAAGACCAACAAATGCCTGGCACCGTACTCGCCCGCAACCGATGGGCTCCGCCGTCGCCCACGAGGTGATTCATCCACGCGATGTATCTTAACCCGGATCCCCCAGTTCATTGCGCTCGCTACGCCACCAATCGACGGATTCAGGTTAACCCGGGTCCACCGATCTGTGGTCCCAATGCGGCGGCGATCAACAGATTCAGACCTGGCCCGAAACCGGAGCCGGTTCGCCTGCCGTTACTTCTTGGACGGTACGCACGCGGTTGTCGTCGTCGAACTCGACTTTGAGACGGCTGCCGTCGGCAAAGCGAAGGGTGACGTCTTGGTCGGACTCTTCGGTGTCCAGTTGGTGCGCGCCGGCGTAGACCATGACGATGTCTCGGTGATCGCCCAGACCATAGGCTAAAGCGCCGGAGATGATCGTGGGTACGGTGAAAGCGGTGGGGGCGTCCATGGTCAAGCGGGGATCTGTCACAACTGTGTAGACCCGTTTTCCAGGAAAGACGCCTGAGAAAATGGCCCCGCCCATCAGCTGGGGACTGGCCACCAGGGCTACTGTCGCCCCAGGAGTCATGCCAAGGTCCAACACCCCTTCCATGGAGAAGGCGGGTGCGGTGTATTCCCACAGCCCGGATTCGGCGCCGAAGTCTTGCAAAGGAAGTGCCCGCTGTACGGCGATGGCTTGGCTGTCCATGCCGGGGCTCGCCCATGCCCACGACCAGACGTTGGTCTCGTCATCCACCCAGCCGAGCAGCGCGAATTGCAGTCTGGAGCCATTGATGGTCAACAACCCTGTGCCCGGATCCATCTCCCAGTGGGAGGAATCCGCGCCCACGACCTGGCTGAGGCGGGACTGGCCCTCCACCAGGAGAGCTGTGTGCGCCGCCGCCCAGGCGTTGAGAAGGGTGTGATCGCCAGTCATGGCGTCTAGTCTAAGTAGTCGCGCAAGACTTGTGAGCGCGAAGGATGTCTCAACTTGGACATTGTCTTCGACTCGATCTGCCGGATTCGCTCCCGGGTGACCCCATAGACCCGCCCGATCTCGTCGAGAGTCTTGGGCTGGCCGTCCGTCAGGCCGAACCTCATCGACACCACTCCGGCTTCCCGCTCTGACAAGGTGTCCAAGACGTCGTGAAGCTGTTCTTGGAGCAGGGAAAAGTTGACCGCATCAGCCGGTACGACCGCTTCAGAGTCCTCGATCAAGTCGCCGAATTCCGAATCGCCGTCCTCGCCCAGCGGCGTGTGCAAGGAGATCGGCTCGCGTCCGTACTTCTGGACTTCGATCACCTTCTCGGGAGTCATGTCCAGTTCGTGCGCCAATTCCTCGGGGCTGGGTTCGCGGCCCAAGTCCTGGAGCATCTGGCGCTGCACGCGTGCCAGCTTGTTGATGACCTCCACCATGTGGACCGGGATCCGGATCGTACGGGCCTGGTCGGCCATGGCGCGGGTGATAGCTTGCTTGATCCACCACGTGGCGTACGTTGAGAACTTGTAGCCCTTGGTGTAGTCGAACTTCTCCACCGCACGGATCAGGCCCAGGTTGCCTTCCTGGATCAGGTCGAGGAAGAGCATCCCGCGGCCCGTGTAGCGCTTCGCCAGCGAGACGACCAGACGCAAGTTAGCCTCTAGCAAATGGTTCTTGGCGCGGCGGCCATCTTCGGCGATCCATTCCAGGTCCACCTGTTCATCTGGAGAGGGAGCCACCTTCGGCTCGTTGAGTTTCTCTTCGGCGAACAGGCCCGCTTCGATTCTCTTGGCCAGGGACACCTCTTGCTCGGCGTTCAGCAAGGCCACCTTGCCGATCTGTTTCAGGTAATCCTTGACTGGATCGGCTGTGGCGCCGGCTGCCAAGACCTGCTGTTCGGGCTCATCGGTCTCGTCCGCATCGGACAGCGAGAACCCCTCGTCTTCGGCCAGTTCGGCCTCAAGTTCGGCTTCTTTCTTGGGCTGAAAGTCGGAGTCGTCGACATCGTCCAAACTGCGCTTCTTGCCGGCGAACCTCAGTTCAATCGCATCGCCGTCTTCAGTCACGTCAAATTCCGCGCCGCCGTCGACGGCTGCCATGACCGCGTCCTCGACAGACGGTTCGACAAAGTCCTCGTCGTCGCCCAAATCGTCCAAAGGCTCGTCTGCCTCGGCGTCCTCATCCTGGATGGGCTCCCCGGCATCCTGGGCTGGGCGCAGTTCGTAGGTCTGTGCGTCCTCGGTGTCGTTCTCGCGACCCGCATCCGCACCGGCTGCCCGCTTGCGCGATTTCGTACCGGAGAAAACGGATGGTTTCTTCATGCCCTCATCTGGGTTGACACTGACCGACACACTCTTACTTGCTATCATCAATAGTCCTTTGTCACTATCGCAGTCATACTTGCACAAGGGTGAAAAAAAACCCGCTCGTGTCAAGCCCGCCTTCAATTATGCATGAGGGTATTCCCGCACGCAAGTCAACACGGCGCATTTTTAACGCCTAATCAGAGTGACATGTTGGAGAAAAAGATGAGGATATCTGGAATGGATGGTGCCGTCAGAGCGTTATCACTTACATACGAAGTCCTGACTCACCGGCCTGCTGATCTGAGCGGCAGAGCACCGGATCAGGGCGATGGACGAAGGAACGAAGATGACCGCCACAACCGGGCACAGCCGGAGCACCGTGATCACTGAGAAAGATGCCATCGGACTGTATCTGGACAGTATTGCCCAACATCAGTTGCTAGATGCCGCCGAAGAAGTCGACCTGGCTTGCACTATGGAAGCCGGAGTCTATGCCGATTATCTCCTCGCACATCCCGAAGTCAAGCGCCCCATGGACGCGACGGACGAGGAACTCGCCTTCATGAGCAGACAAGGAGCGGAAGCAAAACAAAAGTTCATTGGTGCGAACCTGCGCCTGGTCGTGTCCATCGCACGCAAGTACGCCCGCGAGACCTTGTCTTTTCTGGACATCATTCAGGAGGGAAACGTCGGCCTGATCAGAGCGGTGGAAAAGTTCGACTACACCAAAGGTTTCAAGTTCTCCACGTATGCCACCTGGTGGATCCGCCAAACGATTTTCCGGGGAATCGCCTCACAAGGCCATATCGTGAAAATCCCCATCCACGTGGCCGAACAGATCTCTAGAATCGTGTCGACAACCCGTCGCCTGGCAGCAGACCTCGGACACGAGCCGGCTCCCAAACAGATCGCTGAGGAATTGGGCGTCAACGAAGCCGACATCATCGAACTGACCAACTACACCCGGTCGTACGCATCCCTGGACGCCCCACTGGTCGAGGGTGAATCCGTGACACTGGGCGACCTGATCGCCATCAATGAGAAGACCACACCGGACCCCATCGGCTCGGCGTATCCCGCCCAATCACTGGAAGAGTTGCTCGGCGAACTCGACGAACGCTCCGCCGACATCGTCAGACGCCGGTACGGCCTGGTCGACGGCCATCCCAACAGGCTGGCGGAGATCGGGGAACACTGGGGCATCAGCGCCGAGCGAGTACGCCAAATCGAGCGCAAAGCACTGGCTAAGCTGCACACCTTGTCATGGGCGGCGTAGGACCCTGCGAAAGCAGGCGCCCAGAAAGTGATCCTCCCGGCCGGTTACTGTCATCAGACTGACCGGCTGGGAGGGTCCGATCACATACTGGAAAAACGAGCACCCGGAAGGGCGCTGAAACCGGGAGTATCGTCACCTATTTATTGGGTGGACTGGCGAGTGATCCTAGCGGGTGATCAGGGCCACCGGGCAGGCCGAGTGGGCCAGAACGGCTCGCACCGGTCCACCGAGGATCATCGGCCCGCGCTTCTTGACGCCGAGGACTAACAGGTCGACGCTGGATGACTCTTGGATCAACGCGTCGGCCAGGACACCGCGCAGGGAGCGCACGGTGATTTCGACATCGGCGAACTCCTCGCGTACTGGATTGACCATCTGTTCCAACCCGGCCGAGACCCTGGTTTCCCAACTCTTCTCCTGGGCTGTCGTGGCTGGCGCCACCGACGCGATGGTGGCGGGCTGGTAGGGAATGACATGGACCACGGACAAGGTGGCTTGACGTGACCTGGCCTCCTGGGCGGCCCACCGCAAAGGCTTGTCACCCGAGCCACCCATGGCGACAGTGACACGACGATAACGACCGGTCGCCTCAGGGGTGGATGCCGCTGAGATGACAACAAGTGGACACTGGGAGGCGGACACCAACGATGTCGAGGTGGATCCGATGAACATCCTCTCCAAACCAGATGTCGCCCGACGGCCGACGATCAGGATTTCAGCTTCCTTGCTGTATTCGCTCAACACGCCGGTCGAACTGCCGATCGCCACGTCGGTGTGAATCCGCTCAGCGGGGATACCCCGGGTGATGGCGAGGTCCGCGGCCTGCTTGACCGCCGCCTGACCTGCTTCCTTCAGCACCGAAGGATCGTAGATGATCCCCCAGCCGCCTGACATGATTCCGTCATCGACTGCGTTGACGAACCACAGGTCTTCATCCAGACGCAGTGCACGCCCGATTCCGTACCGGGCCGCGCGGATTCCATCTTCCGAACCATCGATTCCAACCAGAATCTTCGGTCTGTCTCCACTCATGAGACCCTCCTTTTACTCAATCAATTCTGCATTTCCTCACGGATCATCGCAAGCTCTCAACACTGGTACGAACGATGATGACGCTCACCTGACGGACATCCGCCGACCCTGTCAGCCTACACTTCCGCAGGGAAAGTTGTCTTGCCTTGGAGACTATCTGCCAACAGATCGTCCACACCGTCGGCCACATTTGTCATTTCAACAATCGCCTGTCTCAGGTGCGCGGGGACGAACGGGGAGGCCAGCACCGACATGGTTGCGATGATCTTGTCGCGGACGAGATAGAACCTCACCCAACGGGCGTGGGCATTGACATCGTTGAGCACTTCAGCTGCCCGGGAACGACCGGTGATGTCGTGGACGAGCACCGAAAACAAGCGTACTTCCTTGCAATCGGGCGGGATGCGGACGAAGATCATCGTCGACCCCACTCGTACTGCGAAATCGCCGTCCTGGTCACGCATGGGGATGACACCGAAGACCTCCGACATTTCTTCGGCCACCGCGGATGCCAGGTGCACCTCATCCAGGGATCCATGGGCCAATGTCTCCTCGAACCCGGAAACGTCCCAACTGTTGGACACGGCGGGTTCCTGGAGAATTTCGGCCAGGACATTGGAGTCGAGAAAGACCGGATGGGTCACCCCGAAAACCTGTCGCAAAACCACCACCACGGCCTGGGCCAACTCTCCGCAATGGTTCTGGTCGACCGTCATGGCGTAACCTTCGTGGCCCGGCACCCAGTCCAGCGATGCCAGGCAGGCCTCCTGCTCGCCAGACAATTTTTCATTGCCAGTCGCCAGCGGCACGAGGGCTGTGATGTGATTCTTGGCTTCCTGGAAGAAGCGGGTGTACCAATGCTCGGCAGAATCCGAGGGGCACAATGTCAAGGGTTCAGTCTCGTCCATCATCGACAAGACTTCCCCCAGCCGCAGCGTGAACCGGCGCCAAGCCTGTTCAACGGAGTGGTCGAAATCAAAGTCGGTACTGATAGTCATCAACCTCACGCTAGCACGGTCGCCGCCACGAGGATAACGAAGACCGAGGCCACAGTGGCCCGGAAGATAGTATCCCGAGCGAAGACCATCCTCACCTCGTACCGGGACGCGATGACGAACAGGTTCTGGGCTGACGGCAGGCAGGACACGACCGTGACGGCTCTGACGGTCGCGGCGTCGAGATGGAGGACCCATGCGGCCAGGGCGTAGGCGATAAGCGGCTGGACAAGGACTTTCAACGACGCCACGAACCACGATTGCCTCTGCTCCGCCCCTTTGGCGGGTTTCGGATCCAGGCAGAGGGAGATCCCGAAGGCGAGCAACATCATGGGGACGGCCACATCGCCCAACATCTGGATAGGGTGGTTGACGAAGTCCGGCAGGGCGAACCAGGACGCCCGCCCATGGATGAGGTTGATTGCCAGGCCGAGCAGGACGCCCAGGGTCAAGGGATTGCGGACGGGCAGGGTCGCGAAGGACGCCACGGAAGGCCGGTTGCCAGTCAGGCGCGCTTTTCGCCAGTCCAGGACGGCCAAGGTCACCGGCTGGAGGATGACCATTTGGACCAGCAGGATCGGCACCACCCAGGTGACGTCTTTGAGGGCGTAGGCGGCGACGGGGATGCCGAGGTTGCCGGCGTTGGAATAGCAGGCCAACATGGCATCGATGGTTGTTTCTGCGCCGTCGCGATGGAACATCGTTTTGCTCACGACGGCGGACAGGATGGCAACGATCACGATGGATCCGTAGGCGGCGATGACCGAATGGGCAAACACCTTGCTCAGATCGGCTTGCACCATGATGGTGAACATCAATGCGGGCGAGGCGACGTACAGGGCCAAGAAACTCATCATCTTGCGGTGGTCGAGACTCAGGGCGCCCACCTTGGCCAACAACCAGCCCAGGCCGATCAGGACCCCGATGGTGAAAAATCCCTGGAGGGCGGGAAGTGCGTTGGTCAGGATCCCCATTTATCTGGTCCTCACTGGCGGGCTCTCGGAGTTTGACCAGTTCGCAGTGGTAGACAATCCGGTCTGTCGGCCATCAAGGGTGAGACACCGACGGCACAGAAACCGACGGCACTAAACCAGAGATGATCTGCGTAGTATCGCATGGGTCCCCTTCTGGTCCATCGCCTGGTGAGCACTCCCATTGTGGCCGAGACCTGGTGTCCATCGGCTGGACTATCGCCAGATGGACCGCTCACCGGGCCAGTTATGACAGGCCCAGGGACGACAATCCAGCCTGAGCAATCGTGATAGTATGCGGGTGACAACACTCCATGTGACAAGGAAGGACCCTGCCACAGTTCGACGGACCAGGACGTGTACACACTCATCTACGCAGGTTGCGCCATCGCACAGGCCGTACTCGCCGTGTTGGCCATCCGGCTGTTCATCAAAGAACGATCGATGACCATGCTGGCATTGATCCTTCCCACTGCGGCCGTCGTCTGGGACAATTCCATGGTCGCTTTGGGGGCCAGCATCGGCGACGGACCACTCCTGGTCGGGCTGAGTTGGCCGCGCTTCATCGGGCATGCGTTGTTCACTCCGGCCTGGATCATCACGGGCATTGGCTTCGCGCAGCGAGCCGGTGCACGATTCTTGCGTAGTCAGGTGATCGACATCGGGCAATGGGTCCTGTACGCCGTGTGTGTCGTCCTCGGACTACTGCGTTCGGTCGTCTTCCTGAAGATGGAGCCTGTCACAGAATCGGGGTTGTTCTACTACCGCAACGCGGGGACCTTCCCCGGCCCCCCATTCGGATCGATCATCATGCTGTTCGTGGTGCTGCTGTGCGGAATCGCCGTGTGGAGATTCGCCAAGACACCATGGATGTTCCTCGGGTCGGTGTACATGCTCATCGTCTCTGTGATCCCGACCGATATAGCAGGATTCGTCTTCTCCAACACCGGCGAAGTGGTCATGGCCGCGAGCCTGGTCGTCACCGGGTACATCCTCCACCGCAGGACATCGCTCAGCCGAACGGCTGACGTGAGTGGTCTGACGTCACCTCTTCAGAACAGCCGTTGATCTCATCGGGTGACAAGATCACAACCTGGTCACCACAGGCCTGGGATCAGCCGGTGAGAGGTCTTCTGGTACGCGGTGTAGGCAGGGCCGAAGACTTCGATCAGCATCTTTTCTTCGACACGGATCCGATAGAGGTACGCGGGAATGAACAGCACAATGACAACGATGAACACCGTCAGATTCCGCATGGCCAGACTGGCTCCGGCGAAGATCAGCAGGTCGGACAAGTACCCCGGGTGTCTGACGTACTGATAAATGCCCGTTGTGACGAGCTGATGGTCTTCCTGCTCGCGCAAAGTCCGTGTGAAGAAGCGCCCAAGCGTGGAGAACGCCACGTACCTGATGATCAGGCCGACGACACCAGCCACGACTCCCACGACACAAGCCCACCCGCCAAGGACCGGGCCGATGGCCAGCCAGTTCCACAGCGGCACCAAGGGGACGATCACGAAAGCCACACCCATCACGATCGAGATCACGGTTGTGCTGCCCTGGTCGAAGTGGGTACGCCCCATGTCCTTCGTGCCCTCTCCACGCCGGACAAAACGCTCAATGACGAAAAAACCGACCAGCAGGACGTACGCGCACAAGTAACTGCCAATCATGGTCGCGGAAGGCATCAAACAAGTCTAGCCTGCATCCAGGGCACCGCACCCCAGTCACACGATCCACTGCAGCGGGGAATCCCGTCACTGTTCGCCGGACTTTGCCGAGGCACGGGCCCGCGTGAACATCTCCAAAGTGAAGGTGTGTTCTCCTATGGTGTCCCAACGCCCGTCATGAGTCAGGATCGCCACCCCGGCGGTTGGGAAGTGCTCGGCCGCCTGTAGTGCGAGGGTCGAAGGCTGAGCAAGGGTGTACACCAGGTCACCAACAGTTGGTTGATGATTGACGATGGCAAGGACAGACAAGGATTCCTCCAGAACGGCGATCTCAGAGATCAGCGAGTCCGACCACGTACCGTACAAGGACCGCCGCGAATCGATCTGCGCAGCCTGGGCTCCCCCGGCACGGGCCTGTTCCCACGTCTGGAGGGTCCGCCGCGCTGGCGAGCACCACACCAGATCGATGGAGTACGGCGCCAGCAACGACCCAACCGCATACGCGTCACGCAACCCGCGCTCAGCCAGTGGCCGCTCAACGTCAGGCACACCCATCCCCCACTCCGACTTCGCGTGGCGGACGATGATGATGGTCTTGATTCCCATCCCGCCAGCCTAGTTGATCCGCTCGCCGGCATATGAATAAACAGTGCCATCAAAGTTGATTACTTGTCCATTGTGATCCTGGCCGTCGACGAGGAATCCGATGATGGCAGCGGCTGCCTGCTCGGGGGTCTTGACGCCCGGACCTTGAATGTGACCGTTCAAGTCAGTGGACGTACCACCGGGTGTGACGGCCAGAATCTGGATCGGGATGTTCTCTGTGGCGAATGCGAGTCCCAACGACTTGGTCATCACATTCAGGGGTGCCTTCGTTGTCTGGTACGCGAAGGTGTTGAAACGCGCGGCTGGTTCGATGGGAATGGACACATTGAGAATAGTCCCGTTATTGGCCGCCAGTACGCCTTTCAGTTGTTTGATGAGTTCGAACGGCCCGAGGAAGTTCACCCGCCAGATGTCGTCCAAGGTCTGCGTGTCGACCTCCCATCCGTACGCCCGCATCGGGTACCCCGGTGTTCCCGCATTGTTGACCAGCAAACCGAGGTCGGAGTAGTCCCGCCGTACGACTTCCGCTGCCTGCCGCACACTGCCCATGTCTGAGACATCGATGACGACCAGATCAGCCACAACCCCTTGCGCACGCAACGCGTGGACAGCCGTCTGCCCACGTTGCTCGTCCCGCGCCCCCACCAGAATGTGATGCCCGCGAGCGCCAAGGTTCTCTGCCATGGCAAAACCAATCCCCTTGTTCGCCCCCGTGATGAATGCAGTGGTCATCTCTCCTCCTTGGCAGCAGTACGTCCCGCCTGTGCGACCTTCCCCCAACCGGGGCCACACGGTTTCTCTCGCGGCAACACAGCTCCCGCTTGTAGAATCTACTCGCTATCGTACCCAGGACTCCCGGATCAGCCAGGAACCGTGAGTACTACTGAGAGAAAGAACCCGCTGATGAAGAACGCGATGAAGACTGTCGTGGCTCTGGTGACCTTGGCCTACGCCGTCGTGATCGTTGCCGGGGCACTCACGTTGCCGGAACGGGTTCCCTCTCATTGGTCGAGCGGGTCCACCCCGGATGCCTGGGGCACGCGCACCCAGTGGGTCGTCACGAGTTCCATACTCGGCGTTGTGATGGCGCTGCTGCTTGGCGGTATTTCGGTGATGACAAGCAGAATAAATTTGAAAGGGAACTGGATCAATCTGCCTAACAAGCAATGGTGGGTGGCGACCCCCGAACGCGAGGCACGCGCACGCGACTTGATGAGCAGCTATATGTGGGGCATCACCGCAGTGGTGATGGCAGTTCTCACGATCGATCAGGTCATGACAATGGTTGCCGCACACAACGCCCAAGGCACACTACCTGGCCATGGCACCGTTATGTGGATGTTGCTCATCGTCTGCGGGATTGCAGTGATCTGGCTCACAGTCAGTATGATCCGCCACTTCCGCCCCGAAACCGACAGCTAAGAGCGACCGGCTCCCCGGATTCCCGCTGATCAGCTCGTGAAGGATGACCCGCCATCTCCCGGGGACTGTTCACCGTCCTGTGTCAACAGCGTGTGAGCGAGGGCAGGTGTCGAAGGAGCAGCCGATCATCGACAACGACTGTGTCAACCGAGCGCGAGCGAGCGTAGGCGTCGAAGGAGCAGCCGGGTGGCCGCCGGTGCGAGACTCTTGCGGGGTTCGCGGGCGGCGAGAAGGAGTTGGGCGGCCTGGTCGAGCACGCCGTTGACATCAGGTTCGCCGTAGTGGGCGTGCATGGCGAGGCCGTCTCCAATGGCGACCAGCATTGCTGCCATCGCGGGTGGGTCCACCCAGTGCTGGATGTAGCCCTCGCTTTGCAGTTCGACGATGAGTGAAGCGATGTAGTCGACCAGTTCGGTGTGAAGGTCGGTCAGAGCTGCGGCCAGTGCTGGGTTGCTGGAGGCGGCTGCCACTGCGTCGGCATAGGCGGCCAGATCGGCTCGGGCGGCGCTGAACGAGCCGATGATGGTGCCCAGGG
>Ga0123354_10018953_pt1 | contig 10804 bp, 9 predicted proteins | sample TergutLab28metaG_2_FD_97872 | JGI IMG/M metagenome (GOLD analysis project Ga0123354, IMG submission 97872) | Labiotermes labralis P4 segment gut microbial communities from Petit-Saut dam, French Guiana - Lab288 P4 | ecosystem: Host-associated > Arthropoda: Insects > Digestive system > Gut ... | reverse complement strand
GCTGTGGGGAACCGTTGCGCTGACCACGTGACACCCCTCTATCCGCAAAAGTTGGCACTAACTTCGCCGACCGGCGGTGGCCGCTCTGTCGGTATAGTTCGCGTGCGGACTAAGGCCACGGAGAAAAAGTCTACATATATTTATCCAAGATCCACTTTAAATAAATAAATAAAGTACTCTCTTAAAAAATTTTCCAAGTGGTATCTTTCTATGAGGATTTTCCGATAAATAAAATTTACGGACATTTCTCATTTCATTAAGAGTACTGCATGTCCAATACATTCCATCACCTTTGGTTTAATCGCACCGACGATGTCAGGTACAAATTGCCACAAATCATGAAATCCCTCATCATTTAAGTTCCTTGTAAAAGCCATTTTAATCACTCCGTTCTCACACCGCCCTTAATCTATTTTCTTCCCTGACGTCCATTTGGAAAGGACGGGAGAAGTTTCCACTATGTGGGTACCGTGACAGCAAATAATGCAAGATGGACACGTGATACTAAATCCACAACTGCCACGGCAAACGCAGCAATCAACAAGAAGAACAGCCATTTTACCAGCAAAGGGACTGAAATTTAAAGAAGAAACTAGCACAGTGCTACACTTGGAGCACAAATTTGTGTGGTGCTGAAACTTCGAAAAGTTCATCAAAGTTTTGAAATGTGGTGCTGGAGACGGATGTAGATCAGTTAGGTCGATTGTGCAAAAAAACGAAGAAATATTACACACAGTCGAGGAGGAATGGAACAAGGTAGGTAAAATACAAAGAAAGCTAACTGGATGCTCACATCTTGCGTAGGAACTGCCTTCTAAAACATGTCATTGAAGAAAAAATAGAGGGAAGAATAGTAGTGACGGGAAGACGAGGAAGAAGACGTAAGAAGCTACTGGATGACCTTAAGGAAACGAAAGGGTAGTGGAAATTGAAAGAGGAAGCACTAGATCGCAGTCTGTTGACAACTCGCTTCCCATTAGGTTATGGACCTATCACAAGACAGACTATGAAATAAGGGAACATCGATTTCAACTTTCGAAACATGTATCTATTTTGTATCAGTTGTAAATAAATAGTTGCCACTATTAAAGTTCCAACCTTTGTATGTACTGGTGCAACACATTCCTAAAGCTGTACTTACCTCTTCCAATAGCCTTGTGACTGCCTCAATGTCATTGTAGGTCTTGGTCATTTGGCTCACTCGATTGCTGCATAGAACTGAAAAAAATAGAACAAAATTATATGTAGAACGTGTGCCTGTTTTTGGTAACGAGTAGTGTTACCGATGTGGTCATACAGTTCAGCCAGTTGCCTACGTGTACAGTACAGACACGTACAGTACACTGTCAAGTTTGCGTTACGCACTGCAGTGGTAATCTGTTGTTTGCGCAAATTATATAGTGCGATACCGTTATAACCGTCAACCCACGTTTCACTACGTATGTTAATGCGCGTTCGCTAAGGTGCGAGCAGCGACTATTGGCTTTCTCACATCTGCCTGTCTGTACGTCCGCATGGAACAACTCGGCTCCCACTGGACGGATATTCATGAAACTTGAGTATTTTTCTAAAATGTGCCGAGAATATTCAAGTTTGAATAAAAACTGACAAGAACAGCGGGGATTTGCGCGATGACGTATGTGCATTTACGACAATACCTCGCTGAATTCTGCTCGGAATGAGATATGTTTTAGACGAAAGTTGTACATAAAATCAAAACACACATTTTTGGTTCCACAACTCTCATTTTTTTTCTGAAAATCGTGCCGTTTATGGGATAATGTGGAAAAACGTGGTACCGCCGGAGAGGCCAAAGATGATACAGGGCGTTTCATAATGTACTCCGGGATTACAAACATTTATTATAGGAAAACCGTAGGACACGTATTTACGAAACCTGCACAGATAGAAGGAACAACTCAAAAATTGTTTTCCCAGTAAGTTGTTTTTTAGTGTATTTCACATTTCTGCCGCTAGGAGATGCGAGTGTATGTAGTGAGAAAATGGCCGCTCCGGGGAAGTAGTAGTTTTGTGTGTTGGAATATCACACGAGTCTGTGCAATGTGCATTTCGTGCAAAGTACGCAAAGGACCCGCCTACAGATAAGACCATTCGCGCGTGGTATAAACAATTTACTGAAACTGGGTGTTACCGATGCACCCATGTTGACGCGTGTGTGGCAAGAACTTGAATATCGTATCGACGTGTGCCGTGTCACCCGTGGTGCACACATCGAAAATATCTAGTTGCCCCCCCCCCAAAAAAAAAAATTTTTCCAGTTTTTCTTTGGCTGTGAGCAATTCCATTAAAGTAAGTCCTTTGGTTTTCTTCTTATGAATGTTGGTAATCACGGAGAACATTATGAAACGCCCTGTAAAATAATACGGCGTTTGCGCATTGCATGCTGGATACCTAAGGCTACAGATCCACTCAAAATATTTAATATTTACTGCTTTTCCACGTCAACAATGGCCACGAAAGCGCGCTTCAATGTAACGTCCATACGCACATTGCTTGCTTTGTTAAGTTCTGTATCAATGTAGCGGATGCTTCCGTCCTTATGGGATGTGGCGCAGCGTCAGTATTTTGTCACCCCATTCCGGACGCAATGTTGCGTCACGATCGTGAGCGTTGTTTCGAAGCCGTGAAGCCGGTGCAGCGACTAGGCTATGCGATGGACGACCGATGATTCGTAGTTCGATTCCTGGGCAGGTGCAAGAGACCTTCTACTACTGCAAAGTGACAAAACCGGCTCTGGGGCAGAACCAGCCTTCTATTCAACTGGTAATGGGTTCATTTCTCCGCTAATGAGTAATAATTGGGTTCGAGTCCTTTCGGTCCCGATGCACCTAGGCCTATATACGGACCCTTTGTGTCCCATAATCTGATGTCAAGTCATGGAAGCCCTGCTCCTTTGGTAAAGTTCCGGAAGGCCCCCAGACTCGGACTCTTTTAATGTCCTCTGGATCCAGGAAGAAGGAACCCAAGTGTATATGTCTCAGTAAAGCCTAAGCTTCACCCTCCCACAAGACGTGGATTGAGGTTTCTTCCTCTGCTCCACACCTCCTACATAAGGGACCGCAACTCAGCCCCATTAAGTGCAGATGTCTTCTCAGGGTGTTATGTCCAGGCGAGGCCAGTAACAGTCCTAGATCAGTGTTTCTCAACCGCCTGCCCGCGGCCCCGTACCGGGCTCTGGCATCAATTATACCGGGCCGCGAGAGGTTCTCATGAAACTTGTCATTTTAGTTTTCTACGCAGTTTTCATGAATGAATGTTTTACAGTGGAAATATTCTGAGGAGAAAAATATTCGTGAATGTGTCGAAAAACTCAGACCCAGATGTTGGCCCCAGGAAACTACAATATGCTACAAGATTTCTTTAGTCCAGTGATTGATAACTAACTTAAATGTAATTTCATATTTGTCAACATGCCACACCGTATACATAAGTGTACTAATACTCTTTATGATTATGCCATAATTAATTATTAATACTCATGTTAGTTTAATGTATGAACTTAAAAAAAATTGAAAGGTATTTATGAGTAAATTTGTTGGGACCGGGCCCTCGTCTTATGAAAAAAGAATTTTCCGGGCCGCGGTCTCACAAAGTTTGAGAAACACTGCCCTAGATTGTGTCCTGTTAAAGAACACATTTCCCCGGTGGTAAAGCGGCAGAGACGTAAAGATAACCATTCACCTTTCCTTCTAATGGCGAGGTTAAGAATGAGCAGATCTGTACCTACCTCGCCTCTATGCTTCCGTGACGGCATAGGAACAAGCATACCTTCATGTAAATGCTTTTATCACCGAAGGGTTGCATAATCAAAGTTGCATATAAATTAGCGTACATAGCAAGCTTTCGTTGTTAACTGAGTGCCAACGTGTAAGGCTCGATTTGCCAGACAATTTTACTGTCGTGAAGAACTCACTTCAGTACTGATGTCGCATGCGGCAAATTTGTGCGACCGTTTACTTAAGAACAGTATTTCACACACACGCGCGCGCACACGCACACACACAGTCTTGTCATGTAACTTCATATCAAACTCCGCGTGTCTAGCTCGGATCAGTCATCAGTTGACCGCTATCAAACAATAAGATAAGACATGTCTATTGGGCCGTGCATCGTCTTGATAGTTGAATAAACATGTTGAGCATTAAATAATGAAATAATAAAGCAAGTGACATCAAGTTGGTCTCTCTTTATTCAACTAATAAGATAAGACCTTTGCACGGCTGGCATTTTGTTGTTTTACGGTCTACAAAAGTTACGTGTTTTCCCACGGTCTATTACATTACGTATTTCAGTGAAAATGCGATGGCACAGTGTCGCTCCCAGCACACAGTTTCGACGCATCCGCCACATTTAAAATACTGACTTAGGGAATTAGATATACGGCGCTGGAGGACGTTCCAACTAAATTTCGTAAAAATCTATCGCGTAGTCCGAATGTTCAAATGGACACACACACACACACACACCACACACACACACACACACACACACACACAGGGGCAGAATAATTGTAAAAAAACCTAGTACTTTTCCTTTTACGGGTGGAAACCTGGATTAAACGTGAGGTGTTGATGTGGTTTCCAGTCGCATACGGGTCACCCGCCCAAAAAAAGTTCCTTCAAAACCTCTGAATATTTACATCAGTAAATACAAAACTACAATGCCTCTTTCGTGAATAAGATCAGATGTGGAAACCACAGTAAGGTAATCCTACTGTGCATAACATTGGCTTCTGTTATTACACCATACATTCAATGAAATGCCGGGAAAAAAGGCAGACCTGAGCACAAACAACAGACCTACCGAAGTCGCCTTCTTTGCCGTCAGTGAGGAACAGACTACGACGAAAAATTCCTATATTCCCAGAGTTTACAACAATGGTAACAGGACATGGGAAACTACGGTCATACCTTCACAGATCTGGACTAATGGATAATCCTATGTGCCCGTGCGAAGAAGAGAAAGAACAAACTGCAAATCGCTTAATATTTCCATGTAAAGAACTATGTACCGAGGAATGAAATGATAAAACAAATAAAAAACACTTGTTGCAATTGGCCTACGATGAATGAAACACTTGTAAATAATTATTTACAAATTTTTGTAAAATTAGTCAAATCCATAGACTCTACAGACCTGTAATGATACGCTACTATAAGAGATAGACAGACAGATCTCAGAGAATGCATGTTAATATTATTAATCGTAAGTTTAGGCGTCAAAATATTATTATCGATGTTATAATGAATCTTCACTATAGTTCTGTTATTATTAAATGTAAAAGTCTATTGTAAAACTAAAGCTTAAGTAATGCAAATCATGCAGTATTATTCTGTAATGGGGTATGCTCTTAATATAAATAAAAACAAACCTACCGAAGTCATATGCTAGGATGTTGGCCGATGCTTCGTGCCTGCAGTTAACAGTTCATGTTTCCGAAATGATATAAACAGTTATGGTGTCGCTATCACGCCGTCAGGCCAGAGGTCACAATACAGTAACAGAATAAAACAGAGAACTACAAGGCTCTTGCACGCTAACTTCGGGTACAAACACACACTAGTTAGGTACCTCATTACATCTGACTCGTTATGACGTAATGAACAATGTGTGAGTCACAAAGTAGTGGGGAGGGAATGTGAATTCATGAACAAGTTCCTAGGTCATTCTAAGAAGCAACTAAAGGTCAACATGAAATGTGAGGTTTACACGTTGAGATTCATGCACACTGTGGATGCTGGACGAATATTTGCACTATAACAGAACAGAGACATGGATTATTTTAGGCGCGTGCGCCTAAGTCGCAAAGGGCGCCTGTACACTACACATTTTTTTAAAAATTATATTTTTCATGAGAGAAAAACGTTTACATTTTAATGCTACATAAAAGATTACTATGGATTTACAATTTGCGAGATATCTCAAATTATCTAACCTTTTAAAGCCTACTGCTTACGTCACGCACCAACAGGTTTAACATTCAACAACTGTACGATCTGCCCACACTGTATTAATGTGTATGCCTCATATAACGACGTTTCGGTCAACGACGGACCGCATATACGAGAGTGGTCCCATAATTTGATAATATTATAATACTTAACATTGTTACAATTGCCTACAGTATTCAGCACAGTAACATGCTGCACAGGTTTGTAGCCTAGGAGCAACAGGCTATACCATATAGCCTAGGTGTGTAGTAGGCTATACTGTCCTGTCTAGGTTTGTGTAAGTACACGTTCGCACAACGACGAAACCATAACGACGCATTTATCAGAACGTATCCCCGTCGATAAGCGACGCATATCTGTATATATGTCTATATGCATTTCATTTTGAGTTTTAAAAATCATTCAAATGCCCGAGGATGGAAAATACGATGGAAACATGTAGCATATATTGACGGAACTAATAAAATATGTTGTGGCTGACGACAGTAAAGATAAAGGTAAAGGTAAATCAGTCCCATTACAGGCCCGAGGTGCCCAGAGGGTTCCAGGAAGTTAAGGTTCCCAGATTACTTGACAATGACCTAGGATGGTGGTAAGGTTGTCAGCCTTACGCACCGGCCGCTTTTTACGCCCAGGAAATACTCCTGGTACTCATTTCTGTTAGAGACTGAGTCGACCCCCAGGGCCATAGTGCGATCGTAAGGATTATGTCAATGAAAAATTCCAATGACACCATCTGGAATCGAACCAGCGACCTTCCGATTTGTAGTACAGCACCTTAACCACTGAGCTACCACGGTCCCCGGCTGATGACAGCACGTATGTAAATTTTACTGTGGTATACCACAATGGGATGAATTCCACAAAAAAAATGAAGACCTAAGTACGCTTACATTGTTGAAACAGCACAAATTATTATGTATCTCGACAACAGTGCAAACATAAACAATTGCTGCGTTTCCATGCTAACAATGAACACTCTTATATTGTTGACAGATACATGCCCGTCAACAATATAAAGGGAGCGCACTGTCGTGTTTCAATCGCAACAATGGTTACGCAACTGCGTCACAATGTTACGTTATACGTACACTGCCAACATTGTTGCTTAAACACTTAGCCTTAACTGTTTGCAATTCTAAATTAACGAACACTTCGCCATATCACTGTCTTTAACCAAAGTAATGCTTGTAACGGATCTCGCAAACAAAAGGGTAACGATCACTCACCTGAAGGAGCCGGGCTGAATCTCAGCCTAGACGACAGGATGCCCAACATTATGGCGTCTATCTATCTAGTTGCATTGCTAAACAAACCGCATTTAAATCAGAACTCCATCACTTTCGGGGTACAGTGGCTTGCTGCGGCTTCTCGACTAATCTGATTTCACATGTCTCCTACAAAAGGTGAACAACCCTCCCGGTATTGATTTCCGGCAGCTCAGCTGAACTGCGCAATACCAACAGCAGTAAAATAACTCGACACCAGAATGGTCACCCCCTAAAGCGCAGCATCTCCTGTATGGACCAGATGCTTCACAGTACTAATCTCTGCATTTTGTCCATACAGGGTATTTATGGATTTGGTATAATTCCATAAATCCTTTGTCGTCCAGTTTGATATCCAAAAATATACAGATTGAGATATATATAATTACAAATTTGCCTGTTGTTTTGTGTGGGAGTGAAATTTGATCTATCACATTGAGGAAGGAACACAGACTGAGGGTGTTTAAGAATAGGGTGCTGAGGAAGATATTTGGGCCCAAGAAGGACGAGGTAACAGGAGTGGAGAAAATTACATAACGAGGAGCTTTATGCTTTGTACTCCTCATCAAATATTACATTCGTGTGCTCAAATCAAGAAGAATGAGCTGGACGGGGCACGTAGCACGTGTGGGGGAGAGGAGAGGTGCATACATGTGTTGGTGGGGAGACCTAAGGGGAAGAGACCACTTGTAAGATCTGGCGTAGATGGGAGAATTTAATTAAAATGGATCATCAAGAAGTGGGATGGGGAAGCCTGGCCTGGATTAATCTGGCTCAGGACAGGGACAGGTTGCGAGCGCTTGTGAGTGCGGTAATGAACCGTCGGAATCCATAACAGGAGGGGAATTTTTGACTAGCTGAGCACCTCTTAGCTTCTCAGAAAGGACTCTGCTCCATGGATCTTAGTAATTTACCAACTTAATGCACAAAATCTTGTTTTATAATAAGTTTATTATATTCCTCTACATGTTTTGAGCACTATGTGCTCATCATCAGGAGGTCAAAATTGTATTATACAGCATCCGGTATCATCACACCTGTAGGGGGCCGTCAGGTGCACAGGTTGACAGAGGACTGTGCACAGGACGGCCACCTACAGGTGTGATGATATCAGATGCTGTATAATACAATTTTGACCCCCTGATGATGAGCACATAGTGCTCGAAACATGTAGAGGTATATAATAAACTTATTACAAAACAAGATTTCGTGCATTAAGTTGGTTAATTACTAAGATTATACTGAGATGCACGGTCAGCAAAACATCAAAATCTGCTCCATGGAGTTAGGTAGGTATAATTTCAGAATAGAGATTATTTACAAAAGCAGACTCGTCTTTGTAAGAAGTCACAGTAAATTTTTTGTGAGGTGAAACAACCATTTTCAAATATTATATAGTGGAATGTCACGTTGAACGGAGTTAATCCACTCTACTGGGCAACATTAACAAACGAAATATCTTAACGTTTTTATGTTTTCGTTGCATCAAGCGAAGGCATACCAGGCATTATGACTGTCGCACATTTCATCTCCGAAACTACCGGACTGATTTCTACTAAATCTGGCACTTGGTTCTCAATAAAATTTACGGAAAAATTTAATTCTGACTCGGCGTCACACCTCAGAAGGCAGTGCTCTTCACAGCTACCGCTGAAAGAATCTACAAATCTCACAACTTGAGTCACTGTTAAGTCTTCTGTGGTGTGACGCCGTGAAGTGCGGCACGTAGCTACCAAACTGTCGGGGAAAACCGGTACTTCCGTCTTCACGGTAACAACTGAACCGCGTCACATCCCGGATGATCTTCGGAGAAGACGTAAGGACGGTAAGGCACCTCGACGGCTGCAAGCGACAGATGACACTGAGAACTTGACTTTCTGAGTTCCAAATGATTACAGTTTGTTACGTTTTACACAATTTGTGCTCAAGTAGATGTAACACACGTCACCAAGGTACGATGACATATCACATCATGGATGCACAAATGCCGAGGGCCTGATCGCCCAGGTGACTAAATTTTGCACTGTGGATCCTCGTATTTCAGCACGATCACTACAGTTATTTTCCTACGTAAAAACGTGTATCTGTTCACATTCACCGAGCAGTAAGCGCCAGATGACAGTGAGATTACAAGGTCACTCCAGAATTGTGCGTCCTCTCTATGGATCCTGCTGCATGTCACACCTGTGGTGTCTCGAACTTGGAGGTGGCTCCTAGACTTTTAGGAAAATTTGTGTACCCCTGGCTTAAGTGACGCTGCAATGTCGCCCGTGAACGAGAAATGTTAAAAAAATTTGGCCAGTTAACATAAACAAATTAATCTCTTCCAGACAGTTTGATATATTGAGATAACAAAGTGAAAAGATAAAAAACACACAATGGCCGATGCTGGTATCTTCAGAAATTATAGGCAAAGGTGGAAAATGTAACACTGTTTGAAACAAGGCTGTCTTCTTGTGCTCTGTCTGTAATTACCCAGTAACATACATAACGACAGCGCAGCAAACTCTAACGTTTGGCATGGCCGCCATGTTGGTACGACAGGGAGTCAGAAGTACGAAGACGTCGAGGTATTCAACGGAATGACATTCGTACGGTTTTGTGAAATATTCGACGTCTACAATGCTGATATCCACAAAAGAACTGCACAGAACCCATAACTGCACGAAACCTAACACAATGACATATATGCCATTAACTGTTACGCACACGAGGTCTGTGCTCTTCTGGGTTGTTAGCAGCGTAACAACCCAGAAGGGCGCAGATCTCATTTACACCGCGGCGGAAGCCTGAAATCATGCTATTGACACCCTAATATTTCAGTAGGTGCCGCGACTCTATATACAAAGGCACACTCAGCTTCACATTGGACCACGTAACTATGGATGTTCTGGGCTCCGAGAATGTTAACTGCCGTAGGCATTTTGTATATTCCATATTCCGAATATGTACAGTGTCGTATGCATTTAAGGTGTTCTGTATTCCGAATATGTATACTGTAGTACGTATTGTGGAAAATCACAGTGTGAGGATTGATAATAGTACCTTCGAGAGGGTGGAAGAGTTTAAATATTTGGGAACGACTTTAACAATCCAAAATTCTATTTGGGAAGAAATAAAGAATAGACTGAGGTCAGGAAATGCTTGCTATCATTCGGTGCAGAATCTTTTGTCTTCCAGGTTGCGGTCCAGGAAATTAAAGATGAAGATATATAGAACTATAATCTTGAATGGTTGTTTTGTATGGGTGTGAAGCTTGGTCGCTGACATTGAGGGAGGAAAGGAAGCTGAGGGTGTTTGAGAATATGGTGTTGAGGAGAATATTTGGACCTAGGAGGCACGAGGTAACGGGGGAATGGAGGAGACTGCATAACGAGGACCTAAGTGATCTGTACTCCTCACCCACTATTGTGCGGGTGATAAAATCGAGAAGAAAGAGATGGGCAGGGCATGTGGCGCGTATGAGGGAGGAGAGGGGGGCGTATAGGGTCTTGGTGGGGAAACCGGAGGGAAAGAGACCACTGGGGAGACCTAGGCGTAGATGGGTGGATAATATTAGGATGG
>Ga0123354_10018952_pt1 | contig 10804 bp, 7 predicted proteins | sample TergutLab28metaG_2_FD_97872 | JGI IMG/M metagenome (GOLD analysis project Ga0123354, IMG submission 97872) | Labiotermes labralis P4 segment gut microbial communities from Petit-Saut dam, French Guiana - Lab288 P4 | ecosystem: Host-associated > Arthropoda: Insects > Digestive system > Gut ... | reverse complement strand
CTGGCCAATATCTCCGTAACCATTGAACTTTGGATATAGGTGTTTTGGGTTATATCGTTATAGTTTGACCTAAGGAACACTCTCCCAAAGTTAGGTCCTTTCCTCCTGGGACACCCTGTATATCGTCGTCCGGCATGACGAATGTGTGAGACACCGATGAAGGTTTCCTTGCTTACGTATACACTTCAGAGCCTTCAGGAAGTGTATGTAGTGCTAGTGCAAAATGAAGTCCCCTTTTATTTTGTCACACAATAGGCCTATTGTTCTCAGTAGTTAAAAAAAAATCGAACTCTCCACAGCTCAACGTCGACTGATTTTTCATTCAAGTGGGCAGAGAATGCGTTTTCTGGGAGCCAAGGACAGAGTTTTTGTACGTAACGTAGATTAATGAGAGTCTTTAAGGCTTAAGGCACTCTCCAAGCATTTGTTTCGGTAGAAGATAGAAACTATGAACACAGAGCTATCAATTATACCTACTGCCTGGGGATTTCAGTTAGCATTATTTGGTGTCCAGCGGCTGGATTTGTTATTAACGATTATAAAGATTTGCGTTTGTTATAATACAAAAAAACACCGGCAGAGTATACCAATGAAAACATTTTTCTTAATGATCAGATATGCTTTGGCTGACCGCAATCCTAAGGAATCAAGTGAACACAAATTTACTTATCTATTCGTATGATCACTGATGATGGCGACACACAGAAATATGGTGGATCGATAATAGATATATTTTAATAGTGTGCTAAATTGGTAATTTATAGCTGAACACTTCTGTGCACCGTCACGGTGTGCGACAATATTCGTAGTTTTTTGTCTGAATTTCCGATTGTAAACATTTTATAGAATGTATTTTAATAACTGCAAATTGCATATGTGCCCTTCTGTCTTACACAGTACGAAATACGATTGGTGTTTTAGGGTTTTGACCAGCCTGTAGAATAGGCCACACGAATATTGTGCTAGACTTAAAGCACACGTGTGTATTGACTGTGTGTGTGTGTGTGTGTGTGTATACATGCATAAATACATGTGGGCCGAGTAGCTCAGTCGGTATAGCTACTGACTACGGGCTGGACGGTCCGGGATCGAATCCCGGTGGGGACGAGATTTTCCGCCCGTCCAGACAGCCCTGGGGCCCACCCAGCCTCCTGTAAAACGGGTACCGGGTCTTTCCCGGGTGTAAAGTGCGGCCGGGGCGTGCTGCTGACCACTCACCCCCTTCTAGTGCCGCGGTTATGGAAGAGTAGAGCTATACCTCTACCCACCCTCTGGACCACACCGGGCCTGTAACGGGATCACTTTACCTTTTTTACATATATACGCACATACATATACACATACATACGTACGTGCGTACATACACACATACGTACATACATACGTATATACATACGCACATACATACATACGTACGTACGTACATACATACATACATATATACGTACATACTTACATACGTACATACATACATACATACATACATACATACATACATACATACATACATACACACATACATACACACACACACACATACATACATAAATACACACACACACACACACACACACACATACATACATACATAAATACATACATACACACATACATACATACACACACACATACATACATAAATACACACACATACACACACACACACATACATACATACACACACACATACATACATAAATACACACACATACACACACACACACACACACACATACATACATACATACCCAAAAAGAACCTTGTGTGAGACTGTAGTAGAGATAATACTGCCGGCCCTCTCCGTAGACATCAAGGCCGAAAGTCACTTCCAGAACCGGTGCTTTCCACATCGATATGTGAACATAAACCTTAGAGCGTGAGTGCTTATGTTTCCGTACCAGAACACAGAAGTTACAGATAAACGTCTTTAAATAAAGATTGATATCTTACATTCTGCTTGCAGTGGTTGGCGTATGTGACAATAATTACTGCACCTTTCGTTGGTTCAAGTTCACATCGCTAAATTTCCAGCATGTTTAGGCTAGTAATAATTGACACCCTCAATCAAACGCTGACACAAAGATGCATTTGTATACTAAACCATATTATTGTCATCTGGATAATATTTGTTCAGTGCTACAGTAGAAGCGAAAGGTTGAATTATCAAGACCTGATATGACACAATTAGTTCTATGAAAATTAGGATGAAATTGTATTTTATATTTGTGTTTGTGTTTGTGTCCAAACATCTAAAGCCACAATTTGTCTTCGATATTGTCGAAGGAAGCTGAATTTATTCCTAAAGCATCCAGTGTGGTGTTCTCTAACATTACTTTCGAATCCCCTACCAAACATTAACCCATCAATTCTGTACGCACATTTATCACATAATTTGTGCGCTACATACAAGTAAGAACATCACAATTACTCTTCTATTTGATTTTTCACAACTGATCATTAATAATGTACATTTTCTGCCCAAATGATTTGGTGATTATTCGTTTGTCTAATTTGTTCGAAGTGGACTATTGCCTATCCCTTTGATTTTCTGTCTGCCTACTTGTTTGTCTGTCTGTCTGACCAACTTGTGTTTGATCACCGAAAAAATTGTTCAACAGTCAAAATTTCTGAGCTTTTATTCGAGAAGACGTGGGCTGCATAAGAAAAATAGCTGAACCTCAAAATCAAGTCTGGCAGAAATTTGAAGTATTCATATCCTCTGTTACATGTGCGGAGGACGACCTCTCAACCGGCGTTTTTGGTAATAAAATTCGTGACTATGCAGTTCAGAATCTCAATGAATGTTTGTAAAGAGATTGTATGGTATACTCTCTACACTGGCTAGTCTGACGGCTGGACGCCTTTGGAATCATGGTCCTCAAATTCGAAAAAAGACAAAAACGTTTATTGCAGTTATGAGGTTCACGCAACACCCCCCCCCCCAGGTAATTAACAGTACTCAGTCAGTCAGTGATAGAAGGTAACTTGTGATCTCGTCTAATACTGAGGTTGAATGTAAGTGGAGTTCTACCTCCACGCGCCCTTAATGTCTTCGTACAGGGTAAAGGAACATTACTGTTAGTAACATCAGTAGTTGATATGCAGAGACGATAAATGAAGCAAGAAAATTCGCGCTGAAGACATTTCTGTACTCATTGCAGGCCACAGTATCCAAGGTCCGTTTGTGTGTGTGTGACTTAATATTTCCCATATTTTTGGATTTAAGTAAATGTGGTAACAAGAGAGCGAAGAAACTGCACACTTTTCTTCCCCCTGGCACAGCACATCCCAGTGGACAAGGGCCTCATTATTGTCGATGCTTCACGATCACACTCAGGCACACCACACTCGGTAGGGACTCCTCTGGACGAGTGATCAGCCCATCGCAGAGACCCCTACCTGCAACGCAGAAAAGAGAGAGACTTCCATGCCCGCCGGCAGGATTCGATCCCACAATCCCAGCAAGCGAGTGACCGCAGACTCACACCTTAGACCGTGCGGCCACCGGGATCGGCAAAAAGATTACAGTGACAAACTTTATGTACAATATGTACTCAGCACCTCATATTGTTACGGTAATTAATTACGAGCAATAACATGAACTGGGAATGTATTCAACACACAAGTAAATGAAACATTTAGTTGAAAACCTGAATGATGAAGACCAATAAGGAGAATTAAGCATAAATAAAGTACAGTTGTGATAAAGATTTGACAGAAATAGCTTATTAATATTATGGACTTAATTATTATGAATATAGTTATGGGTAGGTTAATTAAAGCTCTGACTTATAAGAAAGAAGGGATTTTAGATTATTTTAGCTACTATTACGTTGTCTTAGTTCAGTACGTTCCATGGTGTCATTTGGTTAGTAGTAGAAAGAATGGTTACATCGCTCTCAGTTACCATTCCAGACAATGCACTATATTCATAATTAGTCATCATCCATCAACGCCATTTATTCCACATACTGACAGCGTCGCTCGATTAACTACAGACTATTAGAAAATATAGATCCCAATGACGGCAGATATCTTTCTGATTTGGATTGATTTTTACAGGAAAACTGAGTACTTCTCAGTATATAAGAATAATAGTGATTTTTCAACAATATGCGGTAATTAGTGCGTATATTTTCATGATGTCAGAGCAACGGATTAAAAACAAGAAATAGTGGTGGAAGAGGTTAAAATTAAATGCCTGTAATATAGCCATGCCCAATTAAAACTGATGATTGATTGTAAATGAGAAATCTACCATCTCCCCACTGGCTTCGAAAATGCGCAAAATGTGCCCTTAAATATAAAAGCGAACAGGGGTGGAGAGACGGCGAATCTTTCGTCTTTGTAACTGAGAATTAAATGGCGTGTCAATTAGAGGTATGAAGGGGCACTGCAATTTGTAAAGAGTTCGTTATTTCGCGACTCAACTCCTCTGCTTTTTGCTGATTTTGTACGTAATGTACGCAAAAAAGAAATGGGAAGAAAATTAATTAACACTCCCCTTTGCTAGCTTATTGAATTGCACATGACAACTGCGTGATTCGTGTTTAGTTTTACGTTTGAAACTATTCATACAGATGGTGAATATGGGAAGTTTAAAGGTGAAATTTGGATCGTAATTGCACTTTTTCAATGACCAGGACGAAGAAAAGTTGTGGGAATTTCAACCCATAGATTGAAATTCAGCCTTCTGGAAACAGTGCAGGTTGCAAGCAAGGTTTCCTCATTAGTGGAAAGTAAGCATAATCATTTGTCCTTATTTTGGCACAGGCACAACACTCAGCTTGAAGAATTCAGAAGAAGGAATTTAAACTGAAGTACAAGGGATTTATAAAAACTTAAAGCTTAACTTAGTTACTGGTGACTTCTTAAGGAACGCCAATGAGAAACTTCTTATAATTGACTTAAGAATCATAATTTCCTGCAAATGGTTCTTGTCTTATGCTGAAATCATCAGGGTTGTCATTTGGTGAATTTAAACTGATTGAAATGTTAAACAAATAATTTCTTTTAACAAAGACAGACAGAGATAATCCAAGAGCGTTATGCCAAAGGCTTTTTTAATGAATAAACATATCCGAAAAAATCAAGATATTTTTTACCTGTGTCAGAAATTCTGAGGACGATGAAATGATATATGATGCAAAGGAATCGGTTATTTAATATCCTTTGTCAACTGCTTGAGTTATACAGTGGAGTGTCAGAAGCTATGTGGATATGATGAGAACGACACTGGCTGGTACTCCACTGTAACCCTTGAAGTGTCAACATCGATGGGATGGACCTTATAACGCGTAGAGAAAGTGCCAGAGTATGTTCTGTCGGTCCCCTCTACAACATTTAGGATAGCTTCAATAAGGAAGAGAAAATTCGTCATTCTTGGAGAGATCATTTTTGACTGTAACACAGCACTCACATAAGATTTAAAGTTTTATAGTAATCAGACTGAAAATTCAAGTGGTATTGGGAGAAACTGGGGAAAATTATGAATTCCCTCATAACCAGAGATATAATATACTCCATTTAACACAACCCATATTTATTAATAGAATCAATTACATGTTTAGGCTAATATGTAACCATAGTCGGGCCGATCTAAAAAGAATACAAAAAGTGTTCACGCCTGCAGCTGTGAAAATTTTCCTTTTACTTTTTATTTTATTCAATTTCACGATCAGTCTCGTGATCTGGATGGATCACCTTCAGAATTCCCTGAATCATAACAACTGATCATCAGAACGAGTTTTGAAATTGGGGTTTCCAAGCTGGAAGCCTTAATACTGACTTCTAGAAGGCGATATTAGACACTCAGTTTATAAAAACAGTAGAATTTAAGCTTTTATTACTTGCATAACACAATTAGTCAGCTGTTGCAAAAGAGAGGATTTCACTACATATTGTTTGGTTTACTGAGGTTTGTCGGTTGGACAGAATCATTTGGGTTAGAAAGACATAGAATCCTAATATGGTGACTTGCAATAAGCAACGTATATCACTTGTCTAGTGATTTCAGAGAACCGGATAGAAAGACGACATTAATTGTTGCAAGACGTAAAAATAATAATTAGAGGTCTTGACTCAGACCAGTGAAAATATTAATACGCGACGATTCTTTTAAACACAAAATTAAAACTATGAATTATCAATTAACAATATCTTCTTGTAGATCCTAACACAAAACATCTTTATGTAAAAACTATTGTAAACTTCCTGCCTCTAAAGACAAATATATTTTGAAACTGTATAACATTTTTGTAAACCTACGTAATGCGTATTGCTGGTAAGTTCCGCGCTGTGTGTAGCTTAAAAAATATACAAGTCTTTACAAGTTTATTCCGTAAAAATTACGATTTATTTATTTGATACACGTTACTGTTAGATCCGAAGAAAAACCTGTCCCACTGCTGCCTTATCCAACATGTGGGATTTGTGTTAAACAAAGGGGCAACGAAGAAATTTTCGCACCAAATGTGTCGGTTTTCTCCACCAGTAACACATCCTTCCATTCATCTACTATCAACACTACACAATCTTAGCGAATGACAGCATCATTCAACAGAACATGTCTCTGTTGTACAAATGTAGTCTGAGTCGTAGTGCAAAGTATCGTAGTATCGTAGTGGGATTTAAGAACGTAACAAGGAAGCCGATAGAATTCATGAAAACTTCTTCTTCCTTGCACAAGTCTTACAATTGTATTTATATTATTACTATTCTGTTTTTTGTGAAAATAAGTTATTGTTTAAATACGTTAGTTTTATGGGAAACTACTTAAGAGTTTTGACTTTCAAACATGAATTCTTATAACAACGAACAAAAGCTTGGATCTGACCTGGAATTTGACGCGTTTTCCCAGTTTAGTGATTACTGTTTCAACCACTACTTTCAGCTTACAATTTCAGCATTGTACCAAGATAGTGTGTGTATTGTTTCGTACGATTCTTACAATCAACCCCTGTTATTTTCGGAAAAAACATTAACTGATAGGGTGTTCTTTACTGCAGACGCCGGATCTTTGCTGTATGCCGTAGCAAATGAATTTTTAAACAAATAAGTTACAATAATTTAAAACCCGTACATTGGCTCAGGCGTTTAATTGTCGACCTCCCACCACGAAGGTCAGGGCTCAAACTCAGGCCACTTCAGGCGGGATTTATGGTAAGATGAGTCCCTCTGGGACTGGAAATTTTTTAGTACTTCTGCTTTCTTTGTTAGTATTGTATCTTTCGTAACAATGCTGCATATTGATTATCATCTTTATGGTATTCTTATCTGAAAGAAAAGCGGGCGAAGACCGGGGAACGTCTGACTGATCAGTATCGTTTAGAGTTCTCCTTCTTAATTCTGTTAACGTGTAATTATTGACTACATGATAAATCATGATACAGAGAATTGTACTGACGTGACGAATCACCGTATTGTAAACGTCTATCAAGATTTGACTGAAAACGCTTTGCGAAAGTGACATATTATTATTTTTTTTTTTCAAATTGCCGGACAATACAAAGTTAAATTCTTTCAACACCACCAGTTCGTATCTGTCGCAGGAGTACAACAGACGGGTCGCTAGCGCACGCATGTGCCGATTGCGCAAGTCTGGGCAGAGAGGGCTGCTGCATCTCCCGTCGTGGCGAGCGTGTCCTCTGTAAATGCTCAGCGACTCAGTTGATTCCTGTCTGTGGCTAACTCAACAGCCGAACAAGTGACACACTACGGACGTGTGCAAAAGAGAGACAGAGAGAGGGGGAAATAGCAGCGACAATATAACGGACACAACGCGTATATTCTAACAACTGCTGCTTCTGTTGTAGTTCTCTTGTATTGTGCGAAAGAGAGGGAAGACTCTGACACACCCTGTTGTTTAGAATCGTGTAATTCAGCCGATTCAGACTTAGTTGAATGGAAATAGACACCAATAAGAGGGAAACAACATGACCTCAATTTATATTGTTTTAGATTTTAAAATTTAAGAACCGTGAAGTGTTATAAATTGACGAGTTCGAGCAGTTGTATTTACTAAACTTCAGAAAACAAAAAAAGGTTTTTAAAACACTTTAAAAATGCTCTCGCCCTTTAAGACAACTACACGTTTGTAATCAACGTGTTTTGAAATCTTCTGTAGTTTATTTACATCATAATTTTCAGTATTGTGCAGAATAAAAAAAAATGAACGTATCATAGTTGGATATTTAGTGTGTTTTGTGAGTTTTGTGTGTGTTTTCGTCTCTTTAAGTGTTAAGTGAGTGTCGTCCAGAGAAAGAAGGAAACATCATTTTGCCTCTGGTTAGGACTCAGTACATCAGATACTTCCAGCTAACAGTAAATATTAAGCAGCATTGGGTGATCAAACAGCAATGAATTGTTCACGGATGACAGTGGAGTTAATTTCTCTCATCCTGACCCTCATTTCAACAAGTAAGTGCCAACTTCCGTGGAGCCTCTCATTATTATTATTATCATTATTATTGCGCATGTTAAGGCCAGCTATTATATACTCAAATGACCTTTAACTTTCATTTTATGACCGACTTAATCGCTCGATTATCTTATAAGTAATTGGTCAGACTGCGAGCCCAGCCCACAAACTGTACAGTCACGCCACACCATGAAAGTGACTTATAATATTTTAGTGTCCAAGTAATTCGGATGACTCAGGACTTGCTAATACCGAAGCTTCGAAACTAGCGGCTGTATTTTGCTTTGACTGTTTGGGGGTGTGGCTGAGTGACTGATATTGCAGTTCTAGGCACGGCAGGTAAATTGACGTGAATTTACGGGCTGTACAGCAGTTGCTAGGTATGAGATTTACACAGACTGACAGTCACTATAATTGTGACGATACCCATGTAATTCGTTATTTACAAAAATAGTAATCGCAGTACGTGTTTCTAAGTCTAATATGGGCTGTCTGTCAAAGAAATCCGTTTTTGCTAATTCTCTCTTGACTTGTTGATACATGCTGAGGTGATCAGTCAGTTCGAACGCCTTCCGTTCAGATCCATCACTTTCATTACCGTATTCACAATATATCATCCATGGTCTCTGCACGGAGCCAGATTAACCCAATCTAGAACATAATCCCTTTCTTTGCTTTCAATGTTAATATTTTTCCACCTGTCTACTGTTGGTCTTCAAACCGGGTTATTTTAGTCAGTTTTCGGGTACAACTTCTTAGACAATTCCCATCGCTAGCATATGTGATGTATTGCTAAGCCATCTTATCTTCTTCTGTATGTACGCCATAAGAATAATTACTGAATGGCACAGATCACACTCCTTTGTTCTGATGCAGTCACAGAGACTTCCTTCCTTTTAGTGTGCTGTAAAAAAATGGATAAAATTTCATGATGACAGGCTGTCTTATGAAACCTAATTAGAGCGTTACGTTTTTAACAGTTTGCAACCAATCGTTTGCTGTATTGACTGGTAACTAAAAATGTTTATAAACGTCTAACATAACCTCGGAAACTGGAATAATTTTTATGCTAAATTTGATGATTGATGTGGCATTAAATAACGTTCCTTCAAATATCCGCTATTGTGAATATTTTCTATGATCCTTAAGTATCACAAAAAGTGCTTTGTCGATGAGCCCCTTCTTCCAAAGTTACTCAGTGCTACTGCTGAAAGAAATTTACTGGTTGCGGTAACTTGCTTGGCGAGGAGGCTTCTGGGTATTCTGCAAAATGTCTTTTAATCTTTTGACGCCTAATGTCAACTATAGTGGTCGTACCGCACCGCTAACATGTAAAGTTTCATTTTATATATTTATTCAACAAATATAGGTAAGTGAATATTTTAAATATGGCATATTCTCTCCGTTTTTTCTATTCAAAATGCAGTTTGTTTCATAATTCTAATGTATTTGGTTCCTGTATTATTCACATTTTATATACAGAGTGTGCTAAAATTTAAAAAAAATAATTCCGGCACCAAAAGGTTAAGCTCGTTTGTATTAGTCGCCAAAAGCGCCTGTTAGCTTCGTCATATCCGTCCGTCTGTTTGTCGTTATTTCCGTGCGTATCAGCGTGGTTCGCACTGGACGGATTATTATGAAATTTGATATTGGCACTTATGAAAATTTGTCGAGGAAAATAAAAATTTGGTTAAAATCCGACAAAAAGTGGGACAAGTGCAGAAGACTCAATTACAATTCAGTACAGCCGTCGACATGAATTGGTTATAAGACATGAATGTGCAACATTCAATCTTTTGTTTTATTGACAAAGACATTGCTGTATTTGTATTTCAGCAGTGTTTATGGAAAGTGCCACAATGCTACATTATATCTCTACTGCCCTCCTTTCTGTTTATGAAAGCTCATGTCTTGTGTGCGTCTCTGTGAACGTAACTGTCTTCTGAAATATGATGCCGTATGATCTGGTAGAAACTTGCAAACAATTTTGAGAACCCGTCTTTTCCATATTCAGGGTAAATGATTGACCAGCAGGTTTTTCTGTTACGTGGGTTAATTGCAACCGGACAGAACGGTATGAATTTCATAAGACTTGCGATTCTTAATTTATTTAGCGTTGTTAACTGCTAAATTTACGGTAACCTTAGGCTATTTGACACATTAATTTTTTTCACACGTGCTGTGTGTGTGTGTGTGTGTGGTGTGTGCGTGTGTGTGTGTGAGTGTGTGTGTGTGTGTGGTGTGTGTGTGAGGTGTGTGTGTGTGTGTGTGTGTGGTGTGTGAGTGTGTGTGTGTGTGTGTGGTGTGTGTGTGTGTGGTGTGTGTGGTGTGTGGTGTGTGTGTGTGGTGTGTGTGTGTGTGGTGTGTGTGTATGTGGTGTGTGTG
>Ga0123354_10018951_pt1 | contig 10804 bp, 11 predicted proteins | sample TergutLab28metaG_2_FD_97872 | JGI IMG/M metagenome (GOLD analysis project Ga0123354, IMG submission 97872) | Labiotermes labralis P4 segment gut microbial communities from Petit-Saut dam, French Guiana - Lab288 P4 | ecosystem: Host-associated > Arthropoda: Insects > Digestive system > Gut ... | reverse complement strand
AGCTAGTCAAGAAATTCCCCGCATTTCACGGAACCCGAAGGTTCATTACCGCACTCACAAGCGTTCGCCACCTGTCTCTATCCTGGGCCAGCCCAATCCAGTCTATATACCCACATCCCACCTCCTGGAGATCCATCTTAATATTATCCACCCATCCATGCCTAAGTCTCCCCAGTGGTCTCTTTCCCTCCGGTTTCCCCACCAAGACCCTATACACCCTCCCCCTCCTCACCCATACGCTCCACATGCCCAGCCCATCTCATTCTTCTCGATTTTATCACCTGCACAATATTGGGTGAGGAGTACAAATCATTTAGCTCCTCGTTATGCAATCACTTCCATTCCCCCGTTACCTCGTCCCTCCTAGGTCCAAATATTCTCCTCAACATCATGTTTTCAAACACCCTCAGCTTCCTTTCCTCCCGCAACGTCAATGACCAAGTTTCACACCCATACAAAACAGCAGGCAAAATTATACTTCTATATATCTTGATCTTTAAATTTTTGATAGCAACCTGGAAGACAAAAGATTCTGCACCGAATGACAGCAATCATTTCCTGATCTCAATCTGCTCCTAATTTCTTCCACAATAGAATTTTGATTTGTTAAAGTTGTTCCCAAATATTTAAACTCCTCCACTCTCCCGAACACCTCAGATAACACCCTTCTCATATTCACCTGAACTCAAGAACAGAATTTTTTTACAAATGCATCATCTAAAGAATGTAGGTGGGCAAGAGGTTGTCGTGTTGCTCGGTGAGCGCTGGTCCCCCCCAAGCACAGCGAAGGAGCGTAGTACCTTCCTCTTCTAGGGTTAAACGATAGAAGAACAACACTTGACCGTTAAAGATAAATGCCACAGAAGACAGACCCACTGACACAGTGTCACATCCCAAGAGACCCAATCCTCAGCTGCACTCCTACGAGAACATCAAATCTCACTGAATGAAAGTGTCTATCACTTATGCGCATACCTATCAGCAAACCTGCTTGAATGTGATTCTAATAAAAAATGGCAGATTATTCAAAAATGCTGGGTCATACAGTAACATGAAAATAGATTTCCAGTGGTATAGGATATGGCAGTATGAACTAGATTCATCTTGCCCACAACAGAAACCCACATTTGGATCTGTGAACACAATAATGAGCCTTCAGATTTCATGAAGATGATCTGAGGTACAGTGAGGCACAGTGAGGTGTGGTCCTAATGGCCTCTCCAGAAGCAGCCCAGCTGCATGCAGTCAGTTTCATACCTTACAACAACCACTTAAAGTCCACTGGTGACTACACCGGTGTAAACCAGCTGATGTAACATTAAGAAATGGCATTTTGTCACACTGTGGGTGCATGTGTGCATGGACAAGTGCATTACACGTGTGTGCACATGTGGGGGATGTTCTTTTTCAGATGGTTCTTGCAACACATATAGATCACATCTCCAAACAAAATTAAGTGGTTGGTCTTTGTAAACAGAAAGACCATGTTCTCTGTAAGGTAGGAACTGAAGTTTTGCATACTATTTAGATGAAAATCAGTTAAAATGAACAAAACTGTCCAAGCAAGATTCAAACCCATATATTCTGGCTATAACTCCTTAAAAAGGAATGGTAAAACCCCTTGTCATCAAGTTTCCATATTAACAGTAAATGGATGCCACAAGGAAGTAATATAAAATCCGTACCAAGAAGAGTCGTGAGCGGATATTCTGGATCTCCTGTTTCCTCTCCTGTCGCTGCTCCTCTCGCCAAGCAGTCTGGCCACTCTCCCACCTGTGGGCATTGTCCTTTGCATTAATACATTAGCATGAAGACACCCAACAGTGTTAGAAAACTTGCCAGACAGTACAATGAAAACCATGAAATGGAAGTCTTCAAGAATGAGTTGTATTGCTGAATGCAACATTACATGGCAACAGTTTCCACATTCTGCTCACAGAATGCATCCATGTATTGTATGTGGATGTCAGAATAATGGCAATTACTGATTGGTTTCTGCACCCCCCAGACACAATGTTTCCTGCAAGGTATTAACTAAATAAATCTTTCAACACAATACAGGTTAACCTTTTGGCACCGGAATTATTTTCTAAATTTTAGCACACCCTGTATATAAAATGTGAATAATACAGGAACCAAATACTTTAGAATTATGAAACAAACTGCATTTTGAAGAGAAAAAAACGGAGAGTATAGACTGTGTTTAAAATATTCAGTACCTATATTTGTTGAATAAATATATAAAATGCAACTTTAGAGGTTAGCGGTGCGGTACGACCACTATAGTTGACATTAGGCGTCAAAAGGTTAATCTCATAATGTGAAGTGTTTACTGTCTATGGATTAGACGTGTCAGTAGGTCAGGCCATGACATCAAATGACAGGATAACTGCTGAATAACGAATTGTACAGGGATGTCCAAAAAAGCAGTGAGTCAGTGTCCTTGCATTTCTGTGCACATCGTGAGGAAATGCATGCAAACGGCCACACTGCGGACTGGGGTTTGAATTCATGGCTGTCAACATACAAAGCAGACTGCTGCAAAAATTAGCTGTTTGTTTCTTGTTGCTTCTGATGATGCAGGTGTTCTTATTACTCTTGGATTCTTTCTGTTCTGTTTGTTACCCCTGTTTATACTCCTGTTATTTTTGTCATTGTCTTCATCACATGTACAGCAGAATTGATGCTTTAGTTCATCAAGTATACAGTAGAAGTGATGCTTTAGTTGTTCATCATATGTACAGCAAAAGTAACGCTTTAGTTCTTCATCATATATACATCAGAAGTGATACTCTAGTTCTTCACCATATGTACAGCAGAAGTGATGCTTTAGTTCTTCATCACATGTAGAGCAGAAGTGATAGTTTATTTCTTCATCATATGTACAGCAGAAGTGATGCTTTAGTTCTTCATCACATGTAGAGCAGAAGTGATAGTTTATTTCTTCATCATATGTACAGCAGAAGTGATGCTTTAGTTCTTCATCACATGTACAGCAGAAGTGATGTTTTAGTTCTTCATCACATGTACAGCAGAAGTGATGCTTTAGTTCTTCGTCACATGTACAGCAGAAGTGATGCTTTAGTTCATCACATGTACAGCAGAAGTGATGTTTTAGCTCTTCATCACATGTACAGCAGAAGTGATGCTTTAGTTCATTCATCACATGTACAGCAGAAGTGATGCTTTAGTTCATCATACGTACAGCAGAAGTGATGCTTTAGTTCTTCATCATATGTACAGCAGAAGTGATACTTTAGTTCAAAACTGTAATTAATTATCTACCATACAGTAAAATCAAATAATTTAACTGATGTATGATTATTTACAGTCTGAACCAAGAATTAACTGAAGATATGAAATCCTTACACTTGTTTCTTTGTTTTTCTTGTTTCCTTAAATTTTTTTTGGGGGGGGGGGGGGGGGGGGGGGGATGATTTCTGAAAAAAAAAATCTTGCCATCAGATCCTTATTATGCTCTGCAGTAGAGTTCCTTTCAATACAACAACAGAAATCACTCAAACACACAAAAAACCTGCAACATTTTACAATCCAGACAGCAGGGACGCACATCCAAACACAACGATGTCTGTAAAACTCACACACAAAGGCCACTTATTTCATATTGTGATACAAACCGGCACTTGATATCTTCCATCTTGCTGAAGCTGACAGGTCGTTCACGTTGTTTCTTATTGGAGCGAACGAGATCCCTGTCTACTTCTCCATCCTCTCCATCTGCCTCCTCTTCATCATCACTAGAGGTTGAACTTTCTTCGTACGGGATTCCATTCAGAGAGTCATCCGTTACTCCAATGTCCATTCCCTTGGCTTGGAACCTACGCACAATACAGAAGTGCACAAACACATTCTGACAGCACAACTAATACCGGCAGCATGTGAAACTTTCAACCTGTAATTCTGTCTGCCTTCAAGGACAGTATGTTACTACATGAACAGGAGCAATAACACAAACACTGGACAGTATTTTATGTTCATGGGACTGTGCATTGCAATTCCGTGTCAATAAATATCCAACAAGATGCAACTACACGTGGTTTATTTTATCCGTAAGCTGCCATACATCTTTCACGTGGTTTCTCCACCCATCATCAGGAGCACAAACAACCGTATCTACAGCATCTGGTACTAGTGAACCGTTGTTGCTACCGGTCGCTATCGTGAAGAAACCACCCGAAATATGTACAGCAGTTGCCAGATAGAATGTGTATAGTTGCATCTTTTTGGACATTTATTGACACTGGACAGTATGTTGAAACACGAACCTTCATTAGCTATATCATATCCGATAAAAAAACAGCAGTCTTAGGTAACACAACTCGAATGTAACGCTGTCTCTTTCCATCAGGAATTCCCCAAATTTTGAAGCAAAACAATGCCTTCCAAAACGCTGCAAACCGCTGAGGAAAAGAGACAGCATCACCTCATTCTTCTGAACCACTGCTGTGAGGAACTCAAACCTTGCAATCTGAGGAAATGTTACAACTACTGTATAGAATAAAAGTTACTGTTCATGGACAATGAGAAAAGGAACAAGAAAGGCTCAACGTATATATCTTAGAAGGAATGAAGACAAAATAAAGGGTAATCTGCTTACTTGGCCAGTTTACTAAGAATGCTGGGAGACCGCTTGACACTAATACTGCTCGCCGACCGCTCCACTTCAGCACCAACTGGTGTATCAGGTTTCTCAAACACTTGATAACGAGATTTCACATTGAGAGAACTCAATTCCTCCAATCCCAAATCAGGCTTGTCTGATGCTAAAGGTTAAACAAGAATGGAAAAATTGTATTAATTATTTTTTACACAAATAATTCAATGGCCTTAAATGATTATGCCTCTTGCAAGAACGTTTTGTAAAAACTAGGGATTACAGAGTGTTCTGTAAATATTACAGGGTGTTCTGTAAGTATTACAGGGTGTTCTGTAAGTATGACAATGGTCTACTAGAACTGGGAAATCAACTGGAAAACAGTATCAAGCTTGCAAAGTTTTTTTTTTCAGCAAAGTTCAGAAACTGTTTTAAAAAGTATTTTTCCACCCAGGTAACAGTGACATTTTTATTAAAGTAATTCTGACAATCAAGTAAACCAGCAGCCCTGACGTGCCAGTATTCTCTGAATGCAGGATTTCTGGTTCTGTTTTCAGTAGGAAATGTCAATATTCAGTATCATAAAGGTAACAGGAAAGGATGTCCTGTTACATGGGCAGCAGGCACACATTCCCAGAAGAGGTATATCTGTACCAATACATGAACACAGTGCTAGAAGGAGGTGGGTGGTCAGTGACACACCCCAACAGCTGTACCACCCCCCCCGCACAAGCGAACTGGTGCCCAATGCATAAGAGGGTGGGTGGGGTTTGGGGCCAGTATGGATGGATTTGAAATATATAGCCACCACCAGGATTTGAAATCCATACTGTCCAGCCTGCAGCACACTGCTATGGCAACTATGCTATCCTGGCTGCCCCTGTAACGTAAAACCTCAAATGTCACAAACTACGTATGTTTCCAGACACAAATTCCGAGTCTATTGCACCAACCTCCTACATGTTGCAAAATTAACACATTCATTCAGATCACCTTATATCAGACTCCAAAGAAATCAAACAGCAGTGTACAAATGAACAACAAACCTAAGATTTTATGAACCTGAACTGATTTCAAGCTTAGTGTCAATAAATAAGTACATCAAATAATAATTAAATGACAGCAGGCAGTAGAGTAATCACTGGTACTCCAATTTGCCAAAAAGAAGGATTAATGAGCTTCATGTCAATGTCTTGCAACTAATGTTAGGATTTTAGTCACAACAATTCAAGAAGGTGCTGGAAATATTTTCCATCAGCTGTGAGACACATGCACATGGCATGCCTAACCAACACACTGTTCATGCACGTTAAAGTATGGTACGTTTGGTGAGCCAATGCGAGGCAACCAGGTGCTGCTGTTGTATCTGCAGTACATTTGCTCTATTATGACCCTCCAAAATAAAAAAAAAAATATTTACGTCTACACACCACATAACGTTACAGTGGACAGTCAGTATCTGCATAAATTGTGTTATTGCAGGTTAGAATCATATTGAACAATATGTGGGGAAGAGATCATGGTTGACACATTCTATAGCAAAAGATTATGCATCTTTGAATATTCTTTGTCCTTCTTACATGTAAGAAGTACCTCAAGACATAATCAACTCATCTTTGCAGGCATAATTACATAATATCAGCGTAAGTTTCTACGAAAAATTCTTTTGCCAAACTTCACAGTGCTTAGCATCAAGAAGTGTGAGAAATAAACAGTTTAGTTGGTTGAATAAAGAGAGACCAACTTGATGTCACTTGCTTTATTATTTCATTATTTAATGCTCAACATGTTTCGGATGTTAATACATCCATCCTCAGGAGCTTGCGACTTACTTGTTGAGTTATTTCAGTGCTTCAGCCTGCATACGGATACCACACCACCCCAGCCAAACCACAACGTAACACCAACACACATCAAACCAGGGCAAAACAACCCATGAAATAACTCAACAAATAAGTCACAAGCTCCTGAGAATGGATGCATTAACATCCGAAACATGTTGAGCATTAAATAATGAAATAATAAAGCAAGTGACATCAAGTTGGTCTCTCTTATTCAAATATCAAGATGATGCACGGTCCAATAAACATAAGAGACAGTTTAGTTGTTTAGTTGTAAAACATCACATAAGCTGTATTAGACACATGCAGTAAATTCAACTCAATCATTTAGGCTAACCAACACACAAAAACACAGTGAAAGCAAAAATTAGTACACAGGGTAATAACCCTGAAACTGATAGAGAAGCAACGGTTATTATTTGCGTTAAATTACTTTACATTGTGTTAGTGTGAAATGGAAAGGCAACACAGAACCAAAGGGAATGCTCTGTGAAAAAACAAGCTGGAGTTATTAGTGGAACGTGTGCACACGCAACGCAAAAATTTAGACAGCACACAGAACACATGTCAGGTCCGTACCTCGTACCACTTCAGGAGGCAATTCGATCGGCTGATTTTCACGGATGATCATTTCCGGTTTACGTAGCCGAGCTACAATGCACAGAAATATACTGAACCTCAAAACCTCAGACACTAAACGTTGTTTCACAAACAATTTATATAAAAAAAATCAATTTACATATATTCTTATGTTTAAACAATTTCAAACGATCATAAGATATTATATTCCATTACTACATTGTAGCAAACTGCTGGAGCCACTATATATAGATTTTGTTCAATTTAAATGACTGTTCTACAGTGTGCCCACTTTATTGTGTTCCTACACAGTGACTGTCACGGGAACTTCATCACATGCCTGCATCCAGTAGGAAATTTTAGAGTTCAGTTCTTGATTTCAAACTTTTCGCTTTGTTCAGAATGCTGTATGCTTTCTTCTGGGTAATTCCCCGGCGCCTGAATTTTGTATGCCGACGTTTCGGAACACTCTGTCTGTCCGATCTTCCTAGGCGGGTAGGTATGAAGAATGACTGGGTTTTAGAAATTTCTCAAAGCTAGTCATTCTTCATACCTACCCGCCTATGAAGATGGGACAGACAGAGTGTTTCGAAACGTCAGCATATAAAATTCAGACGCTGGCGAATTACCCAGAAGAAAGCATACAATTTAAGAGTTCAATCTTTCCCTGCAGTTCAACTAAATTACTTCATACAAGAGTTTCAAAGTACTCTAGAATTCCTGGCAGATGCAGGCTACGTATGCAGAAAGGCTGCTGTACTTTGGGACAGCATAAAATGGATACTCATTAATAAGGGTTCAGCATGTCCGAATAACAAGTTCGAAATGTTCGATATTCTTAAGGTAGAGAATTGAAACTTACTTCAAAAAGCAGACAAGCTGACAGAAACTGATATGACATGACAAAACAAAGTGCAAAAGCAACTGTCAGTCAATTCTGAGAAGGTGTAAGAGAGGAAATGTTACTCCATCAAAGAACCGAATGTTCTCGGAATGTCAATTTTAACAGAAACAGTACATCTTGCTTCAGTTAATGAAGAATATGCAAATGACTTATCCGAAAGTACATATGCCAGGTAAAGCAATCCCATTACAGGCCTTGACAAGCCCTGAGGGTTCCAGGAGGTTGAGGCTCCCAGATTTCAAAACAATCGGCACACATGAAGGTGGTAAGTTTGTCGGCCCTACGCACTGGCCGCCTTCACCCCGCAGGAAATATTCCTGGTACTCATTTCTGTCATAGGCTGTGTTGACCCCAGGGCCACAGTGCGGCCGGAACGATTATGTCGATGAAAAATTCCAATCACACCATCGGGAATCGAACCCGCGACCTTCTGGCTTGTAGCGCATTGCCCAACCAACTGCGCCATGTCATGCGCTAACATAAAATGTCTTATTTTCTTCACATTCAAAAAGAATTTTTAAGAAATAAATGAACCAGCAAAGGAAGGCAACCAAAAAACAATTGAATTAAGGCCAAATTAAGAGAAGAAATATGAACATTATCCCTGCGATACATCAAAGGTAAAACTAGTGGCTAATTACCACACCACAAGTGCATTAGCAGGAACAGAAATTTCTCACTCTTGCACACACAAAGGTGTGTATTTGCTTTCATTGTCCAGCCACATCATAGCTGTACACAGAAAATGAACACCGGCTGCCCCAGTCCTTATAAAGTCTCTTTACTGACTGAGCCACTGTGGCTCCATCTCAAGAGAGGTCCTCGTTTAAAGACACAGTCAAAGTGATATCATGATCCTCTTACACACAGAGATCCAAAAGTCATACGACCATCATTTCATCTTCAATCTCACACTAAATTCATTTGCTGTCTCAGTGACTCGTGGAGCAACAGAGAGCAAATAACTAATAACAAACGGACTAAATAAGTAACTAAGAGGCAACGAACTCCACAGAGCAGAGTCCTTCTTGAGACTGTACCAGTTCCTCACCCAGTCAAGAAACTCTCCGCATTTTACGAAACTCAAAACTCTGACTATAGCATTCATAACGGCATGCCAGTCGTCCCTGTCCCGATCCAGACGAAACCAGTCACACCCACCAACTGCATAATTTAAAGATCCGTTTCAATATTAGCCTCTTATATCCACATTTCTCTTCCAGAAAAATCTGTCCTAGTCATGTTTCCCCACCAAAACCTTATACGCATTCATCCGCTGTTCCTTGCCTACATGAACATTACACTGAACTGTATGAAGCACGTCAGTTCATCTTAACACGCTACATCCTACATTGTCTTTCATCTCACCTGCGACATCACACTACAGCTACAGAATTACACATTAACTTACGCATCTGTGAAATAAGAACCAACTTGATACACTGTTTATCCTCAATTTATTTCGTCAATCAACCTCTGCATGTTTCGGGCATATTTGTAGCCCATCATCAGGAGGTATACTGTTCTACACGACCACCCTTTGTAACTTTGTCGCCCCGACGTGCTCAGTCTGGTAGGTGATCCTCTTACCGGCAGACCGGTGTGGTTCACCAAATCACATACAGTTTTAATTATTGTCTTTGCACTTATGTTTTATTTACTCAATTTATTCTTGCAATAAAATAATGCAGCGTTATATCCAGTTAAATAACCAGATCATTTCTAGGAAACTGACACAGTCACTTCTCTGTACTCCCACTTACACCACACTCGTACGCAACTGCCTTCGCACTGGACTGCTAGCGTCCGTTAACTGCTCCCAACCGTTTTGCCGTTTAAATCTCTCCCCTCCTACCTATCACCAACGTTTCTGAATATATGTTGACAGATTGACAGATCAAACCCAAAATGTAAGGCTATGAGCCAACCGCAACTGACACCAGGAAACGAAAGAAATAAATATATCAAAAATATTTGGCTACACTGTATTAGTACAACTGATACATCAAATGCAAAGCACAACACGCACCAATTGTTGAATATATATTCAGTATACCACCTGATGATGGGGTACTAATGTGCGCGAATGTGCGGAGGTTGACTGATGAAATAAACTGAGGATAAACGGTGTATCAAGTTGGTTTTTATTATACAGATATATTGAGATGCACAGATGCACGGTCAACAGAACGTAAAATTAACTTACGCAGTTCCACGTCTTCATCCACGACAGCTTTCGGCTTGAACAGCTCCCGGAAATGAGGCTTGCAATAAAGCTGACCCTCATGGCTGCTGTATATGTCAACACTGGAACAAAAAATAAGCATAAAGCAGTCTTTGTTTATTGAAGATAAGGGGCAATATCAACAAATATTTACTGATTAGTTTAATCACAAATGTCACAGCCATGCAGTTAAAGATAGAAGGATCAAAGAAAAGAAATGAAAGGGGAAATAAATATGATGGAGAAATAAGAATAAATCAAGAAATAAAACTAATAATAATTTAAAGATTATAGAGTTACATTCAAAACAAGCAATATACAGGGAAAAAACAAAAAATAAACAATTATATTTATGACTCATTCCATTAGAAAATGAAGGGGTAAATAATTAAAATAATTCAGCAAACAATAATTTTTTGTCCATTAAAAGGGATGGAAGTCTTAAAGTAATGCAACTGGCAATGTCAAAAACAGTCCATTTCTTTCTCCTATGCATTTAGTGAACAATGGCAGATCCATAAAACTATTAATGGGGGGGGGGGGGGGAAAGAGTGTTAAAAAAAAAAAAAAAAAAATTTGGGGGGGGGGGGGTTAAAATCAGGGAAAAAACAAAAAATAAACAATTATATTTATGACTCATT
>Ga0123354_10018950_pt1 | contig 10804 bp, 7 predicted proteins | sample TergutLab28metaG_2_FD_97872 | JGI IMG/M metagenome (GOLD analysis project Ga0123354, IMG submission 97872) | Labiotermes labralis P4 segment gut microbial communities from Petit-Saut dam, French Guiana - Lab288 P4 | ecosystem: Host-associated > Arthropoda: Insects > Digestive system > Gut ... | reverse complement strand
CTCAACATGTTTCGGGCATCATTATGCCCATCTTCAGGAGAACAAGACGTGTGTTACTGCACGTGGTGTGCTGCGCTGGTTCTGCTGGATGTGGTTTGGTAGCGGTTGTGGGGCGCTGCGTTGTAGGGTGCGAGCAGTGCGGGACAAGCAGGGTCATGGCTTTGCCATTTTATTAATCCTGCCGGCCGCAATATGACCATGGCTTCGACACAGTCCCAAATAGAAATGAGTACCGGGATTATCTCCTGGGGGAGGGTGGGGGGAGGGTGTAATCAGCCGGTGCATAGGGCTGACAACCTTACCACCTTCATGTGCCGATTGCCTAGAAATTCTGGGTTCCTCAACGTCCTAGAGCCCTAAAGACCTGTCCAAGCTTGTACAGGGATGGCTTTTGTAAGCTATTAGTTTGTTAATTTAATCAAAGAGGTTGAGACGAACAAGATATGTGACTTGTATCTGGAGAAAAGTGGACATATCACAAATGAAGAGTCATCATAAACTCTGGTACATGTGGTTGTTTGACATCTTATAAATGACCTTGTCTAAAAAAAAGAGTTTCATTTTTTCAAATGTTAGTTAAGACACGGCACAAAATTTCAGGAATATGTATTTAATTGGCCCTAGTGTCAACACCTACTCACAAGTTTGACGCTTCTGTGGGTTATAATTCCTGATCGTAGGAAACTGCGAAATAGCATATATGGATGGCCACTGATGGCATTACCTTTATGCGAAGTTTCGTAATGGTCGGTAACGTTCAGAAGTTGACAGAGTATAAACAGCATGCTGATCTCATAAACCTAATCTATTTCTCCTTATAAAAAAGAGGTTTAAAATGATGGGCCTACAAAATTATGTAAATCTCTGAATTTCACAGTAAGAGCTGATCATCTATTCAAAGAAACACACATTCAAGCCACCGAATATTATTTCATTAAAAATTACGTTGAGATCCTACATCTGTACGTGAGAAAGTTCAACTAGATGCAAAATTTTTCTCATTGATTTATCCCAATTAAACTATTCTCCGCATGTTTCGAAAAAATAATTGTTCATCATCAGCTGGTTATTTCTGTACACGCAGCCTACAATAGTTTACCATGCATCTACGAGGTGTCTAGACGTGAACACGTAAATGTCTCACGAAGCACGGTTCAGAAAATGTAAACCCTACGTCTATATAATATTAATTTTATATATTTCTCGTTCATAGCCTTTTTCTTTGGATATTCTCTCGCTTTATTCCTATAACCTAACTGCTGCTATTTTCAGATAATATAAAGTATATAATTTCCAGACTTTCGAAAAATCTTCAGTGTTTTATTGAAAAAATCAAAGTAGAATCAATCAATTTGTATATAATCTCATCAGGAACATTACCAACAGTTAGTATAGGTGTACAGCAGTGTAACAACGTTGTGCTTTTAACGATTTTGGTTTTGGATGTGGCAGAGTTAAATTATCTCGCATTATTATAGCTTTCACGTAAAAAAAATAACCTTTTTCTGTAATTGCTTTTAAAATACCCTTCGGCAAAAAAGTCGCATTAAAATTTCCTCTGTACGTATTTTAGTAATATATAATTAAATTGTGCACTATCTAATGCAGTTTATAATATTAGATCTATGAAAATTCCTCGCTTATGTAAGTACGAGTCTTCTGTGTAATATTTTGGGGAGCTTAATTTTTATACAGGGAGGTTTACGAGGGACTGCGCGTGTTGCTCTTACAAATAAGTATGTAAAGGATAAATCGGATAGAGTTCGTGTGTATAGCCACACACACACACACACACACACATATATAGATAGATAGATAGATCTCCACCCTCTCGATTTTTTCATCCTAGCTGGAATTTTTTGGCTTACTTTACGAGGGCATACGGTGACGCAGTTCGTTGAGGCTGTGCAAGCCGGAAGGTCGCGGGTGCGATTCCCGATGGTGTTATTGATGTAATCCTTCTGGTCACTCTATGACATTGCGGTCGACTCGGCCTCTAACAGAAATGAGTACCAGGAATATTTCCTGGGGGTAAAGGCGGCCGGTGCGTAGGAGTGACAACGTGACCACCTTCATGTGCCGATTGTCATGAAATCTGAAAGTCTCAACCTCCTGGAATCCTCAGGACCTGTCGAGGCCTGTACAGAGATTACTTCACCTTTTGTCACTTTACGTAGTAAGAAACAGCGTTGTGTCCAGGTAACAACCTTCCGTGTGTATCAGCGACTACCAGTTTCTTGAATTTTTTAAATGAAATTTAATACAGGGACGCTTTGAAAAGCTGTCGAGCAAGCATATTTTTTGTGAAAATGAGGTCAAAGAAGTCAAAATTTAACTTGGGCACATAAATGAATTTTTAACAGTACTTTCCACATTTATTGTCCAGTTTGGGTGAAATTTGTTATTCGGTATCTACACGTGATGCAGTGATCAGTTATGTGTTTGTGAAAGCCGATGCAGCCAAAGCTATACACTACTTAAGGGAGTAAGTGAAATTGCATTCATGTTTACTACCTTCTTTCTCCAACTTAAACAAAATTCCTTATAGAGGATAATCACAAAAATAGTGTGACTGTGAGTTTTGTAAAAATTACTTATATACTTTATACTTTATACTTACATATATACTTTACTTAGTGGGCGTGCATATATTTCTGTCTGTATATTACACATTTATTGCCTGATATGTGTGAAATTTGATGTAAGAAATTTGCATATGGTGTTGTTGATCTTTTCTGAGTTTTGTGAAAACAGGCACGTTTCTTATGGACGTAAATGACGTTGCATTTACACGTGCACCATAAAAAGTTATGACACTGTGCCAGTGGAGAAAGCCTTGATCAGATTTGTGCATTATGGCACGGAATACATCTTACAAAATTTCATTATTCTTTTTATCCTCCGCTAGTGCCAGCAACACTAACTCATACTTGTAGTTTCAAAGGAAGTTTCATACATTTCCTTCATTTAACTGTGCCACGTGTTTTCAGGACAAGATTTCCTGTAGCTCCAATTCGATGAGAAATGCATCTCTTTTCATTTTCTGTCGGCAAACCTGATACATATAACCCAATTGTGACGTTATTCACAATCACCCCGTAGAAGGGGAGAGCGCTATGAAGGGAATTACGAGAATGTTTTTACGTTTGGTTAGCCACTTGCGATAGGAACACAATTCCAACCTGCGTTAATCAACGTAATATGCAGAATAAAGCATTAAACGAAGTTCCCAATACAGATTCCACGTTTGTATTTGCAGCTGGAAAACGCTGACAGAAATATTGCTCCAGGTGTGGATTCACCTCCAGCCATCACATGCGTTCGACATTGGGCTGCAAACCATTTCAGGCCATTAGCTGGAATTTCAGTCTTGACAGGCAATTTGAGGTACATAAACTATTTATTTAGCAGTTATGTAGCTATAGAAATGATGTGACTTGTGATCGTGAAGTTACATGCAACATGGCAAGATTAATTTTCCTATATCTGTAACATAGAGAAGCTCTCCTTGTAGAAGCCTGGAACACAGATGCATATAGAGTCACCGAAAGTCAGAGCGTTCATTGGTAGCTCCCAGTTAGAAAATGAGTTACGTTACGGGGCCATATACCATCACACTGTTGGTATAGTCCTCTGTGTTCTAAGTTACGCTGCGCTTTATAAACACACACTAAAGAAAGGAGACATAAAGCTTATGCTTTCTTAACCTGGACACTTGAGTTGGATGGTCAAATTCAGGGACCGATTATTTGATACAGGTTGTAATATGAGCCCCGGAACCAATGTAGACGTGCAAGCCGAAGAGAAAATTTATGGCTTTTTATGGAATCTAACACGGATCGTCCAGTCCATAATCAGTCACTTTATTGCTTTATGCCTGTGAAACAATTTGAACAAAGGTTTTAAGGGCGGTAAGTAATGACGCATTGTAATTTGGGCGTGGAACGACCATGAACCGACAGCGCCCCACATGGCAAAAAGCATGTGTCACATGACACGGTTATATATACATATTTGTATGACTGCGTGTGCGCGCTCTTCTTATTACCTCGTGCCAATGCTGAGGCCGAGGTGTGGATTTCAGTGCAGAGGGGCCAGAAGTGTTTTATTATTCCACGCTACAAAGAAAAGTACGTGGAAACTAAGCACCTTACATTAACACATCGAACCTATCAGCTTGTTGCACATGCAAACAAATACGATGGAACTTCATTGTATATTAAATGAGATTTTAAACTTATTATTTTCCCAGTAAGAAATAAAATCGTGTAATCACATGCATTTCCAGTAAACAGTACTACGATATACACAATTCTTTATTAATCCAATAATTTCGCTTTTATTACTTATTTGCTTTAAAGTAATTAAATTCTATCTTTACTCTCAACATCTCTGTAGACAACTTCACAACAGTGCAACTTCCCCAAAATCGCCCCATTTATTTACCATTATGGTAGATACCTTTATGGCAATTGAAACCCTCAAATATCATTGTCATGGCGAAATAGATTTGTAAACACGGAACTGAATACTGCATTGATGTGGCTGTCATGTTTCGCTGTGCTGTAATTCATATCGTCTCTACGGCGCGTAGTCCCTGGTTGAAGATGTCTGAGTTCTGCAGCGAGGGCGCTTACATCGGTCGGTATGCAGCGGTGCAGGTGTGAACGTGTTCCGCGTTCGACTGAGAACACTAATATCGTATGTAGTGGGCTGAGGTACATAGCTCTATAACACTTTCCAGCGCAACAGATTACTGACAGATTTTTAAGGTTGCAGTCCAGGGGATTTGGGAACGCGGAGTTCAAGAGATGGCTTGGAGCTAAGACAGGAGTAACAGAGATTTACGAAGGGTCTGGGGTTTGTGAAGACTTACATGAACCAAATGCTATATAAAGCGTTGAAATCTATGATAGTGATGCAGGCGAAATATATAGCAAGCGTACAGTCGTCGGAAGTCCTGACAAGAAGGATATTTTGGGTAGGCTAGCCGTACGTTGGATTATAAAATTTAAGTTCTCTCTGAAGGTATGATCTAGACTTAACTGGCTCTGAATAAAGTCTGTTTTTATAGTCTTGTTTACGGTAAATGTGCTTTCAGGTCCTAAAATTGGCGAAGAATTTTTCGCCCAGCTGAAAAAAAAATACTGTCCTCTTAACAAGGAGTTCTCATTGCAGTAGATATAAGGACTGTAGGTTTTCAGCCTAGTTTATTACTGGTAAAATAAACTATTAAAAAAGTCTGGCAATGAAAGTAATGTTGTTTGAAGGGTGGAGCTCGATATTAAGAAGTAACTCTTACGACCTTACGTCACAAGCAAAATTTTATAACAGCAACAAATAATACAGAGACTTCAGGAAATGAGCCGCTCATAAGCTACTGACTGCATTAATTCGGATACGGGTCTTCATCCATTAGACCTAAGTACACATAATTCATTTTTATTGTCCAGTTTTACATATTTTATACCTCGTGATATTACCAAGTCATTTCGTTGATTGGATTTCAAGTCGAGTGACGCATTAAGTCACTCGTCACATTTTACTGTCGCGTGGGCTTCTGAACTGTAATTTCATTTAATCAACGTTTGTGTAAGATCGCTCGCAGCTGACGATATATTGGCCACTCTCCGCTCGGTCACCTACTTTTCGTGTCCAGCTGCCGTACCGCACCTCAGGTCCAGCCGCAGGCAGCTGGTAACATTCCTAGCCCCGCCCGCAACGAACCAATGAGTATATGGAATGTCAGCGAACGTAGTGACACCAAGTCGTGCAGGGTGGGGCTGCAACCTGCAGGCCATGGAACTACGAGTTTAATTTTTGTAAATGAGATTACGATATTGATCATGCTGAGGGGGTGAAAACAAGACACAGCGAAAGTAATACTTTACAGACGGAGAGAAATTTAGGGAAACAAGATGACAACACTGCTTAGAACAAAAACAACTGCAATACTACTACTACTACTACTACTACTAATGCTACTACTACTACTACTAATAATGATATTAGCAATGTAGCGTGAACGAGAAGGAAGGCAGAAAAGAAGGAAGGAAAATAAAGGGAAGAAATTAATGTTATTGTTTTACAAACTACATGAAATAAAAGGAAAGATAAAGTTGTTGATGATGATATCTGTGCTTACAACAGACATGCAGTTTAATTCAGTTCTTGAAGTGTTTACATTATGATTGAACAATGTAATGACCCAATTACAACAAAGCCAACACGAGTACGAAAGAAACAAACAAGAACACGGCACGAATGAAGAAATATAAATATTTCATTCCAATTAAGAATCAAAGTATAACGTAAGAAATACGTAATTGTAAGGGAAACGTTAAAATCTAGGATAAGGACATTTTATTAGAAAATGAAGTTCCATAATGAAAGTAAAATACGGTGTACAGAAAAAAGTATTCACTAAATGTGTCAACGTCTGTACAGAAGACACTAGCACCTTGTGAACACCCAGGGTGAATGCTGCGTGAGAAGCCGACATTTTACATAGGAAAGAGTTAAAAATAAGGTAAGCATTGATCAAGTGCAAAAAGGAGAAGCACATTATCTTTTAGGGTATGCAATTTCAAATATCCTAATGCATTAACCTAAATACAATTGACGTGGAAAAGGAAATGATTATAACAGTGAGTTGTAAACCTCCGGTAAATGCGTTTCAGCCTGTTGGCATTAGTAATCGTAATGGGACAGAAATAAGAGGCTTAATATCAATATAATGAAGGCAAAACATGACACTGATAAGAATCAAAGGAAATATGAGGTTACAGTGCGAAACCCATAGATTGATCAAGTGCTTAATCAACGTTCTGGTGAAAATATGGTTTCGAATATACTGGCAGGTCTTTAATAGGACCATTATGAATTTTACAGAATTTACGAAGTTTAAACTAGTAAAGCAATGGATTGATTTCTCTGGTCTGAAAAAATAAGTAGCTTTAGTTCAATTGATGTATTTAAAGATGGTGATCCGTGATAGGTCGGTCCCTGTCGCCACGGTAGGGCGCGTCCTCAGGTTGCAAATTGAGGAACGGCCTCCAGTACGGAGGGTAGCTGCGAATGTATTGAATTAGCAGTCGCGGACAGCCGACAAGGGGTGGTCCTCCATCTTGGGGGTTAGGCGAGGTGCTAACAGATTCTCACCGTAAAAACATATCTTGTGACGAAATGTTCACACAGAAAGCCTCGGCTCTGGACTGACAATTTGCTCAGGATAGGGGCAGGTGGCGGGCATTTGTGAATACGGTAATGAAACTTTGGGTTCCACAAAATGCGGGGAATTTCTTGACTAGCTGAAAACCGGTTAGCTTCTCAAGAAGGACCCTGCTCCGTGGAATAAGTAAGTAAGTAAAGATGGCGATAAAAAAGGTAATATTTTACCGTTACAGACCCAGTGTGGCCCAGAGGGTGGGTAGAGGTATAACTCTACTCTTACATGACCGCGGCACTAGAAGGTTGTGAGTGGTCAGCAGCACGCCCCGGCTGCACTTTACAACCGGGAAAGACCCGGTACCCATTTTATAAGAGGATGGGTGGGCCCCAGGACCGGTCTGGACGGGCGGAAAATCTCGTCCCCACCGGGATTCGAAAGATAGTGATAATAATAACACTGAAGAAGGAAGTGGAATAGAAATAAAAACAATAGAAATTGCGCTTTATTTTCAAGTATGCAAATAAATGTAAGTAGATGGTATTTAAACTTATATTTTAATTTATTTAAGTGGCAAAGCAACAGCCTACTGCGTGTCTGTAAAGCCAGTGCACATGAAAAATACAGGAACAAAGAAACCAATATGACTTTATGCTATTTAAATACAACAACAGTTTTCAAAAACAACAGATTTCATTAGCAACAGAGGCACAGACTGTTGTGAGCAACCAAACGTAGAAAATACGAGACGCGTTCCTAGCAGAACATAACAGAAAAGAAAAAGTAACAAGAGTGTTAATGAGGAAACTTTCTGAAGTGAAGAAGCCTGGTTCGCAATTCTCTGAAGATTTAGCTGTTGCAATATGATGCTGAAGGTAATGACGAAATGTCTTATAGCAAAAGACTGCACACTTCGGTTGGATCGTTCAGTTTCACTTGAGGACCGCGTAGCAACAAAACGCAGGGCGAGGTAAAGATTAAATTAAAAGGAACGTATGAATGACTTCCGCTAACTATGTACTGCTGGATTTCTTGGATTTCCTTGTTTTTCCTGTTCTTTAGCTACCATTTTGCTTCAGAACCGCCGTCCTGTGTAACCAAAATTTTTATTGTCTTCTTCACTTCCAAGAAAATAGATATCCTTTATATCCTTCTGTAACTGACTTTTTTTGATTCAGACAAAAAGCAAGAAGGAAAAAGAATTTTATATCCGACTTATGTAACCTTTTAATTGGTTTTCTGCATTGTAGGTAAATTCTTAAATATTAAATCTTTTTTTTTTGTTAGTTTTACAGAGAAGGATTCTGGTAGAGCTTTTCATGTATCCAAATCAGCCACAAAAGACGGGGAAACTACAGGCTGTAATTACTGATATTAAATATTTTTTATTAGAGGAAGGTTGAATTTTGCAGCTTGAAAATTGGTACAAAGCCTTTCTCGTTTTAAGTTACTCTATCTTACAGCAGTTCTGACTTAAATATTCACTTTATGGCTCCTTATTTATAACTAATTATACCCATATTCGCACCGTGTGTTTTCATTACGAAACGTTATACGGAGGTTTGTATTTAGACTGATTTTTTTTAAACAACTAAACAAAAGAAAATATACAAAAGTTTTGGAATTTGTATGTCATAAGGAAACAGTTTTATCTGAAGACCTAAGGGTAGGACAGTTGTGCTTTGGATTAATCAGACTCAGAATCAATTCCTGAGGCCTACTGAAGGAGAAGTTTCAAGAAATTTAGAGTGTCATAAAAGGCCGGCCAGATAAGCGACTACAGACTCTCGTGGGTTTTGCTAGTTAGTAGGGCATTTAGACTTTTGTAAGGACCCGAAATATCATGCAAAAAATTTTGTTTTTGAAAACATAATTTAAGGACAATCAGTTGGCCAAATCGTATGAGGGTGTATAATTTTAAAATACAAAGTTTATAGGGATTGGACGTGCTACAATGCATTAAGATTGATCGGAGTGTTACAGTTATTTACACGTGTGTGTGATGATCTTTCGTATGTTCGTATGCATTTCCTATATACTTTCACTAAACAGTTGTTTGTAGCTGAAACAAATTAGAAGTTCTTATCACATTCTGAGTCTACGTGTGAGATAATATTTGCAGGCAGGCCCAGTGATTTAGATACAAACAAGAAAAGCGCTTTCTTACGTAGACGGGTATACGAAGAAATGCTGTATGTGGCACACGGCCAGATGTTTGTGCTGGACTTGGCCTGTTTTGGTCTGCGCTGTGCAGCGCCAGTATCTCTCCACGTGGTGGTCAGATGTGGCCCCAGGCACACAGGCAGAAAGTGAAACTACGTGTATATATAGCGGACACCGTCTATCCTCCACCTCTTCTTGCTCACGACCTCAATTTTCGTTCTTCAAAATTTCCGTGTAAAGTACACACAAGTACAGTTACTCATGGCAATAATTATCCAACAAGATGCAACAGAATACATTTTATTTGAGTCTGTTAACTGCTCAGCATGTTTCGGGTGGTATTTCACCCATCAGCAGGAGCTCATAACACTGTATCTACAGTATCTGGCTGGACGGAAACTGGTTCCTGTCCAACCACGTTCACGACAGGTAGCAGTACAGGTCTCATTAATGCCAGATACTGTAGATACAGTGTTATGAGCTCCTGATGATGGGTGAAATACCACCCGAAACATGCTGAGCAGTTGACAGACTCAAATGAACTGTATTCTGTTGCATCTTTTGGGATAAATATTGCCATATTATGCGATGCACGGTCCATTGAACACAAAACACAGTTACTCATAAATATGGGCACCTTATAATAGACGATACTACACATTAAGATGAAGACCTGTATTTAGTGCGGTACATAGTTTCACTCTTTCTGCTTTTACTCTGACAATTTATGCATAAGAAGGTGTGTTACCGAACTGCATGTTTCCTAGTGTCATATAAGTGGAGTCGTAGAAAATATTAGAGAATATGAGGGAAGTTACACGAGGAGTAGAATTTTGTTACGTTATTCATAAAATGTTTTATTTATTGCAGTAGGAGAGATGTTATTTCTCGCGTGTTATGCTTATTAATCTATTTTATAATTGTGTGATTTACCAGAGTGATTTTAAATGACCCCTGTTTTTATTATATGGAGAGAAGTTTGCGTAGAATGTTGCGCGTTGCAAGAACTGCCACTCTTTGGTTGTTGCCGTATTGCAGGTTTGGAAATTTCACATTTTCTATATGGGTACTTCATCATCACACCAGTGGCCGACAAGCTATTGGTATATTGTCAGCTACTCTATTTTCACTGCCATTATCAATATAAGGCTCCGTGCCACGGAAACTACTTGTGCTAGCAGAAACGTATAAATACAGATGTTGATCTTTTGAGAAGGAGAACTCAGAAAATGTATTAATGTTGTTGTTTCCTGCATTCTCTTCTCAAACACTCTTACAAACTTACAAGTGGAATTATTTTTTATTTCAACAAGCACAAATATCACTGCTACTACTACTACTGCTACTACTGCTGCTACTACTGCTACTACTGCTGCTACTACTACTGCTGCTACTACTGCTACTACTGCTACTACTATTGCTGCTGCTACTACTACTATTGCTGCTGCTACTACTACTGCTACTACTACTACT
>Ga0123354_10018949_pt1 | contig 10805 bp, 10 predicted proteins | sample TergutLab28metaG_2_FD_97872 | JGI IMG/M metagenome (GOLD analysis project Ga0123354, IMG submission 97872) | Labiotermes labralis P4 segment gut microbial communities from Petit-Saut dam, French Guiana - Lab288 P4 | ecosystem: Host-associated > Arthropoda: Insects > Digestive system > Gut ... | reverse complement strand
CAAGGGTCCAAGAATAGACCCTTGAGGCACCCCATGCTTTACTAATTCCCAAGCTGAAGTGCAATTTGAAACATGTGATGTTTTAATTGTTACTCTCTGGTACCGATTACTTAAATAGGATTTGATTAGTTTATTGGTTCTACCAATGATGCTATAGTACTCAAGTTTAGATACTAAAATATCATGATTCACAGTATCAAAAACCTTTGTTAAATCACAAAAGATACCACAGACTGAGGATTTATTATTAATATGTGATAAAGTTTGATTTATTAATTTAAATATAGCCAATTCAGTTGAGCTGTTGTTTTTAAATCCGTATTGATTCGGGTCAATTATATTATTTTCTTTAGTGTGTTGAAGTAGCCTGTTATAAATAACTTTTTCAAAGATTTTTGAGAAGGATGTTAATAGGGATACCGGCCTGTAATCTGACATCTCAGTTTTGTTACCCTTTTTAAACAATGGAAAAACTTGAGAAAATTTTAGCCAAGTAGGAAATGTACCTGTGGATAACATCTTATTATAGATATAAATTAATGGAGAAGAAATAAATGGCATACTCAGTTTAACAATCCACGACGGTACTTCGTCATACCCGTAGGATATTTTCCATTTCAGACTTTTATTTATTTCATAAATTTCACTTTCAGTTACTAACTTCAATTTTATTGGTGCAAAAGGTTGCCTAAATGCATTGACTAAATATTGCTTGTAAGAATGTTTACTGAGATCATTGTTGTCTTGTTTAATTATTTTAGTGACTAGTTCTTCAACAATGTTAAAGAAGTAACCATTGAAGTTTTCTGCAAGAATCTGAGGATTTGTAATTAATTTTCTCTCAATGTTCAACATAGGTTCCTCACTACTATCTGCTCGTTTATTAGTTAAAGATTTAATTATACTCCAGGCTGTTTTTGTTTTATTTTCTGAATGAGATATTAATTCATTGTAATGTAATTTCTTTGCTAACTGATAGTGCTAGTTAAGATTTTGGAGTATTTTGTATAAACATTTTTTAAAACAATGTTATTAGACATCCTACAAAGTAGATATAAATCTTTTTTGTGTCTACATGAAATTAATGTACCTTTTGTGAGCCACCCTTTACACTTATTTCTGACCAAAAATTTATGTAGAGGAAAAATGCAATAAAATATCCTTAAATGCATATTCAAAATATTATTAAATATAACATTTACGTCATTATCACTAGCGGAATTGAAAACATTTTCCCAGTTTTCATAGCTTAAGTTCATTTTAAATTCACTTATAGAGGAGTCAATGTACTTCCTACCAGTTCTAACCAATCCAGGTTTAAAAGATTTATGTGAGGGGATATAAAGTGTAAGCAATTGAGCATCGTGATAAGATAATCCGTTGTAATACGATTCAATAATAAAGTTTTCGTTTTTACTTCTATCCAAAAATATGTTATCAATTGTTGTTTCTGTGCAGTCATTTATTCAAGTAGGAAAATTTACTATGTAGTCTAAGTTATACATCTTTAAAAGGGAAATAATATGATATTTTTTAGTCTTATCTTTCATAAAATTTACATTAAAATCTCCACACACAATTAAATTAACCGGATTTAAAAATAATAGGTTTAGTATTTCTTCTAGTTTTTCCATAAAGGTATCAAAATTTCCTGTCAGGATCTATATATTGACAGAATGCAAAAATTTAAGGGACCATGTACCAATCTATTGCACATATCTCTATATCCTGTTCTCTACAGTGACTGTTCAGGTCCACATTTATGAACTGATAAGATTTATGAAGAAATATACATACCCCACCACATTTAATGAGTTTCCTACAGTAATATGCACCCAAATTATAATTGTCAACACTAATACCCTGAATAACTTCTGTTGATAAATGATGTTCAGACAGGCAAAGTATATGAGGAGGGTCCTTTACCCAATTAATAACCAATTCATCAATTTTCTTGCCCAAGCCTCTAATATTTTGGGCAAATATTTTGAGGTTAGCTTCATTGCCTAAGCTAACTGGTCCTGGTGTTACCATAAAAAATCATTTGATCTTGCAATTGGAGCTTTTCTCAGCCTCTTTGTCTTCGTAGGGATTTCAGCGTTATCGTCATTAGTGACTATCACATTATTTAATGAAATAACAGAAACACCACTGGTCTCTTTCTGTTACAACTTAAATATGATGCACCGATTCCTGCACTTAACAGTGGGCCAGTATAATAGATTATATTAAGCGAAAGACATTTCGATTGAGGTGAAAAAAAACACAGCATGCATATAATTACACCCACAGGTATACTGTATTGAGTGAATTTATCTTACAATTTTAACATGCGGCCGACAAAAAATGCCGTTTTTTAAAATGTGAAGTCTTGATTGCCCATATTCTGCCCAGAGTATCAGGTGTCGCATTTGTTTATTGACGAATGCAAGCCGGAGTTCAGAAAGAAGAGGTTAGGCATAAAAGAGCGTAGTGTGAACTGCTTCTATTATTTTCAAGTGGGGGTATATGTTCTATACTTTATCAGAGGTGCGTAAAAATATTCAGTGTATGCATGTGCAGATGCAACATGCGTACTGATACCTTACCTTCTATCTGTAACAATGTAACAGCAGGCTAGGGTGCTTAGGTATGTTAGAATAGCTGGGGATATATATACACACACATTACGTGATGCCAGAATGTGATGATGGTTTAGAAGATTAGATCACAGTGGTGCTTGCTACATCCATTCTTGTTTAAGCCAGTAACTTAAACAGTCTTCAGTTGTTTATGCTGAATGTCATCATTTGCAACATTATTCATTTTCTGTACAAAGAGAACACATGAGTTTATGTAGGAGAATATGAGTCTGTCTGCCTAGCTGTGTGTCTCATCTCAGGAACTTTTTAATAGAGTTAAATAAAATTTGGCATTGGAGATTTACATTTAATACTTCATGATAATTAAGTTTTTCTTTTGGTAGTGGTCCTATGTAACCCGTAGTGTATGTAAGGCTGAATTAAAGCTTTGTTTCTTAAAATTGGTTAATTATAAGAGAATTGATATGTGACAACACATTGTTCTTCATTTTTTGTTCCTCTGCCACAGAAATAGTGTTTTTATCAGTGCAGTATTTATGTGAATATTTGGACTAGTGGCAGGCCTGTACACAGCCTGTCACATTTTATTGCATTGTATGTGTAAGCTCTATGTACAGATGTACAGCATAGCAGTTTTATTTTACATTTGAGGGCCCAGGGGTTTCTGTTTTTATTCTAATCCTTGTTTTTGGACATGTGAATTTTAGGTAGGTGCATATAGTGCTCAATGCTGGCATGTCTTAAAACCCACACACACACACACACACACACACACACACACACACACACACACACACACACACACACATGGATTGTCTCTCCCACACATGCACATAGAACTTTTATTAGAAACTTTTTTTGATGTGATGAATGTTTATTGAAATAGTTTTGCAAGGATAAGTAATTTCTGACCTTGCAGTGTGGTATTTCTAGCATGATTAATTTTGTAAATTGTGTGTCATGCAAGAGCAGGTATTTTACTTGTTGAATTGTTGAGTTTTTAGAGTCAACATTGTAAAATGTGTTAGACATGTTCAGAGTCATACATGTGACAGTGCGGATTGAATTAATTGTGTTGAATTGAATTGAATTGATTTGTGGTTTTTTGCTAGTTGTGGTAGGGAAAATAAAGACATAGTCTTGAGTGGATTGTGTAGTTACTGTTGCATAGTTACCCAATGCAGTTAATATTGAAGTGTATGTTAAAATGACCGTAGAGTGTTATATATACCAGTGGGATCTATAATTGCAGTAATGTCTGTTTTTTTGCTCTGTATAGTGTACACAATTTCTTTATACATTCTTATTTATACATCTTCATCAAACCAACGTTTAATGCACCACCAATCATACACCCAGTTGCATTGTTTGACTACTATTCCGATGCGTTTTGGTGCTTGTCAACACCATCCTCAGGGAGTGCTGTCTTAACTGTTTAATTTTCCAGCACGCCAAATGACTATTAATAGTTGTCCAACCACATATTGTAGACTGTGGTCTTCATATACATTATTTTCAGTTTACTTATGGTCCTACAGTAGACTTGTGTTGTCCCTTTTGTTAATCATTTAAGAGATATACCAGTTTAGAATTAGGGGCATGAGATTACAAATTCCCAGACTATCCAGGCCTGTCCCCAGAATGGGAATCCTGTGAGAATTGAGTATGGTTACATTGCCTGTCATATCATAAACTAAAGTGCTCGTTATTGTATGTTGTGTCTTAGTTTTCATTACATGATGACAGTAGCTTTTTCAGGCATATGTAATCACTCAACATATTTCAGGCTTAGTTTATGGCAGGATTTATAGAAAAGTTTGCTTGTAGACTGTACACTTATTTGATGTGGATGTACATACAATGTATGGCAGCTGTTCTTTCAAGGAAACAGATGGTGTAATTTTGTAAGTTTTATTGTTATAAATTTGACTGCATCACAACTCCCTCTCCCCCCATATGCACCATACAAAATAAAGTGAAGGAAGGGGAATATGAAAAAAATTTGAATATTGAAATAAAGCAGTTAGGCATTTGTACAGGCTTTAATAGACCATTATGGGGATATCTAGATGCTCTCAGTTTGTTTAATTTAACCACTGCACAGTAAAATGACTTATTTTCAGTGACAGTGAAAATGCAAGATTTCAGGTTAGTAGTATGGATGATGATTCATAAATTATTACAGATATTTTGGAAGGTCTTTCTGCTCTGTATTCCATAGTCCAAGAAGATCACCCTGAAGATGGAGGCAATTTGTGCAGTATCCTTTCCAAGAAAACTTGTATCATATACACACTGAAAATGTTTTAGAAGCTAGAGTTGAAGACATTCTTAACTTTGATAATGAACATGTATGTACTTCTTTCATATAGGGTCCCAAATTCTTATTTTCCAGTTCTGCGTGTTAACGTGGTTTGCATGTTAGCATTTAAATAGTTTTAATTGACTATTTGATTAAATTGTGTGGTTTCTTTTGTGTAGGTTACTGCCAAAAGTTTTGGCTTGGCTTCTGAAAAGGAAGTTCTTCATTGAAGTGCAAATAGGAAGGATTGGAATTCCATACCTGACTTTGAAAGATGTGCATATTTCAAAAAATGGTTTTTCTATGGTGAGATTTGTTGTTACATATAATTTTACAATCAGTGAACTTTCCTGTTTTGTTTTATTGTGTTTACACTTTTGCCACCAGAAGATATATTTGCATTTCATTAATCACATTGTGAACACAACTGAGTAAGAGTACCTTGTTTTTGAAATTACTCTAATGAAAGTGTACAGTTCCATATGTACACATTTTGATATTTCAGTGTATGTTTTCTCTTGTATTTTTTTACCAAAAGTCTGTAATGTAAAACTTAGAATTGGCAGCTGACTGCCAATATGCATGTGGCTTTGAGCATGTTGTATGATTGAAACATGTCACAGAATGAATTATAATTCCTAAATTAAATTACATATTAGATGGATTTGAAGACACTTGTAGAGTGGAATATAAGTAGAAAATAAAAAATTGATACTGTTCGCATTTAAAATATTTTCATTATCATTTTTACTAACCCAACCTATTTTTTTGTGACTTGTGGTTTGTAACTGGACCACTACTGTCTTCTCATTTACCAACTTACCAATTTATCAGCAAGAATGCAAAGGTATAATCCAAGTACAGAAGGTGTTTGTATTTGTTATGTATGCCTTGTCATTCTGAATGCTGTTGATTGTTGAGACAAACCATGATAAAGATTTTGACAATATGTATACAAAGTTTGGTTGCTGTGATTACTATGGTTCCATGTCAGATCTCATTTGTCTGCAGTTTTGCCACTGCAAGTTTTAGAAAAGTAAGAGAATGCAAGGATTTGGTGGCCTATAGAGGCATAACATTTGTGTCCGGTTTCATGTAACTTTTCCATTGGTTTTTGAGTTGAACCAGATTGACAGATGACACACAGATGTGTTGTTGCCTGTATGCATTTGTTGTATGCATCTCATGCGAAGAACATATGGAAAGCCTTAAAATTTATTTAAATGTTCAAGAAACTGTGTGAACATGTCACTTGTCTGAGAGTGGGTATCATAGAATGAATTTATGATTTATGTAGAAATTTGAAAAGTGTATGTTGTTAGAATGATTTTTCAGCCGGTATGTACCAGTATGCTTATTTGTAAACAATAGTACACCAGGGAATTTTTCAGAAATTGTACAGATGCCATTGCTGTGGTTGTTTCTTTCTTTCTTTCTGTCCTTTATATTTCGTTTCCCTTTATACTGCATTGCTCAGTTGGCTTGAGAATTGCTGAAGCACAATTTTGATTGCAGCACATTGATGAGATTGGATTCCGAAGCAGCTTCTTCAGCAGTGAGGTAACAAAACTTTTAGCAGTTGTAGTGAGAGATGTGCGTATTAACAAAGATGTGGGAGTTGCTGTTGGTAAGAAAGATCAGAAGTCTGATAAAGCAGAATATCAGCAACACTTCTCTGGCTTGCAAGATGGCAGAACAATTAACTTCCATGATAAGAAGGTTCCTCCAATGATAATCACATTCGCACAATTCATGGCCATTCGTGTTTATAATGTGAACACCATGTTCCTCTGTGCTGAGTCACCAGAATGGTTGGTCCATGCAACAGCTGCAGAAGTCCGTCTTGATGGTAGCATTGTCCATAATGCTCGCACATTGTTGGTCAATGTGACTGTAGTAGCTGCTACAGCAAAAATGTTGAGGCATGCACAGAAGAGAGATGATACTGTTCAGACATGTCTTGGTGAATTATCATTTGGGATCTCAATGGAAGCGATACTTATTGCACAAGGACCATTATCTGTAGAGGTATGACTTCAATTTCCACATTTTGCAGATGAACTGACCATGACAGTGAGTAGGTAACATTCCTTGTTTGATGTTCAAATACTGGCTTAAGATTGGTTTTTCTCCCCAAGGTTTTGTATAATTTTCCTCTATTCCCCCTGACAAAACTAGGATAGTACCATAAAATAGGCTTGGCCAATTCTTTCTTTGAACTTCAGTATTTGTGCCTGTATGTCCAACAGAGCTAATAACAAATTGCAACATTGAATACAACCCCAAGGCCTGTCTGCCTCCTATCCCTACAATGTATTCCTCCGAGGCTTGTCTTCATAGTATCCTACCATCTCATCAAGCCCTCAGGTGACTTTTTTTGCAACAGGTTTCTTAACCAAAATTCAGTATCTGATATTGTTATAGTGATAAGTTGAAGAGACTGGGCGACCTGGCCCTGCAGCATCAATTAGTGATGAAAGAACATTGTGTAAAATATCAACCCCTTTGGCATTGCTGTTAAATGCCTGTAGTGATCTGCAGTAAACTGGAATTTAATGGAGGTTGCATAAGAGCAGTTATATAGTCAAACTTCAATTTTACATTTTTGTGGGGACCACCTAAAAATGGCGTAAAATCCAGGGAGGTGCAAAGTTTGGGAAGCATTGTTCTTATGGGCATTTGGTCTGTACAAAAAGTGTGTAAAATTGCAGAAAATGCAAAATACAGGAGCCTAAAATTGGGGGTTTACTGCATTTGTATGACTTTGACATTTAGAGCATCACACTTTGTGTTATGCATATGGTGTTTGGTGTGAAAGGGTTAATAGGGATTTATGCATCTGAGGGAATAATAATATCGGATCGGCTTCTGTTGTAGTAAACTTTGCAGTTACATGGTTTTCAGGGAATTAATTCAGATGGTAGAATGTGGAATTCCAATGGTAAGTGTAGTGCATAATGTTGGTTGTATGGCCACTGCTCCTACTCCTCCGACTAGGAGGAGTAGGAGCAGTGGCAGTAGTAGTCATAGTAATAGTAGTACAGTTAGAAGTAATAGTAGCACTCAGCAACAGGTGCAATAGTAGTTGTAGTGATAGTAGTTAAAATATACAGACAGATATAATGGTCATGTTCTTTTATGGTTCTGTGAAACAGAGTGTCACCAAGTAGAAAAATGCATTATAGTCACTGAGGTCATGGAAGACCATACTTAGTAAAGAGTTTTGTAATCTTCCAGGAACTCACTGTGGGAATGGAGCATACAAAAGCTATCATCAATGAAGGCTTCTGTAATTTTGCCCAGGAGTGCAGGCAAAAAAGAGAGGCTGTCAGGAGTCCTGTGAGATCATTACATTCTGCTGACAGTGACATTTTTATAAGGTTGTCTCCAATCATTCCAAAGGTTTGATAATGTACAGTATTCATCCTTATTGAAGTACACACATTCAAAATATTGAAGTTAGTGTTTGGAGTTTGTGTTTCATTTTCTTACTTTACAGAAATTCAACTTGAAAATTGAAGACTCAGTCTTAACAGGAATGAGGGATAGTCACACTGACTTCAGTTCCACCCTGCAGTGTTTTCAAGTTGATACAAAGTTTTCTCCACCAAACTTTGGTTTAGTAGAGGCAGAAGGTAATGAAGTAGGTTTAGTACAATTTGTCTAGGTAGTTGGTTAAGTGTTAAAAAAAGTGTATACTGTAACTCCCCAAGTTATAAGCAAAAATACTTTCCTAAAAGTCCAATATTTCAGTCATTAATAATTCAGCATTTTTTCTTCATAAGCCTAAAGTTATAAATGATTAAATGGTCCACCACCAATTTAGGAATCGTAACTATTAACACTTTCTGACTCTGTTTTTGTCTTTCCTAATTGTTTGTATTGAAAAGTTAAGATTGTAGATACAATTAGCCTGAAGCTTTTGGCATCTTCAACTGGCCTTATTACATTCAATCAAGTTTTAGTAGATAAAGTACTACTTTTTAGCTTCTGAATTAGGTGCAGCATCACCTGTAGTGTATTTCTTTCAGTTTGCATTCATATGTTGCTAAAAATGTTGCTAAGGGATTATGTACAGATCCAGCATAGTAAACAAGGGAAAGTAGTTGTGAATTCTGCAGTGGAGAATGTGTGAGTCATCTTAGTGGTGGCAGAAGAAGTGAATGTGTTCTGCAGTAGTGTTTACTTGAGTCTTAATAGCACCGAGGCATATGTTACCTGGAGAAGTTTGTATCTCAGGGAATGGTGGTATGTATAACTGTGGGTGCTAATAAATAGATTGAGAATTTCTGTGAAATCGTGAATGATTTATGGATACTCTTGTTTAGGGTATAAAGTAACAACCTTAATCCAGTTTGAGATGCTTGATAAGGCATCAGACTGATTTAAAATCGGCTAGTAACTATTGTTAGAAATAAATGGAAGAAGAGAAATGTTGACCATATAACAGTTGTGGTAATAATCATGTCAGAGACATTGTGTGTTATGTGTATGTGTCAGCACGTGCACATGTGCGAATGTCTATGCACGTACACCCAAAAATCTGTTTTTCATTATTTTTTAATGCCTGTTGTTTTTGTAGTGGATGACGTGTTGCCGCAGGTGTCCCTTGCTGTTCAGATTGATGAATTGAATGTAAAATGCAACAAGGAAACAGTATTATTACTCAGAAAGTTAGCAGTTGAGACCAAGGTATGTATGTAAGGATTCTGTAAATGTTTTTGATCATTTGATTCATTGTATGAACTCCCGTAGTCTGAGGGATATCTAATAATATCTAATACAAAAACATTTCAGAAATTGGTTGGACCGCTGTTATTTTTGTTTTTCACGTGGTAATATTATAAGATAAAATGAATTCTAGTGTATAAAGGCACAAACACAGTTCAGGCAAAAAATTGCCTTAAATGGTAATCTTTTGACAAGTTTAAGAAATTTAGGATTTTAGGCACATTTTGTAGAGAATTATGATGTGCAAACTGAGTCAAAATAAAGTTCCAGCTTCTGTGTGAACCATTAAAGTGAAGAAATCTTGTTAAGTTCTTACATTATGTTGTATGGCCATAATGTTAGATGTATGTGCAGTAACAAAGAATTGACTGGAAGTGGCTATGGCAGGACACAGCTCAACTGATAGTAAGACTAATGAGACATCTGGTGGGAATTTAATACACCTGTACTTATACCTGCAATCAAGAATTTTTTTATGGCACAACAGCTCCTAGTGGGCCAGGGCCTCCTCATTGTTGAGGCTACATGATCACACTCAAACTTACCACATTCGGTGGGTCACCTCTGATGGGTGATCTACCTGGCACAGAGACCTCTATTTGATGACACACAACACATGCAGTGACAGACATCCATACCCCTGGCAGGATTCGAACCCACAATCCCAGCAAGAGAACGGCTGAAGATCCACACCTTACATTGCACGGCTATGTAATCAAGAATGCCAAGGCCAGTGGCAGGGATATATCATTATAATAAATAAGAATCATGCACCAAAGAAGGAATTGACTCTCAGACTCTGTGTAGGATGCAGGTGGGGACACCCATTGCTAAGTTGTAAAAAAAAAAAAAAACAGACAGACAGACTGACTGACTGACTGACTAACTAACAAACTAATTAACTAACTAACCAACTAACTGACTGACTGACTACCTAACTAACTACCTAACTGACTGACTGACTGACTCCATGGAGCAGAATCTTCTCTGAGAAGCTAAGAGCTAGTTAAGAAATTCCCCACATTTTATGGAACCCAAAAGTTCATTTCTGCATTCACAAGAGCCTGCTACCTGTCCCTGTCCTGAGCATGATCAATCCAGTCCTTGCACCCCCCCCCCCCCCCCCCCCCCCCATCCGCAATATCACATCAAAATTTTCTCTCCACCTCTTCCCCCATTTTTTAACATTT
>Ga0123354_10018948_pt1 | contig 10805 bp, 6 predicted proteins | sample TergutLab28metaG_2_FD_97872 | JGI IMG/M metagenome (GOLD analysis project Ga0123354, IMG submission 97872) | Labiotermes labralis P4 segment gut microbial communities from Petit-Saut dam, French Guiana - Lab288 P4 | ecosystem: Host-associated > Arthropoda: Insects > Digestive system > Gut ... | reverse complement strand
ACCTGGAGCCGCTACTTTTTTCATTCAAGTAGCTCCTCAATTGACCTCACGGGGCTGAGTGGACCCCGTTCCAGACCCACTACTACTCAGAAAATCTGGTAGCGCCGGGGATCGAACCCGGGATCTCTGTATCTGTAGCCATAAACTCTGACCACTAGACCACAGACGCGGTCGATTTTACAGTGGTAACAAGTTGAAAATGAAAGACGCAGACTCATCTCTAAGGACAGGTACAGAGCAACTGTGAATAAGGCACTTTCTCGTGCAGGACAGTTCAAAGCCACAAAACCATCAAAAGCCCACTGATTCTTTCAGGAAGGTTACTCGTAATGCAAAATATATCACGTGTTTTAAGAATATAGATAAAAAAATTAGGGACCCACACATTTTTCTTGTAAAAAAAGGCACGAAAAAAGTGTCTCATAATCACCGCCATCCAAAATTTGTTAATGTAACACAGCCTAAAACGCTTATGCACTCAAACAGTAACGTTGGGTTAAGGTTTAAAAGTCCCATGCATTTCAGAATTGTGGGTACAGTCGACTGCAGCCATTCAAACCAGTCGACCGTTAACACTTAAAAAGCTGACCAGGCTTTTAAATACATAATATTAAAGTAACATCTTGGTAGCGGAGTTAAGTGGAATGAGAACCTCGTTTAGTGGCTTGGCGTGTAGTAACGGTGTCCAGGAAGGACGCCACATTTTCCTGGAAGGAAACAAATTTTGCATGTGTCATCACCTGACGCCGTTAGTGAACGCCACCAGAAGAGAAAGTAAACTATGTCTCATCTATGGGAAAAAGTGATCCAATTTGGAGAACACTCTGTTTTCAAATGCCTTATTTGCAAAACAAAGAAAAGAATAACGATTAAAGCATTCCGGAATATGACGCAGTGTAGCATGGTACGGAGGTACAGGTTTCAGAGAAGTGATTTTTCCTTCATCATTAGGGTAGTCGAAGTACTAGTTCGCTTTTCTTGGACTTGCATGCAGAATAAAACAGCAGGCTTCTCCGAAGCTTTGTACGTCTTTACTAGCATACATGCGGCCATACCCCACAAGACTGGAATCTTCATCAGTACCACTATAAAAACCTGAAATTCCGCAGTGAATTAGATATTACTTTAGAGCACAAAAACCTACACAGCCGGTCGTTACAACACTGCATAGATTTATCTCAGTATTTAACCAACCTGATGCACAAAATTTGTTTTACAATAAGTTTATTTCATGCCTCTACATGTTTCGAGCACATGTGTTTATCATCAGGAGGACAAAATTGTATTACACAGCCTCTGGTATCATCACACCTATAGGTGTGATGATACCAGAGGCTGTGTAATACAATTTTGACCTCCTGATGATGAGGACATGGTGCTCGAAACATGTAAAGCCACGAAATAAACTTATTGTAAAACAATTTTGTGCATCAAGTTGGTTAAATACTGAGATAAATACACTGAAATGCACGGTCAGTAAAACATAAAAAACTGCATATAGTCGAATTAAAATATGGACTAAGGTGATAAATGATAACGATAATTCCTCGTCTATAACATATACCAGACACGTTGAAAAACTTAAAAATAGAAGACTATATTTACACCAGGATTTTTTTTTTTTTTAGAAATACGTAATTTTTTAAATATGTGCCGAACTTATATTTTAGTTTCATGTATAGTAGGTGATGTGCACCAACATAAAATTAAATCTACAGATTTTAGACTACTCTCAACCCTCGTCATTCGACGCTAATTCGCTCCCGCAAACTGGTCTAACAGGGAAAAATCGGATAGCAGACAGTATTTCCCATTATTTTAAATGGGGGAAAAAATTATTAATAACACGAAATGTTGTCGGATGCGGAGTCGCAATAGCGGGTATTTGAGGCTGTTAAAGAAGTTTGGGTGTTAATATGTACCTGCGAGGCACTATAGCGAATAATCGCAAAGCGATATGGCTGATTGCGGGGGTTGACTCTATTTACTTGGTTTGTACATTATTTATTTGACAGAATTATTGATTCACAAACAATCTTCGAGCCCTGAATGCATCATAAAACACTTGCAACACCTGTCGTAACCTGTGCTTTTTACAGTGAAAATAGATAAAATTACATATTGGTGAGCTTCGTTGTACGAGTATATTCTCTTCACTGGATATTATTACGTTGGATCAAGAAGGAAGGAGGTGTGAGGAGACCCTGAAAGGAACGGAACGACTTGGGAAGCCAGCGTTTGATAGAAGGATAACATTTTCAAAAATTAATTATGAGGATGTATGTGTGGGCTATTTTCAATTAGTTAAGGACAGGGACAAGAAATGGATTCTTGTGAAAATGACAGCAAATAGCCGGGTTCCATAAAATACACGTAATTTCTTGACCAGTTCAGGAAATATCTCTTCTCAAAACAGTCTGTGCTCAATTAAGTCCTTAATTTTGTACTGAAGACTGTTATTAGTGTCTGCGCAAGTGATTGCAACTTCACAATGCCTAGCCACTGTTACTTTCTCGTATTGATAAGATTCAGGTCGCACAATACTCATCCCCAGCGACGCGGTTCAACATGGCCCATGGCAGCTCAAATAATCCCGCAAATTAATGTAGTTTCCATGGCAAATAATGAGACGAGTTATGAAATAGCACCTCGGAAGAGATTCATACATGCCTAACATTCAGCATTTCCAGTCACTGAGCGTTGTACAAGACGGAGAGTATAACCTGATGACGAATGTGTTACGTTCCTTTGAAACGTCGGTAACTGTACACCAACCGATAAGACGTAATATCCCGGAAAAATTGAAGCTGCAATTTATATTTAGGTTGCACTATAGAGAAGAGATAACAATGAAAAGGTCTGCATTGGACTGTAGTGCCATATAAGAACAAGATAGGAAGGAGATATATCATGCTGTAGAAGCACAAACTCCAGCATAAAAGAATAACTCAACAAGAACCAATTAATCACGGAGGTATTTCAGTATTTTAAAATTAATGAAGGAACCTACAGGCTTCCTCAACACCACTCAGACTAGCCACACCCGGCCGGGTCGGACTCGAAACTTCTCGGAACTAAACTGCATCTCTAGGTAGAGCGTATATATCATAACATCTGTCCGTACCCACATTAGTTACGATTCTAACAAACACAAATGTAATTAATAAGCATGGCACATTCCAGCATGAGTTTATGTAAGAGCTATTGATGAAATCAACTTCACTTCCACCGACATTTGTATCGACTACCAGCTTCTTTATCGATATTATCCATTCATTCTGACAATCTCAGTCATTAGTCAAAAATTAAAATATCTCCCACAATTTGAGCACTAATTCTAGGGAAAATTTCCCAAATAAACATGCTCCCTTTCAGATATAAAAATTTAAGTTCTTCCTGTGATATCAAGGCATATGATCGACATGTATGACAATATCCACAAATTCTGCACGCCTACACTACAAGGATGCACCCGCTAACACTTTGCACATAGAGTCTTCTCTTATTTAACAAAGCTGTTTCGCTTGCAAAGAATTATACAGTGTTAAATATGATGGAAGATGACGAAAGTGATCAGCAGATAGAAGTCTGGAGGGAGACAGTCATGGCTCATTTCATAGTACTAACCTCGTTTTTGCATGGACAGACAAACACACGAAAAAATCCGCAACCACAACAGAGTTATTTGGTTGTGGTTTGAAATGAATTATATATTACTGTCTTGGGCTTAAAATATTTCTTGTTAGGCTTAGCAATGGGGTTAAATTTCTTAAGGGTTCTAGGTAACAACAAGAGCCAGAAGAATTAAACGAGACCGAAAATCGAAACAGGTACATTTAAGGCTACGTCAGTATCAGTACAACAACACACTAGACACCAAATTAACAATTTAATCAAACATATACTTAAACACTAATTTTCCATCAGAAAAATCAGTTAATGGTTTATAGGGACAATAGTCGATTGTTATTGTGAAGTTCATTTACACACTCTGGTAACAAAATGCAACATTTTTTATGTTAAAGCAGATAGATAACACAGTGATTGAACAAAGATTTTTAACGTGAAAGCAAGTGGCAGTAGTAGTGTTACTTAAACAAGTAATGGAAAAATACTGCCAATATAGGGAACTGCATGCATCGCAACTCAACCACTCTGTATCACACAGAATTCAGTGGGCCTACAAGATATTTAGTTAGAAATGCGAAGAATTCATGGAACAATTGGGAAACTAGCAGCGTTTTAGAAAAGCAGCTGTACCATGGAGTTAAACACAATAGTTGTAAATTCGTATTGGTTTTGACGAACGCAAAAAATGTTGATGTTTATATTCGGTCTGAATGAACGACAAGAACAGGACGCCTCAGAAAGCTGCACAGTAGGGGGATCCAACCTTGTCTTCACCAAAAGTGGATCATGAGGATATTCAAATACACGAAGGTAGTATGTGTAAGACGTATAGGACATATGAAAGAGATTAAAAATGCATACACAATTTCGTTCACAAGGGAACACTGTGAAGACTTAGGTGTAGATGGGACAGTAATGAGAAGCTAAACCTTACGTGAATCAGGCAAAAATGTGTAGACTGGAAACAGCAGGATGAGTTTATCTTAGTAATTAACCAACTTGATGCACAAAAGTTTTGTTTTACAATAAGTTTATTTCATGCCTCTACATGTTTCGAGCACCATGTGCTCATCATAAGTAGGTCAAAATTGTATTATACAGCCTCTGGTATCATCAAACCTATAGGTGTGATGATACCAGAGGCTGTATAATATAATTTTGATCTCCTGATGATGAACACATGGTGCTCGAAACATGTAGAGCCATGAAATGAATTTATTGTAAAACAAAAATTTTGTGCATCAAGTTGGTTAATTAATAAGATAAATATAGTCAGATGCACGGTCAGCAAAACGTCAAAACAGGATGAGGTTAGAGACCACTGGTTGGTTATGAACACAGCAATGACAGTGTACTTTATTAGAGACCACTGGTTGGTTATGAACACAGCAATGACAGTGTACTTTATTCCCTGATGATGAAGATAGAGCGTACCGCCGAAACGCTGGACTGCTGTTTCTGAGCAGATACTAGATCTTAGGCAGAACAGATTTAATCATTTCTAGTCTAGTGCTTCATGCCGTACAAACATCAGGTTAAATAAAAGGCGGTAAATCCTTGACTGAGTAACTCTCAGCTTCTGAGAAAGTATTCTGTCCTAAGTAAGTTTAGTTCTTTCAGGAACAGAGACTAATAGTGGACTCAAATTAAGAACAGGCAGGGTATAGTCACGTGTAGCAGCGGCTCAAGATAGAGGCCCCCGTGTTCGGCGGGGGGTCAACCTCTGATCTCACCGACGCGCGGAGTTTGAAGGAGTAGTTTCTCGTGAAAACCTGACGGATCGCTCGCAAGTCACGCTGACCAGCTCGTACATTAATTTTGTGGGCTTTTGATTCATTTCACAGCTCATCGGCCGACTCCACACACGATCAAGACTCCCGCACGTCAATTGTTGCTCTAAGTCTAATTGTAATGGGGTTAACTAACTCGATGACAGAGTTACTTGTTCAAATAGTACGCAGTCATTCAGCTGTTTAAAATATTTCTTGTTATAAACCCGCCAATACAAAAACCTCAGACTGGACCCTATCCTGCATAGTTTTGACAATGTGATTTTTTAGATGTATGAACAGTTAAACCCAGTGATATAGCGCCACCCTCAAATAGCCCCACAATTCTGTGCTGAGAAGTTCTATGTTATACTTAATTCGATATACCATAATCCTTGACTACCGCTACAAATTGCGGTAACACAGGAGTGACACTGTATCGAGGTTGGGTTGCATTTCAATAGACCAATTGTCTTGCCTTCTATATATGTCTAAATATTCTATAAATTTTTTTAGACAAAGGAGGTGGCAGAAAGTGGTCGTGGCCCATTTACAGCAGTGTGCATGCCATGGAATGAACCCGGGACCTAACTCACAAAAAGCTGTAATGCTAACATTACCTATTGAACAATACGCACTGCGTCAGCTATTTTACGTATTTATCACGGAAACTGTTCAGAACTGAAGGGAGTTCTGAGGCATTGCAGTCATTCACTGACACAGATTGGAAACTTGGAATTTAAATTACGTCGGATTGTAATCATTACACCATGAGTTCAGTTTGAACATGCCCTGCGTCTTGGCGGTCTCCATCTGCTGGACACGATTGTTAGGTGCAAGCCCAGAAAGTGGTGCATGAAAGGGGCAGGGGGGGGGGAATGGTCTCCTACCTGTCTTAAATCCATTCTGGGAAATACGCTGAGAAAATGTTTGTTCATAAGAATTAATGTAGCTAGGGAATTTGTATAATTTTAATTGTTGGTATAAGAATAATATTGGGTGGAAAAACGTAGGAATAATATATTCTTGCTATTTCTAGGTCTAATTTACTTTTGCGTTCTTATTGTCCTCGTAGTAACAAGGAAATATATTTATCTACGTCACACGGATCCAAATTGCGCGGATCGTAAATTCAGACCGATAATATTCGAAATAAGGAAGTAAGAAATAAAAATGAAATTAAAAAAGACCTTTTCCTCATAAGACAATAACAGTAATGAAGATATCTCGCCGTAAAACATAAAAGAAGTAAAATAGAACATACTTTCTCCAATAAAGGCAATGTGAATAGGAGTCACACATTAGATTGTGACAGAAGTTTCCAATGGAACAGCATATCCAGCTAGAGGTAGCTTTAGATCCCCTTAACCTTCGGCACTCTTTGAAGGACAATGTTTTTTCTGCCCAAATTGAACGCACTACCGACAGCCCAGAAAGGTAAGTGCGTCACAGAGGCGGTCTGGCCCATTGGCTGAGAAACCACTTTGCCTGTGATGGCAGCCGAACCCAGATTCTCCATTCATCCAGCGCTAGGCTTTTCCATGTACCGGCTAAGCTACCTTACTTACTTACTTTATCACAGACCTACTTCTCAGTCCTACATTTCTGCAGACATAAATAAATAAATAAAAGAAACCCCATCTGATAAAGAAAAGTTTCTAATTTTTTTGCCATATTTTTATTCCGCAATAGAACCTTGATTTTAATATTGTGCTCCCTTCGCACAAATTCATGAATTTAACAAACAAGAGAGTCACATCCGTGTGGTTAATTCTCCATACTACCAAATACTTTTATAGGAAGTGTGGTGTTCGAGAACTACGAGAAATTTGAGAGTTAATTTACTTTATTTCTCGTCCCCAATTACATTCCTTACTTTGATAGCCTTCAAAATGATTTTTACAATATCTAATTTTTTTCGACAGTGACTCAATCGAAAGCAATTTTGTCTACTGCAAATAGAATAAAGGCAGTTTTACTCGAAAAAACCATGCATAAGTTACTTATAATTTGAAAAAATTTGGGTTCGTTACTTAGGAGGACTGTTTTTTAGCAATACTCCTCGAACTTTTATGCTCAGATAACATTTCAATTAAAACCTGAGAAGTTCTGATTTATGAAGCGCATTTTAAAATTACCACATTCGACGTCCTATCTAAGCTTCAGCCATAAAACTAATGGCCCTGACAAAATGTCCATTTAAGTCCAGAGCGGCTGCGACTTTAAATTCATGAACACTGTGCTCCCATAGCTTAATGTAGTGCCAAATTACTTACTCATTAGCTAAAATACCACTTTAAGTACTGTCTTGTATCACAACAGTAAGTTTTATCAGTATCCTTACAGTAAATTTTCGGATCAGAGAATTGCACAGTTTTAATGACAAGTATTGAAAACTCATTTTAGTATTCACCCTGAATCCGATCAGAGGAAATTACATGTTCAATTACATAACGATCTTCCACCCAGTATTTTCTATACTTTTCCAGCTTCATAACCCATCCGCTTCATACTTCATCAGTTATTCATCTCAGATACAGTGGGTGAACGTAGAAAATGTCAAGTTATTTTTAAGTCATTTTCTCAGCTTTTCCGTTGCTTCATCTGTCTTAATGAGTTAACTTCTTGTTAGCAGAATCTTGTGGTTTAACTGTGCTCGGAACGAAGTTCCTAATTCCACGCACACTCTACCCATATAGCCTAAACCAATGGTAGTAATATTCTTATGTTACACTTCCATCTTCTTTACAGTCCTTCAAGTGGCCACTATGTGGTAGGTTTCCCCACCAAAATCCTGCATACACACGTCGTAAAACTTAAGTTCGGTTTTCTGCGCGGAAAATGATCTGCTCATTCACTCTTCTTCTTGTATCGTCTTTCAGTTTCATATTATTATATATGCAAGAATGAAAACATGTCTAACAGCAGTAGGAATTTCCAAATTCATTGTTAAAAATTTTGCATACAGCATTGTAATTGGTGTTCATTTATTGTTATATACACAACTAGTGGTCCAAAGCCAATCACTCTAAAAATATCACATTTTACACGAAAGAAAATTAAATTTCCCGAGAATTACTACCATGAACAATATTATTATAATATTATTTGGGTAATTTAACACTAGGCCATCACCCCAACGCATTAAATTTACCTGCTTTTTCTATGAACAGATTTATTTAAATAAATTTAAAATAAACTATTACAGGTCCGGGACTGGATAGGCCCTGTCTACAGTCTTGCATCTAAAACACAATTTTGTTATGTGTTACTTTAATTCCTCTTTAACAAGAACGCGCTTTGTTCATTTACTTGTCTCCAGTTCCTGTTAAAGAAGAGAGTAAATAATTCAGTAGCAGTATGAGGTTTTAGAAACAAGCCTGAAGATAGAGGCCGATCCTGCCATCGAAATGTAGTGTTATTTCATTTTGTTGATTTTAACACATTAAGCTATACAAAATCCATAAATTTAATGTGTCTCGATCCCTGAACAACGTTTAAGAAGAATTTCCCGTACCAAACAAATTCCGGAAATAAAATAGATATTCTTGTCACTATGCTTTCACTTTACAAAATTTACCCAAGGAATCTGTAATATTGTCGGTCTGCAGGCGTGTAACGTTGCGCTCTAGTTTTGAAATCCACCTGCAGAGAGTCCCCACCTGCTGAGGAATGCCGTTGAAAGTAGCCATGTAACATATGTTACTCCCGCCCAGTGAATGGCACCATATGTCGCACTCCGGCATAGCTTAGTATTTGAACATGGGGAAGGGGGCACCGGAAGACAGGAAAACAAGGGTTGCATTTTATGAAGACAAGTGCCTAGAATTTGACCGTTAAGCCTTATGGCATCTCCGTTGGTAAGATTTAAAAAAAAAACTGAAGACGGCCTACGAACAAGTCTGCAGAGAGGGAAACTAAATTATACAATAGAATAAAGTGTAGGGAAGGCAGAATTGTCTCTGTGCACGCCATAGAGACATAAGAGAGTGAATTAAAGTTTCATGAATTCTTAGCCTCTGGGTTAGAAGGGGGGGGGTGAGTCAGCTTCACTCTCCGGCCTTTTTTACCTCTAGGAAAAAGTCAGCAGTCGTCATTGGACATGAAGCTGGTCGAGGTTTAAGGCTGATAGAAGTTAGGAGGGAGAGAAAAACTTCTAGTCTTTGCCGGGACTAGGCACGTTTCCTCGGTTGTCCAGCCCGAAGACTAATCACTATACCGTTTAGGATACTTCACAAACAGTTCACAGAACGGTCTTAGGGACATATTGTATAACTTTATCTTTTCTAAATTTTAACAAGATTTTAGGCATTGAAATTACCATAGTTTTTAATAGGATATTTGTCTCGCGGTAAAATACTATGCCGAAACATGTAGCAAGCTTGTAATATAAAATAATACGTATATACACAATAGTTTCAGGGACTGAAAATTTAAGGGAAAGCTAGTAAATGGCCTTGCTGTGATTGAACGGGAATGTTAGAAACCGAATATCTCGTGTCTTTACAGACTTGCAACGGCTAGGCATTTGGTATTCCCGATGGTGTGACAGTTAACTTATGGGGGGGGGGGGAAATTTTAACCATTTTCTTCACAGAAATGTTTTCGTGTTAGGAACTTCTATATCCGTTAACAGATATATGGAGTCATCTATGCAGAACAGTTAAAGGTCACTCTTATGAATAGCTTACATATAATTTCGGGCGAATTTAGAGTACCGTACATTATATAAAGTAGACCTTAGTTATAGAATGAATATGTTTTACTCTGTCCATTTAATTGTGCATGCAAATTTAATAATCTGGAGTTACTTCATATTCAGAGTAATATGACTAATATGAATATTTTTAGCAAACGTGATGCTGGTTATGTATAAAGCAATATCATCCGAATAGCTGTGATAAAAAATGCAGAATATTCAGTTTCAGCTCTTGTCAAACTGACACCCCGATGTGAACAAGTACGAAGATAGTACTTATAGCTAATTGTAGGCTAATTATACGACAGACAGCTGTGTGAGTTGAAGTATTCATAGCTTTGTTGATAACGACTATATTTTTCTAAAACATGACACCCTGTTGATTGATAACCTGTTACCGACTCTTTTAGGAGTTTGCTGATTCCATCTTCAGGTTATTCAAAGAATAATAAGTGCTGTGAGAAATGGTTGCATTTCGAAGGATAAGAAAGGGCTAGGCCACAATCATAGCAAGCTAACAGTCGGACAGATACTGTATTGAAAATACTAACACCACATAACAGTCGGACAGATACTGTATTGACAATACTAACACCACATAACAGTCGGACAGATACTGTATTGACAATACTAACACAACATAACAGTCGGACAGATACTGTATTGACAATACTAACACCACATAACAGTCGGACAGATACTGTATT
>Ga0123354_10018947_pt1 | contig 10806 bp, 4 predicted proteins | sample TergutLab28metaG_2_FD_97872 | JGI IMG/M metagenome (GOLD analysis project Ga0123354, IMG submission 97872) | Labiotermes labralis P4 segment gut microbial communities from Petit-Saut dam, French Guiana - Lab288 P4 | ecosystem: Host-associated > Arthropoda: Insects > Digestive system > Gut ... | reverse complement strand
CCACACTGTATTTATGTGTTTTGTATTTATCTCAGAACAAACAGCGACTTGTGCCACTTACAGCATAAACTGATTGGTTTTTATAACCCAGATGAAAAGTGTTTACAGCGCGGTACGGACTGGATTTTTAAATAAAGCAGTCTGCGCTTCGCCTTTAAAGGGTTAATAATAAAAACTGCGTTGAGGGTATCATGTTCTACGAAATATTGGAATTAATTATATTTTAGAAAAGGTACAAATACCGTTTGTGACCGGTACACCTAAGCGTTTTAATAGCTGTGAAAGATTACTGTGTGTTTTATTCAGGACAACACACTGGCACCTGGCTACAAAAGCTGTCAGAGGACTGGGGTTGTGTCGATATCACTTGGCAAATTAAAAAGCTTTTAATCAAGTGATATGGACATGCATTTTATTACTAACGCACAACATTTACTCTTCACAGAGACGTGACAGTTGCTGGACACCGCAAGGTCTGATCAACGTCTATAAGTTAGTAGCATATCGTTTCAATATCCGTAAGTTTCTTTATCTGGATAGCCTATTTATTCAGACCGGCAACAAAAATTCACAAATAACTAAAAAAATATTGGAAGCTTTACAACACTGGCCGAAGTGCAAATAATAATAATAACTGTATTATTGACTCACTGGTCGTAGTATGGGTGGAAATAAAATTGTTAACTAATACCCAAATGCACTGACAAGGAATAACTTCAAACGGGATGTGTTACCCAGGTGCATGTTGTTGAAATATGTAATGTTTTAAGCTGTAATGGATTCTATGTGAATGACCATTACCTGATGATGCTATTTAGCACTTTCAAATGTAGGTTTCTAGAATGTAAACACACGAGGATACAACAAGGACAGCGAATCAACTCTTGATCGTGATGGAGGAAGAGTGTATGGAGGTATTCACTGAGTTAAATAGTCGGGAACGCCATCCAACTTAAAATTGAAAAGAATCTCGCAAATCCGCCGTCAAGTTACTGCAAAATACTATAAATGTAATAAGTGACAAAATTTTAATTTCAGTCCAAGTCCTGTTCAAACAATATCCAAATGCCAGCGTAAACGTCACTGCAGCCTGATAAGTTTGAGCGTTCCCAAGTTGTTATTACTGACCATAAGAAGTTGGAAGTTACAGCACTGGTAAAATATTTATAAACAGTTTAGTAAAAACTTTCTTATTTCTTTCAAAAGTTTAAATGATGACAGACACGCAAACACAAAACACAAACGTGCACAGGGAAAGGACACTGACGTCTAATACGTTTCTCTCTCTTTATTTCCAGGAAGGTAGACTACACACTAGAACGATCATCAACATGAAACTTTGTTCCTTCTGTACATCTCAGTTACAAATCTTTGTTTCAGTACTGCTATCATAAATATAAAACAACGGATAAACACTATAAAACATGTCATTAATTACGCTTTACAATAATTTGTTTTCAAAACATATGAATATAGGGGTCAGTGATGAAACATGTCTTTATAATGCAGCGGCGCCTAGATATAAGCCCATAGGCTTAGCGGCATATGACAAAAAATTAACACAGAGAATTATTCATCTGTTTTCAAACGGGTGTGACACTTTCATTCTTCACATCAATACGACAAACATCAAGGTAAAGCAGTCCCGTTACAGGCCTGGAGTGGCCCAGAGGGTTCCAGGAAGTTAAGATTCCCAGATTTCGTGACAACGGCACAGAATGGTGGTAAGGCTGTCAGCCTTACGCACCTGCCGCCTTTACCCCCAGGAAATACTCCTGGTACTCATTTCTGTTAGAGGATGAGACGACTCCAGGGCCATAGTGTGATCGGAAGGATTATGTCAATGAAATATTCCAGTGAAACCATCTGGGATCGAACCAGCGACCTTCCGGTTTGTAGCGCAGCACCTTAACCACTGTGCCACCGCGGTCTCAAGTCCTATATATCATACCTAAAGCAACAGCAACATAAGCAGATGAGAGGAATTCTTAATTTTCTTCCGTGCGTCTATTCGTGTTTACTCTCTAGACAAACGGGGCACAATAACACAAATATTGCAGCGAGAACCAATCAAGCGAGGGATGTAACTAGCAGGTGTTTCTCCTATCCGTGTCTAAGAGCAACAAGACCCGTGTACATAAGTTTTAACTATTTTGTATACTGAGACGCCTCAACCACCGTCGCTCCAGTGCTTAACACAGGATATTAAGAAATTGAAAAATAATATTTTGTGCAGGGATTCACAAATCCCAGGTACCAGGGCACCGTAGCGAATATAGTTTTTAAAGTGATGCCCAATACGTTTAGGTCCACATTATGAAATTTGATTCATTTCACACCCCCCACTACCCGGGACCTAGAATTTTCAGCTGGCTTCTAAATTTTTGGAAAATCTGTGCACCCTTGTTTTTACGATTAATTGACACTTTATGGTGTTGATGGTTCAAAGACACGGCATGGAAATGAACAAACGTGAAAAATAGTACGGAAAGTAAATGAAAGGAATGTCTCGTTCTCAAACTTATCTCAATGCACTTGCCGGATTATCTTCTTTTCTTCCCTAAATCCTACTTGGAAGGTTCTAGGCTGCGTTTAAAATGTGATGGCACACGAGCAGAAACCAGATTTCGTCTTTCGGCGAAACGGACGAGTCCATTTAAATCGGCAGGGACGTCAGTTCAGTCGACTACTAGCAGCCGAGGTGTGCGCATCAGCGGTAGTAATGCTGGATAGACCATATTCCGAGGTAATGTGAAGAGTACTGGCTACCCACTCCATTCGCCAGTTTCCCCTTCACTTCCCCTCCCGTGCGTTCCCGTGTGCTATCACATTTCAACTGGACTCTACCTTTACTGTTCACCTGAATGACACTCCCTCCATCCCAAAAATCTAACATCACCGGTCTTCCTCAGGGTGCCGTATTATCGACTACACTATTCACCCTTTATCTGCGTGACATGCCACGCCCTCCGCACGCTCATCTCGTCTTCTACGCAGATGACACTGCCCTTGTATCTCAGTCCTGGCAACCCGATACTATATCCCGCAGACTCGGTAATGTATTAACGACCTTACACAAATACTTCACTAAGTGGAAACTCCGATTAAATGCCCACAAAACCTAAACCATATTATTTTCCAAAAGCCGTCCCCCACCCCCATCCCTCCAGGACCATATTCAAGTCCAGGACACCTCTGTGCTCTGGGCCACGACCGTCCCCTATCTAGGCCTTATGTTAGATTGTAAACTTCTCTCGGCACCTGCATAACGTCCCCATTAAAGCTACAGGCGTATTCTGTAACACTTTCCCCCTCCTCGCCAGAAAGACAGTGCTCACACAGTCGAACAAGATTAAATTACTTATTCGATCCATACTTAGTTATGCTGCCCCTGCCTGGAGTTCCACATGCTCCTCCAACTACCACAGAATCCAGGTTATCCAGTCAAAGTGTCTTCTCCGAGTCGTCGGTAATCACCCCAGGCATAACCCCCACTTCCCACCTGCAAATCACGCTAAACAATGATCACAACCGCGATTTCATCCACCGACTTACAGCCACATTTTTCGCCCACTGACCCTCACACCCCAACTCCCCTAGTCCAGCAAATAGGGAATTATACTCTAGCCGACCTGACTAACTTGTACAAAAAATATAAACATAAACGTACGAAGCGTATACTGCAATAATTAGCTTAGCGGAAGTTGCTGTGCTTTTGTTGTTCATAAATTTTCACTGCCGTTATTTGCACATTATATAAAGGTAATGGTAAAGTGATCCCGTTACAGGCCCAGTGTGGCCCAGAGGGTGGGTAGAGGTATAGCTCTACTCTTTCATGACTGCGGCATTAGAAGGGGGTGAGTGGTCAGCAGCACGCCTCGGTCGCACTTTACTCCCGGGAAAGACCCGGTACCCATTTTACAGGAGGCTGGGTGGGCCCCAGGGCCGGTCTGGAAGGGCGAAAAATCTCGTCCATACCGGGACTCGATCCCGGACCTCCCAGCCCATAGTCAGTCACTATACCAACTGAGCTACGCGTCCCACATTTGCACATTATACACACACATTTCAGTTCCACTTGTACAATTGTGTACATATTTATTCAAAATGTTTTAGGGAACAATTTTGTAATTTATCCTTGTACACGCTGTAAATACTCTCTGTGGAATAAATCTCTTTAAAAAAAAAAAGGCCTGGTTCAATCATTTGCAGAAATTAGAGGTGCTAAGGAAAACCGTGGAACTTCAGCAAAGACAGCAGCGTTCAGCGCACATTCCTACACCGTTGTAAAGTAAGACAAGAGGAAAGGTAAGAAAGGGCGATGAAAATATATACAAAGGAGAAGAAACTTCAACCAAGTGAGTCACTGGAGGAAATGCGTAACCAGTCACTCAGTCCAATGTGACCGACAGACGATATTAAGGACTTCATACAACCTTCAGTTGAGAGTTTCACATTTCTTTGGTTGCTTTGGAAACAAGCGACGAAATACGTTTCATTTCAAATCATAAAGAGATTCAACATTCCAGGAATGTAGCTTGATCATGAGGCCCAACTTCTCCTTCAGCAGACATATTTCCAGGAGAGGTGCAATCGATGCGGAATGTGGAAACTACGTGACCACTACCTGCGAAACACCAGAGTAGCTAACTGGCAGGTGAGCTCTTTGGCCTATTCACGTCTGTCCGCCAGTTCTGAATGTAATAACAGACTGCAAACAAGCGGCACTGATAGGAAGAGTTGCTGTCGTACGCTGGCCCTCAACGGCCATCAACCTACATCAATTCTGATACGATAGGTTTAAATTCAAATCCGTTTCACCTACTTGAAATGAAGTTTAAGTGATAACTAAACACGATTATCATTTTGTACATCTTCCACAACTTCAGTATTTTTTAAACGTACTGTTTGCAAACTAGATCTTTCCGCCATTAGGCATTAGAAAGGGCTCTGCTCAATTAGGTCACGTGGAACTTCAATAAATATATAAGAGGCATGATTTTATTTTGAAGTGAAGTGAAGTGAAGTTGCGTTGAAGTACTTGGGGACAAAAGTACAATGTACATTAGGGTGACATTATGCTGAGGGTACATGATTGTATTGTGACTATTTTATTTGGTATGTATCTTGTACTGTAGTTGTTTTAACTGGTTTTGTAATATGTGGGTGTGTGTATGTGTGTGGATTTTGTGATGTGTGTGTTTTGTAATGAGTGGTTTTCGTAATTTGTGGGTGTGTGCATGTGTGGGTTTTGTAATGTGTGGGTTTTGTAATGTGTGGGTGTGTGTGTGTGTGTGGGGGGGGGTTTGTAATGTATGGGTGTGTGTATGTGTGGGTTTTGTAACGTGTGGGTGTGTGTATGTGTGTGGGGTTTGTAATGTTTGGGTGTGTGTATGTGTGGGTTTTGTAACGTGTGGGTGTGTGTATGTGTGTGGGGTTTGTAATGTTTGGGTGTGTGTATGTGTGGGTTTTGTAATGTGTGGGTGTGTGTATGTGTGTGGGGTTTGTAATGTTTGGGTGTGTGTATGTGTGGGTTTTGTAATGTGTGGGTGTGTGTATGTGTGTGGGTTTTGTAATGTGTTGGTATGTGTGTGGGGTCTGTAATGTGTGGGTGTGTGTACGTGTGGGTTTTGTAATGTGTGGGTGTGTGTATGGGTGGGTTTTGTAACGTGTGGGTGTTTTGAAAATTGTGTGGGTGTGTTGGTAATATGTGTACGTGTATTTACTGCGTTTTTGTATTGTTTAGTTTATGTATATTTATTCTTATTTTTTACTAGTGTAGGGACTACTGCCACCTAGTGAAAACTCAATTGCAGTAAATAATAATAATAATAGTGTTTGGAAAGTACGACACTGACGACAGGTGACAGCCAGAACTGCAGGCACAAAAAATGCCTTGTCTCTTTCTTTTCTATTTGTTTTTACGTATGCTTAGGCAGAAAAATGAAGGGAGAAATATCAAGTCGAATTGAACAGAGTAGCTAAAACCTGTAAAAATATCTGGTTCGATCACCACGTGCACATCAATATATCAGGCAGGATATCACACAGTTATCAGCGCTTCTGTGTCAAAATATGTGGTTGGATATCCCAAAGCAACCAGTGGCTGTACACAGAAATTTCAAGTGATGATCGCCATTTGTACATAAGAATTCAAAACATATGTCGAGGACAAAGATCAGTCTACACAGAATTGTAGGAAGTTCACGGATATGACACAGTGGACTACTGCACAGTTCCCATTTGGACACCACGCTTTGATGTCTGTCATGTATTTCACAAAAGAAAGTGAACTGGTAGGAGATAAACAGTAATGCAAAACGCACATGAGAATTCGTCAACATCCGTTTGAATGCCTCGTGGCATGTCGTGGGGAAACAAGGCACGCTGAACACAGTGTGCGCCTCCAGGAGACCCAGTATACCACTAGTTAGCTTTTATTCTGAATTTCAATGCAAGGGTACACTTGTCTGATAAATCATGGGAGATTGCAGGCTTCCGCCGCGAAGTATGAGACCTGCGTTCTTCTACGAAATTACGCAGCGTATAGTCGTAATTATTTACCGACGTTTCGGGACAACCTCTAAATCCCATTTGAAATGGATAAGAATCCAAAAAGAAGTCTGGTTGCAAGTACGTAGATTAATCTAGTCCACGACTCCATCCCACTTCTTGAAGATCTCTTTTTGATATTATCCTCCCATCAACATCTAGATCTCCAAGTGGTTTCTTTTACTCACGTCTCCCCACAAAACTTCGTTAGTAACTCTCGCCTCCCCGTGCGCGCTGCATGCCCCATTCATCTCATTCTTTTTTATTTGATCGTCTGAATGATGTCTGGTGGGGAGTACAGGTCAAAAAGATCCTCGTTATGTGGTTTCCTCGAATAAACTTAATACTATCAACATGCACGGTGCAACTACGAAGGTTATCGAAACAAAAAAGCCATTGTTAAGAACTTAGTGAAGAGGGTGTGTACACTAGGGGCGATTGGATGGAACCAAGGACTCTTTGAAGACTATGTTAGTATGGAACACACGGAACTACCTAGGCAGCCAAAGGTAGTTTAGTGGCTAATGTATATCCCAATATCCCAGATTTAATACCCACTAAGACAATTAGTATGAAATACTTCTTCTTCTTCTGCTTCTGCTTCTTCTTCTTCTTCTTCTTCTTCTTCCTCCTCCTCCTCCTCCTCTTACCCCCATCTGTCGCCAAAGCCCCTTATAAGCCTTGGCTTCGACAGACATCTATCGTGTGCATTCCCCCCACCACGCTGCCACGTTAAGAATTCTTTAAGTATTTCAATTCAAAATCTAGCCAACTTAGTTTTCCTTCTTCCTACCACCTTCTGGCAAGGAGAAGTTTTTCTTCTTGCAAGGATAATTATCCTCCTTCCTCGCACTATGTCCTAGTTATTTCAGTCTAGCTAGTTTAATCATTTTTACTTCGCAGGGCTCTTAGGCCCTTTGTTTACACTATACCATACATCAGTACAATTTATTCTCCACGCCCCACTGACACAGATTGGGGCATAATTTTTTTCTTAAAAAATCTTTCTTCGAATTAAGTTTTTCTTTGCCAATTTTTGTGACAGCCCAGCTCTCACGTCTTTAGAGTTACACTGGTCAAATTAGGACATTTTACGTTTTACGTTTTGTATCTGTCTTTAACAACCTTGACCTCAAGGTATTTCCCAATCAATAAAGATGTTTATTGCCCATATTTATTCTGTGACTCGTTTCCGACTTAACCTTTTGACGCCTAATGTCAACTATAGTGGTCGTACCGCACCGCTAACCTCTAAAGTTGCATTTTATATATTTATTCAAAAAATACAGGTACTGAATATTTTAAACATGGTATATACTCTCAGTTTTTTTCTCTTCAAAATGCAGTTTGTTTCATAATTCTAACATATTCACATTTTATATAGGGTGTGTTAAAATTAAAAAAATTATTCAGGCCCCAAAAGGTTAATGGTGGTGTTATTAATGAAGATGGATCCCACACACTTAATTTTTTTTTAAATGAAGCCAACTAGATGCACACTACTTCTTAGTATATTTATTTCAACTTCTGTACATGTTTCGGGCAAATATGTGCCCCATCATCAGGAGAACTTTTTGTATCTATGTGATACTGGTATTTTTCACTCTGTATGGGAGGCTGTCTGGTCTGCTGGAATTTGTCATTTTAGTTTTTTAAGTAATTTTCATGAATAAATGTTTTATAGTGGAAATATTCTGAGGAGAAAAATATTCGTGAATGTGTCGAAAAACTCAGACCAAGATGTTGGTCTGAAGAAACTACAATATGTTACAAGATTCCATTAGTCCAATAATTTAAATGTAATTTTTATATTTGTGAACATGCCACACCGTATACATAAGTGTACCAATACTCTTTATGATTATGACATAATTAATTATTAATACTTATGTTACGTTAATGTATGAACTTAAAAAATGGAAAGGTATTTACGAGTAAATTTTTTGGGACCGGGCCCTCGTATTATGAAAAAATAATGTACCGGGCAGCGGCCTCACAAAGATTGAGAAACACTGATATACATATTCTTGACAAGACAACTCTCTAATGTATACACCTGAAGGGTACGAACTCAGACCGTTTCCGTTGTATGTCGGAACGTTCGATCAAATTTAGAGTTCTTACTTCAATACGAGCCCCAATATTTCATTAGTTGGAATTCAGAACTCTGACGTTCAGGTGACCGTGCATCGTGATAAATTCTTATAATAAAACCAAATAGATGAACTAATTTCTCAAATTTATTTTGTAATAAAAACTTTACATAACTGGTAGGATAAGGTTTCCTGAAGCCATTATCTGTATTTTTGTAGGGCCTTATTACTTAGGGAACGGCTGATGTAAAGAACTTCTGAAAGAATGATCGTCTGTCATGTGCCCTTGTTATTATTTTAAGTGACAGGTGGACCCCAATTTTAGAAACTTTGGTGAAGAAAATATTTTCCAAAATTCTTGTCGACACTAGACTAGCTTCTTTGAAGTTCAGGTGATCATTCAACGTGATAAATTCTTAAAATAAAACCAACTAGATACACTAAATTCTCAAATTTATTTTGTAATAAAAATTCTACATATTTCGGACAGTTCATCTGCCCATCATCAGGAGTTCTTCACTGTACACACAGCAATGGTATTGTAACACTGTATTTTATTTTATATCATTTCATTTTATACATTTCATGTACGTTGGTAGTATTATAGGGACGGCTGGGTGCATCACCCAGTTGAACAAACAGGAAGTCCAGATCACCTATCATTCACATAGCAACAGCAAATAGTTGAAGCTGCAGAAAACTGTTGCTAGGTGAATGCAGGAAATGCTGACTTTGGATTAGAAGTGTGGTGTGGTTTTGAGAAGCGACGAGAGAGAGTCTTGGTTGAACCTTCGGTAACGACAGACACCTGGGGGAACAGAGAAGGAACAAATTTTATAAAATGTAGCCTTTGTTGCTCATCATTGTATCAGGTAAGCGTGGTTAGGTTGTTTTGTACCAAATTGAAGCATAGAAATAATTTGGATTGAATTTGGGTTTTTTTGAGGTGATCAGAATTTCCTTATAGGAAATTGTAATCTTTGTGAGGGAGAAGTACCCTATGCCGTGCCTTAGATTTTGATTTGGTTATTGTGCTTTCTTTAGTGTTATATATATTTATGTAATATGTCGTAGTGTCGTAGAATCTATTATTTAGTGAAATACGTCATAGTAGTGTCCAAAGTGGTGGCAGCGAATACCCTTTCTAGGTAATGGTGTGGGTGGTTGGGACTACCGCCGCACCCCGTTACAGTATTATGTCATATAGGTTTGCTGACAGCAAGCTGTCAGCAAACCTGTATGCCTTATACCATTGCTGTGTGTACAGTGAAGAAATCCTGATGATGGACAGAGGAACTGTCCAAAACATGTAGAGTTTTTATTACAAAATAAATTTGATAAATTAGTGTATCTAGTTGGTTTTATTACAAGAATTGAGAATTTCTTTGTCGCCTCACTTACGCATTCTAGTAAAGAGCAAACCAGACTATCATTTCCTTTGTCGGTTGTTCACAGGGTGTTCGAAACTTAACGATTTCCGCAACAAAAATGACTTCCCGCCTCTCAATGAAGGTTTCATGAATGTACCGCTGTTGCGAGTTCTGTGACGGACAGAAAGGACTTGAATTGTGACCACTACATTTTGTTTTTTTTCTAATGTATAAAGATGGCTTCGAACCGCACGTAACTGTGGGCTAGCAATCGTTATGCCTAACAAACAAATGTACCAACAATGTTCGGCTACATCAAATACCCCGCGTAATAATTACGGTCCTTGATACAGTTAATTAATCACCGCTACATGAAGGCGGGGGGTGGGTGGGGAGGGTGCGAGTGTAGCTACACACACACACACACACACACACACACACACACACACACAAACACACACACACTTGCGCTCAGCGCTAGACGCAAGTGGTCAGTTACGCAAAACGGTCAGTCTAACTTTGGTCGCGTAATGTACGGAAAGACGAGTGCACTACGCAGCCGGCATAGACCAGTGTTTTTCAACATTTGTGAAACCGCGGCCCGGTAAATTCTTTTTTCACAAGACGAGGGCCCGGTCCAAACAAATTTAATCGTAAATATCTTTCCATTTTTTTAAATTTCATACATTAAACTAACATAAGTATTAATAATTAATTATGGCATAATCATAAAGAGTATTAGTACACTTATGTATACGGTGTGGCATGTTGACAAATATAAAATTACATTT
>Ga0123354_10018945_pt1 | contig 10806 bp, 7 predicted proteins | sample TergutLab28metaG_2_FD_97872 | JGI IMG/M metagenome (GOLD analysis project Ga0123354, IMG submission 97872) | Labiotermes labralis P4 segment gut microbial communities from Petit-Saut dam, French Guiana - Lab288 P4 | ecosystem: Host-associated > Arthropoda: Insects > Digestive system > Gut ... | reverse complement strand
ACCGTAAACCAGCCTGTAACAGGTATTACACTGAGCGATAGCAAGGTGCATGTTTTGACAGATGGCACAGTTGTTATCAAGGCAACTGTTAAACCTGCCAATGCAAGCAACAAGGATGTAACATGGAATATTACAGGCAATGGCGTTTATATCACAGATTACAGCACACCGGGCGAAGTAACCGTAAAACGGATTGATGGCGGAGAAGGCGTTATTACTGCTGTCACGGTTGATGGCGGATTCGAAGCATCCTGCTCTGTGATTGCACCTTTTTATCCCAACACGCTTGCACCATTTGAAGCTACTCTTGCAGACAACTTCCAATATGGAACGGGCTATTCGGGATTAGTAAAAGCTGGAAGTAATCTGTTTGAAACCGGAGAGGCTATTCCAAAAGGCTCTGTCTTTGAATTGGATATGGAATACACAGTAAGTCGCGACTTCGAAGTTAATTCAATGGACTTTGATTTTGTTGATCCCTCTGCACCTTCCTACTGGACGCTAAGAGGAAAAACAACGGTTGCTGATACGTATACAGCCGGCACGGTAATTTCCCAGAAAGTAACGATAACCACCACAAGTGACGCGACGATAGATCTCTGTGACCTCCATTTCGAAACCGGAGGCGCAGGGACAGAGGGAACTGCCGGTAGCGGCGTAAAAGGTCCAATAAAATTGAACTTCACCAAGTTTGTCATTAACAAAGTGGCGCCATAGAGAAGTGAGCTGAAATTATTTTATGCTTAATAATTTGTTTTGTAGGTTGCTTGAGAGATTGATCTTTTGGGCAACCTACAATAATAAATGAAAGAAAGCTCTCGAAGAGAGCCCACCTATTTAAGCAGCAGCCTCAGGTTGCTGTATTATATAAAAAACAATAAAATGAAAAAATTACTACTAATCTTCCTTGTCTGTTTATCAGCTTGCGCCGGAAAAGAATCCCTCATCGAAGGACAACTCCCTGATGCAAGCTACGATAACGAATTTGTTTATTTAGTTCCTTTTAAAGGCGCATCAAAAAAAACCGTTGATTCAACATTGATTCGGGAGAGCCGTTTTCTATTCAAAATCAAGCCGGAGAAGCAAAACCGGGTATATATCATCCGCGTAAAACCGGCACTTCGCTTGTTGCTGCAGGATATTTTGATTATTCCCGAGCAGGGAACCGTATTCGTCAACATGGACAAAAACAGTTCATCCTCCGGAACGCCTCTGAATCTGACTCTCCAACAATGGAAAGAACGAAAACTTGTTTTAGATACTACTTATTACTCGCTTCGCAGGAGATACAAACAAACAACCGATGAAGCGGAAAAAAATCAACTTCAAACCGAATTGGATAGTATTATAAAAGAAAACCGCGCTTATATGGACAGTCTGGCGAAAAAGAATAAAGATAATCCGGTAGGACAACTTATAAAGTCGCTACAACCGGAAAAGTGAAGATATTCAATACTTATTCCTGACGGATTTTATTTTTTAAAACTCACTTTCTCCCGCTTCGACGATAAAATCATTTTTTCTGCTTGTCGGGCATTCAAGTCAACCGGAGCATTGATAAATTCCGGTACATTATAGGAATAGAGAAGTTCTCGGTAGTAATTCGGATTTTTTTGAGGAACTAAAAACGGTTTGCCGATTTTTCCGTTTTCGTCAATAGAAGCAATGAACGGACGGGTATATAATCCGTCCAAGCGGCGGCTCGAGAAAACAAACCAATGCGAATTACTGCTCCAATTGTGATAACTGTCAACATCAGGACTGTTTACTTCTGTGAGTTCCCTTGTTTTGCCGGTCGCTAAATCCAACAGAAACAAATTGGCTTCTTTGTGCCATATTCCAAAATTACCATAATCCAACTGTGTGTACATTATGTATTTACCGTCGAATGAGGGGCGGGGAACAGAAATACTTTTTCCCTCTCTCTCGGCATTAATCAGTGTATCTATTTTGGAACCGAATGTTTTGGTCTCCGGATCAAAAGAGATACTGCACAGGTTATAGCGTGTTATTTGATAATCTTTCGGAATGTCCTGTTTGCTTGCGCAGGTAAAATACAGCGTCTTTCCGTCGGGCGAGAAAGACGGGAAAGTTTCAAAATTGGGAGTCATCAACAAATCACAGGAAAGCAATTCGTTGGTTTCCAAGTCAAGAACGACAATGTCGGATTCCAAATCCACTACTTCAATTCGCTTGTCTTTAATTGAATGAAAAACCTGTTTGGTTTTATTAACCGAGTAAGCGATAAATTTTCCCGAAGGATGCCAATACGGATAGACGCAAGCGCTAATGGTCTGATCGGTTTTCGTATCCACTATTCGCAATTGGTCTTTGTCTTTGATAATCGTTCCTCCATTCGACCCGCGAATGTGCAAACTCATTTTATCGGTTTTGGTTTGATTGAATGAATGACAATTCATGCAACTGCCCGAAACGATTGTATTTTCGAGTATCGGCTCCTGCTTGAAATTGGATAAGTTACGCTGATAGATGCCCATTTTGCTATAAACGACATAGCCCGGAGCAATTAACCGGTAAGCCAAGCCATAGTCGATAGGGTAAGGACTCACATAGATTTTAAAAGGTTCGTATTGTGTCCATTTTCCATCTGTTAACGTCGAAACAGTCAACCTGATTTCATCGCCGATATTTTCCGATAAAAGTTTTTTCCATTGTTTATCGGGAATATCGAAAAAGTCTGAAGCATATAATTCCATCGAACCGGTTTTACCGCCTTCAATACTTAAGTAAAGTTGTTCGTATTTTCCTGTGACTGTGAAATTTAATGGGGATATCGTTGCCGGAATGGTTACGCCGGCGTAATCAGGAAAAATAACGGGCGCTAAAGAGAGTATCTCCGGATTTGTAACCAACTTCCTGCATGATGTGTGTAACCACGCGGTAACACAAATAAAGAGGGCAAGAGCGATTGTTTTTTGCAGTTTGCTAATCATGGTGCAAAAATACAATTTTTTATCGTAAAATCCTATTGGTTGGGACGAAATCTTATCTTTAATAAAATAATTTTCTTTATTTTTTTACGGGTTTAAATAATAAATAATAATTTCTGTCTGCATAAAAATAAAAGAGTCTTAACTCACTATGAGTGATTGAATAAGTTTCTGCATCGTGTATTGCACTGACAAAAACAGCGGCATCGCAATAATCATTGCTATCTTTTTTATATTTTTCACACAAAGGAATATAACCATACCATATAGTTCCATCAGGATTATACAGATTTGACAAATTCAACTTTTGAGTTATATTAATACTACGAGATATAGCTGTACTATCCGAATCAAAGGTAAGCGTATAACACTCTTCACAATCATTTGGCTCAAGTACTTTCATGTCACCTGTTTTAGTATCAACAATACCTGCCAGTTTCCATGTCGTGTCATTGCTCATTTCCGGAGAAGAATTACATCCGGCAATAACGAATGCCATGTTCAATAAAAAAATAATTTTTTTGATATTAATCAGTTTCATAATAATAAAATTAATTGTATAATATTCGATTATATGTCTGTCTTTTCATGATTTATCGTTTTTTTAATATTAATAAATTTTTATTTTCTATTACCGTACAATTAGATAGTAAATCTTTGTTTTCTACTTTCTTGAAATAAATAAATAACTCATTACCTTTAATGACAAAACTATACGCATTTGAAAGGGCGAGCGTAAAATCATATTCTATATGTGGAGAGGGTACATTTACGTATGTAGATCCACAAAGTTTAAGTTCAATTAAATTACCAGATATTGAACAAGTATACAATAGAGTATTCCAACTTTGCAACGTCCATCGTTCTTCCACATTGTTATCAACCGGAGTGGGTGCAATGGGTATTATAAGCCCGCCTCCTGACACATTGTTAATATTTGATATTTTATTCCCATCTTCCGTATAAGCAAACATAGTGATGTCCCATTCTCCAATAAGAAGTTTAGGGTCTATCTCTCCATCATTGATAAATTAGAAGATATCAATTCATCAGATGCTATTTGGTCAGTCATAATAGAATTTTTGCATGACCAGCATAGAAGGATAATAAATGTAAGTAAAAAAAATATTTGTTTGAATTTCTTTATTTTCAGTTTCATAATAATAAAATTAATTGTATAATATTCGATTATATCTCACTATCAACATTTACCTGCTTCCGCGCATGAGGCAGAAGCAAATGTGACACCCAGTCTCGTGGCATTATAAAGGAAAATGTTTTCATTTGTCTGCTTTTTTGTTTTTCAATTGCAAGTTGTTTCGCTCATCAATTCGTCTGCTAAATTAATACTTTTAAATCTAATTTCCAAATATTTTCCATACTTTTTCTACCTTTTTATTCTATTATTTAATTTATTTAACGTAAAATTAAATAAACAACTTTTCATGTTGACAAATATTCAATAGAGTATTCCAACACTGCAGCATCCATCGTTCTTCCGCATTGTGCTCAATGGGAGTGGGCGCTATAGGAATAAGTAAGTAAAAATTATTATCAAATTGCTCTTTAATATTGATAAGGAGTGCTCTGTTTGGGCTGATTGTACCTCCTGAAATGTAAATAATACCAAAACGTATTTGAAAACCGTTGTTTCAAAAGCGGTTCGGGAGATGGAGATCCTGTGTAAATCTGAGCATAAGCCTCGACTGAGTGTTTAACCGAATTACTGATTGGAAAAGGAATAGAATCGGTTAATTCATTGTGTGATAGTCCCCATAGGTAAACCAAGGCTTCTTGATATGATTTGGGAATGGCATGATAAGAAAAATTCCTTTTCAACTGGAAATATATCGGAAAATTCTTTAAATCTTTATTCAGTAAGGCATAAGAAGATAAGTATTCGTATGCCATCCTGTTGTCTCTGTTTTGCTGAAAAATTACTGCCAGCATAATGTCCCGTTCCTCCTCAGTAAATAAAAAATCGGTTTGGGTTTGAAAACGGCGAAGTTTTCCCCATTCGGGATGCGCATTAATTTTATCTTCATTGTAAAGATAAGTGCGCGCTTCTTTTGCCCATTTTTTATAGAAAAGCGTATTTTCCAAGAAATAGAGATATTTATCGGCAACTTCATAATTACCATTTATCAGATTCGTCTCAGCCAAACGTTTAAAGCTTCTCACGCTTTTCTGAAAATCGGGAAGCGCTTCCATCGCTTCAAAGGCAAAACGTTGCGCTGTGTTTACAAATCCCAGACGATAATATACTTCGCCGCTTACTGTCGGAATCATAAAATCGCGCTGAAACGCAGGGAGTAGACCTTCAGGACCATTCTGAAAATAATTGAACATTTTATCTGGGAGTTGCCCTGTTTCGTAGAGAGCTAAATTCAGACAGGCTACAGTCATCGGTACGGATGGGGATTTTTTGTTCGCCATTTCGATGACTTTGTCCCATTTTTGCATCCGGCAATCATAGTCATACGCCATGATTTCTTCTTTCGACGCTTGCTCATGATATGCCATTTTCCCGATGAAAATGTAAGTCAGTAAAATAAGGATGATTGCCTGCACAGGAAAAATCATTCGCCGGGTGCGCTCTTTTGATATTGTTTTGAAAAGAGGCAAAGTTACGGTGGTCAATACGGTAAGTATCCATAAAAAAATAATTCTAACAGGAGATATCGTAGTAAAATGGACGTAATCGACTCCCCAGGCTAAACGGTCAACCGGATATTGAACAACAAGATATTTAGCGATAAAAGGACAGGCAATCACAAGTGAAACGGCAACAATCGAAAGAATAGAAAGCGCCGTTTTATTCTGTCTTATTTTAATCCATTCATAGCAAAGCAGAAATATTACTGTCAAAATCACAGCGCCCCCCGCTATCCAATAGAGAACCGGAATCATCATGACAGTAAAAATCCTGCGCAACATATTGGATTTAAACATCATTATAAGCAGAGTTAGCAACAATACAAGCAGGCTTGCTACTATTCCGCCTTGCTGGGTATTCTCATCGCAAAGCAAGTACCAATAAAATAAAACAGGAAGGAAACTAAAAAACCATCCTGCCGGAGATTCTTTGAAACGGCGACCGATAGCATAAACCAATTGTTGCATTCCAATAAACAAAAAGCTTATAATCAAAGCGCCCCATCCGGCTGAGATAAAAAACTGCGTTATGAAACGTCCGGCGTAGTTGGAAAAACCGCCGGGACGGGAACAGGTTTCTATAAAATAGGATTTTGTGAATAGAAAAAGTTGAAACTGTTCCTGAAAATGCAGATGGTTGGGAAACACATAATAAAAAAATGCGAATATCCCTATTCCGAAAGCTATCGTAAAAAGTAAATGGGAACGATTAATTTTTGACATGATGTTTTATTTAAATTGTTCAGCGCTTTCCTTCCAATAGATGCGTTCGATATCGGCAGCGGAAAACGGGAGCTTTCCGGTTGACAATTCGGGAATATTGAAAGATTTCAGCGTATAATCATAATAATAAGGATCTTTTTGCGGCAAGACAAACGGTTTATGCGCCGTCCCGTTTGAATCGACATAACAGAAATAAGGCTTTCCATACAAACCGTCGTCGCGTTTGCTTGCGAACACAAACCACCTGCTGTTGGAAGACCATGAATGATAAGTATCCGAATAGTTGCTGTTTACAATTTGTAAATCAAGCGTTTTTCCCGAATGAAGGTCTAACATTTGCAAATCGGCGTCGCGATGCCAGATAGGAAAAGTCCCGTAATCCGAAATACAATACAAAAGAAAACGTCCATCGGGCGATGGTTTGGGATGTGAAACGGATTTATCGTTTTCTCCCATATAAATCAGTGTGTCGATGCGGTTTCCAAATTGACCGGTTTGAGAATCGAAAGGAATGCTGCACAAACTGTATTTCAGTTGTTTGATGCTATCTGGTAGCGGTTTTGCCGGAGCAACGCAATAAAAAATGCGGTTTCCGTCGGCAGAAAAAACAGGAAATGTTTCGAGTTTATCGTCTCCGCTCACCAAAGGCGATCGAATAATCCGGTTTTCATCAAAATCCAGGACGAGCAAATCGGATGCTTTGTCGTAAACTTCTAATTTTTTTGCGGCAAGCGTGTGGAATTCAGGAATCACGGTATTAGCGGAAAAAACGCCGTATCTTCCCGAAGGATGAAGATTTCCGTAAGTAGCTGATTTTCCTCCGGAAATGGCTTGAGTATTTATCTTTCGCAATTTTCCGCCGCGATTCAATACCGTACCGCCATTTTTACCTCGCAGATGAAAAAAAGAAAGATTCGGATTTTGACTTCCCAATATGTGACAATTCATACAACTTTCTCCTGTTAAATTATTGTCGGCTAAAGCCCTCACAGAAAAATTTTCCAGATTTCGCTCGCACAATTGGATTTTGTACCAAACTTCGAATCCCGGTTCAATCGAACGGTAAGTTAAATACTGATCTATTTTATCTTTAGAAATTTCCCATTGAAATGAACGGTATTTTATCCATTGTCCCTTAATTTTCATTGTAATCTGAACATCAACGGTATTTCCCTGCTCGGCTTGAATAAATTTCTTCCATCGACTTTCAGAAAATTGAATTTTGTCCTTTCCCGTGACTTTGATTTGCTCATTTTGTCCTTTTATTACGGCTTCTATGCTTTCCGGCGCGTTTCTCGACAGGAAATTAAGTGGAGCGATGTTACAAGGAATTGTTATATTGGTATAGTCCGGATAAATAGGAGGCAGGTCGCTGGAAACCTGAACGTTGCTTGGATTCTCACAGGAAATGAACAGCAAAAATCCCGTCAAATATAGAAAGTATCGCAGGTTATTCATGTTTTTGTTTTTGCAAAATGATAAAACAGCCAATAAGTATTCGGAAATTTCTCTTTGAGAAGTTCTAAATTTCCTTTTGAGCTTTCATACAATTTGGTGTAATCATTGAAATCTTTTATGATTACCGGATTAATATTGTACTCTTTTATTGTTTCGGGATCAACTTTGTTAATGGCGAAATAAATCAGCAAAGCTTCTGCAAACACTTTGGGAACATAACCTGTTTTGTCTTTACAATAAGAAGAATACACATTGAAAAAGTCGGGAATGTTTTTAGACATCAGGTGATAAGCCAACAGGTAATCCAAAGCGGCTCTGTTATCGGGATTTTGCTTAACCAACAATTCGAGCGGCAACAACACGTTAAATGGAGTATGCATTGTGTCGTTTACGTGTATTTGGCTACGCTTGTTTTGCAACCATGGATAATCGTCCGGTCGAGTTGAAAGCGCCGCCTCTTTTAGAAAGGCAGCTCTTTTGCTGTGAAACAGGGATGACTCCATCATTCGAATATATTTCATTGCTGCAGGAACATCTCCGGTGACGACATTTATTTCTGCCAGCCTTTGAATTAAGCGCGAACTGCGTTGATACGGAGAAAAAATCATACCAAGCATAGCCGAATGTTGAGCCATATTCATATCGCCGATATGATAAAATACATCACTGCTGAAAAAGATAGTAAACCAGTTGGATTCCGAATTGACCCAAAGAAACAAACCTGAAACGAAAGGCTGATAAAAGTCCATCATCCTGTCGCCTAACTGCATCTGTTTGGATAATGCTAAATTGGTATAATAGGCGGTAATCGGATTCTCTAATTTCGATTTTTCCGACATTTTCAACAATTTGTTCCAATTTTCAAAATAAGCTTCCGTAGCGATTCCAAGTATTTTTTCCCGTTTGAAATTTGTTGTCGCAATCAAGCCGACAATTCCTGAAGCAATAATAAATAAAAACGTAAGCACGCAGGTCAAAATCGTAACTCTGTATTTGCGTATAATTTTTAAACTCGAAAAAAGCAGGATCAAGACAGTTACCAGGCAACTTGTTTTCTGATTGATTCTTGTGTATGGATAGTAATAAGCCTGTGTTACCGTAATCAGATAATGCGAGCGGAGCAGATAGGGAATTATTACAGTTAAAACGATAAGCGTCAACCAATATAAATACCTTTTTTCACCTCTGTATATATCATAAATCAATATAGCTGCCGGAAACAGAAATACAGCGCCGCCGAGTAACACGTAAAGAACCGGAACAAAAATAATTCCGTATATGATTGAAGCTGTTTTATTTTTTATAAGTGTATAAACGAAAATTGCAAGTAAAACGAGAGCAAAAGCAACTGACATAGCAATGGAAAAATCGATTCTACTGATAATCATCCATTCTACAATAACCGGAAACAAAGCCCACAAGGTTGCCATTTTCCTAAGTTCAAATGAATAAAGTATTCGGACTATCAGTAGCCATTCAAAAAAAATCAACATAGAAATAACAACTGCGCCTCCACCTTTTAAGTATAAAAATTGCGTGAGAAAATCTCCGGCTAAACATGCCAATCCTCCAGGTTTTAAAAAGTAAGATAAAATGTAAGACGAATCATAAACAAACAGTTGAATTTGTTCTTTGAAAAAGATATGGTAAGGGACAATATATTGAAAATACGAAAAGCTACTCACAAGCAGAATAACAGCAATCCCGAATATTAATTTTTTAGTATTTTGTTCTCTCATTACCGGTTTGTTTCAATTTGCCAACTGATTTGTTTATGTACGGTACAAATGTTATTTGATCCGAAACTTTATATCTCAAAAAAAGAGTACAAATATATGTTTTTTTTGTGATTTTGCGCCTGAATTTTGTATAAATTTTTCTTATTGCAAAATTTAGGGCAACACCTTCGTTTATGTATCAGCCCTCTTTTTCTACAGGAAAAGACCATACAGAGTATTATAAACTGACCAATGAAGGCGTTTCGGTTTCATTGTCCGAAGGAAATGAAATCCTGAAATATTTGGTTTTTCTATTGTTTCACAAACTTCCCCCGAAGATTATTAATTGCAAGTAAATAAGCGCCTTGCGACAATTTGGATATATCAATTGTTGATCCTGAAATTTTTCCGGAAGACATTTCGACTCCTGTGATATTATAAACTTTATAAAGAGTCCCGTCCGGCACATCCGATACCATAATGGCTTCACTCGCCGGAACAGGATAAATATAAAGAGTGTGTTTTTCTTTTGAAGAAATTATGTTATTCTCAATACCGGTCGGTTGTTTCGCCGGACTGATTGCATACAAATATCCGTATAAAGCTGTTTTTCCGCGCATAACCTGTTGAGGCGTATATTCATTGGCTGCATACACGTAACGCGTATTGTAGTAAAGTTCGCCATAGGGCCATGGATTATTGGTAGGATTATCATTACTGTCAAAAGTAATAGCAGGATAATTTTTACTTGTCATCCAAGTTGGATTTCCCATTGCCATAGATCCGCCCCATGTGTATTGATTCATGTAAGGCGTATGTCCCGGATGAACGCCTGGAGTACCATCGTTCCATCCGGAGGTGTACATATTTTCTACGCTTTTCTTAGCTGCTAAAGCAGTTGTTGCCGTAGTCATATTAATCATATTCAAAGGGTTTCGTCCGAGTGAAAAATCGGCTTCAAGAATCAGAGCATTTTCAAACATCGCTCTGTCGGCGCTCCCTTCATCCGATAGCGCGTGGGCGATAATCGTACGTTCGTTATTGATAGTGGTAATAAACCATCCTGTATCGTTATCGGTTGACCGGCGCGAAGGACGTAAATTAGAATAATTTACTTCTTTTGATTTTGCTTCGTTGATAATAGAACTTTTCATATTATTGTAAAGCGTCGGATAATGCACTGTCCGGTTGGTGAAAAGATAACCGGCTAAAGCGTATAGCTCGGTATATGGAGGAACAGAATACGGATAAACAGGATTAATATTTTTATCGTATACATTAATAGCAAAAACCGGTGAATT
>Ga0123354_10018942_pt1 | contig 10807 bp, 11 predicted proteins | sample TergutLab28metaG_2_FD_97872 | JGI IMG/M metagenome (GOLD analysis project Ga0123354, IMG submission 97872) | Labiotermes labralis P4 segment gut microbial communities from Petit-Saut dam, French Guiana - Lab288 P4 | ecosystem: Host-associated > Arthropoda: Insects > Digestive system > Gut ... | reverse complement strand
TGAGTGGACCCCGTTCCAGACCCACTACTACTCAGAAAATCTGGTAGCGCCGGGGATCGAACCCGGGACCTCTGTATCTGTAGCCAGAAACTCTGACCACTAGACCACAGAGGCGGTCGATACGCTCACCCAGGGTAGTGATTTGTTAACAGATGGAGATAGTGCCGCGAAGCGGGTGTTAGGGATCCTATTATCCTTCTGAAAGCCTATTTTGGAAAAACCTCAGCTACGTATATCGGCTTTCCTTACAAGCCATCATTAGGCACTACAGCAGTTAAAGGATTCAATATGTAACATGTATAAATTAAAAATTTGAGAGAGGCCATCCCGTTGTGTATTATCAAATTTGTGTAATATATTATGCACCGTCAATACACAACATACATCAAACAAGATGCAGTAATTACAATTAGGTAATATTTGGCTACATGTTTAGGCCGTGACCGGCCATCTTCAGGCCAACTAAGAACAACAATTTACCATACTATTCCACTGTTTTAATCTTAAGTAAGAATTTTCAGATTTTATCAAGGTTTAGTGTGAACGAAATGGGATCCCATTGAGTACTATTTTTACTGTACCTTAATTATTTTTCTTAGTTGGCCTGAAGAGGGCCGGTCACGGCCGAAACCTGTAACCAAATATTACCTAATTGTAATAACTGCATCTTGTTTGATGTATGTTGTGTATTGACGGCGCATAATATATTATACATAAATAAATTAAAAAGTCACGTTTGAGACATATACTTATTACAGGTCTGTGCTCGACCGTTACTTTTACTGTTTTAGTAAAAATACACAACGCAATGAACAGTATAAAGGTAATTTTGGAAGCCTGTTCTTCTGACAGATGTTTATCTTGTTTTGCCTCAGTCTGTCCTTGTGGTGGACGACTACTTCGGCATTATTTACCGAACCTCTTATATTTTGCACGACAATTGTACGTTGTCTTTAAGGGACGAAACGGTCGTCGTATATGAGATCTAGTTTCTCGCAGCGGTGTTGATGTTTCCAAGTCGTCTAAGACAGTGTTTCTCAACCGCCGGTCCGCGGCCCGGTACCGGGTCCTGGCATCAATTTTACCGGGCTGCGAGAGGTTCTCCTGGAATTTGCCATTTTAGTTTTCTAAGAATTTTTCATGAATAAATATTTTATAGTGGAAATATTCTGAGGAGAATAATATTCGTGAATGTGTCGAAAAGCTCAGATCCAGATGTTGGCCTGAGGAAACTACAATATCCTACAAGATTTCATTAGTCCAGATGCAGTTAGTTAACTAATTTAAATGTAATTTTATATTTGTCAACACGCCACACCGTACACATAAGTGTACTAATGCTCTTTATGATTATGCTTTAATTAATTATTAGTACTTTTGTTAGTTCAATGTACGAACTTAAAAAAATTGGAAAGGTATTTACGAGTAAATTTGTTGGAACCGGGCCCTTATCTAATGAAAAAAAAGAATTTACCGGGCCGGGGTCTCACAAAAGTTGAGAAACACTGATCTAGGATAATTTGCCGTCTGGACTGGTGAACAAGTACCGTTGTTCTGACGACACTACGTTCCTTCAAAAGTCGCCACACATTTAGCAGTTGACACGGAGTAACATTGCTGGAGACTTGAATCTTCAAAGAACATTTTACAAAGGAAGGTTTCATATAATAAAGTAACAGACACTGTGATGCCAAGGACTTTATTCTGCCTTCAGTGTATCAATTGCATACGGGTAGCAGATGGTGCACATCTGACTTGCGCATAATCACAAGTAACATTTAACATCTGTCCCACCGAGGCACCAAGGCTTGTATCCCAGCGCAGAAGAAATCTTTGTCTAGTTTGTGTAGCAAGGAGGTGACAGTTGTTTCACGTTGGCCTTTGTTACTGGCCAGCCAGGTGCGTCTTAAAGGGTCGAAAGCTATGGAGATCGCTGCGCCCCGTACTTGTGACTGGTTATAGCACAACGGTTGGGAGGTTATGGACTATCCTTCCTGCAGTCCCGATTTCTTGCTCAATGGTTATCACCAACTTGGGCTCCTTAAGAAGCAGTTGATTGGGAAGCGATGTGCAACCGACGCCGACGTGAAGCAAGCTGTCACCTCCTGGCTACAGACACCTGATACCGATTTTTTCTTGATATCATGGTGGGACAATTGCTCAAATGTCAATTTGACTTAGAGGTCTGGCGTGTTCCATCTGCTACGCTTTTGCCATGTATACGTCGAAGTCAGAAAAAGCTCTCGACTTCAATGTGAGTGGTAATTACTTTTTTTTAAAATAGAAACTGCTTTGTAGCTTGGCTAGCAACACCCGTGTAATGTCCTTACGCTGAGGACGCTTTAGTCCAGACCTAGAACTTATGGTACTGATATAGTAGTTCTTCGCAGCAGGGGACATAAACTGGGGAGCGGGTGTTTAGTTCTTGTGCAGATCAGAATTGTAGTAAGAAATTACAGTGGAAGGATCACATGCTCCAACTGGGGCCACGGAGAGAAATCCCATGGATGTTGGGGATGACATCCCAAAATTTGCCCTCCAATTTTCTGTGGCTTGTCAGTCAAAGCCTGCTCATTCCTACTACCATTTCTGTGAACACAATGGCTTAAGTTCTGGACGGAAACAAAGTTCTGACCACTATACTCGTAAGGATTGTGTTTCCGGTACTACTGTGTGGTCCAAAACCAGTTTGGGCGAAGACGTATGAGAATCGTGCCCCCCCCCCCTTCCCCGTCGTCCAACTGAACCTAAATCGTGTTTCCACACCATAAGGCAATATTCGCCTTTGTCAGCTCACTGGTCTGTTTACAGCTGATGGCGCAAACTTCCGGTTGTTTATCTTGCAGAATATGTCAGCCCTTTCAGGGACATTCTTCTGTTTGACTTCGTCCGTCTTACCCCGAAATTTGACATATTGGACTGAAGAAAATCATGAAACCCGTTGTTAGCGATTCGCCGAGCTGACAGTTTTACTTGGGACCTCCCAAATACACACCAACATTGCCGCCCACTCGATCGTGACATTCGATGTATAAACCACAACCAAAACCAGATGCGCCACCACCACCACCACCACCACCACCATGTTTAATTTTTTTGTTTTTTATGTTACTCGTACCATGCCTATTCTTACAATCAATAATACATCAACCAACAAATGCACATAATAAAATACAATTCATGACAAGCATAAAATTCCCGCATATTTCGGCACCGGTGTGCCATCCTCAAGGAGTCTTCTAGAACAACGGACTACATGTTTAAATAATCCATGATCATGCATTAATCTGTTTTGGTATGATAAGGAAACCAAAGAATGCATATATATGTATATGTGTGTATATATATATATATATATATATAAGAGTATCTTATTTTATAAACATAGCAAGCCTCCTACATGTTTCGGCCACTCTTGTAGCCATCCTCAGGGGGGTGCATTACAAAGAATATATCACAAAGCTTTTTGAAACAACACACAAATATACGGTGGTAAGTTGTATCATATTTGGTTTCCAATATATACTAAAATATAAAATACAGATAACTTTTTGCGATTAATTCAAGTGTGTAACGAATGTTCTATTTAGCTAGTATGTAGTAGGTTACCATCCTGAAATTACAGAAATGTGTGCTTGTGTGTGTGTGTGTGTGTGTGTGTGTGTGTGTGGAGATTATTAATATATTGGTTGATAAAATTAATGCACCTCCCTGAGGATAGCCACAAGAATGACCTAAGCATGTAGCAGGCATACTATGTTTATAATGTAAGACACCCCAGTACGTTTTATATGGATATGTTGGTTTCGTTACGGTATCTACAGGAATGCAAGTCCAACACGGTAAACTAGGAATCGCATCGCCCTCACTGGTATGATTAAATCATTACAATTATAAAATATTTCGTATTCTAATGTCTAGCATAATTTGTAGAAATTTTTCATAATTCTCATGTAGAATTTGCTCTTCTCCTTTCTTTTGTATTTCGGTGTAATTCGTATAAAAAGCAACTTACAAACGATATACAGTGTTTGTCGTTATGGCTTACTTTAATATTTGTTTTGTATGGTGCAGGTCATGGAGCTGTGCACAAGAGAACTCAATTTTCACTCTCCCGGCAGGCACCTCTGCCTTCTGAGGCCCGAATTTTCACTGTGACCATTAATCGCTCTGCTCGAAGTTTCAAGAGAGAAAGTTGTTGCTGGCCAGTTTATTCTTGTGCTCGTAGAAAGCGAGCTACACGGTAGACTAACAAAACCCTGACACAAAATTACCAGAAGTTATCAGTTACTAACGTCTAAGCTAACCTGTAAGTTTATTTGGACGCAGTTTAATGTTGCAATGAAGTTATAATACCGCGAGGATATGTAACCAGTTTCGTGAGAGATTATTTAAACAGTTACGTGGCTGGGAATAATACTGACAAATAGGGACGAGCTGTGTGATGAAATAAAGCTAAGAGTAAATTCGGAATATACCCCTTACTATCTAGTTTCAGAATTGTTTTATCATTGAGCCTCAGTTTTGTAAATGCTGAAACTCGCGATCTATGAAATGTGATTTTGCCAGTTGTGTTGTATAGGTGCGAATTCTCTTACTTTCAAGGAAGAGAACATGTTTGAGGAGAAAGAAAATGTTGATTTTATTACAGATGTTTCGTTATTGCGTAAAGATTCAACACAAGTTGCTTTGTGTTGACTGTTTATTGACATAATAATTACATGATAGCACAACTGGATGTATAACCTCAAAACAGTTTGTTATTACACGTTGTCTGTTATGAGGATTTTACATTTGTGCGTAATTTAGTGTCTAGTCACATGTCTGGTATTTTACGAGGAGCCTGAACTCACATTTGCCCATAGTCTCAGCCACAAATGGTAGTGACGTGTGGAACTATTGCGCGCGGGTCGCATGAGACTCAACATTTCCTATTATGGGGCCCACATAATGATCTTATTTTTGTTATAGAATTTGGCGCTGCACAGCACCGAAATTTTCTTTTCATACAAGGAATTAGAAATGTGTTTTGTCATGAACGATACAGGCCTGGATGGTAGGATAACCGTACGTCAGCTACTAGGTAACAATGAATAAAGTTTCAAATTCGATAAAATAATAATATTTTTATGTATGTACCGTGCATCTTGTATATAGTTTTTATTTCAACCAACAATGCACAATATATATATTTTTATTTTAACAGTGCTTATATCATAATCACTCCTACATGTTTCGATATTCACCACCCAAGCACACTTGCAACATCAGCACAGGTATATCCGAATGATATACACACATGTAAACATACTGCTCATACAAATTGTATTGTAAAAATCATGTAGACTACATTTTATCAACAACTACCACACACATATTTTAATTTAATAGTTTTTAATGAAATTTTAATTATATAGAAACTACGTAATGCCAGCTGTGTACAACTTTGGAAATCCCTGTGGATGATACGAATGTATCGAAACGTGGGAGTGATTATAATACGTATATTGTTAAAATAAAAAATACATATTGTGCATTGTCGGTTGAAATAGAAACTTGATAAAATACGTTTCAATTTTGTTGCTAATAGTTTGCAAATTTCTTAATGATGTGTTTAATGTTAAACAGGATATGCAATCTGTGTGCTGATTAAACGGTCCGCGGCGTGCCTGGATTTAAAAAAACATGTTTGTTTGGCCGGCGTGCTATTTGAGTGTGTGAGCCGGGATAGCATAATCGGTGTAGCGACTTGCTAAAGGTCAGACGGTCCGGGGATCGAATTCCGGTGGGAGCAAGATTTTTCGGACACGTCTAGACTGGTCCTGGGGGGCCATCCAGCCTTCTATAAAATGGGTACCGGGTCTCTTTCCCGGGGAGGAAGCGGCCGGGGCGTGGCTTCAACAAACCACCTTGTCTAGCGCCGAGGTTAAAGAAAGAGTATAACTATACCCAGTGGCGTACCAAGGAATTTTGTTCGGGGGGGGGGGTTCAACAAATTCAGTTGAGGGCAGAGGACAGAGAGAACAGGGATTTGGGGGCGGTAGCCCCCTAGTCGGGGGTTCTGGAGGCATATAGTAAAATTTTATTAATTTGTGGTACTTTAAGACTATTTATGATGGCAACCAATTTATTTGTCATTGCTAATGTAAAACAATTGCGAACATAGGTAGTTTTAGAATTTTACTGCCTTTTTTCCGAACATCTTGGGGTGTTGGCGTCCTAAATTCAGCAATTTTTAACAGTTTTCACAATCGGGTTGAGTTTGGCACGACTTTGAAGGGCCTTCGGAATTTCGGGGGAGGGGGAGGGTTGAACCCCCAAATTCCCCCCTCGGTACGCCACTGACTATACATTTATTTCCCGTCTGTGCCGTCATTGTTTTAGGTTGACCTTTACCTCTACCGTACCTGCTGTTTGAGTTTGGAGGGTAAGCAGTCGTGTTCTGGGCGTGATAATATTTAAAACGAGAAGTGGTGGCAGTTGAAACTGCACGACAAAGTGTTCTTGAAAGGTAGGAGACGCGGAGGAATAACAAACGCGGCTCCGCGGTTAAACCCTTGTTATTCGTCAAGGATTTGTGGCATGTCGTTTGGACAGGAAACAGGCGCGGGGACGAGATCGACTGTTCACACTGTGTACAAATGGTAACACGCAATGCAAGGGGAAGTGAACAGTTAGGCACAAGGCCTAACTTGTACCTTGCTGTTAACTGACCCATAACAAAACATTTCACCCGTCATTTTTGAAAACCACCTGCATTAGTTTCAGTGTGCACTGATTTAAACCGAGGAGGAATGAACGTCTGGACGATAACTGTTGTACCGTCCAAGCGAAACTGCGTGTGATTCCTCTATAATTCATGTCTGAGGTACACCATACAAACGCAGTTACAAATTCCTGTAATACTGATGCCGTTGCATGACTCTCCTGCTGACGTGTCTTAAGTGATACATTTATATCTTATATCAAACATAATTAGCATAAGCTGTGGGAAGCCTCTTTTGTGAATAGTACATAAGAAAGTACGCTTGACTGTATCGTGTGAATCAGGCCCATTTCTCCAGCACACCGTGAAAGAAAATGGGGAAAGTAGGCTTTTTTATGTATATATTTGTAGAATAGTAGCGACAGTCGCTGGTACATTTCTACTGAAATTCCTTTAGTATCACTTCGGTCAGTGCAGGAGCCACAATGTTTATGTGCGAGAGAACCCGGCGTTTCGTGAGACATTTTCCTTTCCTGTCGTCGTTAGCAAATGTGGTGAGTGAAAGACGGTTTTGTAATTAGAGTACTGTGACCAGTTACTTACCTGTAGGCAAGTACTGGCAAAACGAAAATAATTACTTAGCCAGCGTATTTGTTACTAAACTCCTTCAAAGGAAAAGTACTGAATATTCCTCAATTTCACTTTGCAGTAGTGACATTTTAAGTGTATACTTTTTCACATGCCTCTAAGAAGTAATTTTACAAATATACAACTGCATGCACTAAGGACAGAGGTGTGTTTCCAAGAGTCAGTCAAAATTTTCCGGGTTTTTAGATGCATTGATTAGATGGTTCGAAAACCTTTATATTTCAGTCATGTCCATTCCGTTTTCCCTTTAATTTAAACGCAGTGTTGTAGACCTAAAGCAAATTTAATTTGAAGTTTGACTTCAGTTAAGCACCCTGGAGGGCCAGTTCAAGACTTTCAGAACTTATCGCAAAAATAAATTTGGGAGCCTTTGCAACGCGTAGTTTGAGCTGACAGTACAGGTAGAGAAACATATGAATTCACGTACAAAATATTTTGACACAAGATCTGAAATTCAACCCGCGTTTTCGGGGCTCTCAGTACGTTGGGGTCCCAAGCTGATGCGTAGATTGCGATGGTCCTAAACCGGCCCTGGGACATGCAGTGTATGTTATCGTAGACCTGTAGCTTTGAGTAGGCTTGCTTTGATAGTTTGTTGATAGCTGATGTAAGTAACTTTGTTGTAGACTGCGGTAGTTCCTCGTCTTAATTAAATTTTCTTTAATTCATGCACGACCTGCTTCACTTTAGTGTCTCAGTAGGTGTTTGCTGAGAACATAGCTCTTGAACAAAAATTGTAAAATGATGAAGCCCCGTTAAATTAGGCGCTTCTTCGTGAAAGCTCGTGGGAGCTGAGGTACAGTTCAATGCAATCGTCAGTTTGGTAGGACGTAGAGGTGTGTATGTTAATCTCCAAGCTACAGCCGTTTTCCCGCCACGAAAATAATCCCTGGTACTCACTGAATAGGAGGCTGGTTGGCGCTCCGAGAGCCGGTTTGGAAGCTTTGGAGAAGAGCAAAATTTCTTGCCTTTCCGGCAATCGCACCGCAATCCCTCGGTCGTCCATCTCGTGAATTAATATTAAATTAGTATCAATTTAATATTAATTTTAATTATATTAATATTAATAAATTATTATGACGATACTAATAATCGCTTTCCGCAACTTTGCGAATGCGCCAAAAAATGGAATAAGACAAATTGTCATTACAATAACAGTAATAAAACTGCGCCATCAGAATTGTCCACCAACCCGCTATTGTACGTTCTTCCGTCTTTTATGTGTGTACAGAAGGTGGGTGTTATTCTCCCGAACTTATCTTGCCAGCAATAAGGGTTGTACACAGTTACGTTTCCCCCAATCTTCGCCACCATCCGCCTTCAGGGCTCAGTAGACGAGTAGCTAATGTTTGGCCGATGTACGACGCACTGCTTTTGCCCAGCCACCACAGACACGTCACGGGTAAACAAAACGCATGTCTGTGACGTAAAGTGTAAGCAAGTATTTGCTCTTGGTTTTTGTTCATTTTTATTGCTGTAATTTCATTGGAATATTCGGCGGGAAATGTCTTCATCTCCAGCACAAACAATCGAGCCCTTGTCTCTCTCTGTCGTTCTTCTTATATTCCTTTCATATCCCAGTTACTTACCCGTTTTATCGCAATTTCTTTACCCCTTCTTGCCTACTTCTCCTTTACGTTAAACAATTCAGGTAAATAACGCCTAAACCAGGGCTGGCCATCTTCAACCCACAGGAAGCAATATTTTCTCTAAGCCGTGCTCGTGTACGCTCGCCCACAGATTACAAAATCAGTGCACACAGGAAATTGAAATGCCACAGATAATTAAATAACGAAAAAAAATACGATAAAATAAAATAAACGCTGTCTTTAATTTATAAAATCAAAATTTTACGGATTTTAACGATACGCATTTACATTTTAAATTGCGTAACATAACGAAACAATAATCATAATAATTTCCTGTTTATTTTTCAGTATCCTTTACATTTCCAGTTTTGTTAAGTCATAAAATTACACTTTTAGTAGCTATGAGAGTGACTGTATTAACAAAAAAATAATTTCATATTTATAATTTTACATACACTTCATTTAGTACGCACATGTTTTCGTAAGTGGGAGAAAAAGTTGCACGCCTTGAAATTTTTTGCGCACACAGGACATCGAAAATTAGAGAGGACATTCACAGGAGGCCCACATAATTCTTAATGAATTTCCCGCGGGTGCCACATGTGTATGCATACAGTATATCGGGAAGAACGGTTGGCTACTGTTGGCTACTGTGTGCTGCCTGAAGAGCGATGAGTTATAGATCCTAAACGTTATCTCTGCCAATAAAGTAGTTGTATTGTACTCTGTAGACTTAATCAGATTGCTTTTGTTAAATTGTGTTATTAATACTATTTAGGTGATCGAGGAACGCAAATTTGGTATCCAAAAGCGTAAAGAATGCGATATACAGAACTATAATATTGCCTGTTGTTTTGTACAGGTGTGAAACTTGATCTCCCACATTAAGGGTGGAACGTAGGCTGAGGGTGTTTGAGAAGAGTGCTGAGGAGAATATTTGGGCCTAAGAGGGACGAGGTAACAGGGGAGTGGAGAAAACTACATAGTGGGAGCTTAATGATCTGTACTCCTCACTAAATATTGTTCGGGTGGTCAAATCAAGAAGAATGAGATGGGCGGGGCACTTAGTACGTTTGGGGAGACGAAAGGTGCATACAGGGTTTTGGTGTTGAAATCTGAGGGAAGACCCGGGCATAGATGGGAAGATAATATTAAGATGGTTCGTCAGGAAGTGGTATGTGGGGGCACGGACTGGATTGATCTGGCGGTGCAAAGGGGCGGATGACGGCCTGTTGTGATTGCGGTAATGAAGCCTCGTGTTCCATACAGTGTGTAGAATTTCTTGACTAGCTGTGAACCTGTTAGCTTCTCAGGAAAGACTGAGCTCCATAGAGTGAGTGAGTGAGTTTAGTTAGTTAGTTAGTCAGTTAATCAGTCAGTCATTTCGTCAGCTAGTAAGTAAGTAAGTAAGTTAATTAGCTACTTCGTCATTTAGTTTGTGCCGCAAATATATTCCTCGACAGACACATGGGCCCGCGGGCTACATGTTGATCAGTCCTGACATGAAACATACTGTTGTAGGAGTACAATTATGTAGGAGCCGTGCTGTTTGTTACCTCATTTCAACGTATCTCCCAAATTCGCATCGTCTGAGTGCATTCGCACTCACGCATTCCTCACACTCACACACACACACACACACACACACACACACAAACACACCAACACACTCACCCACACACACACACACACACACACACATACACACCCACACACACACTGTGTAACACTGGACTCATTAAAAAATAATACAATACATAGTGTACTAATAGAAGAAATTCGAAATATGGTACGAAATCTCACGCAGCAAAATTGGACGACTTATTTCGGTTGGGTGAAAGCTCACGCAGGTATTGAAGGCAAC